>Ga0209777_10000936_pt1 | contig 44874 bp, 63 predicted proteins | sample FrelakmetHBP12HB_FD_187147 | JGI IMG/M metagenome (GOLD analysis project Ga0209777, IMG submission 187147) | Freshwater lake sediment microbial communities from the University of Notre Dame, USA, for methane emissions studies -HBP12 HB (SPAdes)... | ecosystem: Environmental > Aquatic >...
TACAGCCCATACAAGTAATGCCAATTCTGCAAAACTAAATTCAATCATGTTCCCGCCTGTTCTGTGGTTGTGTTGCCGTGTTGTTCCGTGGGGAACAACCCGGGTGTTGTGGGATCTCCGCTGCGCGGAGCTGTTGGCGGTTGCCACATATCATTAGGCTTCTGCCAGATGTATAGCAGTTGCATATTGAGATGAAACCTTTCATCGTCGTCATACAGTGCTCTGCATTTGTCGTAGTACTCTTCTGGAAGCAGTCCTGCTAAAGCGTTAGCCGCTTTGACGGGGCCTAAGCCCTGAACACCAATGATGTTGTCACTGCGATCTCCAATAAGACTTTGCATGTACAAAAACTTAAGGCCCTCATCATGCGTAACAGTCTGAAAAGTCTTCTTAACAAAGTTGTAGTGCTTACCCGGTATCTGAAGCAAGTCTTTATCAATGGAACAGATGACTGTTGATCCACCGTGTTTGTCTTGCTCTATACCCAACTGGTCATCAGCTTCAAATCCTTCACACATCACTGCTTTGTGTTGTGTTACTAGGAACTCTCGGACTGCTTGCCAATGTTGTGGTCTTGCATCAGGTCGTTGTGCTTTGTAGCTAGGTGCTATCTCTCTACGAAAGTTACCAGACCCTGTTAGGTACACACCATAGCTGTCTGCTTGTGTGTCCTCTAGGATGTCCTGCATAAGCTTATCTGCTCTAGCTAGGGCTACCCATTGCTCTGTCTCTTCTGCTGACGCTGCGGCCCTGTAGACCACAATGTCACCGTCGATGAGTGCTCTCATTTGTTGGCTTCTTTCTGTCGGTGTTGCTCTAGGCGTTCTATGCGTGCTAAGTTGTAGCGCACAATGCTGTTGTAAAAATCTACGCTACTTTCTGCTTCAAGCAGACTAAGCTTAGCTTCTTCTAACTCTGAAATAACTACTTCCAATGGGGTTGGTGTGCGTAGTTTTTCTTTAATTTGTTTGACAAGAAACATTGTTTACCTTTAAGGAGGGAACACTACTAATTCACATGAAGCAGTGTTTATGAAACAACCCTTGGAGAGTTGAGCTGTTCGGCGCTAACCCGAAACTTAGCAGTGTTCCCAAAACAGAAAATGGGGGCTTCGATTTGGTCTTCAACTAAGTAGGACAGAAAGCCAGAAAACTTCCTACGTTGACATCCTCGAATGCTGGCTTAACAGCCCCCAAAACTATTACATGTTTTCGATAGAGTTCATTAAATACGCATGAGCCTGAGCTTGAGTTAGTTCAAATCCAAACGCTTCTTTAAACTTAGTGTTGATTAGTGCCAACATCAAATTATCTAAAAGAAATGTAGCTGCAACAGGTTTTACAACTTTAGGTTTGTTTGGTACTACAGGCTTAGCTTTAGGTGGACGACCACGACCACGTTTGATTGCTTGTTCAGTCATATCTAACTCCTTTTATTAAAACATTTCATTTTCAGACGCTGCCGCACTTTCAGACATAGCTTCTGCCATGTCCAAATCACCTGCGGTATATGCCTCAAATGTGCGAGCAAAGTCAATGATCAGACCAAGATTGCTCTTATCCAAATCAAATGGCTTAGCACCACGAGCTGCAATGTACAAGTCAGTAGCACGAGCTAGTGCGTTCTGACGAATGATTGCACGATCACCATGCAGTGCTGGAATAGGAAACACTTTTTCTTTGTAGCTGCTGTACGCTGCTTTAGGAGCTGCGGTACTAGTAACAGCAGGAGCTGCTGGTGCTGCTGCACGACTGGTAATGTTGACTGCTTTAGTCTCAAGACCATACGTACCAGTAACACCATCAAAGTCTACGGTGTAGCCTACATCAACATTGGGGTTCTTAAAACCACACTTAACCCAAGTGCCATTAACCTTAAAAGAATAGGTAGGTTTAGTACCAAACTTAGTGGTTACGTCTTTAGTGGATACGGCTTCCACAACGCCAGACATCATTGTCATCTTAAACTTCTTTCATATCAAACCAATTAGTGCCAAAACTAGCTCCTGCATTGAGCTTCAGTGCTAGTGGCGTCTTAAATATCTCTTCAAAGTGTTTATGTGTTTCTTTCAGTGTGTCTGTAATCTCCAATATAAAGTTAGCGGCAGAATCGCCTTTGACATCAAACATTAGGGAATCGTGAATGGTGTTAACCATCTTCACATCATCCCTATCCTTTAGCTTGCGAAAGATAATGCCCAACATCATTGGGACAATATCACCCGTAGCTAATCCTTGAACTGGATAGTTCTTAAGTTCTGTTGGACTGAAGTTGTAGGTACGGTCAGACCAACTTGATTCGTTGTAGTACTCTGAGAACACAAACTTGCGTCCAGTCTCAGTGTCTAGTGTGTACGACCTAAACTTTTCTCTGAAACCATCTTTGTCTAAATCGTAGGAAGCATCAGACTCAACCTTCTTAGCGAAGGATGTGTGCCAGTCTGCAACTTGTGGGTAACGACCATAAAAGACATCAATAAACTTCTTAGCTTCGTCAAGGCTGCAACCAGCCTGTTTGCTAATAGCTTTGGCACCAGCACCATAAATAAGTTGAAACGTTCTAGCCTTGAAGGGCTTACGTTCTTCCTTAGTTGGATACCTACCAAACATGTCTTTGTATAGCTCTGAGTGAATGTCTGCACCTCCACCAATGTCTGCTATGAGCTGCTTGTCCTTAGTCACATGGGCAAGAGCTACAACCTCCAATTGGTTGAAGTCAACTTCGACAATAAGACCGCCATCATACCTAGAAACAAAGATTTGTTTGATAGGGTTATTACTAATATTTTGTAAATTAGGACTGGTAGAAGACAAGCGACCTGTGACAGTTGCTGTGTGATTAAGCTTGCCGTGAATAAATCCGTTAATTACATGTTTAGACAAGCCTTGCACATACGTAGACAATTGTTTAGACAGTTCTCTGTATTTCAACAATGCTTTAATGATGCTCTGGATCTTAGGATCAAACGTGTGATCTAACATGTTACTAAGAACGGAGTCATCTACACTGACTTGACCAGTCTTAACAGAGACTTTTTCTGGATCAGGTTTGTATTTAACAGCAGGCAATATTTCTACAGTCTTTTCCATAAGCTTGAACTTAGGATTGCCATTTTTGTACAGACCAACTTCTTCTTTGACCTTAATGCGCTTCTTACCGCCAAAAAAGAATTGACTCCATTGCTTAGGACTGTTGATGTCATCTATGCTGCCAACAACTAATTCTTCTAGGTCTAGTTTTACTTCAACGTATTGATTAACAACTTCTACGGTGTAGTCAGCCAATCTCTTTTCGTCAATCTTAAGACCATTGAACATCATCTCGGTGGTTGCGTGCAATGCTTCCATCTGAGTCAAGATCAATGTTAATTGACCGTTGCTAGTCGCTTGGTTGTATTGCAACTCAGCAATGCGTCGTGTGACTTCTAAATCGTGTTTAAGGTACGGTTCTAATTCCTCACGAGGAATCTTGTCAGACCCTAGACCTGATTGGAAATAAGTTTTGATCTTGTCATCTTTGGTTGGCAGACCATATTTAACACACATCTCATCAAGACTAGCCCACTTGCTGCGTTGTCCTGTAAGGATATATTCAGCAAGTTGTATGTCCCAAATCCTTGATTCTTGAAACACAGATTTAAGAGCAGGACTCTCACGATACAAATACAACAAGTCAAATGAAATGTTGCAGCCACAGAACGTAGGGTTGGTTTTAATTAGTTCTGCTACAGCTCGTTTAAAGTCTTTAGGATTATCTGTTACAGCAGGGCCAAGACCCGTATGTATCCCATACAACACAACTTTGTTGTCAGGGTGCATAGGGTGTGCTAACCCTACGTCTTCATTACCGTTGAGTGTAGTCTCAACGTCTATAGCTACAAAGAAAGGTTTCATTCAAATCTTGCTCTGATTGGATCTATGGTTACAAGGAACTGACCATGACGATCAGACTCCATGTGCTTAGGCCCGCCACCGGGCAATTTGTTCTTAGGAACATTGATGGTACGAATCATTTCTTCTTCTGGGTTTTTAGGCTCCTTGTATTTGCCAAGAGTGATAACAACGTCCGCTTCACCCGGTTTGTCCGTCTTACTTCCACGGAGAGCATCCAAGCCGATAAACGGAGGGTCTTTAAGATCCACAGCCGTAGCACTGAGCTGAGAAGCTGCAATGACAGGGCCATAATTTCTGGCAAGTTCCCTAGCCCATTTGTAAATCTTGCCCAGTTTAATGTCTTCACGCTCGTCTCCTTTGTCAAAGCCACTGACCTTATCTAATTGGTCAAAGATGATCATGCCGGGGTTAGTCTCTTTAAATAGAGTCTCTAAGTCACGTACATTGTTGGTGTCTTTAGTAACACGGATCTTGTCTTTGTTACCACCCATCAATGTTGTGTAGTTGTCCATTGCTTCTTTAGAGTTAGCAATGATGTCACCAGACTTCATACCAAGAGCAGCCTGCACAATACGAAAAAACACAACAGAAGATTCTTCTTCGTTGTTGACCCACACAACAGGGCGATCAGCAGGAAGCTGTTGTGCAATGTAGCTGATTTCGCTTGCTAAGAACGTTGTCTTACCTACCTCTACTCGTGCAGCGACAATAACAAAATTACCGCTACGGAGAGGGCCAAGGGAACGGTTGAGTACATCCAAACGCCATTCAAAGCCAGTACTAGTGATGCGATCCGCAATGCTAGATAGATCGGCAGAAACAAATAGCTCATCTTTTTCAATGAACCTTTCCACGCTTTTGAGAGCATCAGTTGCAAGCATGTGTACATGTTCTAGGTCACTACCACCTTCACGTACACGTTCACACTCTTCCATGATCTGAGCTAAGTAGTCCAGCTCAATGATGTTCTTGATAACTTCTTCGTGTGCTACGTGTGGTACATAGCTTTTAGCTTTAGTAAGAGTGATACGTAGTTTGACCAGTGAGTCTTCTGTAAGACGTTTGCTTTGGTCTGCAATCAAGAATGCAGAAAACGATTCCCAGCTAAATGTCGTAACACTAGGAAACGCTTTGTAGTATCGCTCCATCCCGTCAAGGATGATGTTGGTTTCTTTGGCTACAACATGTGGTTTGATGTGTCGCCGGTATTTTTGTAAATTTTCTTTGCTTTCAGCACAAAGAAATAAGACATCGTAGTCCATTAAAGCTCCAGAATAATTTTATTGAGTTCACTAGGTGAACATTCTTTTGGCTCTTTGCCAACGTTGATTACTTTGATGTTGGTAGTTGTTGGAAGAAAGTGTTTTAAGTCTTTCTCTACTCTAGCTGCTCCTTTCATGCCTGCTTCATCGGGGTCTAACCAAATAAAAATATGGTCAAAGTTAAAGTCGTAAATTTGGAGTAGAGTTCTGTCTGTGAGTGTTGTTCTTAGTAACGCTACAGAGCTGTTGCTTGTTTGTGAGTTGATGCGGTATGCGCTGAGATAGTCCTCGGTAATAAACAAAGCACTTCCAGCAGACTTAAACCAAGCACTTTCTCCTTTGTCAAACTCTCTGGTGTAGGTTGTAATGTATTTAGGTGTTGCTCCCGGTTTGAGGTTACGTACTTGCCAACCAATAACCTCGTTATTAGGGTTGAAGAGTGTAAGTGCAACTTGATGTGGTTGATCAACTACACCATTAAAAAAAGTGTTGTTTGGCAAAATGTGGTACGAATACAACCACATTGATGCAGCAGGTTCAATCCATCTTAAAGCTGGTGGTTTATTGAGTTCAAAAAGTAACTCGTCTTTGAGCGTAAGCCATGTAGACAAACGTGACCCATAATCAGAAGCAAAGCCTGCTTCGTTGCAATGGTGGCAATAAGCAACCAAACCGCTAGAAGTACGTTTAATGTACAGCCTACGTTTTTTGTCTTCACCAGCGGAACATCCAATGTGGTTAACATGGATTTGATCTCCTATGTTTGGTGCAGCAGGGCCAATTGTTTTGATGAGTGTGCGATCAATCATGTGATTTCCTATAAACACAAAAGGCAACAGCCCCTTACGGAGCTGTTGAGTTTTTGAATTTTTAGATGTGTGCTGTGCCGTAAACTTTTACAAACAGTTCGTTTGCAACTTTACGTTGTGTGTCATTGAGTTTGTTGAGATACACAAGCTGGTAAGCTTTTGTAAGGGATGAGCCATACGAAAGCTTTTTGCAGATGCTGAACAACGAACGAGGTGAAAGAGTCAAATTCAACTGACCAGAGACATAACCTTGACGAACCAAGTTAGCAAGCTTGACAAGCTCCTTGGTTGCTTTCTTGGTGATGACAGACGACCATTTGTTTTGGATCATCTTTTCCTCTACTTCGGGTGCTAAGTAGCCAACATAGACTGCTGTACCGAAACGATCTAACGTAGCAGAGTTTTGTACGTTTGTACCTGCGTGTGAACCCGTATCGTCGCCTTGACCTTGTGTGTTGCCAATAGCCACAAGTTTGAAATGCTCGTGTGGAATGATTTGACGATCCTTGGTGTTACCCGGCATCTCTTTAAGAAAGAGCTTGCCGTTGTCCTCTAGAAGCCATTGCAGACCCATTGAGATCTCGGGAGGTGTTACGTCCCACTCGTCCCAAGCAAACACAGCACCATAGCGTACAGCTTCGGTAACAGCACCGTCTACCCATTGTGTAGAACCGTCTTTAGCAGTGAGTTGACCAAAGATCATTGACGAGTCCATGTCACCTGTGCAGTTGATACGAACAAACGGACGAGATGTACGAGCACATAGCTGTTCAATCAGCGAAGACTTACCTGCACCTGTTGGGCCATAGCAAAGCACTTTCTCGTTCATCTCCCAAGCACGCAAGATGCTCATAGCCAGATCAATGTCAATCACATACTCAGGATCAACATTTGGAATAAACGAAGCAATACGTTCATCCCATTCGTACTTGTCAAACACTGTAACTGGAAAGTCAGAGTTCCAATCCATGCCTGTGGTACTAGTAACAGTTGAGAACAACTGCTGATTTGCATTCAACGCAATGCCTTTAGGAGCATCACTGCTTATTGCAATAGGTTTTGCTATTTCTTCCTTACCAAGCATGTCCATAATCAGGTCAGACGGCTCTTTAGGAGGAACTGTTGTAGTAGACACTTTACGTTTCTCCAGTGCTTCCTTGAATGCTTTTTTCACAAGATCCTCTACTTTGTCTACACCAGTCGAACTGTATGTGGTTGTAGTTAACGAACTACCTGCTACTGATAAAGTACTAGACATATCCAATCACTTTCTTTTCTATTAGGGATAACAACTTACTCGGAATCTGCTCAGGCTTATCTACTACATCATGTGCTGAGTAGTAGTGCTTAACTGTGTTGCTGCACAAACCAAGACCATAGATGTCTACTTTCTTTGCTTGTTCAATCTCTTGAATTACTTTCTTAGTGAATGCTTCTAAGCCCCAAGACGATTTAGATGCTGCTGGTTCCCCATCAGACATAACAACAAACACACGCTTACGTTCTTTGCGTTTAAGCAGTCGTTCATAAGCCCACAGAATGTTCTCACCGTCAGGATTGCCTTGCATGAAGTTGCTGCTTTTAGCAAAACTGTCAATAAGAGCATCGTTGCTAACATTTAAGTCTGAAAACGATTTGTAGATAAACATTGCAGGTGGGTTTCCAGTGTCGTATGTATCGCTAAAGCCAACAATCTCGACTGGAATACGCAACGTAGTACAGACTTCATTCATCAACAGAGCAGAAGCAAGAGCATAGAATGCTTTATCTCCGCCCATAGAACCTGACATATCAACCAAAATTGAAATGGCAGCATCTAGAGTTTTGTTTTCAATACGAGTTTTAAACACCCGTTCGTTAAAACCGGGAGCATTAAAACAAATGCGAGACAACCTCGACTGGTCTAACTTGCCTTTTTTTACTCCGTATTGAGTTTGTACCCTAGCTCTAATCTGAATTAACTTTCGTACTTGCTGTGCAAAGTTTTCTTGAGAGACTAATTTGTCTGCTACTCTGGCTTTGTATTCACGTTTAAAACTTCTAGAGTCTGAACTGTCTGCAAAATATGAACCAAAGCCAATCCCCTTGGGGTAGTCAACAACAACAAACTTGTCGTAGTCAGTCATGTCCCAACGCTCAGTACCCTTTAGATCTACAGGTTCATGGTTGACACCAACTTTGCCCATAGGCTTACCAGTGTGAGGCATAGTCAAAGACATCTTGCCCAAATCTTCTTTGGTAAGTTTTACAGTGATGATTTTGTACTCATCATCTTTGTTGTCTTGTTCTTCAACCTCTCCACCTTCAGCGTCTTGGCTTTCTGCACTTGTAGGAGTTTCAGCATCACTTTTCTCACTACCTGTAGCTTTTGTTTTAGCAGATGCTTTATTTTCTGCTTCACTAGCTTTTGATGGAGATTTGATTCCAAGGTCTTTAAGAATGTCTACAGCCAAGTCATACGTAGCTTGAGTACCTAGTCTTTTGTCCAGAATCTGCTGACAAGAAACAAGACGATCAGAATAGTTATTAAGAACATCTATAAATTTCTTATCAGGAGTAAACCGACTAGTGACAGCCTCAATGGTTGGGAAAAGAGCTGCTGTAATGTAAGATTCCCAGCACAGCAGTGATCGCGTTAGAGCCGCAGTAGGAGACGTTTCCTTAAGACTACGAACTAGCATTTTGTCGATTAACTTGGATGTTGTTTCATCCCAGTTAAGCCTAAATCCTAGATACTCTCTAGCTTCAATAGCATTGATACGGGAGTCTTCTAAGAAGTTCCACACAAACATTAGTGCGCTAGATGGATCAAGTTTCTTTTCTTTCAACAACTCAAAAGAACTAAAACGTTCGTGTGCAACCTCGTGGTCAACAGACGACATCAGTTCTTTGAGTTGGTCTTCAGTAGTTGAGACAGTAATCCGAGGCAAATAGATTGTTTTGCCATCATGCCTTGGTTGGTTAGTGTCTTCAAACTCTACTGAAATGCCAGCCCTACCTGCACTGGCACGGATGTACTTTGTTACCTCAATAGCTTTAGTCAGCATGTTTAATGAAGTCAGATACAGCTCGATAGACTAAACTGGCGTCTACCTCAGCAGGAATATCCATTAGCAGCTTGATGATTTTGTCAGCATGTTGATTCCAGCTAACAGGTTCCTTGGTGTCTGTCTTCATAGCTTTGATTTTGTTCTGCAAAGCAGTCTTACCAAAGTATGTGCCGTTAGTGTCTACAAGCTTGATGTTGAGCTTCATAGCACTGAGCAACACAGACTTACCTGACCGCCAAGGGCCGGGCATAGACTTAACCTCAAACTCTTTCTTGATCTGTTTTTCAGTCTCAAGCAAGTCTCGTTGAAAGGTGTCTACAGTTCCATGAGTGAATGCTTCCGCAATCATCTTTTCAAAAGTACTTGTAGCAGACGCATCTGAGACTAGGCTCTCAGTTGCTGCTGCATACAAAGTCGCTAGGACAGGGGTAGTCATAGTGGCTCCAGAATAGGCGAAATTGCCTCCACATAGCCCTGTTGGTGCAAGGCCATGTAAAAGTGTTTTACCAAGAAGAGTGATAGTAGAAGTCCCACTCAGCAGGCCACTTCAAACATTCTTCAAGTTGATTGATAGTGAGCTGCAAGTTCTCTATGTACCAAACATCAACTTCAGAAGCTCCAAAGAAGAAGCCTTTAGTTGGTGGTAATAGTTCAAGAGCCTTCTCTTTGTTACTAAGAACCTCTTTGCATAAAGCTACAAGGTCTTGTAGTTGCTCCAATGTGACGTTGTACTCTCCACAGTCATCTGTACCACCTTGTACCTTGTCTACAAACCATCCATGAATGGCATTAGCTTTGCGCCAATAAGCAGCTTCAACAACGACTGTTTTGACTTCAGCTTTGATTTCAGGGAATGCTTCAGCAATCTTGTCTTTTGTGTCTTTGTCTGCGTCCCACAGGTAACGCTTTCCATGCAAGTACATATCTAAGCCCATGATCTATCTCCAGTGTAGGCAACATTGCCAACATAGGTCACTCGTGTGAATGACCTATAGTGTTGTGTTACTTGGGATGGTTAAGCAACCAGTTGTGGAACTCAGCAGAGTCTCCTGATTGTTGTTTGATGTTGTTGTTCTCGTCGTCGAAAAGGTCACGAGTATCCTCTGGATTTAGCTCGACTAGAACGTCATCAAACTCATTTGTTTCTATGTAAAACAAGGTCATGATAGGTAGCTCCTATAAATGTGTGATTAAAAAACAACAGGAGGGCGCAGCCTCACCGCCCCCCTTAAGGGCGGGGAGCAAGCCCGATACTTTTGATGAGCGAAGCCCACCGCAGACCGTATGCCAGCTACGCTGGCGTCTCGGGCTGCTAGGGCTGAGCGTTAGCTTGTAGTGCGTTTGGGATTGAGCTGTTTGAGCATCTCTGGATCTGTGAAAAGCATGTAGTTGCTCTTGTTCATTGGTGCTATGGTGTGCTTGACACGTTGTGCCAGCATTTCTCCACACTCCATGCAAGTTGGCCTAGCCATCTTTGCACGTTGTGGTTCAACACGTACTGCGTAGCAGCAAGTACAGATTGGAAGATAATTCTCGTTCATTGGAACACCTTGTCAATGACGGTTGGTTTGCAAGTTTTAGAAGCTACAAATGGGGTATTAGCCCAGATGTAGAAAAACACCATCAGTACGGCTGTTGCCATACCGATGTGTCTCAAAAAAGCAGTAATATGAGACATTAATAGATCTCCCGACGATCATCCCACTTGTCTAGACGTACACGGGAACTGACGAAATTGTTATTAGGAACATTGCTAGGCTCATCTAATGAGCTTATGAACTCGTTCCACTCGTTGCTCTCCAGTAAGTTAAAGCCAAGATGTTTGGCGTACTTAGTAGCAGAGTAGAGAGTTGGTTCTGTGAGTAGCAGTGGTCTACAGTTATGTTCCCACTCGATAGCAGATACACCGTGATTAGCTGGACGTAGTACAGCATTGTCATTGAGGTATATTAAGTGGAACATACTACATTCTCCAGAAATATATTGCAAAGGGTATACCTATAGCACCAGCTAGTATGAGTGATGCAATAATCTCTCGTATAAGAGAGTTACGTTGTTTACGATAGTAAACATCGTTAGTTATGTTGTAATGTTGTCTCATAATAAACTCCATATTCTTAAATAAACAGAAGGTCGCCGCCAATCGGCCCCCCAAAAGGGCCGAATGGCAAGACCGCAAAGAGTAATGAGTAGCCAGCAGACCGTGTGCCAGCTACGCTGGCGCGACGGTGTGCCTGTGTTACTAAGAACATGTAAATCCTTTGTAAAAGAAAAAAAGCGGCCCGAAGGCCGCCCTTGATTAGCGTTCGCCAGAGTCAATCTTTTCGCTACCGCTGGCGCGTGCTCGTGCCGCTTTGTCGTCTGCCAGACGGCTACGAAGGGCTTTTACTTCTCCCAAAATTCCCCGCACGTCGTCTGCGCGAGGGTTGTCGTAGTTGTCCATGCTCCAGAGAGCGTTGGACAGCAGTTGCTGTGCGAGGTAAATCTGCAAGCCAGCGGGCTTGCGAGAGGTCGCATTGGTAAATGCTACAAAGTCAAAATCATTCTGTGCCATACTAAGCTCCTTAGGGTTAATGAGGATTTACAGAGTCCTCACAGACGCCCTCCCTAGTGGTGAGCCGCTTGCGGCGAGTCGCGCGTACAAACGTCAACAGGATACAGGCGGCGCAGGCCGCGCGATTAGCAATGCGGAAAGGCGTAGCCCTTGCTGTGACAGGTTCTCAGCTCTGCTGAGGTTCTGGCGCAGTTTCTGCAAAGTGGCAAGCACTAAACAACAACAAGACCAACAACACAACTGTCTTGCCACTGGTGCTAACCCGACGGGGGGGCTGGACTCTGTAAATTTTCAGGAACATTAAGGGGCTAAGTGTGGTTCAGATGAGTTTGGCTGAAGGAGCGTTTGCCAAGGTGAACTATTGCAGGCTTGTTGGATTGTAGGTTTGCCTTGCACGTAACTGCTTTGCCAACCGATATGGAGTGTGGATAGCTGCGATAGCCCTTGCGTAGATGATGTGCCTCCGTCAACATTTTGGGAAAGAAAAAGTCTTTCGGAGTTGTATGGTAGATGATGAAGTGGTATGAGTTCGTGTTAGGGGTAGTAAAAGTTGAAACTGGTGTGCGATAAGCGAGGGTGGTTTTGGGCTGCGTTTTATGCTTACACGTAGGTAGGCATAGACACCAAACAGATAGCCTCAAGAAAGGGTGTTTTAGAGGCTTACAGGCACATCAAACAATGGATAGAGAAGTAGGCTATACATCTATGTTCAATGGGGGCTAAGTTATTGATTCATAAGGATGCGTGAAACACACCGTGAAACATATAACAACGGGGGCTGTGGATAAGCTGTGGATAAGTATAGGTGTTACTAGTAATCTAGTAGGTATAGGTAGTAGTTGTAGGTTTACCTATATGTCCCTGTAGTAGTAGGGGTAGTGGGGGGAAATGTTTTTGGTCTTAATTTTTACTTGTCAAGGCTTACAACGCTGCCACAAGTTTTTAGAACAAGGGGGGGATACCCCTTATGATAGCAGTCCTCGACCTCAACGAGGTCTGCGGAAAACAACGGGGGGTAGATGCTTGAAGGTGCTCGTCCTTACAGGACTCGCATAAGGCATAGAACGGATAGACATAAAAAAAGGGCCTTACGGCCCTACTACTAACAACACTCTATACCTGCACCAGAAAAAGAAAAAACGGTAAAAAAGAAAAAGAATATAAAGATTGTACACCAGCTTTTTAGGAACACAACTACTGATCGTTTGTACAGTCCTCGTCTACGACTGCGGTACAGTGTGTTGTACTTTTACAAAAGGATGATATAGTTCCGTCGTGTTGGTGTCCAAGCTAAAGGTCTGTGACATTAAACGAGTCTCCTTAAGACCGCCAACAATAGTTTTTAACCGAGGAGCATCATGGCTACAGGAAAAAAATCACCAGCATGGCAACGTAAAGAAGGCAAGTCTCCTTCGGGTGGACTGAATGCTAAGGGTCGTGCTTCTGCTAAAGCACAAGGTCATAACCTTAAAGCACCTCAACCTGAAGGTGGTAGTCGTAAGGATAGCTTCTGTGCCCGTATGGGCGGAATGAAGAAGAAGTTGACTGGTACAGCTAAGGCTAAAGACCCTAACTCTCGTATCAACAAAGCTCTTAAGAAGTGGAAGTGTTAAGTGGCTACTATCAACACTGGTACACAACCTAAAGGTTTGTATGCCAATATTCATGCAAAGAAGAAACGCATAGCCAAAGGTTCAGGGGAAAAGATGCGTACTCCCGGCACTAAAGGTGCTCCTACTGCTAAGGCTTTTAAACAGTCTGCCAAGACAGCTAAAAAGAAATAAGATGAAAAGAAAGACCTCTACAGATCGTAGGTACAAAAGATCTATTTGGACACAAAACCAAAAGCTTCAGGCTGTCAGTACGTACCTGATGCTAGGCAATCTGTCAGAGACAGCTATTGTTACGGGTATACCCTTGCCTACCCTAAAGATCTGGAAAACTTCTGATTGGTTCAAAGAGTTTGCTCTTCAGCTTCAGACTGAAGATGTTCAGCAGATGGACTCTAACCTCAAGCGGGTTATAGACAAAGCTCTTAAAGCTGTAGAGGATCGGTTGGACTTGGGAGATGCTCAGTTTGACCAACGAACTGGGAAGATTACACGAGTGCCCGTCAAAGCTCACGTAGCCCTAAAGATCACCACTGACTTGCTTACTAAGCAGGACAAGATTCGGGAAGCTCCTGTCAAAGAAGAAATCGAGAAGACCATTGATGATCGTCTGTTGCGTCTCAGTGAAGAGTTTGCTCGGTTTGCTTCTATGAAAACTATTGACGTACAAGGGCAAATAGTTGAGCAGGCTTAATGCCACAGTGATGGAGGGGTTTGTCAACTCAGTTCTACGCAAGAACTTTGACAAGCCTGCTCCTACTCCTGATTTCCACAAAGAGATGTGGGAACTTGTTACTAGTAACAGCAAACAAGTAGCCATAGCTGCACCACGGTATCATGCAAAAAGTACAGCCATTACTCATGCCTATACCCTTGCTTCAGTCTTATTTAGAGAGTCTAGGTATGTCCTCATTGTCTCGGATACGGTTACGCAAGCTGTCCAATTCCTTGGGGATATTAAGAAAGAACTACTCGACAACGAAGATCTACGTTCGCTCTTTGCGGTATCGTCGTTTCCAAAAGATACCGAAGATGATCTCATTGTGGAGATGGAGGATGGCTATACGTTCCGTATCCAAGCTAAAGGATCAGAACAAAAGCTCCGTGGATTAAAGTGGGCTAACCTCCGTCCTGATCTTGTCATTGGTGATGACATGGAGAACGACGAGATTGTTATGAACAAAGACCGGCGTATGAAATTCAAACGCTGGTTCTATGGTGCGTTAATACCTTGTATATCTTCTAGTGGCAAGATTAGGATTGTTGGAACTATCCTTCACCTAGACAGTTTGCTTAATAACTTAATGCCTTCTTCCCTACTAACTAGTCATAGGGGAGTTAAACACTTTGTTCAAGAAGACTTAAAAGAGTATTCTCTTAATTTGTTACCTTGGAAGTCAGTTAAGTATCGTGCTCATACTGATGACTTTGAAGTATTACTCTGGCCTGAAATGAAATCGGCTGAAGAGTTTAGGCTTATGAAAGATGACTTTGTACGCCAAGGTCTAGGAGATGTTTACTCTCAAGAAGTTTTAAACGTTCCTATGGATGTTACAGACACCTTCTTTAAGCCAACAGACTTTCAAGCCATGAAGCCAGAGGATCGTAAAAAAAAGTTGGTCTACTACGCTACTTGTGACTTGGCTGTGTCTCAATCTCAACGGGCTGACTACTCAGCCTTTGTTGTTGGTGGTATGGATGAAGAAGGAAAGCTGTACGCTGTACATGTGATCAAACAACGTATGGACGCACTAGAGATTGTGGATACAATCCTGATGCTACAAAAGATTTATAAGCCCGTACTCTTTGGATTTGAGCAGGGTACTATTCAGAAATCTCTTGGCCCATTTCTTAATGAAGCGATGCTTAAGCGCAACGAGTTTGTCAACATTGTTCTACTCAAGCCTAGTGGTGACAAACTGACTCGTGCTAGAAGCGTCCAAGCTCGTATGAGAAGCGGGGCTTGTCGGTTTGACAAAGATGCTGAGTGGTATCAAAACTTTGAAGATGAGCTGATTCGGTTTCCTAGAGATAAGCACGATGACCAAGTAGATGCTTGGGCTTACTTGGGCTTAATGCTTGATAGGATGTGGGAAGCTCCAACTGAAAAAGAGCTTGAAGAAGAAGAGTACGAGGCTTATAAAGCCGAAAACAATGGGATGTACCAAGGACGTTCCGTAACTTGTGGGTATTAAAGATATGAACCTCAAAGACAAATTTGACCTCAAAGACATCATGTATGAGGCCAACATTGCGCCCATGCTCTCCAAATCAGACTTGGACACAATTGGTTCTCAAGTTGTCAAAGACTTTGATAATGACTTGATCTCTCGCAGCTCTTGGGAAAAACGAACTGAGGCTTCTCTTAAGCTTGCTCTTCAAGTTGCAGAGACTAAAAACTTTCCTTGGGTCAATGCCAGTAATGTTAAGTTCCCTCTCATCACTATTGCAGCATTGCAATACCATGCTCGTAGTTACCCCGTATTGATTGATAGTGACCGGCCTGTTAAGTGCCGAGTACTTGGAGAAGACAAAGACGGTCTACGTGGTCTACGAGCTGATCGTGTTGAGAACCACATGAGCTACCAGCTTCTTGAAGAAGACGAAGACTGGGAATCTGAAATGGATAAGGTCTTGATTACACAACCTATCATTGGCTGTGCATTCAAAAAGACTTACTACGATCCTATTCGTAAGCACAACATTTCAGAGAACGTGTTGGCTAAAGACTTGGTAGTTAACTACTGGACTAAAAGCTTAGAGACTGCTCCTCGTGTTACTCACGTATTGCAAATGTCTAGAAATGAAATCTATGAGCGTGTAGCTCGTGGATTGTGGAATGAGATCTCTGAAGGTCGTCAACAAGGTTCGTCAGGTTATGCAATGGGCAACAACTTGCAACAAGCGCAAGACAAAGCTCAAGGTATTACTCCCCCAGAACCAAACGACTCTAGTACCCCCATTGAGATTCTTGAGCAGCATTGCCACATTGACTTTGATGATGATGGTTACGCTGAACCGTACATTGTGTATGTGCGCCGTGATAACAAACAAGTTGCTCGTATTGTTGCTCGTTACACTGAGTCTGACATTGAGTACAACAAAGACAAGTCTGTAATCCTTGGCATTAAAGCTGAGCAGTACTTTACTAAGTATCCTTTTGTTCCTTCTCCTGATGGAGGTTTCTATGACTTGGGGTTTGGCGTTCTTCTTGGGCCTCTTAACGAATCAATTAACACCATTATTAACCAGTTGGTTGATGCTGGCACTATGGCGAACACTGCTGGTGGTTTCCTTAGTCGTGGTATCAAGCTTCGTGGTGGGGAGTCTAGTTTCCGTCCTATGGAGTGGAAGCATGTGGACACAACTGGTGACGATCTTCGCAAAGGGATTGTCCCTCTTCCAGTACGTGAACCCTCTCAGGTTCTGTTCACCCTGTTGAACTTGTTGATTGGTTATGGAGAACGCATCGGTGGTTCAGTAGACATCTTGACAGGACAAAACCCCGGGCAAAACACTCCTGCTGAAACTACTCGTACTATGGCTGAGCAAGGCATGAAGATCTTTAACGGGATCTTTAAACGTACTCACCGTAGTCTTAAACAAGAGTTTCGCAAACTGTATCGTTTGAATCAAATCTTTATTCAAAAGAATACGGCTTACGTAAGCAATGCTGTTAACGCTGGTATTGTGTTGGCTGAAGATTACAAAGGCCCAGTAACAGACGTTATGCCTAGTTCTGATCCAAGCATTACATCTGATGCTCAACGTATGAACCAAGCTAATGCTTTGGCGATGCGTGTGCAAGCAACACCCGGTTTGTATAACCGCTATGAAGTGGAACACACATACCTTAAAGCTATGCGGGTTCCTAACATTGACAAAGTGTTGCCTGATCCTAAAGGGCCTAATGCTGTACCTGCTCCAACTAATCCTAAGTTGCAGATTGAACAACTTAAACAACAAACTAGACATGCTGAGATGGAGCTGACCATGAAACTTGGTCTGCTTAAACTTATGGGTGAAGCAGAAGTTAACCAAGCTCAGATTAAGAAACTTGAAGCAGAAGCTGAAGTGCTACGCATTGGTGTACTGCATGAAGGTGAAAAACTTCGTCTCCAAGAAATTAACACGCAGATTGGTATGCAGCGTGAACGTCGTGAGGGCATTCTTAGCTCTATCGACACAATGAATAAAGTCTTTGCATCTATGTCTAAAGACTTGCCAGAGCAACAAGCACCTCAAATTCCTGACATGCAAGGCATGGCTGGAGCTATGGGGGGAATGGGGCAACAACCACGATGATCTTTAAATAGGAGTAAGAATGGCATTAGAGAAAGTAACGTTGGAAAATTTTGAAGAGTGGCAACACCACCCAGTAACTAAACAATTTATGAAGCAACTTCGGGATGACCGAGAGCAACTCAAAGAAGGTTTAGCAATGGGTACGTTTGAAGATGATGCAGAGATTAAAGGCCGTTGCCGAGTAATTGCTGTCATCCTTGACATCCGGTATGAAGATATGTTTCAACAATAGTAAGAAAGAGTTATATGAGTAATCAAGCTGGAATTAACCCCGTAGGACATCGAATCCTAATTAAGCCTTTGGAGATTGCAGAAGTTTCTAAAGGCGGGATTATCTTGACAACCGAGACAACTAAAGACCGAGAACAAATGGCTAATACTACTGGTGTAGTAATTGCTATGGGTGATGGTTGCTATGTTGAAGACGCACAGCCTTGGTGTGCAGTTGGTGATAAGGTTATCTTTGCTAAGTATGCTGGTCTGCTTTACACAGGTAAAGACGGTCAGAACTACCGCATTATTAATGACCACGACATCACTGGAACACTTGACGCTGATGTTGATTTGGTTGATCCGTATTTGTCTAAACGTTAATCTAGGAGTAGTATATGAGTGAAGAACAAAATGTTTCACATGAAACAGCGCCAGAAGTAGTTCGTGAAGCTGAGTCGCAAGGCTGGGTTCCTAAAGAACGTTTTCGGGGCAATGAGCAAGATTGGGTTGATGCTGATACGTTTGTAAAACGAGGTCGTGAGATTCTTCCTATTCTGCGTAAGAATAACGAGAACCTGATGAAAGACTTGAATCAAACAAAGGAGCAGTTGAAAGAGTTTCGACAAGCTGCTGAGGAATTTAAAACATTCCAACGAGAAGCATACGAACGCAAAGTAAATGATTACGAAGCCCGTATTCGAGAGATTAAAGAAAGTCGTGCCCAAGCCATTACTGATGGTGACGGTCAGAAAGTTAATGCACTTGACGATGCCTTGGATGAGGCAAAGGATAGTCTAAAAGAAGCTAAGCAAGCTGCCCAAGATGTTACTAGTACCAAACCGCCTACTGTTGAAACACCCACTGATCCTAACTTGCAAGTCTGGTTGGATGAAAACAAATGGTTTGGAACAGATCGTCGTATGACTAGTGTTGCCAACGGCATTGGTGAAAGTCTTCGTTTAGAATTTCCCGGCCTTAAAGGTCAAGAATTTCTTGAAAAGTTAGATGAGGTGTTGCAAGAAGAGTTTCCCGACAAGTTTGGTAAACAAAAAAAGAGTGCTGCAACTAGCCGTGTTGAGTCCGGTTCAGGGCGTAGTGGTCGTAGCAGTGGCGGTAGCCAACCAAGTTATGACAACTTGCCTGCGGAAGCAAAGGCGGCTTGTGATCGGTTTGTTAAGCAAAAGCTTATGACCCGAGAACAATACGTTGCAGATTTTGATTGGAACTAAACTTAATTTACGAAAAGGAATATACTATGCCACGCGCTTTGACTTATGAAGAAAAACGTGACCGCAATATGGCGGCACAACAAGTGCAACAAGATAGCCCAACTGCTTTGGCAGATGGTGCAACCCGCAAACGCCGCAACGTGTTTAACGGAACAGAAGCTAAGTTAAGTGTCCAAACACAGATACCGGGCTACCACCTCCACGTTCTAACGGACACTGGTGGACGCATACAAGCAGCTATGGATAGTGGCTACGAGTTTGTACGGCCTGATGAAGTGGGAGGCGTAAGTGAGAATGTGGTCAGTCGTAATGGCGACCTTGGAGAAAGAATTAGGTTCCTTGTAAATCCCCGTGCTGAAGGCTCGGAGCAATACGGCTACCTAATGAAGCAGCGGCTAGAATGGTACGAGGAAGATCAAGCTGAGCTTCAAGCTAAAAACAATCGCATTGACGCTTCTATTCGCAAGGGTAAAGTAACTGGAGACAATCCATCGTTCTATACCCCCAAAGGTGGAATCAAACTTAACTAATGTTTTATAAGGAGTCTTAAATGGCTAACGTAAACAAAGCTAACGGGTTTAGTCCTGTTGGCAACTTGCTGGGTGGCAAGTGGAATGAGCAGGGTCGTCTATACGCTATCCCTACTTCTGACACTACCAACAGCTATGCAATCGGTGATTGCGTGATGTCTGCTTCTGGTTCGGATGCCAATGGCGTTCGTTACGTCCAGAAGTGGGGCGGTGCTACTACTACCTCTGCTCTGCCCTTGGGTATCATTGTTGGTATTCGTGTTGCTGATCCGGGCGTAAGCTTGGTTGGTAACTCTCTGTCGTTGGAAAAGGCATACATTGCTGCTGGTACTCGTACTAGCGTTCGCTATCTGTATGTTGTGGATGATCCATTTGTGTTGTTTGAAGCACAGTTTGATGCTACGGGTGCTACCCAAGCTCAGTTGTCTTTGAATGCTGCTGTGACCATTTCCGCTGCTAACCAAACTTCGTTGGGCAATAGTTCTCCTTTCTCAGACATGGTTCTTACCGGCCCTGCTGTGACTGCAACCTTGCCAATTCGTTTGTTGGGTGCTGTACAAAAAGGCGACAACCAAGTGACTAGCGCAGCTAGCCCTTACGTTCGCGTTCTGTGCAAATTCAATTACCACGAATACGGTACTATCGGTTCTGCTTCTGGCAGTGTCGTTAACTACCTTGCTGTTTAATTAAGGAGAATAAATTATGGCTGGTGTAATTACTACCGCATCGCATCCGAAGGCTCTGTGGCCCGGAGTTAAAGCTTGGTGGGGTCAAACCTACAATGAGCATCCTGAAGAGTATGTGGATCTGTTTGATAAAGACACTTCTAACATGAACTACGAAGAAGATGTTCAGTTGTCTGGTTTTGGTCTGGTTCCTGTCAAGTCTGAAGGTCAAGGCACTAACTACGACTCGGAAATCCAAGGCTTCACTACTCGCTATACGCACGTTGCTTACGCAATGGGCTACATTGTGACTAAGGAAGAAATGGACGACAACTTGTACGAGCAAGTGTCCAAGAAACGTGCTGCTGCTTTGGCTTTGTCTTTCCGTCAAACGAAAGAAAACATTGCTGCTAACGTTTACAACCGTGCATTCAACGGTACGTATCTGGGTGGTGACGGAGTAGCTTTGTGCTCTTTGTCTCATCCTAATACCTCTGGTGGTACGTTTGCTAACAAGCCTGCTGTTGATGTGGACTTGTCTGAAGCTGCTTTGGAAGATGCAGTAATTGCAATCATGGGTCTGCAAAATGACCGTGGTTTGCTGGTTGCTATTCAACCTGACAGCCTGCACATTGCTCGCCAAGAAGTGTTTAATGCTCAACGCATTCTGCACTCTAGCTACCAAACTGGTAATGCCAACAATGACATTAACGTCATCAAGTCTGGCAACTACCTGCCCGGTGGCTTTAAAGTGAATCACTACTTTAGTGCTCCTCACGCTTGGTTCATCCGTAACACCATCCCCGGTGGTACTGGCTTGAAGTACTACGAGCGTCATGCTGTGACGTTTGATCAAGACAATGACTTTGACACTATGAACGTCAAGGCAAAAGGCTACGAGCGTTATAGCTTTGGCTGGTCTGATCCTCGTGCTGTGTACGGGTCTAACGGCCCCTAATTGTTACTAGTAACAAGCCCCTCCCCTAAAAAGGAGGGGTTCTTTTTAACTTAACTTGGAGATTTATCATGGGTTACGAAAAGCGCAAATCAATGGGTCAAAAACCTGATGTCATGGTCAAAGCTAAAGGCGAAGAAAAAAAGAAGCCTGCTGCTAAGAAGATGGCTGCTAAAAAAGTTATGCCTAAGAAGAAAATGTAACGTAGAATACAACCTTCCAATGACGCCCTTAACTGGGCGTTGTTTTAAACAACGTCAAAGGAACTTATCATGTCTGCACCTACTCGCCTCTATAGCGGTCTTTCTACTGCTTACCCTAACGAGCCTCTGTACTCGTTTCCCTTTTTAGACCCTTTTCACACTGGTAGTACGCAAGCTCTTGGCAGCTCTACGTATACCAATGATTTCAATACCTTGATTGGTACTGACTACACTGTTACTGGTACTAGCTCAACCTTTGCTTTGACTGCTGGTATTGGTGGACAAGCTATCTTGACTCCCGGTGGCACTACTACTGCAACCTCTGCTTATAAGAATGGTCAGTTTTTTCAGTTTGTTAAAGGCAATCGTGCTTGGTTCACTACTCGTGTTCAAGCATCTGCTGTAGCTGGCAACGTATCGTTCTACGTTGGTATGCAATCAGGTTCTTCTGCTAACGATGGTCTGTGGTTTTCTAAAGCAGCATCTTCGACTTCCATTAACTTGGTGTCTGTTGTTAACGGTACTTCCACTACTTTGGTAACTGGTGTGGCTACTGCTGTTGCAGCTACTTGGGTTGAGTTGGGCTTCTATTACGATGGTACTGACATCATTGTGTACTCTGGTAGCAGCACTACTGCTATGGGGCCTGTTGCTCGTATTGCTGCTGCTACTATTGGTTCTACTGGCACTACTTTGACCAATGCTTTGATTGCTCCGGTGTTTCAAATTACACCCGTTGCAACTGATACTTTGACTGTTGACTTTGTGTTGGCTTGCCAAGAAGTTCTGCGTTAATAGGAGGTCGTTATGACTAACTCAGTAACGTATCAAGTCCTTGAAGAGGGGCCTCGCAATATTATTGTTAAGGTTGCAGGAGTGCTTGACACTTCTGATTACAGCCTTAACACTTTTATTAGCATGGCTTCTAGCAATCAAGGTGGCACTGGGCCAGTACCTACTCAAGTTCGTATTGACCATATTGACTATTCGATTAGTGATCAATTGGAAGTCCAATTGTTTTGGGATGCTTCAACTGACGTTGTAATCCTTCCTCTTGCTGGTCGTGGTCGTATGTCCTTTTGGAACTTTGGTGGTTTAACCAACAACGCAGGAGCTGGTAAAACTGGTGATGTGTTGATCAAGACTACGGGTTGGACATCTGGTACTCAGGTGTTCTCCGTTATTTTGGAGTGCGTTAAACAAGGCCCCAACTTGTAAAGTACCTAGCTATGGATAACCAACAACTGTTTAATCTTGTTGTTTCTATAGCTGGGTTTCTTGCCACGTTTGTGTTCTATCAGGTTATGCAACGTCTTCAAAGAACTGAAGATGCGATAGCTTCTATTAAGCAAGACATGCTTAAAGACTTTGTTCACAAAGACGACTATCGAGTTGACATCAAAGAACTTAAGGACATGGTTCGACAAATCTTTGACAAGCTAGACAACAAACAAGACAAATAACTTGTTACAACTTATGAGTGTTTAATAGGAGTCTATGTAATGACCTCAACTGTATTTAGTAGCGGGACGGTTATTACGGCCCCTTGGCTTAATGATGTAAACACTAAGACGTATGCTGATACTAGTAACACGGTAGCATACCAACCTGCTGGCACTGGCGCTGTGGCAACCACAGTGCAGACTAAATTGCGTGAATCAGTAAGTGTTTTGGATTTTGGTGCTGATCCAAGTTTTACAGCAGCAGTTAATGCGGCAGCTTTTCAAGCAGCATGGACAGCAAGTAATCCAAAAGCAGTGCTAGTTCCTGCTGGAACTTATTTATTTACTGGAACTGTAACCGGAAAATTTTATAGTTTTGGAGCAGTAACTATTTCTGGTGGAACTGTGACAAGCATTACAAATCTTGTTCCATGAGCAATAGCAAAATATCAGCACTAACCTCTGCTACTACGCCACTGGCGGGTACAGAGGTTTTGCCGATTGTGCAGTCCGGCGCTACAGTTAAGGTTGCTAATAACGATTTGCGCCCTAAACAAATTCAATCAAACGCTACTTCGGGTATTTTGCAGATTGCAGGGCCAGCCGCAGCATCAACACGGATAATGACAACCCCGGATGCCAATTTTACAGCAGCCCGAACTGATGCAGCTCAATCATTTACCGGCGATCAAACGCTTTCTACGGGCAATCTAGTTCAAGGCACTGCCGCCAAAGGCATCAACTTCACCGCTAACACCCCTGCATCTGGCATGACAAGCCAGTTGCTGAATTGGTATGAGGAAGGCACTTGGACACCAACAGTAGCTGCTGGCGTTGGTGCAATTACTACCTATACATCTTCTGGTAAATACACTCGGATTGGCCGTCAGGTAACGGCAACATTTATTGTTGCAGTTACTAATAATGGAACTGGGGCAAGTTATTTGACTGTTACAGGCCAACCATTTACTGCAAGTGGTAACGCTTCTTTATATGGTTATAACCAATCAAGCGGCGCATCTGTGACTGGTTTTTTGACTGGTGGAACAATGTATTTGTATAACTATGCTGGTTTGTATCCTGTTGCTACAGGTCAAACCCTTAACTGCACAGTAGTTTATTTTATCTAAGGATTTCAAATGGCACTTACCAAAGTAACCAATTCAATGATTCGCAGTGCTCCAGTTAATGTGTTTGATTACATGGCTGACGCACAAATTACAGATGTTTTAGCATATACCTTTAGTGTTGATGTCACATCAGCTTGCCAAGCGGCATTGGACGCCGCAAGAGCAAACAATCTTGATTGTTATTTTCCCGCTGGTGGATATTTAGTAACTGGCTTAACAATCCCTGGTTCTTCAGCTACAGCCAATACTTCTTTTAGAATTTATGGTCAAGGTTCAGGGCAATTATTTGTAAGAGCTATGACTGCTGGAACAATTCTTAAAAGTGTTACTAATGCTCCAATTCTTACAGATAATACTATTACTCCACCTAATAGCAATGGAAGAATTTGTGTAGATAACATTCGTTTTGAAGGTAGTTCCACTACACCTGTTGTTGAATTTAATGCTTTGTATGGGTACTGTAAAATTCACGATATTAATATCTACCAAGCAAATACAGGTGATGGTTTATATATTGGCTATTCTGCTTATGCTGAAATATACAATGTAATGTCTTTAAATAAAGATTGGAATACTTATTCTTTGGGTGCATCAAGAGTGGGCGTTGGTTTTAATTTTCCAAATGCTTATGATTCAGGTCTTGTAAGCATTTCAAATTGTTCAATGCGTGGGTATTTAACTGGTTATCAAATTGGTGGCGGTGCAGGAAAAGCTATTTCAACTAGCATTACTCGTTGTGAAGCATCAGTTACTTACAATGGTATTTTGTTATACGCTACAGACAAATCTGTTGTTGATAGCAATTATTTTGAAGGTGGGGATGGCGGTATTGGTGTTGGAAACAATACTTCTAATTACACAACTATTTCAAACAATATTATTTATTCAGGATATTCCATTGGTATTGCGGATGCAAATAGTGCAACGCAAGGAACTTTAATTACAGGAAATATTATTAATATTGGTGCTGTTGTAGGAGCATATGGAATAGCTGTAAACACATTAGGTCAAAACAAAAATGTAATAAATAATTCTATTGTTTGTACCGATGGAACTGCAAATCAAGCTGGTATTTTTGTTGATGGTGGCACAAATGCAAGATATTACATTACAGGAAATGATTTTAACCCTAGAACTGTTTGGGCAGGAGCAGGAGCATCAAAAATATCAACAACAGCTACTTGTTTATTATCAGGAATTACTACAGGTTCAGATGGAAATTATGAATTTCCAATTTTGTCACAAGGTGCAATCGTTCTTTATTCCTATATAAACGCTTTAACTCAGGCCAATGTTGGAACTAATACTTTAACTGTTCCTGAAGGTAGTTATTTTAATGTAACTGCAACTACTCCAGTAACAATAAATAGATTAAATGCAGGTGCAACAGGAAGTCAATATATTATATTTAGAACAACAAATGCCAATGCAACTTTTACTAATAGTGCTTTTATGTTTTTAGCTGGTGGCACTTCGTTTAGCGGCCCTGGGACAATTACTTTTATTGTTGATTACACAGGCGGTGCTTCACACGCTTATGAAATCGCAAGAACAGTATTTTAAGGAATACCATGTTTGAAAAAACAACCGTTGTTGACCGCATTGAGGTATTGGCAGACCACACTGTCGCTGTGCGCTATGTGGTGACTGTCACTGAAGATGGCAAACCTTTTGCCGAGCAGGTCAAGGGCAACTACTTTTATCCCGGAGATGACTACAGTGCTGAAGATGCTAAAGTGCAGTCTGTCTGTGCGTTGATACACACCACTGAAGTGATTGCTGCGTACCAAGCTGCACAGCAAGCTCACGACTTACCTTAACTTGTTATTAGGAACATCTTATGTCCAGCACATACTTTATTGATAACTCTACCCCAATAGTCTCTGCATGGCTTAATGATGTTAATGCTGCTACATATGCCAGCATTCCTACTTTGCAAACTAAACCTCGTGGCACTGTTACTGCTACGTCCGGTCAAACAGTCTTTACCGTTCCTTTTAGTTACGTTGTAGGTTCTAATCGTTTGTCTGTATACATTGATGGGGTACGGCAAATACTAAGTTCTAGCTACACTGAAACATCAACAACGTCTGTTACGTTTAGTGAGGGTGTTCATGTTGGTGCTAAAGTTGAGTTTATGGTGAGCTAACAATGTCTTACAAACCTAGATGGGACAATGGAAGTTGGAACGTCATCTGTGACTCGTGTGGTCGTCAGTTTAAAGATACCGAGCTTCGTCTTCGTTGGGATGGGCTTATGGTCTGTTCTGGTGATTGGGAGCCTCGACAACCACAAGACTTTGTACATGGTGTAGCTGACATACAAGCACCACCTTGGGCTAGACCTGAGTCCTCAGACAATTTTATTTTTGTTTGTACCCAAATAACTGCTCAAGGCATTGCTGACTACGGAGTAGCAGACTGTGCTCACGCAGGTAGAGACAACGGATACCGCCCTGTGTGTACTATGGAGGGGTCTATAGCCCTGCCTCCTACAGCTATTGCTGGATGTGTTGTAGCAGGTAAACTTAACCCCGGCTTAAACGACTTTATAGGTGCTGCATGAGTTCTACATACACAGTCACACGCGATCAAATCATTACCCAAGCTTTGCGTAAACTAGGTGTTCTTGAAATTGGTTCTACCCCTGACGCAGACACTGTGGCTGATGCTGCTGTGTCTTTAAACTTGTTGATCAAACAGTTTAGTACTGAAGGTCTTAAGCTGTGGAAAATTTCTGAGCTTATTATTCCTCTTACAAGTGGTCAAACTACGTATACGCTTGGTGGTTCTAGTTCTAGTTTGATGTACGATTCTTTGAATCCTACTGTAGCTATTACTGACAAACCTTTGAAAGTCATTCAAGGGTTTTACCGTAACAAACAAAGTACTCCTGCTATTGATACACCTGTAATGCTTGTATCTAAACAAGAGTACAACGTACTTGGTTCTAAGTTTTCTACTGGTACAGCCAACACTATCTTTTACGATCCTCGTAAACTTAACGGTGTGTTGTATGTGTACTTGACTCCTGACGTTAATGCTCAGACTAATTTAGAGCTACACATTGTTGCTCAATTGCCATTAGATGATCTCAACACTGCTTTAGACATTCCAGACTTTCCTAATGAATGGATGAACTGTTTGGTGTGGAGTCTTGCTGATGAGCTTGCTTTGCAATATGGTGTGCCCATGAACTCTCGACAAGAGTTGTCTCAGCGTGCTGCTATATACAAAGAGAAGCTTTCTGACTGGGATGTTGAAGCTGCTAGTACGTTCTTTAGTATTGACTATCGTTCTACGGGTAACACTGCGTATCGGAGTTAACTATGACTACTGAACGCATTCCTCTTACACAACCTATAGAGTCCCGTAATGGGACGTTTACTAAAGACTCATACTCATCCAATTGTGTTTTTGAAACACGGGATCAAAAACGAGAGTTTATTAAACGTCCGGGACTTGTGTACGCAAATCAGTTTGTAAACATTACTCCACCTAACACTACGCCCTCACAAGGGTTAACTGCGTTTAATGGTGGTCTTGTTGCTGTTATTAATAACACGGTGTACCAAACTACACCGCCATCAAGCACTGTTACAAACATTGGTTCTACTTCTGCTTCTACTAGTCAAAGTTATTTTGTACGCACATTTCTTGACCAGTACTTGTTTATGCACAACAAGGTCAATGGATACTTGTACAGCCAAGCTGGAGTATTTGGAGCTGTTACTAATGACAAGGTAGTTAGCATCAGCATTGATAACGAAGGACTTGGGTATAGTTCAGGAATAACCCTTAGTTTCTCAGGTGGCAGTACTACTGCGGCTACAGCTACTGTTGTTAACGGAAACATTACTGCTGTCACTATTACTAATGCTGGCAGTGGTCTTAGCAGTGCGCCGACTTGTACTATTAACAAGCCTAGTAACGCTACCCCTACCGCTACTGGAACTGCTGCACTGTTTACAATTACAGTGTCTAGTGCTACTGGTATTTATGTTGGTATGTACGCAACAGGTACAGGCGTAGCTCCTAATGCTGTTGTTACCAACATAGCTGGTACTACTATTACTCTTAGTATTGCTAACACTGCTACTGTGTCTGGCACTATTACGTTTGCAGACTTAGGTTCTAACGGAGTATTAACTCCTATCCTATGTGCATTTCCTAGTGGCCCGTACGTGTCTGGAACAGTGTTCTTAGACAACTATGTGTTCATTGGTACGTCTACTAATCGCATCTATAACTCAAACCTTGGTGATCCAACATCTTGGAATGCGCTGAACTACCTAACGTTTGAACAGACTACAGATACTCTTGTAGGCATTGTTAAGCACTTGAACTACCTTGTAGCTATGGGTAAGTCTAGTATGCAGTTTTTCTACGACAATGCTAATCCTGTAGGCTCTCCTCTGTCTGTATCTCAGGCATACACCAGTGAAATTGGTTGTGCTAACGGGGATAGCATTGTGTCTACAACCAACACTGTGCTTTGGGTTGGAGTTACTAAGACTCATGGTCGTAGTGTGTACTTACTAGATGGCGTAAGTCCTGTTAAAATTTCTACAGATAGTGTTGACAAGCATCTCGAAGCAGATGACATGAGCAAAGTAACTGCGTACTGTTACAAGTTTAACGGTCACACTCTTTATGTACTTACACTACATAACACTAATCAAACCCTTGTGTTTGATCTGGATCAAAAGATGTGGTACACATGGACTCAATACGCACAAGCTTCTAATGATCAGCCCAATCCCGGTGCTTACGTAGAGTCTTATTTCCGTCCTAGCTTTTATGCTGAAGTAAACAACTTGCCCTATGTGTTGGATGACGACACAGCAGTCTTGTATTACTTTGATGTCAACACGTACCAAGATAACGGGCAATCTATCTATTGCCGCACTGTCACTGACATCTTGGACAATGGAACTACTAAGCGCAAGTTCTACGGACGACTTGAGATTATTGGAGACAAGGTAACAGGTGTTATGCAAGTACGTCACAGTGGTGATGACTACCAAACATGGTCTAGCTACCGAGCAATTGACTTAAACGCCTCTAGATCACAAATTTATTTGAGTGGTTCAGATCGTCGTAGAGCATGGGAGTTTCTTGTTACTAGTAACGTGCCTCTTCGCTTAGATGCGGCTGAAATAGATTTCAGAATAGGTGAGATGGATCAGGAACAAAATGTTGGCGGTGGACGCTATAGGAGTTAAATATGGGATGGCTTAAAGATTTTGTCGATAACCCACTAGGCACTGTAGAAAACACAGTATCAAACTTTGTTCAAAGTCCGTCCCAATCTATTGGGCAAATGTGGAATACTGGTGGACGAACGGCTGCTGAACTAGCAGCATTAGTTTATGGAGGCAGTTCGTTGCTAGGTGCAGATGCTGCTGGTGGCGCAGCCGCAACGGGAACTAGTGGCAATGCGGCTGCACTTACTGCGGCAGGTATGAGTGGAGCACCTGCTGCGGCTACTGGTGCAAGTTCTATTGGAGGAACTATGAGTTCTCTTTTAAGTGGTGTAACAGGCGGTAGTAATCTTGGTAGCATTTTAAATATTGCTAGTGGGATTAACTCTATCTTTAATCAACCTAGTTCAACTGCTGCTCAAACTTCAGGTGATCCGTTTGCTCCATATCGTGCAGGATTAGCTGCTCAATACGCAGGTGCTTTGCAACCCGGAGCTTCTACTAACATTGAAGCTATGCCGGGATATACACAGTACAACACTGGTGTTATGCAACCTGCTTTGCAAGCTTCTCAACGAGCTGCTGCGGGTGCTGGTCAGTTGTATTCTGGTGGTGAACAACAAGCACTACAAAAAACTGGTCAACAGGGTTACTACGGCTTTATGACTGACTACCTTAATCGTCTTGCTACTGGTTCTGGTGCTAGTGCTAATCCTTTAGGTGGTGCTAAACTGGGCCAGGATGTTTCTACTGCTAACCAGCAAGGTGTTATGCAAGGTGTTAGTGCCATTGGGCAAGGTGTTCGTGGCCTGTTTGGTACTGGAAGCAATTTTACTGATTACGGTTCTATGCTTGGTAGTAACGCTGCTATGTCTGCGGCTCCTAATTATTTGCAAGCAGCGGGTCAATTGTCTACTCCAGACTTTAGTAGTATGCCTACTGATTGGATTATTCCTTAAGGCGCAACATATATGGCATACCTAATCTCCGATATGGCAGCAGGTAGTAATGCTGCACTACAGATGCAGCAGAACATGGCTGCTGCTCCTTACGTTCAACAAGACGTTGCTGCTAAAGCAGAAGAGACTCAACTTAAGCTTCAACAAGACCGTATTAAAGCGCAGTATGCTCCTCAAGAAGCTGCTCTTAAGTTGCAACAAGATCAAGCTGTAGCTGCTAAAACTAAGCTTGAAGCAACAATGTTAGGAGCTAAAGTTCAGACAGATGAATCTACAAAAAAGATTGAACTAGACTTTGCAAACGACCCTGCAAACAAAGATCTGCCTACTGCGGAGTACGCTTCTAAATTAGCTAAGCTAATGTTTTCAGTTGATCCAGTTAAAGCTGAGAAGATGATGTCTTACTCGGCTAGTGCTGATGCTAAACAAGCTGCTGCTGATGCTAAGAAAGCAGATGCTGCATTTAAAACTATTGGCTCTGCTTTGTCTTCTACTGCTGGAGCTAACCCCCAACAGTTTCAAAAGATGATTGAGCAATGGTCGCCTGAACAAGCTGCTGCTGTTGAAAAACAAATCCCCGGCTTTATGAGTGAGCGTGATCCTGCTCGTCAGAAAGCTCAGCTTGAAAGTCTATTGTGGACTCATAGCAATGCTACGTTGCAAATGAAGTTGCAGCATGATGATGCTGAGCACACTAAAGATCGTCAGTTCCGTTTGGATCTTGCAAATATTCGTGCTACTGCACAAGCAGCTAACCGCCAATCTCCAGAAAGCAAAACTGACATCAAAGCTAATACGATGTTCACTACTGCTAAGAGTGAGATTGATCGTAAGTACCAGAAGCAAGAAGACAAAGCTGAAGAAGAGCTTAAAGATGCCAAGCTAGAAGCAGATCAGTATGGCAAAGAAGTTACTTTGTTTGGTCGTAATCCTACTGAGCGTGCTACTAAAGCTAACGCTGCTCTTGCTGCTGCTAGTGATCGTGTTGCAGAGATTGATCGTAAACGTAAACAAGAGTATCTTGATACGGCTAAACGTTTGCCCCGTGGTGAAACACGAGATGCTATCTTGGAAGCTCTTGGTGGTGGTACTGATACCACAACTGATATGCCTGCTAGGAAAGAACCAGATGATCGTGGAATAAAAACTAACCGATCCACTGCACCGACTAATGTTCCTAAGAACATTTACACGGAAGACAAGCCTGCTGAACCTACTAGCAAAGAAGACTACGATAAACTTCCTGCTGGAAGCTACTACAAACAAGACGGTGTTGTAAAACGTAAGAGGGGTTAACTATGGCTGACTTTGGACAAAATGACGAAGTAGTCTCTAAGCCTTCTACTGTTACCTCTGCTGCTAAAAGTTCTTGGGGACAAGACGATGAAGTTGTAAGTAAACCTGCTGACACTAAACAACCCATAGTTGGTGGACGTGTTCACAACATTGTTCGTTCTGCTGTAGAAGCTGCTCCCAGTGCTGCTGCTGGTCTTGCAGGGTTTGGTGCAGGTATGGCTGCGGCTGCTCCTGTAGCAGCTAGTGTAGCCCCATTTACAGGCCCGTTTGCACCTGTTACTGCCGCAGCAATTGAGTTTGGTGGTGGGTTAGGTACTGCGTTTGTTGCATCTGGTGCTGCTCAAAAATTGACAGACATGATGCACAAAACATTTGCACCTGAAGACTATGCTCAGCGTCAAATAGAAAAACAACAACGTCCGTATGGAACATTTGCTGCACAAACACTAGCTAATCTTGCTGGTATGTCTCCCAAGACTGCTCCTGAAGTTGCAGGAAAGATACTGACTAACCCAGCAGTGCAACGTGGTGTCTCTGGTACTTTAATGGGTGGCATTGAAGCTGGATCTGAGTTGGCTAGTGAAGGCAAAGTTGATCCGCTTAAAGTGGCTGCATCTGTTGCTACTGGTGCTGCTATGCCCGGGTTTAATCCTGCTGGTAAAAAACTATTTGAAGCAGGTCAATCTGCTACTACCAAAATTCGCAGTAGTCTTCATAGCACTGCTGATGAAAAACCGTTGGCTCCAGAAGCACCTTCTAAAGTTAACTCAACACCTGAAGAACAAAAAGCTTTTCTTGATACTCTTAAAGCCAACAAAGCTAAGAAAGATGCTCAAGCTAAAGTTGTTCAAGCTGCATTTAAAAACAATGAGACTGGTGAGATTGAGTTGCATGGCCCTAAGCACGATGAGAATCGTAAAGCAGAAACTACTGACACTCACACACAAGGTTTTGTTGATGAGAACGGTAACTTCTTAGATCGTAAAGAAGCTTGGAACCGTGCTGCTGATCTTGGTCAAGTTGAACAAACTAAACCTTCTCAAAAAGATGGATTGCATACTACTGACCTACGTGAGTCTGGTGATAAGAATTTTGAGTTGTTTCATACACCTGAGACAGTAGAAGGTGTTCCTGTTGTTATTGATAGGGGCATGACACGTAGTACTGATGGTGGTGTTGTAGGTGCTCGGTTCAAACATGAGACCAATGAGATTGGTTTTAACCCTGAACATACGTACCAACAGTTCTTAGACAAAGCTTGGACTAAACCTCAAGTAGATGGTGTGTTCCCAATCTCTAAAGATGCTTTTAAAACACCACAAGAATGGGCTGACTTTGTTCTTCAACATGAAGCAGAGCATGTTAAAACTCCCCAACTTGAAGGACAAACTAAAGCTCAATACGAAAACCAAACTAACAAAGCTGCTCTTAAAGCTATTGCTGAAAAGAAAGCTAAAGCTACTGGTGAGCCTGCTACAGAGTTTCGTGCGGCTACGTTAGACGACACTGTTGCTCCTAAAACTATTTATCACGGAACATCTTCTCAAAACGTTCAAATAGATTCTGCTGGCAATTTAATACTTCGTCCTTCCTCTAACTTTGGAGGAAAAACTAATAGCGTTTCTTTTAGTCACGATTCTCGCGTGTCTGATCGCTATGCAGGAGACAGTGTTACTAAGTTGTCTGACGAACTAATAGATGACCCAGAAGCACTTGATAAATTAAAACCTGTTTCAATTGAAATCTCTTCTGATGCGGTTCAAAACCTTAGTCGAGAAAACAAAGAAGAGTGGGCTGTTAATACCACAGAACCAGTTGTAATTCCAAAAGGCAAATACAAAGTTGTAGAGATTGATCCTGCTCGTCTTAAAAAGTCTAATGCTGAGTACTACTCTGGAAAAATGGAAGAACCCATTATTGAGTGGAACAAATCTACAACAGCACCTAAACCTACAGAACCTGCTGCTGAGACTAAACCTGCTGAGCCTGTTGTTGACCGCACTAAGACTGATCCTCGTGACGTTAAGAGTCAACAAGAGTTCAACGAGATTGCTCAAGAGATTTATGAGAAGCATGGTGACACTAAGGCCATTGAGTTCTTTGAAGGTTACAAAGAGTACGTAAAGACTTGGTTAGAACCTATTGCTGAGACTGAAAAATACACGGGCATTAACCTACGTAACAAAGCTGCTAACGAACGAGTTACTAGTAACAACACCAAAGACTTGCTAGACACGGCAGGTAAAGACGTTGACCTTAACAAGTTAACGTATGACATTGATAAGGGTGTAACGCTTACTGGTAAAGCAAAACAAGTTGCTGATAAGTTCCGTGCTCTTATGGATGAGCTTGGTAAGCGTGCTCTTGATGCGGGTGTTATTAAAGGTTGGCATGAAGACTACGTAGCTCGTAACGTTGTGTCTGAAGGTGATGCACCGCCTACTGCTTTACAAGAACTAATCCAAGATTTGTTTGGTACAGGTGGTAAAGGTGATGGTAGCAAAACTACAACTAAGTACGGCAAAGAACGTGTACTAAAGACTCGTGAAGACCTTGTAGACCATCTTAATAAAATGAATGCTTGGTTAGAAGAAAAAGGTGAGAACTACCGCTTTAAGCTTAAAACGGACAACCTTGCTGAGATTTATCACGACTATGCTTCTTCTGTTGAAAAAGCAATTGAGAACAAGAAGCTTGTAGAGACTTTAATGCAGATTCGTAACCCTGCGGGTGAGGCTTTGATTCGTGAAGTCAACAAAGACAATCCAATTCCATACAACTGGAAGACCATAGACAGTGCTCAATTTGCAGGCATGGCTGTACATCCTGACATGGCTCCTGCTTTGAAGTTTGTGTTTGATGCACCTCCCGGAAAACTTATGGAGGCTTTAGGATCTATTTCTCAATGGACTAAACGCTTTAATGTTGTTGGTAGTTTCTTCCATGCTAAGTCTATGATGGAAGTTATGTCTAGTGCAGGCATTCCTATTTGGACTCCTGTTAAAGAAGCACTAGTGTTACCTGCTGTAGAAAAAGTTGTTAAAGGTGTTACAGGTAAAGACATACAGTTGTCGGCTATCTCTAAAGCTGTTGATCAATACCGCAAAGGTGGTGTAGGTGACAACGTAGACAAATGGATTAGAGACTCTGGTTTAGTACTTGAAGTGCCTGAAGATGTAACTAAAGGGTTTTTAACTTCTTTAGGTAAATTTTCTGATTCAATGATTGGTAAATTTGGCCCTAAAACTCGTGTGCTTGAAAAGTCTTTGTCTACTGTTGAAAAATATACGTTGGGTATGTTTGACAAATTCACATGGGACTACTTGCATACTGGTGGAAAAATTATGCTTGCTGATGCGTACCTCGATAAAGCTCGTATAAGTGCTGCTAAAGAAGGTAAACCATTTGATGAAGCACAACAACGTAAAGAGATTGCCAGTTTTCTTAACAACAGTTTTGGTGGTTTAAATTGGTTTGAAGCAGCTACACAAACGCAAAATGAATTTGCTAAACGTATAGCTATGGCTGCATATAGTCCTGAAGGTCGTCGTGGATTGCAAGTAGCTTTGTTTGCTCCTGACTGGACTATCTCTACGCTGCGTGCTTTTACTTCTGCTCTTCCTAAAGAACTAAACCCTACTAAATGGCAACCAGTAGAAGGCATAAAAGGAATGGTAACTCCTACAACTAAAGCAGACTACGCTAGGTTGTATCAATTTAAAACTGCATTGACATATTTGACTGTGTTAAACATAGCAAACATGATTACAGCTAACAGGCCAATATGGGAAAACAAAGATCCAACTCGTATTGAGTGGCCTGATGGTACGTCTATGCAAGCTATGAAGCACGCTATGGAACCGTATCATTGGATTGCTGATCCAGACAAAACACTTGCTAGTAAGTTAGGGTTTGTACCTAAAGCTTTGTGGGTTGGTTTGGCTGGTACTGAGTACGCTAGTCCTCAAGCTCAAAAACTTATTGCTCCCAGTGTTACTGGTAACACCAAAATTGATGAGGCTTTGGCTCGTGGATCAACTATTGTTAAATCTATATTGCCATTCCAAGCTCAAGCAGCAATGGATTCTCCAAAAGGAGAGGGAACTAAACGTGCGTTACTAGGAACAGCAGGCTTCCCTGTGTACGGCAAGACTCCTGAACAACGTAAAATTGATAAAGAAGATCGTAAGCTTCGTTCAGAACAGAATGCTTGGGACTACCACGAAGCTGAAATTAACGCTGGTCGAGAAAAACGTACAGCAGCTCACATTAAAGAAGGCAAACGTATTCAACGTGAGAATACAAACCTCGCAAAGAAAAAGGCTAGACTTGAATGAACATCCTAATTATTGATGCTGGTAGTGTGTGCCTAGACTTTGCTTTGCGTTGCCAAGCGTATGGGCACATTGTTAAATGTTACATCCGTAACCATGCAGACGGTACTCGTTCTCAGGTTGGTGATGGTGGGTTAATTACTCGTGTCAATGATTGGGAAGCCCACATGAACTGGGCTGACCTCATCTTCTGTACAGACAACATCAAGTACATCCACCAATTAGAACGTTACCGAGACAAAGGCTACCCCATCATTGGGCCTAGCATCGACACTAATCGTTGGGAACAAGACCGACAACATGGTGCTGAGATCTTTGAACGTGCTGGTATCCCGGTAATCCCCTCCACAGAGTTCAAGAGCTACGATGAGGCTATTGCTTTTGTTATTAAGAACAACAAGCGGTATGTCTCTAAGCCTCTAGGTGATGGTGACAAGGCTCTTAGCTACGTGTCTAAGTCTCCTGCTGACATGGTGTTTATGCTTCAAAAATGGAAGAAGTCAAATGCGTACAAAGGCTCTTTTATTCTCCAAGAGTTTCATGGGGGCATTGAAATTGCAGTCGGTGGTTGGTTTGGTTCTGCTGGCTTCTCTAAGCATCTATGTATTAATCACGAGTTCAAGAAGCTGTTAGCTGGGGATCTGGGTGTCTCTACTGGTGAAGAAGGAACCATTCTTTACTACGTACAAGACTCTTTGCTTGCTGACAAAGTGCTCAAGCCTCTTGAAGGCTATCTTAAGGGTCTACGTTACACCGGCTACATTGATGTCAACTGCATCATTGATGACAAAGGTACTCCGTGGCCTTTGGAGTTCACTATGCGTCCGGGATGGCCTCTGTTTATGATTCAACAAGCCCTGCACAAAGGTGATCCAGCCCAGTGGATGCTTGACCTGCTTGATGGTAAAGACACTCTAAAAGTTAGCAGTGATATTGCTTGTGGTGTAGTTGTGTCTATGCCTCCGTATCCGCATAACAAAGGTGTGCCTCAAGATGAACACGCTGGCTACCCTATGTTTGATTTGACTGAAGAGGATGTTATTAAGAACGTCCATCTTGCTTACGTAAAGCGTGGTGTTGCTCCTGCTATGGTTGATGGCAAGGTCAAGATTAAACACGAACAGTTTGTTACTGCTGGCAACTATGTGTGCATTGTTACTGGCACTGGTAAGACTGTAGAAGATGCTCGTGATGCTTGCTACAAGACTTTAAAAAAGAAGATCAACATTCCTAACAGCATTGGCTATCGCATTGACATTGGGTGCAGGCTTGAGAAACAACTTCCTGAGCTTAACAAAATGGGGTACTCTGACAAGGAGTATTGCGAATGCCAAGACTAACTCCTCCTATTCCCCAAGATAAGATTGGGGAAAACTTTGTTTGGAGAGATTGGTTTCAAAGACTAAGTGATAAAGTTTTTGGAACATTAGCTACCCAAGATGCTCACAACGTAACTATTACGGGTGGGTCTATATCTGGAATCAACTTTAACGGCATTGCTATAACCAATAGCACCGTAGACAACTCTCCTATTGGATCAGACATTCCTTCAACAGGAAACTTTACTTCTGTTAGTCTTAGCAATCCCCTTGCAGTTGTTTATGGTGGTATTGGAGTTAGTACTGCTCACATTAACTACGTCTTTGCTGGCCCTGCTTCTGGTAGTACTGGTGCTCCTACGTTTCGTGCTCTTGTTGCCAATGACATTCCTAGCTTAGCGTATGCACCTCAAACTACTGGCACATCTATTTTGTATGGCAATGGTAGTGGTGGGTTTAGTAACGTAACTATTGGGTCTGGTGTATCGTTTGTTGCTGGTACGTTGAGTGCTACAGGTACAGGTGGAACAATTACATCTGTAACAGCTACTACGCCCTTAGCATCTAGTGGTGGCACAACTCCCAACATAACTATTCAACAGTCTAGTGGCAGTCAGTCTGGGTATTTGTCGTCAACTGATTGGACAACTTTTAATAGCAAACAACCTGCTGGAACTTACGTTAATTCCGTAACAGGAACAGCTCCAGTAGTGTCGTCAGGTGGAGTAAATCCAGCCATTAGCATGGCTGCTGCTACCACATCTGTAAGTGGCTATTTGACTAGTACTGATTGGAATACTTTTAACGGGAAACAACCAGCAGGTACGTATGTTAATTCTGTATCTGGAACTACTGGACGCATAACCAGTACTGGAGGAACAACTCCCGTTATTGATCTTGCAAGTGGTGTAGCTACAGCAGGCACTACCGGGTCTTCTACATTAGTTCCAGTCATTACTATTGATACGTATGGTCGTGTTACTAGTATCACTACAGCAGCTAACCCACAAGGTACTGTTACGTCTGTAACGGGCACTGCTCCTGTTGTGTCTAGTGGTGGATCTACACCAGCCATCTCTATGCCTGCGGCTACTACGTCTGTCAGTGGTTATTTAACTTCTACTGATTGGAACACGTTTAATAACAAAGGATCTGGTACTGTCACTTCGGTGACTGGTACTGCACCCGTTGTTTCTTCTGGAGGTACTACTCCTGCTATTAGTATGGCAGCAGCCACTACTTCTGTTAGTGGGTATCTCACATCAACCGATTGGAATACGTTTAACAATAAGCAACCTGCTGGTGCATATTTAACGGCTGTAACTGCTGATGCACCTCTAACTGGTTCTGGTACGTCTGCAAGCCATCTAAGCATTCCTGTAGCTACTTCTAGTGTTAATGGGTACTTGTCTTCTACAGACTGGTCTACGTTTAACAACAAACAAGCTGCGGGTACATACGTAACGTCATTGACTGTTACTAGTGCTAATGGTTTTGCTGGTTCTTTTACTAGTGGGGCTACACCTGCATTAACTGTATCTACATCTATTACGGGACTATTGTTTGGTAATGGCACAGCTATAGCTGCTGCAACTATTAGTACTCCTCTTAGTTACTCTGCTGGTACGTTAAGTATTACGCAATCAACTACTAGTACTAACGGTTATCTAAGCAGCACAGACTGGAACACATTTAATAACAAACAAGCTGTCTCAGCTCCTGTTACTAAGACTTCTGACTTCACTGTTGCTGCTACAGACTTGTGGCTTATCAACAACAAATCAGGTTCTACTTGTACAGTAACTTTGCCTACTGCTTCTACTAACACTGGTCGAGTACTGAACATTCAAAACTATCAGGCCCAAACCGTTGTGTCTGCTTCTAGTAACGTTGTGGCTATAGCTGGTGGAGCTGCTGCTACTGCCATTCTTAATGCTGTTGCTGGTGATAGATGTACGCTTGTGTCTGATGGTACAAATTGGATTACTACTGACTACACACCTAACAACATCCTTCTGTTGGAGTAACTAAATGATCTTTTCTGAAGCTGGTTTAGATGCTCTTAAATGTACTCAAGGTTTTAGATGTAAACCTTGTGCTAATGTTGTTGGGTACGGACATCAGATTGTCCCGGGTGATGGTGTTGTTCCTAACGGAGACATCATTACCTCGTCTAAAGCTATGGAGCTTCTAAAGAAAGATGTGATCCCAGTTGTAGGGGCTGTTAACAACCATGTTATTAAAAACATTAGTCAAAACCAATTTGATGCTCTAGTAATACTTGCGTACAATCTAGGAATTGAAGTTGCTGCAATCGTACTACGTACTATGAATGCTGGTGACTTTATTGGGGCTGCTGAGCAATTCTTAGTATTAAGTCGGCCCATTGAGCACAAGTTGTTTGTAACAACAGATGCTTGAACTTCCTGTATTGTTAGCTAATGCCAGTATTCCTTGGCCTAACACAGACTCCAAGATAGTTTTAGTCTGTCGAGAACTCAAACCAAAAGACACCTACGGTGCAAATGAGTTTATTAAAGACGGAAAAATTTGTAGATGGACTTTAGAAACAATTAAACCGAAGACACAACCATGATTGATCCTATCACCGCTTTTGCTACTGCCCAAGCTGCCATCAAAGGCGTTAAAGCCGCTATTCAAATGGGTAAAGACCTGAATAGCATGAGTGGTGATTTGATGAAGTTCTTTGAAGCTAAAGATACAGTGGCTAAAGCTGCTGCTGCTCCTAAGAAAAGTACTTTTGGCAAATCAGATACAGCTCAGGCATTTGAGACTGTGATGCACGCTAAGCAGTTGCAAGATGCTGAAGACGAATTGAAACAGATGTTGATCTGGAGTGGTCAAGCGGATGTGTGGCACGCTATTGTTCTTGAACGTAACAACCTAATTCAAAAACGTAAGTCTGCTGAGATTGCAGAAGAGAAAGCTAAAGCCAAGAAAAAGAAAGAAATTGAAGAGGCTGCTGTGATGGTGCTCTCAATTGTTGCTGCTGTTTTGTTTCTTGGTTTGTTAGGTTGGGGTTTATCAGAATACGTTTTGTTTATGAAGGCATAACATGAAAACTGTAGCTCTTGTTCTGTTAGTTATGTTTGCAGTAATAAGCTGTAAAGATAGTTACCGTTATCAATGTCAGAACCCAGATAACTTTGAGACTCCATCTTGTTCTAAACCCAGATGTGAGTTTGATCAAACCTGCCCTGAGTATCTTGTAGCCCCTGTGTTGGAGAAGAAAATTGGACAACCAAAGACTGACCGCTGAAGAGATTGAAGTACGGGTATGGGCTGTAACAGTCTTTGCCATTACGTTGATCCTATTTGGGATCGTAGCTTCACTGTTGTACTCAGTGACCTTTGTGGTACAGCCTATCAAGAGTATGGCTCCAATTGACCAAGCCTATACTAAGATGCTCAATGACATTGTGTTGTTGATTGTTGGTGGTATAGGTGGTGTGGTTGGTAAACGTGCTGTTAGCCAAGCTGCACAAAGAATAGCTCCTTCACCTTCTCCTGTGCCTCCATGTCAATCTATGTACGGGCAACCGTGGAGCAGTCCTGTGCAACAGACTACACAGCCCTTTGGAGGTTTACCTGTTTGGACTAACCCTCCACTAGACGAATCTTGGACTCCACCACCCCCGCCTACTACACCTCCACATCACCTAGAATCCGATGAGGAACGTGAGTTGTTAGCTACTGCTCGTGAGGAGGTAAAAAATGCCTAGTGTTTTTTATACGTGGGTTATTGCTGGCCTAATTGCTCTTGGTGCAGCGTTGGGTGTTTACGAACATCATGCTGGTTATGCAGAAGCTGTAGCAGACATGGAAGCTAAAGTTGCTAAAGCTAATGAGCAAGCACGACAAACAGAAGAAGTTCTTAGTAACACATTGTCCGATACGTCTACTAAACTACGAAAGGCCCAAAAAAATGCTGACAAATATGCTGCGAAGCTTAAGCTTGATGTTGGTGATGGCTCTCTGCGGCTGTCAATCCCTGTTAGCCCCCAAGGTTGTGTACAAGCCTCCGCAGATGCCCCCGTTACCAGCGGAGATAGCGGAAGTACAAGAGCCGAACTTGACCGACAGACTTCTCAAGATCTTATCTCCATCACAGAAGACGGTAACGCAGCCATCCGTAAACACGCAGCCTGTGTCGCAGCCTACAACGAAGTAAGAGAGCAACTCAATGCTAAACGTTAATCAAGTAGCTCAGTTACATATTGATGTAGTGTGGACAGACGCACTAAATGAAACGTTCCAAAGGTTTGGCATTGATACTCCTGAACGCCAAGCTAGTTTCATTGGGCAGTGTGGGCATGAGTGTGGCAACTTTAAGATCCTAGAAGAGAACCTTAACTACAAAGCTGAAACACTAATGAAGCTTTGGAAGACTCGTTTTCCTACACTTGAGATTGCCAACCAGTATGCTAAGAACCCACAGAAGATTGCTAACAAAGTCTATGCTGATCGCATGGGCAACCGTGATGAATCTTCTGGTGACGGGTATCGTTTTCGTGGCAGGGGCTGTATTCAGCTTACTGGTCATGCTAACTATTATCATGCAGGCACCGCTTGTGGTGCTGATTTTGTTATGCAGCCTGATCTGGTCGCTACGCCAAAGTTTGCAGCGATGACTGCTGGGTGGTTCTGGTCTACGCACAACTTAAATCAGTTTGCGGACTCTAAAGACTATGCCACTATGACTAAGCGGATTAACGGAGGCTTGATTGGTCTAGACGAACGTGTGACCCACATCAACCAAGCTCTCCGTGTTATTAATAACTAACGAGACTGTCGAATCTCTAAGCACTCAATGAGCTTTTCAAGGTAGTGCTTAGCTTTAAGAACGTCTTGTATACCGTTCTTGTCTTTGTATCGGGCAATGTATTTAATTACGTTGCCTCGTAAAAATCCTTCAAACTCTTCTGGGGTCATCCAAGACTCCATAGCTGTCCACGGTTGTACAGCTTTATCTTTGTAGTGGCTTCCGCCAACTTGTATATCACTTGCGAGAGGCACGGGTTTTCCTTTCTGGTTTAGGGCAATTGGGGGGCGGTACTACTACGCACCATACAGCACTTAAGTATTTTTGAGTACCACGAGTCTGCCATCGGTCAATGTAAGTGTCCGGCATATTTCTAAGTAAGGTGCGAATAGTATCTTGTGGAGCATTAGTTACAGCGTGGATCTGTGATGTAGTTAGACCATCAGGATATTGTCGCAATGCTGCTCGCACTTCTTTGTTATAGCTATACATTAAGTGTTCTTCTTCTTACAAACATAGTTTGGGTATGGCTGCATATAACCGATGCCCTTACTTGCGTCAATGTATTGATAGACGTAGTACCAACCATCCTGTACCAAGTACCCACCTTGCTGCTCGCAGCTAGGCTCACACCCTGCAAGGAATACGCAAAGCATAAGTAGTTTCATGTGTTACCCCTTGCTCGGATAGTGGTGGCTGCTTCCAGCTTTGTTATCCATGCTCCATTGCGCTCCATGTCTTCACACACCTTCGCACAAGCCTCACGTTCATCGGCACGGATGAGGTCGGCGAACTTTTGTAGCGCATCCTCGGTAAACTCAATGCATTTCATGCCGTTGTCGTATTTTGTGTTGTATACATCAGGCATCATTTCGGCTACTTTATTAACAAGTTCAATGTCTCGTTCGTTCATGGTTTGTTCTTTTCCTTGAGTTTGGAGTCAACGGCTTGCACAAAGTCATGTACAGTGCCGCTTGTATCCATATCTAATTGTGTTATCTCTTCTTCTGTCAGACCTACCCACGGGCGCTGAGGCCCCATTGTTTTCCCGTCAGCGACACGCTTTACTTGCCCGGCATCCCAAGCGCGGTAGAACTCTTCTTCAAATCCGTCTTTACAGTTCATGTGTTCTTCTCCTTGAGGACGGACTCCGCACTTATTGCTGCTTGGAGTTTGGTTAAGCAAGACTGGTTGATTGCCGAAAAATCTTGCTCATCCAGCCCTACCCACGGGCGCTGGGGTGGGGTGGCGTAGAGTGGAACATCGTAATCACCCTCTTCATCTGCATGGGCTTCAGGCGATATGCAATCGTAAATTGCACCGGCATTGTTTCTGTATCCCCACGCCACAGGCTCCTGCGCTGGCTGTGCTAGGGCTTCTTTGATTGCGGTGAGGGCTTGAAATTGTTGGTTCAACATTGATGCAGTAATTGAATACTTTCCTTCCAATGCCTCTAGAGCCATCTTCAATGCTTCGTCTTTAGTCATTACATACCTTTGCTCTTGATAGACAGGAAATTGTTAGCTCCTCGTCGTACTGGTTGGTCGTTACTAGGAACATATACAGGCTGTTCCCACACATTGATTTGTGGTGGCAAGGCTTCGTGTGGATCTCGTTCTCGTGGTGTGTAGAACCCACTGATGTACTTGTGAGGTAGTTTGTCTCCTAGCTTGTTAGGTACGTGCCCTAATGTTGCTTCAGGGTTAACTCTTGTTGCTTGTTTCTTTAGGTTAGGGTTGCCTGCTGGTAAGTTCATTTGTTCTCCTTAACAAAGACTCCATTAGGCAACAACGTACCTTTACGATTTTTGATCTCATCGTAAGCTGCGTACATACACTCAACAAGGTTGATGTCTTTCAATGCACAGTAGTTAATTAGACACACCATAACATCACCAACACCATCCTTAATGCCTGCCACATCTCCTTTGATAGTGGCATCTGCAAGCTCACCCATCTCACTGAAAGCTTTCATTAGTTGTGTAGTTGCTGTTGAGTTAGGAATGATCTTGCGTGCTTCAGACCACTGAATGATCTTCATTTCTACATCTGCGTAAGTGCTCATAAATCTTTTTCTTCGTCTAAGTAATGTTTGTACTGCTGTGCTCTACGCTTAGCGTCTAGCAACACCTTTTGTTTGTTGTCCTGTTTACGAGTGTTCCAATCTTTCTTAGCAAGTTTCTCTTCAGTAGACTGGTAGTACTTGCTATGTTTAGGTTGTTTGATAGTCATGTTGCAATTACAGATGCTTAAGAATGTAGTTAGACCAATGCTCCGTGTTAGTGAACACACATGCGTCTAAACCATTCTTAGCGCACCAATCTAAATAGGTTGTCTTGCTTTTCTTAGACAGTCCTTGGTTACGTTGAAACACATAGAGAATTTGAATCTCTGGATGTTGTTGTTTGACAAGCAAAGCTTTCTTTCTGTCTGCTCCTGTCCATAGTCCTTTGGTTTCTATGTAAACGTTCTTAGTAACAGTGAAGTCAGGTGTGTACGTGTGATTGCTTGCAGGAATAACGTACTTAATCTTGTCTTGTTCGTATCCCAAGATCCAGCCTTTAGCTGTTGTAGCAGCTTGGAATTTTGATTCCAAACCACTACGGTAGCCTGCTGGGTTATGTCGCTTAGGTCTGGGCATTACGTGCTTCTCGTACTTGCATATAGATGTCTGCCCAATTGAAACAAGACTCAACAACTTTAGTAGCTGTAGTCTCTCCCTCTCCAATCATTTTAAGAACTGCGTCTTTGGTTGCTAGTTCTGTGAGTACTGCAATACACACGTACTCTTTCATAGTCATGTGTTGCATGTTGACATCTTTAATCATGCTTGTTTCCTACTTTGAAAAAAGTCTTTAGTGTGTTCTACGTAGCTGTCACGCATGTTTTGGTAGATATGAGGATCTTCAATGATCTTAAAAACTACCATGCGTGCCAACTTTTCTTTGTGTTTGTAATCAAACGCATACGCTGTTGCAGCTACAGCCCATACAAGAAGTACCAAGTCTGCAAAACTAAATTCAATCATGTTCCCGCCTGTTCTGTGGTTGTGTTGCCGTGTTGTTCCGTGGGGAACAACCCGGGTGTTGTGGGATCTCCGCTGCGCGGAGCTGTTGGCGGTTGCCACATAT
>Ga0209777_10000937_pt1 | contig 44868 bp, 34 predicted proteins | sample FrelakmetHBP12HB_FD_187147 | JGI IMG/M metagenome (GOLD analysis project Ga0209777, IMG submission 187147) | Freshwater lake sediment microbial communities from the University of Notre Dame, USA, for methane emissions studies -HBP12 HB (SPAdes)... | ecosystem: Environmental > Aquatic >...
CCGGGATCTTCGAATCCTCGGTGACACCTGCCTTCCCCTTGGCCTCCTCGAGGGCCTGGTGGAAGGGCTTCGAATCGAGACCCATCACGACCGTGCCGAACATCTGGACCAGGCGGCGATAGGCATCATAGACGAAACGGGCGTCACCCGTCAGCTTGATCATCCCCTGGGCCGTCTCCTCGTTCAGGCCAATGTTCAGAACCGTGTCCATCATGCCTGGCATCGAGAACTTTGAGCCCGAGCGGCAGGAGACCAGGAGGGGGTTTTTCGGATCGCCGAACTTCTTGTCCGCCTCCTTCTCCACCTTGTGGAGTGCATCCATCGCTTGGTCCCACATTCCCTCCGGGAACTTGCCGCCGCCGGACAGGTAAGCGTTACAGGCTTCGGTGGTGATGGTGAAGCCGGGCGGAACCGGAACCCCAATCCGGGTCATTTCCGCCAGGTTGGCACCCTTGCCACCCAGCAGTGCCCGGACCCCTTCCCAGGACTTGGTCTGTTTCTCCGCCTGATCGACTTCGCTGAACAGGTAAACCCATTTGTGCGTCATAGATAGGATCCTCCCTCGTATCGCGTATTCAACTCAGGTTGCGAGCCGGGACCGATAAACCTCAACGGCATGGCTCATCTCCTGTTTATTGCGATCATCGTAGATCGATTCAATTCGAAAAAAAACGGAGGGTGGTTCTTCGAGGTGACTTAAAACACCGCAAGGCCCCGCAATCGTCACTTCAATTGAATCATCATCCGTCGCTTTTGTATACGATAAGCAGAGGCGCATGTCAAGATTTGCCCTGTGCTGACACACCCTGTGCTAAATTGGCTTGACACCCTGTGCTAAAATGGTTGACGAATAACAGGAATAGCGGTAAATTTAGGGATAGTATGGCCAGTGGCCCATCGAGGGTCTTCCAGGCACATTTCGTCAGGAAAGAGGAGGGAAGAGATGAGGGCGCTCATTTTTTGTGGATACCCCAACCGTTATCCCCGGCACGTCTACCATCGTGGAATCTGCGGACATAGACCCTCCTCTTCCTATATTCGTGCGCTGGTGAAAGGAGCCGCGCGGAGCGAGCCGGCAATCAAGGAGGAATCACTGATATCCGCGCTTGAGAAGTTCCCCATGGCCGAACTCCGTGAGGGAAAAGGCGTGGTGCTCTGCGATGTGCTCGATGCTCACGCACTGCTGGAGTGGCTTGCCGGTTCAAGGCCGGGCCCCAACAACCGGGCGGAGAGCTTTCAACACAGACGACGAGAGGTTTTCAATCGCACCCTCGTCCATGAAGGCGTTGAATGGACGGCGCGTCGACTTGATCTTTTTCCCAAGATCGCTTCCGCACTGAAGGAATTTCTTGCCAGGGAACGCATCGAGGAAAAGTCTTTTGCCGAACAGTTCCATGCGGAATACGGCATGGAGATGAACCACGGGCCGGAAGGCATCTATCATTTCTTCGCGGAGGCCTGCGATGATTTCCGGAGGTCGCCTCTGCAAAAGCATCTGCCGAACGGCGTTCTGGCCTCGGCGGCCGACTTCGTGTTCAAGACACTGGATTCCTCGGGCGTCTTCACAGCGCTCTACAGACGTGTCGAAGAACAGACACCCGAACTCCCCGAGGAAACTTATGTGTTTGATGAGACCGGCCATCCCGTGTTCGGAGAGATTCGAGATCTCCTTGAAACGAGGGGGCTCAGGATTGCACCCCTGAGACAGGTCCTTGAGGTAGACGGGCTCGTCGAGCGTTTGAACCGCTCCCAGAAAGACCCCGTGGAAAGGAAGGTTGCTCTTGAGGAACTTGCGAAATGGGCTCCAGGGATGGCGGACTTCTTCGATATCTTCAGGATCCCCGATTCGCCTTTGGTGGAGCTTGACTCCGGTCGTCTGGCGGCAATACGCTCGCGGATCCTTGCCCACCTTTCGCCCGGCAACACGGCCCGCAGAGTCGCGATCGTAGGCTACAACCAGAACATCATCGCGGCAATGCGTAGGATCGGCAGTGCATGGACCGACCATATCGAACTCGTTGCTTTCGTCGGCCAGAAACCCCGGGACATCATGCAGTGGATCAAATACAATTCCCAACTGGGGATCTTCGACGAAGTCAGAGGAGACGAAAGGGGCTTCCTCTACCTTGGAAAGCAGAGATCTGCAGTCAGCATCTACCATGGCAGTTTGACCGAGCCCGCCGCTGTTCTGCGCAGCCTTCCGTGGAAGGCCCTCGGTGTCCATTACATCCTCATCAGCGAAGACCATGCGCGGAAGGTCCCCGGGGAGATATTCGACGGATTGAGGAAGGAGGACATCGAAATCGTCATCGCCCGGACCCAGACGATCGAAAGCGAGGCCTTTATCTCCCCGACCAGCATAAAAGGCGCTGGACTCGCGCAAAAGACCCTGGGTCTGCTTCCTGCAGAGGACGCCGCGTACGCCCTCGGGGTCTCGGCCCTATGCGAATTGGGGAAAATATTTGTTCTCGGCGCCGACATTGTCGAGAAACATGACGATCCCGCTGTCGTACAGCCCACCTATCGGGTGGCCGGTGTGTATCAGGTCATCCACAAGAAGAATCCGGACCGTTTCAAGGCCATTGCCCGGATGATCGGGTTATCCGATAGTGCAACCCGGATGCTCGCCACGAACGAGTTCAAGACGAACATTCCGCGCGGCAAACTGCTTCGGCTCAGCGCGGTTCTCGACTCGAGAATATCGAAGGAGAGGGTGGTCGCCCTTTTCAAGGAAAAGGCCCGAGAGCTTGGCTACCTTGACCTGCCGGAATGGTGGGTGCAGTTGACCTCGAATCTCAACTTCGGCAATCCGTGCATCATGTTTGATCCGAATCAGGTCTACGTGAGCCAGAACGATGCCGGCACGCAGGTCAGTATCGCCTTCTTCCTCGATGAGGCGGTGGGGGACGTCGAAGGTGTGCTGCGCTTTATGGCAGGCCATTCAGGGGGCCGGGAATTGGAGGCCGTTCAAGATTCCTTCGTCATGGGTGCGCCCGCTCCAAGTCGCGGCTGGGCAGAACTCGGCATGGCACAGAAGACGGAGTTCTCAAGGCGAAACGTTCCAGCCCTTGCCCGGAAGTACCTACAGAAAGGGGAGGCAAACGCGACCAAGCGCCGTGCCCGCAAGTATGCGACATCGGAAGAAGGGACTGGCAGGATTCCGGTCGCCGATCCCAAATTGATCGACGACGCGGTCCGATTACTCTTTCTCGAGTCGCAGCCCATTATTCAGCAGGAGGTCTTGAAAGACGCATCGGGAGAGGCGGTGGCCATGGTGGCGCTCCACGAGAATCGCCACAAGCTTTATGCGACTTCGCTCCTGACCGCCGCTTCGCTCGAGAATGTGCACCATGTGATGGGCCGCTATTACGAGGAACTGCGAAGATACGCGCTTCAGCTCAGCCGCGAATACGACTGGGAGATCCTGATCCACGACGTCTACGAATACGGCGATAAACTTCGAGCCACCATCCGGGTCCATCATCTGGATTACAACGAGAAAACCGGTTACTTCGACCGGGTCACCTTCCTCTCCGTCGACCAATATAACCAGGAACGCCAGCGATGGCAGACCATTGCGAGGCCAAACTCGATCCTCTATCCCTCCCCTCCCGGCGTTTACAATATCGTCATCAACGCCCCGGGCGGTCGCATGGGGAGCTGCACCTACCGCATTGCGTCGAAAAGCGACAAGCTCCGTGTTGTGGCCCTCGGGGGTCCCGACGCCCGTCGCCTCGCGGAATTGCTGAATGAGAAGGATTATGTGCAGGGCCGTTACCCGGGCACGGTGGCATCTGGCAACGACTGGATTGAGCTCGACGGCAAACGCTCCCTGGTGTTCAGTCATGGGGTCTTCCGGGACCCGGGCAATTATCCATGGAAATGTTTCCTCCTGATGGGCATCCCGGTCCACGTGGCGATAGACGCAACCGGCCGATTCAACAATCTCGATGGCGTCAACCGCCACAGGCGGGCGGGAGCCCTGCGCGCCATGCTCACCGCTCCCGGCTCAAGCAAAGAGGACGAGTGGAGCGAGGCAACCTTCATCCGACATATCAACGACCATACCTATGATCCGTCCAGACACTTTTTTCTGTCACCGGCTTCCTGCACAACGGGCTGTCTCGCCAATCTGAATCGTCTCGTCGAGATGGCGATATATCAGAGTGCGAGGAAGACCGATTTCAACTGGGAGGGGTTCTATCAAGAGGCGAGCCACATGGTGATCGAGGGGATCGGGCCGACGTATCATGCCCTGACCGGAGAACACATCGGTCCCGATATCATCGATCCGACGGAATATAAAAAGGACCTCCGCCGCGGGACCGATGCAACCGGCAACCTTTTCCAAACCACCTCCGGAGCCAGCGCCAACACGGCACTCGTGGATGCCGCTGGCACAGCCCACACGCCGGTCTACGCGGTCCGGTTCCCCATCGAGACCGTCTCCATCATGGCTCCTACCTATGTGCTCCGGGGGCATTATACCCTCGAACATATCGAGGCCGCGGCCAGAGTCCTCGAGGAGGCGTGCCGGGTCGGCGATGAGACGAGGTTTCAGTTTTTGAGGAACAAGACCATCGACCGCTCCACCCAGATCAGGTTGCTCCGGGAACTCGCTGAGGCCGGCGTGACCCTGAGCAGGGAGACGATCGAGGTAGCCCACTTCTCTTCCCCCGGCGGCGAACCGATGACAGCCATCCAGTTGATCGGCTGGTACGAGAACGAGTGGCGTCCGTCGAAAATGTACGTGGAGTTCCTTGAAGAGATCATGCTCCCGGCCGAAATGAAGTATCAGGACAATTTCACCCGGTTCCCGTGGGTGCCGGATGTGCCTCCCAAGTTCGAACGGCCCTATGCAAAGAAGAGGTCGCTTCGCGACCTTCCGGACGAGGCCTTCGATGGGAAATACTGGATCGTGAGGGTCGATCACAATGTGGTTGCCCCCCTCTATGATCCGGCAACGAACCGTCTCATGCCCTTCATCAGCGACGCCCACCGCATCTTTGCGAGCGCCGAAGACATCGCCTTCCTGGTCCGAAGGAATGCCCGGGTCATCGTCCTTTCCCACAACAGCCGGAAGAAAGATTTTCAACACCTCCAGACAGAAGACGGCCAGGTCATTGATCTGTTCAGCCTCCGGATCGCAGGAGAACGGCTGGCACAGATACTACAAACGCAGAAGGTTCTCCACGGGGACCGTGACTTCTTCCTCGCCCACGGAGTCGTGGGTATCGAGACCGCTGAGCTGGCGCGGGCCCTCAGACCCGGGCAGGTGCTCTACCTCGAAAATCTGAGGTTCCACGAAGGCGAAGAGGGAGGAAACCGCCATTTCGCCAAGGCCCTCTTCGACACGCTCTTCGGCCACCTTGACCCCCTCATGCAGAACCAGGTTAACTACGCAAACATCGCCTTTGGCGCGTCGCACCGCGGTCTCCACGCCTCCTTCCTCCCCCTGATGAAGCTCATCCATGGACACAAGGTTCTCGGTCTCCTGCAGGTCAAAGAGCTCGAGGCCCTGGACGATGTCTTGAAAGAACCGAAAAAACCGGTGGTCGCATTCGTGAGCGGGGTGAAGATCGAGGAGAAGATCCCGGCGGTGGAGGCGATGATCCGACACGGCGCCATCCAGACCCTCTTTACCGCATCTCCTGCGTTTCTGGTGGCCTCCGGCTATGGGGCGGGCAATTCGCTTCCCGGCGATGACCCGATCGAGCTCGAGCGCGAGGTCGCTGCGGCCCACCGGCTGCTGGAGCTGGCAGCCGAATTCGGCACGAAGGTGATCATCCCGATGGATCTCCACGTTGGATTCGATATGCCCGACAAGACGCGGCCCCATCTCAAGGTGCGCTCGCGTGTCGTGGGGGCCGAGGAGATCCCGTTTGGATCCTATGTGTTCGACGTCGCCGCCGATGGCCCGGCCGGCCCCACCCGAACAGCGGACGCGGTGAAGTCGATTCTGGCGGACGCGGGCACCGTCATCTATAATGGGACGGTCGGCCTCTATGAGGTAGAACAGTTTGCGACGGGCACGAACTGGATCATTGGAGCGATTTCAGAGTCCAATGCCAAGATCAAGCTGGTTGTAGGGGGAGATGGTGTCGCTGCGGTCAACCGTCAGATGGGTGGAATCGAGGAAGCAAGAACAAGGTTCGCCCTCTGTACCGGGGGGGGCGCGGCGCTCAAGTACCTGGCGACTGGGTCCCTTTCCGCTCTCGACGGCCTCGACGGCCGATAGGACGGGAAATCATTCGTAACGTTGACTGAATATGAAGATATCCGAATACGAACCCATCAGAAGCTGGGACAAGGTCTTTGAGTGCATCGATCAGATCGTCGCCGATCCGCGCGGCAACATCGAGCTGATCAAAGCGCTCAACATCAACCTCCGCGTCGAGACGGGGAGCCTGGCAGGATACCAGGGCAGTGGATTCGCCGAGAAGGCCGATAGCATTGCCCTATCGAAGCAAATGCGCGAAAAGCTCGAAGGGCTCATGAGCCTCGACCTGTCTCAGGACGATACGTATCTCCTCGTGCGGCAGTTGGTGAAAAGTCTTCCTTTCTTCGGCGCATCGCAAGATGAGATCCGGACGCTGCGGGGGCTGGCCGAGGAAATCGAATACACGTTCCCGTGCCCCATCACCGAGGATATCCGTGGAGAAATTCACAGCAAGCTCTCGCCGCGCAATCTCGACCTTGTACGCGCCCTCCTGATCTATGCAGAGAAGGGTGATCCGGAATCCCTCAGGAAAATAGGCAAGTACCAGAAAGTCTTCCAGTATGATCCCGAGAAGTTCCGCGGCCTGTTGAGCCTGCTCAGGGAGCTCGAACGCGAGCTTGCAAACGTTTTCGAACCTCACCCCGGAAAGATCGAGGACAGGATCGAGGACATCAACCAGCTCCTCAGCAATATCTCGCAGATCGTTTCGCCCCAGATCAACAGTCAGCTACGCTACCTTCTCGGCAGCATCGAGAATCAGAACCGATCGCTCATTCAAACCAATATCGAGATCCTGACGAACCTGCTCGATGGCGCTGTCAGGGCCGCAGAGAACGCGAGCTATCGGCTCCTGTTCGAGAAGTTGAGGGAGAAGCTCACGGGCGCTGAAGGCCGAAACCCGGAGGAGATCATCGTTCTGATCAACGAATGGCGTCGTGATGCGGTCTCCCTTTTCTTCCCGGGCCTGATCGATTCGCTCGAGAGCCTCATCGGCTATCTTCGCGGCCGGGACGCGCTCAAGGCCACCTTGATGCTTGGCCACATCCGGATGTCGCTCAGGCAAAAGATCATCCATCCTTTGCCCCAATCGCAGACGAACGCCGTGACACTCGAGGCCATCTGGCTCGACCTGACCCTCGAACGGATTGGCTACATCTTTTTTGGAGAGGTGAGCAACGTCATTCTCGCCGATATTACCGTCGAGACGCTTCCCACCGCCATCGATGTCATCCGTTCAATGATCATGAGCGTGCGGGCAAAGGGTCAGGGGACATGGCAACTGGAAGAGTGCGACACCGAGCTGGCAGCGATCAAGCAATCGGTCGAGTTGAATTTTTACACCATTTATTCGGTTGCGGAGCGCATCAACGCGGAGATTGGAATCATCATCGATAAGACCGTTGACTCCTACTACGACGTCACACGGAGAATATTTGCATTACGGCAGGTCCCGAATGCGGAGGAGGCTGCGAGTGCATTCGTGGATGGCTTGTTTCGCTCGACGACGCTTCAACATCTCTCGGAGCTCACCCTCAAACTCCTCAGTTTCTCGCGCGCGAGGATGGGGGAATTAATGAAACGCGTGCCTCACCCGCCCATCCGGGAAATCTCCCATGCCAAAGTCGCAAGAATCAAGCGCGATATGGATGTGCTCGCAGGCAGAGACGAATCCTCGATGCTCGCCTACCATTTCCGGCCGGGTGCTGCCGAGGGATGCCTGGCTTATTATCCCATCCTTGGCGAGAAAGGCGCCTATCTCGCCGAGATGGCCAGACTCGGGGTCAACGTCCCTCCCGGGTTCACCCTCACATCGAAGGTCTGCGATCTGTTTTTCTCCGATGGCCGTCTCCTTTGCGAGAGGACGCAGGAGCTTCTGCTCGATTGCATCGAGAGACTGGAGGGAATCACCGGCCGTGTTCTCGGCTCCCCTGATCGACCGCTCCTGCTGGCCGTTAGGGCCGGCTCGTGCGTCTCGATGCCGGGAATGCTGGATACCATCTTGAACGTCGGGTTCAATCGAGAGACGACGGAGGGGTTTGCCCGTATCACCGGAAATCCCCTGTTTGCCTATGAATGCTATTACAGGCTGGTCCTGAAGTATTCGGCTTCGGTATTGGGTTTCACGCCCGGGGAAAATATCATCCTCGGTGAAGAGGATCCGGCATGCTCGTCAGCCGACGAGATGCGGCAGAGAGTCGAGAGTCTATTGGAGACCGTGGCAGCATCCACCGGAAAACCGTTCCCCCAGGACCCCCGCGAACAACTCATGGGCGCGCTCAGGGCAATCTTCTCTTCGTGGCAGAGCGAGAGCGCCATCGCCTACCGGCAAATATTCAATATCCCCCATCTGTTCGGCACCGCGGCAACCGTACAACAGATGGTCTTTGGCAACCTCGGACAGGAATCCTGCTCTGGGGTTGCGTTCTCCCGGGATCCCCTCACCGGCGAGCGGCATATCTTCGGCGAATACCTGCCCTGCTCTCAAGGCGAAGTCCTCGCATGCGGGCGGGGGAAGCCCCTTCCTATCAGCGCCGGCGAGAATGACCGGTTGGCCCCCCTTTCGCTTGAACTCCGGTTCCCCGACCTGTACAGGGAGCTTGGTGCCGTCGTTCGCAAGATCGAGCTTCACTTGCGCGACATGCAGGATATCGAATTTACGATCGAGAATAACGTGTTGTATCTGCTCCAGACCCGACCCGCCAAGCGGACCAATCACGCTGCACTGAAAGTGGCTATCGATCTGGTCAACGAAGGCATCATCGACAAGCGAGCGGCGGTTGCACAGATCGATGAAGCTGGACTGAAACAGCTCCGCCTTCCCGTTTTCAACCCGAGCGCGCCGAAGAGGGTGATCGCCAAGGGGAATCCGGCATCCCCCGGGGTCGCCTGTGGCAGGCTCGCGTTTAACCGGAGAGATGCCATCATGAGGGCCCAGGGGCACGAGGACATCATCCTCGTTTCGGACCGGACAACCCCGAATGATATCGGCGGCATCGCGGCTTCGAGAGGAGTCCTCACGCGCGAGGGCGGAATGACATCGCACGCTGCGATCAATTCCCGGAGAATGGCAAAACCGTGCATCACAGGATGTGAGATGCTCGAGATCGACAAAGAAGCGGAGAGCCTGCGTGTTGACTCGTTTCAACTTGGGCCGGGCGATACCATCAGTATTGATGGATATACGGGCGAGGTTTTCCGCGGGGCCATCGAGATCATCGAGCCGGAATACCCCCAGGCCGTTTCCGACAGAGCCCCACTCGATCTCGAACGATACATCAACACCTACATCGAGTGGAAAAAAGAATTTTCCGGACGCCCCTGATATGCAAGAAAATCCCGGGGAAGAACCTCCCTGCAATGCCTTTCCTGCTCCCTTTTTCGACGAGAAGTCGCTGCGGCCGCGAATGTCGCGTCCAAGAGACTTCCATCGGAAAGTACTGATTTGCGACATCGTGTCGCTTTTTAGTATAATACGGACAGAAAGCCATCGAGCGAAAGGGAGGATTCAATGAAGGGAGTCCAGTTTGTGATTGACGATTCCGGCAAAAAGAAAGCGGCGCTGATCGACCTTGAAGAGTGGGGAGAGATCTGGGAAGACTTCTATGATGTCCTGGTCTCTGAGTCCCGGAAGAACGAGCCAGCGGTGCCTTGGAGCGAACTGAAGGCAGAAATGGAGCAAGGAGAGCGCCGGGGTGGGTGACTACAGCGTTGCGTTTGTTGATTCGGCGGCGAAGGAATTTCGTTCACTGCCTATTGATATCAAGCACCGGGTAGGATTGGCTATTGAATCACTCCACGACAATCCTCTCCCTTCCGCTGTTCGTAAACTCTCCGGACACAAACGGCTGTACCGGATCCGAGTAGGCCAATACCGAATCGTTTATGAAATTCATACCCAGGAAGAATTGATCCGTGTGACAAGAATCCGGCACAGACGAGAAGCATACCGGTAAGGGAAGTAACCAGTGCCAGGCTGTGGCCTGGGACATTCGGGTTACCTGACAGTTGGTTCAGGTTGGAGACACTCAGGAAGCGAGCCAGGCAATTTCAAACCAGCGGCAGAACCAGGCGGGGATAATGTCTCATGTCAAAACCTGACACCGGGATTCTCTCTCGAGGGGAGTCCTTACGCGCGAGGGCGGAATGACATCCCACGCTGCGATCAATTCCCGGAGAAGGGCAAAACCGTGCATCACAGGATGTGAGATGCTCGAAATCGATAAAGAAGCGGAGAGCCTGCGTGTTGACTCGTTTCAACTTGGGCCGGGCGATACCATCAGTATTGATGGATACACGGGCGAGGTCTTCCTCGGGGCAATCGAGATCATCGAGCCGGAATACCCCCAGGCCGTTTCCGACAGAGCCCCACTGGATCTCGAACGCTACATCAACACCTACATCGAGTGGAAAAAAGAATTTTCCGGACGCCCCTGATGTGTTGTCCTGCTGGGTGGAAGCTGTAGACAGTTGGGATTTTCAGCCTAATATTCAGAGTAAGTAAGTGGGAAAACCCCATCCCTTCTTGTTTTCTCCTCAACCGTTTATTAATCGGCAGATGTAGGGGCGGGCTTTACGCCCGCCCGTCTGTGGATCTTTCCAAATTTCAGTTTTTTCTATCCATTTACACCGGAACTTTTTAACGTCCACCTGATTCTTCCTCTCGAACGGTGCTGATCAACTTATCAAGATCCTCAGGAGCAGGCTTATCATTTCTCAAGGTCCGGAAAAACATCGGGAGGGCGTTTAACACTTTCTTGTCAGACAGGATGTCTCTCGGAATGTTCCCTAATTCAATATTTGCCTTGTCTTTCATCTCGTACCAAAGTGCAGATCCGATCCGAATTCCTAAGACTTTGGCGATTCTTTTAAGTTTCTCCTCCTCCTGGGGGGGCGAAAGCAGACCCCTTTCGATCTTGCTCCAATTGCTGGCGTCGACTTCGATTGATCTACAGAATTCGCGAAGACTTAGCCGCCGATCAAGCCTCCTTTGCTTAATGAATTCTCCGAACATAATACCCCCCTCCTTTCTTTTCGATAACGTTCTAATAGGTGTGGTAAGAATCATACCACAGCTAAGAATAAAGTCAATACAAATCGCATCTCAATATCCCGAATATAAAAGTGAAGATTCAAGGTACGTCCACAAAGGCGGAGAGAGTTTTAGATGGGTTCAGAAGGAAGTTATTACCACGGGGAGTCTCTCTCAAATAGAAAGATTCATGGACAGAACGTGTCACCCTCTGGAATTGTCGCATAACCCGTTGACATTTCAAGGATTAACGAGAGCCGTCCCCAATCACTTTCACAAGTCGTCAAGCCCCCCTCATGGGCCTAAAGCCCCTCCGGTCATATATTCTCCCCCTCCCGCGCACACCAATCCTTCAAAAAATTTCTTGGGGTTCTAAAAACCATGTCCGAAATTTTCTTGGGGGTGTCAGTAAAGGAGAATTTTCATGAAAGCCACAGATCCTCATACAAAAAAACACCGTCACCCTTGCCGGGTTCGGGTTGTCCGTCTTTTGAGCGTCTTATTGAGACTCATGTGAACCCGTATAACTCCGAAAACTTAATACTTCATTTGCTATATATAAAAACGATTTTTTTTACTTGACTTTGTTTGATTCTGGTGCTATCATTTATCCGAGAAGGGAGATACGAAATGGAAGCGAAGGACATAAGGCAAATTAGACAATCCCTGGGTGTCTCCCAGGACGAATTCGCCAAGCTTTTAAGGGTGAGCTACACCACGGTGAGTCGTTGGGAAAACGGCGTGAAAAGTCCAGATGAAGAAACTGAAGATCAGCTTCGTGTATTGAAAAAATTGGTTGATAATCCTGACATCGACAAAAGGAAAATCAAGAATCTGATGGTGGGTGCAGGGCTTGGTGTACCCGTTGCTTTGGGAGTTTTATCAGGGCTGGCTGGTCTTCCCGTACTTGGAGGAGCTCTGGGGATATTTATGGGAATAAGAAGCATAGTGAACGCAAAAGAAATCAGTAAACTACTAAGAAAGGAGAAGGGAGGTGGAGAAAATGACTAATGAATCCAAGGAGTATCTGAAAGAGGCGGGAAAGAGGGTTGGGGAAGGAATTGTGGTACTCGTTGTTGGCGGGATTATCACCACATTGCTGGGAGCGCTGCTATCGGGTGGAGGGGAAGCATCGGAGTGATAGAATAGAAAGGACTTAAAGAAGAGAACAAAAAATGAGGTTTGGACTGTTCATTCTCTTTGATTGGAGTGATCGAAAGGAGTTCCCAAATGCCGTGAAGAGGGGGCCGCGTATGCGCAATGGAAAGATCGTGCCTACTTCGCCAAGAGCATGAATTTAGTAAAATGGGCCAAATTAGTGAGAAAGGAGTAAACAAATGAGACTTTTTTCTTTTCTACGTCTGTCGAAAGGAAATCTGTACCATCGGGGGAGAACGAATAAAGATGGTATACACCAACCTAAGAAAGGGGGTCCATATAACAAATCTGATACTGCAATTCCACATAAACATATCCACCCTGAGGGGAGTAAGAAAGAGTAGATGTGACCCTCGATAAGGTCCTGTCTCGGAGTCGCGCGCGAGCGGACCTAACAGGGTAGCGCCACGTACATGATCGGCAAAGGGCAAAAGCTCCGGCGCATCCCCTTGAACTCCGGGACCCTGCTTGCCATCAAAGGCTACCTCAAGGTCACTGGGAATGGGACTGATCCGGGCCATCCTCTCTTCCAGACGCTCGGGAAGCATAGGCTATACCAGGAAAGGGATCTGACCCACAAAGCAGGTGACTGTCTCAGCAAATCTGTGGTAAAAAAGGCACTGATCCAGAAGAGGGTCCATCCTCACGTGATGCGGCATACATTCGCCACGACCCTCCTGGACAACGGGAATGACCTCAAGACTGTGCAGGCCCTGATGGGCCACTCTCACATTCGCACCACAGAGGCGTATCTTCACAGCACAGACGACCGGAAGGTGGAGGCGATTCAGAACCTGCAATTTGGGGCTTGACTCTAATAAGGGTTGACAATTTTGATAAAGATTCGTATATTCCCATTACCAATCGAGGATGTAACAAGAAGGGTATTTATTCATTCGCTTTTTGGGGCGATATTACCTGTCTGTTTACGATGATAATTATGGGCGATATTATGAATCCCAGCATAACACATTCAGTTTATCATTTTGTTCTAAGAGTGCAGCCTTTCCCACGTTATGTAGTATATAGTCACGAAAAAGAATGGCCGGGGTCAGTAAACTCCAGAAAGGTCCTTAGCGTGATCCAAGACATAAAAATTAATGCGTTCGCCAGCGGAACGAGAAAGGAGGAGACGCAAGGCTGAATGTCACAATGCAATCGAGGGATGCCGATGAATCGGAAACGGGATGCTATCGCCAAATGGGATGAAACCCACAGAAAGGAGGAGCTTTTATGCCTGCGAGGGTACTGATGCCTGGGAAGGAAGCACTTGCTTCCGTGCTCGGGAAACTGAAGGACATTGACACCCTATCAATGGGAGGTGGCAAGTGCGCATGTGTCGCATGTAATTCTTGCACATGCGCCTGCAGCTGCACCAGTGCATGCCGTGCGTCATGCTCATGTGGAAAGTGTCGTCACCATCCGCACGTAACGGCGGTGGAACTCGCATGGGACTGATTTAGGATCAGGGAGCGGTCGCGCGCCCGAAGTGGGTGCGCGACAACCGTACTGGAGAGACTTCATGCTGTTTTCACGATTCGCACACAGAACTTTGAACGGGGATACGGTCGCTTACTTCAACTCGCTTCGACTAAGGCCTGTCTTCTTATCCACCGCCACGGCGAAGGCGATGGACGCACTTTTTAATCTTCCGGGGGCAGCAGAGAAAACGGATGCATCCGTCGCATCAGAACAACCGAACAGCGGTTTTCAGGAAGCCATCGATGCCTTGCGTCAGGTGAAGGTGCTCGTTGACTCGGCTGACTATGATGACAAGGTAATGGCGTATGTCCTTTCGACAATCCATCCCCCCTACGTCCAGATCGCCTACTTCATGTTGTCGGACCTTTGCAACTTCGGGTGCAAGTATTGCTTCGTTCGAAACGATATGGCTCCGAGTTACCGTCAACAACAAATGACTATGGACGTTGCATCCAAAGGGGTCAACATGTTCGCCCGCCTCATCGCTCGCGAACAGCCACGCTTTGATGAGGAGAAATCGATCATACTCTACGGTGGCGAACCCCTGCTCAACTGGCCAGTCCTTCAATCGTTGATCGAACAGATTGATGATTACAAGATGTCGAATCGACTGCCAGAGAAACTGCAAACGCAGGTGGTTACAAACGGCTCGCTCATCACGCCGAATATCGCCGATTTCTTCAAAGAACATGATGTCGCTGTAGGCGTTTCGATTGATGGTGACGAAACAGCAACCAACTCCTGTCGGTGCTACGCCGACGGACGCCCAGTTTTTCCAGATGTCTTGAAGGCAATTGAGATCTGCCGAAATGCAGGCGTTAATCTGAGTCTTTCAGTCACACTGACCGAACAAAGCGTTAAGGATTTCGATGAGACCCTGAGAACCTTACTCGACATTGGGCCGAATGGCATCGGATTCAACATGATTGTCACGGACAGGCATTTCAAAGTGCCCGATTGGTATAACGAGAAGGTTTCGGCCTGCATGATTCGCGCCTTTGAGGTGTTTCGAGAAAGGGGCATTCCTGAAGACCGGATCATGCGAAAAGCAACGGCTTTTTCGGAATCCCGAGTCTATCCTTTTGACTGTGGGGCTACTGGTGGTAATCAAATCGTTGTTGCTCCCGACGGGCGTGTGGGTATCTGCCACGGCTATCTCGCAGAGAGGAAGTACTTTGTCACAACGGTTGACGACTTGGCCTTTGATCCTCAAGCCGACTCGGTTTATCGAGAATGGGCAAGCCGAACACCACTCCGAATGGAACAGTGTCAATCCTGTCCGGCTTTGGGTATCTGTGGCGGAGGCTGTCCAATGCACGCAGAGAAAAACGAAGGATCACTTTGGGCACTTGATTCACGGTTCTGCGTTCATGCCAAAATGACGCTGGACTGGCTAATCTGGGATGTCTACGCGAAAACCAAGGAACAAGTGTGATGACTGCAAACAAGATAATCCAAAACATTACCGAGATTGACTCCATTGAAGACGACCCATGGTTTCAATCAGCGGAAACGAAGAACCCAGTCGAAACCCAGGCAGAAGAGGGTTCACGGGCGATCGTCGCGCCAAAGTCCCTAACAGAAACCCTGTTTTGGCTCTCCACGCCTTCAATAACTGTCCGAATTGTCGTTGCTGCCGACTACGCCAAGGAGTTCACAGAGCTGATTAAGGCACAAGGCGTTTCAAAGACGCTTCACGAGACCAGACGGAAAAAATGAGCGGTGAGATTGAGTCCACGCAAGCCTCGGTAATCTTCAGCCACATGTCTTACGTCTAAGTGAAGACAAATAGGTGTTACCTTCATCCGCCAGAAAATTTCTGTCGCCTAATTGTCCTTAGGTAAACCTCCGCCTCTGCCTGGGGACTCCCAGAGTTTGACATTTTCGGGAATATGCATTTCCATCAGTTCCTTTCCGATTGCGAACAGGCCCCTTTGAGGGGCCAGCAATCGTAAAACCCACGGCTTTGCTGGGGGATAATTATTGGGGTCACATTTGTGGATCTTTTATGACCCAAACCGCATGAGCCAGGGCGATAATTACAGGTCTTTTTGACCCTTGACCTCCTGCGGATTTGGGTAATAGAGCATCATCATCGAGGAATCGGAGACCGGAAAGAAGGGTTGCCGACACTCTCCGGCCATCTTTCAAGGCAGGGGGGAGAGGAACAAAGAACAACAAGCGAGGTATCGCCGGGGGGATCTCCGGCCCCAAGAAAGGCACGCCCTGGTGATCGCCCTCTCTCCGATCCAGGAAAACGGCCCACAGATCAGACACCTGGATCACGAAGACCGAGACGCCCGCGATGTCACGAAGGCCGGAACGCTGGCGTCGTCACCCTTCTCTCATCTCCAACGGCCCGGTGCCCCATCCCCCTAATCCCCACCACCCCTACCAGTCAAAACCGGGGTCTTGCGTCCGTGGTTTATCGCCAGGAAAATGGGCCTATCCTCTCATCGAAAACGATGACGGAACCTTGAAAGGAGGGAGAAGGGTATAACATGAAGGGAGGAAGTGCAAGGAAAGCAATGACATAGGCATAAACATAGGGACAGGGAACAATTTGGAACCTCCCAGGACTTGGACCCATGATATCCTGAAAACCCGAGGGGTTATTGACAAACCTGTCGAGATGCCTACAATAAGAGGGTAACAGGGTGGAACTGGCTTGAATAGAACCAGAAGGGGGGTTACATCGCAGCCTATGGAGGATTGGAAAAAGGGGAGGGAAAATGGGATTTGGTGAATCCGATACCCGTGCAAAACTGATCGACCCTGCCATTCACGCTTGTGGTTGGACGGAAGATCTTATAAAGCGTGAAGAAACCGCTGGGGCAATAGAAATCGTTGAGGGCAAGCCTCGTAAACGCTCGAAGGGGCGTGTTGACTATACGCTTCGCATTAAGGTCAATCCCGACACGCAACCGATTGCTCTTGCCCTTATTGAAGCCAAGGCCGAGGATCTTCCGCCCGGTCATGGACTTGAACAGGGGAAGGTATATGCCGCCTGCAAGCGTCTCAATGTTCCCTTTGTCTTTTCGAGTAACGGTCACCTTTTTGTTGAATATGATTGCTTTACTGGTTTAACTTCGCAGCCCCGGCCTATTTCCACATTTCCAAGTCCCACCGATCTTCGACAACGATACGAACAGGGTATGGGGTTTAGCCTTAACGACGATGCCGCTCAACCCCTTTTGGCCCGCTATCCCGGTGGAGAAGCTACCCGCCGGTACTACCAGGATGCTGCCATCCGTGCAGTCATAGAGAAGATTGCCCGTTGCGCCAAAACTGGCGAGTCTAAACGTGCTTTGCTTTCGCTCGCGACAGGATCGGGAAAAACCTTCATAGCCGTTCACCTGCTCAAACGCTTCGCTGATGCCGGACAACTTCGACGGGCTCTATTTGTCTGTGACCGAGATGAACTCCGGTCTCAGGGGTTAGGGGCTTTCCAGAATGTTTTTGGATCTGATGCCGCCGAGGTCTATCGTAAATCGGATGGCACAAACAATGCAAAAAATGCCCGCATCCATGTCGCTACCTATCAAACCCTGGACGTTGACACACCCGATGGCTCTGCTAATTTCCTGACGACCTTTTATCCCGAGAACTATTTCAGCCATATTGTGATTGACGAATGTCATCGGTCCGCCTGGGGGAAATGGTCACAAGTTCTCACACGAAATCCTGATGCTGTTCAAGTTGGGTTGACGGCTACACCACGGCAAATAGAATTTACTGAAAAGACGAAGGAAACCCAAGAGGACGCCCAGGTTTGTGCAGACAATATCCGGTATTTTGGTGAGCCAGTTTATGAATACGACATGGGACAGGGAATTGAAGACGGTTATCTTGCAGCCTGCGAGATCTTCCGCAGTGACATTTTCTTGAATGGAAAGCCGAAAACTGAGCGGGAAACCGGAATTTCACAGAGCGATTTAGTTGGCAAACGGTTAAGCGATGCTATCACGGGGGAAGAAGTCTCTGCTTCCGAGGCACGAGGGCATTATGAAGCCATCAGTTTTGAGGATCGTCTCCTCATGCCCGACCGTGTGCTTGCGATGTGTAAAGATTTGTTCAAGTATCTGTTGGATACCGGTGGGCCTGAGCAGAAAACCATCATCTTTTGCGCCAGGGATCGGCATGCTGACGATGTGGCCGCCACCTTGAACAATCTCTATGCGGAATGGTGCAGAGTGACTGGTAAACCTCGGCTTGACTCATACGCCTTCAAATGCACCGCAAGTGTTGGCGGCAGTCAATATCTTGCTGATCTACGGGGTGCATCCCGTTCGTATTTCATTGCCACAACCGTAGATCTTCTGACCACCGGGGTAGATGTGCCGGTTGTTCGCAACATTGTCTTTTTCAAATACGTTCGATCACCGATTGCTTTTTATCAAATGGTGGGAAGAGGCACACGGTTGGATGCACCAACAGGAAAGCTAATGTTTCGTGTCTATGATTATACCGATGCTACCCGGCTCTTTGCCGAGGACTTTAAGACAAAATACGCTCCACCTCACAAGAAAGGGCCTGAACCTCCTCCACCCCCCACCGAGCCTACAATCTTAGTAGAAGGCTTCGAGGTTCATATTACGGACGCCGGTCGCTACATTGTCACGACCATAGATGGGAAGGCTATGCCTGTGACTGTGGAGGAATATAAAGAACGCCTTGCCGCCAAGCTGACGGAAGAAGCTCCTACCCTCGACATTTTCCGAAGCCGTTGGGTCGTCCCGTCTGTTCGCCGCGAAATGTTGGGACGATTGCCTGAAGGTGGACGTTCCGCCTTATTGGTACGAGAGCTGGAGGAAATGGAGGAGTTCGACCTCTACGATGTGCTGGCGGAACTTGGTTATGGTCTTGCACCCCGCACCCGCATCGAACGAGCTGACGCATTTACCTACAAACACTCCAGATGGTTAGCAAGTCTGCCTGCATCTGCTGCCACAACTCTTCGGGCGCTGGCCGCTCAATTTGCTCGTGGTGGAACAGATGGATTAGAAAATCCCAAAGTATTTCAGACACCTGAAGTAACCCAGGCCGGGGGCCTGGCTGCGCTCCGTGCCTTGGGCAAACCGGCAGATGTGCTGATGGAAACCAAGACAAGGATGTTCGCGGCATGACAATGGAACAGGCAGGGCACCAGGACGCCAAAGGAAAAATATTGCCCCCCGGCTGGCGATGGGTCCGGTTGGGAGAAGTGTCCGAATTTGCTTATGGTGAGAATCTTCCAGCACATTCTCGCGATTCACAAGGCGAAGTGCCTGTTTACGGCTCAAATGGAATTGTTGGGCAACATATTCGATCGGTGACTAAAGGCCCGACTATTGTAATTGGCAGAAAGGGTTCGATTGGTGAAGTTCACTTCTCTTCTGTCCCGTGTTGGCCGATTGACACCACTTACTACATCGAGCACACAAAGCTGGAGTGCGATTTAGTCTGGTTATCAAATTGGCTCAAAGCCCTCGACCTGTCGTCGATGAATAAAGCTGCTGCTATTCCGGGTTTGAATCGCGATGACGTTTATCGGCTTGAAATTCCCTTCCCACCCCTTGCCGAGCAGAAGCGTATCGCTGCGGTGTTGAACCAACAGATGACAGCGGTTGAAAAGGCACGAGCCGGCGCCGAGGCGCAACTGGAAGCCGCCAAGGCCCTTTCCGCTGCCTATTTACGCGAGGTATTCCCTCAACTCGGCCAGGAACTACCCCCCGGCTGGCAATGGGTCAGGCTGGGAGAAGGGGCAGATTTGCTGCCTTCCAAATCCATTGCTTCAGATGGGGATACGGAGGTTCATGCAATCACCACTGCAAGCCTCACAGAACTTGGGTTCAATCCCGGAGGAGTCAAGCAGGCTCGTATGTGGTCTAAAGATGTCCAATTGTGTATTGTTTCTGCTGGCGAAGTGCTTATTGCTCGAAGTAACACGCCGGAGTTAGTGGGCCGCGTTGCGATGTTTGAGGGTATCCCACCAGGAGCTGTAGCTTCAGACCTGACTATCCGAGTGAGAACTCATGGAAGTTTGTCGCCTGGGTACCTTACAGGGTTTCTCTCGTCTCTATTTGTTAGAGGCTACTGGAAAGACAACGCTGGTGGAGCCAGCGGGTCAATGAAAAAAATAACTCGAACCCAGGTGGAATCCTTATCTGTTCCCCTCCCGTCCTTGGCCGAGCAGAAGCGCATTGCGGCATTGCTGATCGAGAAGATGGCGTCAGTGGAGAAGGTGTACACAGCGCTGGAAGCGCAACTAAACGAGATCGGTGCCTTGCCAGCGGTGTTGCTTCGCCAAGCCTTTGCGGGAGAGACATAGATGGATCCCACTGTGCTTGAAGGACTGAAAGATAACATCTTCGCAGACGCCTGGCCAGCAATCGAAGACCCCCAAAAGTTCCCGTGGCACACGAACAGCCATAACAAAATCGATACATGGCAAATTAATTCCTCTCAAGCGTTGGCGATCGATGTGTTTGGGTCTTTGAAGATGGCAAGGTCCAACAACCAGATACTTAATGCACTGGCCCAAAGCATTGGATTGAGCAAGTGGGTGGATGATAAATGCACCAAGGTTTTCGAGAGGATTTGATTATGTCACGTGGGAATAAGAAGATTAACAACGGCAACGGACGCAAATTGACCACACAGGGATCGGTCAACTCGGCTGTGAAATCCATCTGTGACATCATGCGCCGTTCAAACTGCGCTGGCGCATTGCAGTATGTTCCAGAGCTAACATGGATTCTCTTCCTTCGTATTCTGGATGAACGTGAAGCCCGTGAGGCCGAAGAAGCCGAGGCCGTGGGAGCTGCCTTTACTCCTTCGCTGGAATCACCATACCGTTGGAGTGATTGGGCAGCACCAAAGGGAAAGAAACGTGAAGAATTACAGGAAGGGACGTTGGGTGCATTCTTTGGCTTTGTAAATGGGGAGCTGCTACCTTACCTCAAAGGTCTACGTGATCGGCCTAATGCTAACTCGCGCCAGAAGGTCATAAGCGAAATTATGTCCGGTGTTGAGCGCGTTCGCATTGACACAGAACGTAATTTCCTTGACGTGCTTGATAAAGTAAATGACGTTTCGAACGAGGCAATAGATCCAACGCACATCTTCCCGCTTTCACAGATCTATGAGGGTTTGCTCCTGAAAATGGGGGAGAAGGGCAATGATGGTGGGCAGTTCTTCACGCCCCGTGAGGTTATACGGGTGTTGGTCAGGGCGATAGATCCCCAGGCGGGAGAAACCGTTTATGATCCCTGTTGCGGAACGGGGGGATTCCTGGTTCAGGCATTTCAATTTATGATGGACAGGGTTGGTAAAGAGGCGACAGCAGACCAAATCGAAACGCTTAAAGGTCGCACGTTTTATGGCCGTGAAAAGGAAAACCTGGTTTACCCGATCGTCCTTGCCAACATGGTGCTTCATGGCATCGATGAACCGCGCATATGGCATGGCAATACACTTACCGGAAATGAAACCTACGGGGGACTTTTCCAAGATGCCCCTGCTCTTTTTGATGTGGTTTTGACCAACCCCCCCTTCGGAGGCAAAGAGGGTAAAGACGCCCAAACGCGATTTGCCTATAAGACGGGGGCTACACAGGTGTTATTCCTCCAACATATCATAGCCAGCTTGAAGCCTGGTGGGCGCTGCGGGATGGTGATTGACGAAGGGGTCTTGTTCCGCACCAACGAAACCGCGTTTGTCCAGACGAAACGTAAGCTCCTGGATGATTGTGACCTATGGTGCATAATCAGCCTGCCTCCGGGGGTGTTCCTCGCGGCAGGGGGAGGAGTCAAAACGAACCTCCTGTTCTTCACGAAAGGCAAGCCGACTGAGCGCATTTGGTATTACGATTTATCTGGCGAGAAAGTCACTAAGAAGCAACCTCTCACGCTCGACAAATTCGAGGAGTTTTTTAACCTCTTGCCCACTCGCGCTGATAGTGACCGGAGCTGGACCGTAACCCGTCAGGAGATCGAAGCCAAGAATTTGGATCTAAAAGCAGTAAACCCTCATGCTAAGAGCACCCAGGATACCCGAACCCCGGATGAGCTGTTAGACCTTATCGAGGCAAAGGGACGGGAAGTGGGAGAGGCCCTCTCCGTATTACGTAAGCAATCCTGAAGGTTTGCTCGTAATCCATGGGAAGACAAACGGTGTCAGGTCTTGACATGACACATTCAAGTTTACTCGATGGTTGGTTGGGGTCGGAGACATCCAGGAAACGAGCCAACCAATCTCAAACCTGAGCCAAGACGGACCGGGTGATGTCCCATGTCGAGACCTGATACTGAGATTCTCTACAGAGGCTACAAAAACTGACAGCGGAATATCTGCTCCCGCCAAGAACTCAATATGGGGACAATTTATGAACAGGGATGCTGGACTGCCATTTTGGCTTCAGCCTGAATCAAGAAGGTTGGAATTTAAAGAAGGGTTCCCATCGGGCGATCAGGTGGCCAGAACCGTCATCGCGTTTGCGAACGGCGCCGGTGGCCGGATTGTATTTGGTATCAAGAACAAACCTCGGGAGATTGTTGGAATTCCCGAAATAAGAAACCGCGTGCTGGCGCCGATTTTTGAAGATCTCAAACTCATCGAGGCATGGGGAACCGGGATTCAGAAGATACGAAGAGAGCTTTTGAAATATCCTGAAATCAATCTCTCCCTCGAAGAAACGGGCCATGCTTTTCAAATCCAATTCAGGAAAAAGAAGGCGGTTCCAACCAAAGGCCAGGAACCGGCCTCCCCGGCTACCGGACAAGTACCGGACAAGTACCGGACAAGATTCGGACAAGCTCAAGCTTTTGGATTTCTGCAGAGTCGAAAGGTCTGCAAAGGAGATGATGACCTTTTTGAATCTCAGGCACCGTGAAACCTTCATGGCCAGCCACATTTATCCCCTTCTTCAAGGGAACTTGCTGGAAATGACCTTTCCAGGGAAGCCCAAGAGTCCGAAACAAAAATATAGGATAACGGCAGCGGGCATCGATGTATTGAAGAAGGTCCGCCCAAAATCAACGGGAAACACTGACTGAAGGTAGATTTTCTCCCGAGCTGAACAGTGACAAAAAAAGGCAAAGAACCGGCGTCAGATCTTGGCATTAGACATTCAAGTTTACCTGATGGTTGGTTGAGGTTGGAGATATCCAGGAAACGAGCCACGCAATTTGAAACCAGCAGTCAGAACCCGCGTGATGTCTCGTGCGAAGCCCCGACACTGAGAATTACTACGGGTCTGTTCAGGGAGGAGGTTGAGATCGTCAATTATCACTGAGGAGGTTATGATGAAAAGATCTCGCATTGCGCCAGTGCATCCTGGCGCATACTTGAAGGAATTGCTAAACGAGATGAAGATATCGCAATACCGACTCGCAAAGGAGTTGGGTGTCCCGGCCATGAGAATCAATCTGCTTGTAAATTGCAAGCGCCCGGTAACAGCAGAGTTGGCTTTGCGCCTGGGGCGGTACTTTGGACAAAATCCGCGCTACTGGATGAACCTGCAGAGTCAGTATGATATGGATGTTGCAGAAGATGCCTTTTCCGAACACGTGCTTCACGAGGTACGTCCGTTAGTGAGATCGAGGAGGAATTCAACCTTAGAAATACCCGGGATATGAAACTCGCTGGGTCAAGCAGAACGGGAAGAGGTGAAAAGGATGGAGGGGAAAAATCTTAAACAGGTGGATGGGCTCCAGAAGGAGATAAACGCTCATAGACCCCTATCCCGTACCGCATTGAAGCAGCTAAAAGAATATTACCGGATTGGGCTTACCTATTCGAGTAATGCCCTTGAGGGGAACTCTCTGACCGAGACAGAAACCAAGATCGTCCTGGAGGAGGGGATCACCATCGGCGGCAAACCTCTGAAAGACCACCTCGAAGCCATGGGCCATGGCGAAGCCTATGACCAGCTCTACAGACTCTCCAAGAACAAAGTGATTACGGAAGAGGATGTATTAGAGCTCCACAAACTTTTCTACTACAGGATTGACAAAGAAAATGCAGGGGCCTATCGAAAGGTTCCAGTAGTTCTTACGGGAGTAGATTTTAAGTTCCCCCCACCCAGCAAAATAAGACCTCTCATGGAGGCCTTCGTCAGCGAGATTCCGTCGCTGAGGAAGAGGTTTCATCCTTTGGAATATTCGGCATTGATTCATCTCAGGCTTGCTCATATTCATCCCTTTATTGATGGCAACGGGAGGGTGGCAAGGCTTTTGATGAATCTGGCTTTGTTACAGACGGGATACATGATAACCATTATCCCGCCCGTAATGAAACGGGAGTATCTGGATAGTCTGAAGGCGAGCAATCGGGGAGATAATCGACCCTTTATCAAGTTGATTACCGGAATGGTTTACGAAAGCCAGAAGGATTACCTGAGGATTCTTGAGGCCCTGAATGAGAAGTGAGGGATAAGCAACCAGGAATAGAAAATCTGCCTACTGCCTACTGCCTATTGCCTATTGCCTACTGCTCTCGGCTGCCTGTCTGACCTCAAGAACCGCTTTCCCGGTTTGACGAGGAAGGCGTTGTTGACGAGGTTGAATGACTCGCGATTGATCGAGATTCAGGGCATGCGGCCGATACCTTCAAATTGCTCAAAATGTTTGTCAAAGGCAAAGGCGCCTTTCAGTTTGAGAGACCTCATGATGGAGAAGCTTGTGCAGTCGGTAAAACTAAAATCCTTGTCGGTGTATCGCTTAAAAATAGTGAAAGCCGCGTCCTCAATCGAAGGGGTAACGGTGAGAATTTCAATGAAGCCACTCTTCTTCAGGTTCTCCCGGAAAAGAACAGCGATATTATGTGAAATCCTCGCCCTGAGGTAATTCATCGTCTCGCAGACAACAAAGTTTGTGGTGACAAACCGCGTCCCTTTTTCCTTCGCATTCCTGTAAAAGGCGGCAGCATCTTTGTGGTTTTCGTCATCCGCATCTGTGAGCGCTATAAACGCCCCCGTGTCGACAAACAACTTCATTGCTTTCTCCCGTAGAGGTAGCGGTCATGCTTTGAAGACGCATTCTTGATGCCTGATCTTGCGATTCCGATCAGGTCTTCAAAAGGGTCCTTCTCGCGTTCTGCAGACTGTGGAGCCACAGCGAGAGACATCTCGATGGCTTCGCGGATAATCTGGTTAACGCTCTTCTTCTCCTCGATTGCTCTGTACTTGAGGGTCTTCAAGAGATCATCGGGAAGGCGTATACTCGTTGCTGTCACCATAGACATAATGAACCTCCATTCAATTACTTAATGATATCATAGCATCATAGTATCACCATGTCAAGGTAGTAGATCTACCTTTTTTCTCCAGGGTAACATCAAGGTAATGGAGATCAAGGAGAGAACACGGGGCCAGACTTGCTTAGGAGACATAAGGAAGAGAACCAGTGTCAGGTCTTGACCCGAATGTCGAGGGAAAGGTTCTTCGAACTCCTGGAAGTATGCAAGTGAGGTGGCCCGACAAGAATACCCGGCTGAGTCAGGAATACGGGAGGAGGGCTGAAATTTTCAGCCCGAGGGTGGAAGGTAGAGAGCATTAATCCGTGACTTAGATCTGCCTTGTGTCTTCTGCCTCGTGCTTTTTGCTTTGTGCCTACTGCCTACTGCCTACTGCCTTCTGGAAATGGTGGGCACTGTAGGATTTGAACCTACGACCTCCTGCGTGTGAAGCAGGCGTTCTCCCCCTGAACTAAGTGCCCGGTTGCTATCCTATTTTATAAGATCCTTCTGAAAAGTCAACCCCCTGAGGGAAAAAAAGAACGCATAGCGCATGGAGCATAGCGCATAGATGAAAGAAAAAAACCGACTTCGGGGTTTGAGGGTGCCTGCTCGGCCATGAGGGATTAGTTGGAAAATAGCAGCTCCTGGGTAAAGGTTAGGGTAAGGATGCCAGTTTGGTCAATGGGTTAAGTTGCTGGTCCTAAGGAAATGAGCCCCCACCCCAAGACCTAACCTAAACCGGCTTCCTAACCCTTACCCTAACCCAGGTCAATTTTAATGTCTTGCAGGGCGCTCGAATTTTAAATTCGTTTGGTCAAACCTTCTCTACCTGACACAGGAGTGCCTTGAACACTGGGAAGCCTGAGATGGGGTCTCTGTTCTCGAGGTCGGTCAGCTCGTTCACATTGGCTTCCCTCCAGTCTTTGGGTTGAAGGGGGCCGCCACCGCCCATGTTGGCCTCGATCACACCCCTCATGATCCTGTCCGTGACTTTCGCGTAAAAAGGCACTTTCCCTCTCTTCGTCTTCACGTAGACCCGATCCCCATCTTCAATGTCTCTTTCCGCAGCATCCTCGGGATGGATGAGGATGTTCGGCTTATCCTGGAGCTTGAGGAGGCCGGGGATGTTCAAGTGCTGGCTTCTGAAGGCGGATTGAGTTCGGGTTCCGGTCGTGAGGACAAGAGGAAAATCCTTGGTCAATGAAGGAGAGCCTATGGGGCCCTCTAATGGCTCTTGATAGATGGGCAAAGGGTCGTAACCGTACTTTTCCAATAACTGAGATTTTATCTCAAATTTTCCGGTTGGAGTTTCGAATCCGAGCTTCCTGTCCTTTCGCAAAAGACCCTCTTTATACTTTTCATAGACCATCGGAGGCGAAGGGAGGGAGAGGCCCTCAGGCTTGGCCTTGAGGGAATCGAGGGAAAAAAGAGCCCTGTCGAAGACAAAGCTGAGCATCTCTTCCTCGGTCTGGGGGTAACGGTCTCCGTAGCCGAGGACGCGGGCGAGCTCTGCAAGGATCAGATAATCGTTTTTCGCCTCTCCGACAGGCGGAACGATCCTCTCCCGGAACGAGAGATGAGCAGGATAACGTTTATAAGATTCGATCTCAAACATCGTCGTCCCCGGAAGGACCACGTCCGCATAAAGAGCCTCGTTCGTTAGAAATCGGTCAATGACCACAAGGCATTCCAGAGACTCAAGGGCTTGTCTCCACAGGCGTGGATTGGGATAGGATGTGATAACGGAGCTTCCGAGAACGATGAGTCCTTTTACAGGGTATGGATCTCCTTTGAGTATGGCCCTCGGCATCTCGAGGAAGTGACCGCATCGATTCAGATCGCAATAGAGAGGGAAACGATCCGATCCGATCGGAGGCTTGCCTTTGGGCGGATCAATCTTATTCCTCTGGATCGGAGAGGGTGTGGCCATTCTGAAGACCAGCCCTCCGGGCCGGTCAAGATTCCCGCTGAGGGCCCAGAGGGAGAGGATGGCCCGCATATTCTGGACCCCGCTATTCGAATATTCGAGACCGGTATGGAGGAGGGGAGAGGCTTTCTGCTTGCACAGGTCTTCGGCCAGCCGTTCGATCTGGCCGGCTTTTACCCATGTGATCTTTTCGACCTCTTTCGGCGAAAAGGTTTTGACATACTCTTTGAATTCAGAAAAGCCGTGGGTCCAATCGTCGGCAAAGGCTGAATCGTAGAGACCCTTCTGCAGCATCACATGGGCCATTCCCAGGGCGAGAGCTCCATCTGTTCCCGGCCGGATACCGATCCATTGATCGGCCTTCTCAGCCGTATACGTTCGAAGGGGATCGATGACGATCACCTTTGCTCCGCGCTTCTTTGCCTCCAGGATCTTTTCCAGGTTCGCCGGAGGCGAATCGGTTGCAGGATTTGCGCCCCAGACAACGATCAGATCGCTCCTCTCAAAATCCGGAAAGAGGCGATCAAAGGGAGACCCCAGGGTGGTCAAGGGGGCGAGGACCCTGTGGGAATTATTGCAAAGGGAGCTGCAACTGGAAGTGTTCGGAGAGCCCAGAGGGAAAAGAACGTTCAGACAGATCGGGTCATGGCCCCCGGTTGTAAACATGTCGAGCAGAGACTGCTCGAAGCCTCCTCTGCCTGAATAGATCGCCATGGCCTCCGGTCCGTATTTCTCCACGACCGTCTTGATGAGCCGGGCAGAGATATCGTAGGCCTCTTCCCAGGAGATCCGCTCCAATTCTCCGGTTCCCCGTTCGGCCGTGCGCTTCATCGGGTACTTTAAGCGATCGGGCGAGTAGATCACCTCCTCCGCGTGGATGCCCCGAGTGCAGACGGTGCCGAGGGGATGACCTTCCATGGGCCGGATCCGATGAAGCCGATCCCCTTCCATCACGATATCAATTCCGCAACCTGCGGGACAGATACCGCAAAGCCCCTTTTTTACTTTTGTTTCTGCCATTTGAGACCTACGGTTGAGAGAGTCTCATCTTTTATAACAGGTTCCTTTTCCAATGACCAGATTACTAATACAACCGAAACAAAATAATTTGACACGTAGGGCAAGGCTTTAGCCTTGCTTTAAGCAACCCGGAAGGGTTGCCCTACAAAGGACTTAATGCGTATAGGGAGTCCATAATGGAGAAGACACATTCTTCGACAATCTCCTCTCTCAACTTCCCTGAGATTGACATTGAGCGGAGGAAATAGTAAGTATTCTTTTTAATGAACACTCCTCGACTTCTCATCTATCACCGTTACGCCAAACTTTATGAAGAGATCATCCGAAAGGGACTGCCGCAAGTGAATCTCTGTGCGGCTGCTCGTCCGGAAGAGGCGTTTCCCTTCGTCGAGGAGGCCGAGATCATCTTCTCATCGACGCGGATCCCGGATGAAGTGCTCCGGAAGGCCAGGCGCCTTCGCTGGTTTGCCTCTACATTAGCGGGCAACGAAGCCCTCGTTCAGAATCCCCTCCTTCCGGAATCGGTCATTCTCACGAAGACAACCGTGTACGGAGAGATGATGGCTGAGTATGTCTTTACCTATCTTCTCTCTATCATACGGAATGTCTCTATACACCAGGAGGATCAAAGGAACAAGGCTTGGAACCCCTCGAAACCTGGCCGTCTTCGGGGGAAGACCATGGGAATCCTCGGCCTGGGCTCTGTCGGGAAGGTGATCGCCGAGAGAGGAAGACAATTTGGCATGAAAGTCCTCGGGGTGAAGAGAACTCCGCGGCCTGTGGAGAATGTCGACGAGATCTTCGGGCCTGAAGAGCTGAAAAGAGTGATTCCCCGGGTGGACTATCTCGTCTCCGTCCTTCCCCTGACCCCTGCAACTCGCCACTTTCTGAAGGAACCGGAGCTTCGGATGTTGAAAGACGACGCCATTCTCTTTAACCTCGGCAGGGGACAGGTCATCGACGAAGAGGCGCTTATCAGGGTTCTCAAGACGAAGAGGATGAGGGCGGTGCTTGATGTCTTCGAAACCGAACCCCTGCCCCCAGAGAGCGAGCTCTGGAGTCTTGAGAACGCAGTCATCACCCCTCACGTATCAGGAATCAGCATTCCGGAGGAGGTGGGGGGAGAGTTCATTGCCAATTATGAGAGGTGGGTGAAAGGCGAGCCATTGCCGGCCGTGGTGGATCGAAGAATAGGCTACTGAGATTGCGGAATGCGGATTGCGAATTGGGAAAAAGAATTGGGGAGATCGGGAGATCGGGAGATGGGGGCAATTCTTTTGCCCCGTTTTTGCAGCGGACAACGGACAGATTATTGGACTTCGAACTTTGAGCTTTCAACTTTGAGCTACAATGGTTGAAGTTCCGATCTCAGGAAGGAGGAACCCATGGGCCATCTTGCCGGGAAAGAAGAGATTCTAAAAGAATTGCAAAAGAGGCTTCACCAGAATCCTGTAGGGCTTCCGGAACACACTTCCGTCTATGAAATATTATCGATCCTGTTTACGGATAAGGAGGCGGAGGTGGGAGCAAAATTTCCTCTTGGTCTCGTAGCGATTGAGGAGCTTCAGAAGGTGGTCGGGATCGAGGGCGGGGAGTTGGAAGGCATCTTGAAAGGAATGATGAAGAAGGGTCTGGTGGTTTCTTCAAAAAAGGAGGGTAAGGTCCGATACCTTCTGTCTCCTGGTCTGACCGGGTTTTTTGAAATGACCTTCATGCGGACGGATGAAACCTTACCGATGAAGCGACTGGCAGAATTGATGCATACCTACCGGAACACACCGGAATTCATCCAGGAATTCCTTCACGCCGGAACGAACAGGGGGAAGGCCTATGTTTACAGCGGAGTCCTTCCCAAGGTAAAGAGTGAAATCCTGCGGTTCGATGAGGCTGCGGAGCATATCAGGAATGCGGGACGGGGAAGCCTGGGTAAGTGCTACTGCCGTCATGAGGCATGGCATCTCGGCAAGAACTGTTCGGCTCCCATCGATGATATCTGCATGAGCCTGGGAACTGCTTCTGATTTTTTGGTGGAACAGGGATTCGCGAGAAGGGCCTCGGTCGATGAACTCCTGGGTGTTCTGAAGAAGGCAGAAGATCTGGGATTGGTCCATATCGGGGATAACGTGCAGGACCAGACCACTTTCATATGCAACTGTTGCGGGTGCTGCTGCGGATTCCTTGAAGGGGTCACCCATCATCATATAAAGAATGCCGTCGCCACGACCCATTTCCTGGCAAAAGTGGATCTCGAAGAATGTACCGGATGCGGAGAATGTGCGGACCGCTGCCAGATCCAGGCGATCCGGATGGATGAAGAGAAGCCCATTGTCGACGAAGAATACTGCCTGGGGTGCGGCATCTGCTCCCACTTCTGCCCGGCAGACGCGATGAAGATGGTCGAGAGAGAAAAGAAGATCATCCCACCCAAGACGTACAAGGAATTGATGGTCCGCCTGATGAAAGAGAAAGGCCGGCTGTAGATCAGATTTTTCTCGGCGTACTCTGCGTCTTTGCGGTGATATGCTTCGGGCAGAAATCCAGGATCATTTCCCGCAGGATGACGGAGGCGGTGATGGAGGAAATCTGCGTCGGATCGTAATCCGGGGTCAATTCCACGATGTCGAACCCGATGACGCGAAGGGGCTTCAATGCATTGAGAAAGGAAATCATCTCCTGAAAGGAGAAGCCTCCCGGCTCGGGCGTGCCAACACCGGACATGAGGCTTGGGTCAATGACATCGAGATCGAAAGAAATATAGACAGGTTTGTTTCGCAGCCGCCTGACCCATGATCTCACAGAAGCAAGAACAGGCGGAATGATCGAATTCATCTTTTTTGCCAGTCCGAATTCCTCCGCCGTTCCGGACCGGACCCCAACCTGCCAAAGCCTTCCTTCCCCAAGGAGATCGACGATCTTTCTCATGACAGTGCTATGGGATAGAGATTCCCCCAAGTAATCCTCCCTCAGGTCCGTGTGCGCATCGAAATGGAGAAGATGGAGATCGGGATGAACCCGAAGGATCTCTTCGATGATGGGAAGGGTGATGAGATGTTCCCCTCCGAGGAGGATCGGAAATTTCCTTTCCGTGAGGATCTCCCGGAGAGCCTCACGGATCAAATCGAGAGCGACTTTCTTTTCTCCCAGGGGTAATTCAAGATCTCCCATGTCGTGAATGCGGAATTCGGTAAGATCCCGTTTCACATAAGGGCTGTAAGTCTCAATCCCCCAGGAGGCCTTCCGGATTGCCGAGGGACCGAAGCGTGCTCCAGGACGGAAGGAGGCCGTCCCGTCAAAAGGGCAGCCGAGAATAACGGCATCGCTTTCGGGAAAAGAGGCCGTTGCCGAGAGGTAAGAGGCTGGGATAATGGGAAGCTTCATTCAACTCACTCTTTGACAATATTCAGCAGGAAGGAGACACTCAGGCAGGGTACGATTCGCCTTTCTCGGTTATTAGCTCTGCTCAATTCAGAATCCGCAATTTGCAATTGGGTTAACGCTGTTCTCTACTTTTGGTTCTATTTCAATCCGCAATCCGAAATCCGAAATTGGATTAGTCCCACAGGACAACGGCCGCAAAGGTCGCCCCGACCTTCTTCACCTGATATTCGATGGCAATCGAGCTCAGATCCTTGATCTTGCGATCCCGGAGCTTCATCCCTTCGATGGCCATATTCCGGACCATCTCTTCGATATCCTTCCGGTACCCGCGGGCGGAGTATTCCATAATCAGCCCCGCATGAACCGGGTCCTCCGGAAGGGCGACGGCAACGGCAGAGGAGATCATCTCCCCGGGGATATCGCCGGTCATCGAAGCGTAGGCGGTCGGGACGAGAGAGCCGGGAGGGATCTTTATGGGATCGATGAGCGTGCAGTGCGGCGGAACAATGCTGCTCATCTTCACCAGGTTGGTGTCCCCAATTCCAGCGCGGAGGAGGGCCCCGTCAAAGGCATTGAGGGGTGAGAACCCTTCCGACGCTCCAGAAACCAGAAAGTATTTTGTGGGTGTCTTGAAGATCACAGCGCTTTCTCCATGATCGCCTTCTTCGAAGGAGACGATAGGGTTAACGGTTCAAAAAGAGGGTGGAGCACTGACCCAGAGGACGACGGCCTCCCGGGACCCCGGGTTTTGAAGCCAGTGTTCCTTTTCAGCCGAGAAGTAGAAACATTCCCCCCTTTTGAGCTTCTGCACTTCCTTCCCGAAACGGAGATTGATCCTCCCCTGGAGGACCAATCCGAACTCCTCCCCCTCGTGGGGCTTCTCCGGCGGGCTCGTCTGCCCTTTGCGAAGAGTGAGGAGGATGGGCTCGAAACGCCGGTTGGTCGATCCCGGAACGAGAAGCTCGAATCGCTCAATCTTCTCCTTCTCGATGGCGACCCGGTCCGGCTTCCGGTAGACGATCTTCTCTTCCGATGTTTCCCGGAAGAAGTCGGAGATATTCTCGTCCAGGGCATCCAGGATCTGGATCAGGCTGTCCAGGGAAATGGAGGTCAGGTCATGTTCGATCTGGGAGATGAACCCCTTGGTCAGATTGGCCCGCTCCGCCAGTTCTTCCTGGGTCAGATTGCTGAGCTGGCGCAAACTCCGGATCCGTTCCCCGATCTTGACCATGACTCCCCGAGACGACTTTAAAAAGAAATTTGTTTAGTAATCTGTAACCAAGTATACGAAGATTAAAGTTTAATAAACTAAACTTGAAATAAGTATAACGTTCTTTTTTGAATTGTCAAGCTTTTTTTTGGCGATTTCTCAAAACGTCCAGAAATCGCTGATTACACAGATTATGGGCGATTACACAGATATGAAATGCATTGGAAATGAAGAAAAATCTGCGTAATCATTTCTTGAGATCAGTGCCATCAAGGGAACCCTATAATCGATTCTTGTAATCCTGATAATCAAATTCTCGGATCAATCCAAATCCTGACCGGTCACTCCATATTCCAATGGCAGGGTGAGCGACGCCATTGAACATGGTCGTTTTCACCGTGGTGTAATGAATCATATCCTCAAAGATGATTTGATCGCCGGGTGTTAATTCCTGATCGAATGACCAATTTCCCATATAGTCACCCGCCAGACAACTGATTCCTCCCATCCGGTAGGTCGGTCTTCCCGCCTTTTCATCGGTGGCGCCCAGGATCACGGGCTTATAGGGCATTTCCAGGCAATCGGGCATATGGCAGGAAAAGGATACGTCGAGAATGGCGGTCTTTATGCCACGATTTTCAACGATATCTAACACCGTAGAAACCAGGTAACCCGTTCGATAGGTGAAAGCGCTACCGGGTTCCAATATAATTTCAACATGATAACAATCTTTAAAATCCTGTAAAAGACGAACCAGGTGGCGGATATCATAACCCATTTTGGTGATCAGGTGACCACCGCCCATGTTCACCCACTTCAGCTTTGACAGAAACTTACCAAACTTCTCCGAAAAAACGGCCAACAGTCTCTCCAGCGCAAAGGAATCTGCCTCGAATAATGTATGAAAGTGAAGACCGTCGACTCCCCGGGGTACACCCCCGACAAGCTCTCCAGCCGTTATGCCGAACCGAGAGCCGGGTTTACAGGGGTTATAAAGGTCATAGGCCGTATCCGAAAACTCAGGATTAATACGCAAGCCAATCGAAACGCCATTTTGGTCAGCCATCTCCCCATGCTTTCGCAATTGGTTGATGGAATTAAAAGAAATGTGACTGCTATATCTCAGGATGTCTGCGATAGACCTCTCTTCATAAGCGGGCGAATAGGTGTGGGCCTTTACCCCGAGTTCCTCAAATGCCAATCGCGCTTCATTGAGGGAGCTTGCCGAAGCGCCAAAACCATATTCTTTAAAGATTGGAAAGACCCCCCAGTTCGAAAAAGCCTTAAACGCAACGAGAATATCAATCGCGGCGGCCTCTTTGACCTGCCTTATGAGTTCAAGGTTTTTTCGCAGCAAGAGCTCATCGATCACATAGCACGGCGTTGGGATTTTGCTGAAGTCAATCGGCATAGTTCTCAGGGAAAATTGGAATATTGGAATAACAAAACCGGAATGTTGGAAGATTGGAATACTGGAAAAATGGGGAAGCAACAGGTCGAACAATTTTATCCATCATTCCACTATTCCACTATTCCATTATTCCAGATTTATAGTTCCAGGTCGACGTCGTGCAATTCGTGCCAGGGAAGTCCATGGAGATTCAGTTGCTCCATGAAGGGATCCGGGTCCAATTCCTCCGTGTTCCATACGCCGGCCCTTCTCCACCTGCCAGTGAGGAACATCATCGCGCCAATCATGGCGGGCACTCCGGTCGTATAGCTCACGCCCTGTGTCCCCGTTTCCTTATAGGCATCCTGGTGTCTGCAATTATTGTAGATATAATATGTTTTCTCCTTATGATTCTTGATGCCTCGAATCCGGCAACCGATGGAGGTCTCTCCCGTATAATGTTCACCGAGTTCGCCCGGGTCGGGCAAGACGGCTTTCAGGAATTGAATGGGCACAATCTCCTTCCCTTCATAAAGGATCGGTTTGATGCTTGCCATTCCGATATTCTGAATGACACGTAAATGGGTCAAGTACTCCTGGCCAAACGTCATCCAGAACCGGGCCCGTCTCAGAGTCGGAAAATGCTTCACCAGGGATTCCAATTCTTCGTGGTAAATGAGGTAAGATTCACGGGGTCCGATATTCGGATAATGGAGGGGTTTGTGAATCTCGTGGGGTTCTGTCTCAATCCATCTCCCATTTTCCCAGTATCGACCTTTTTGAGTGACTTCACGAATATTGATCTCCGGATTAAAATTGGTTGCAAATGGCTTTCCGTGCTCGCCCGCATTACAATCGACAATATCCAGGTCATGGATTTCGTCGAAATGGTGTCTGGAAGCATAAGCGGTGAAAACCCCCGTCACTCCCGGATCGAAACCGCAGCCTAAAATGGCGGTGAGTCCGGCATTTTTAAACCGGTCGTGGTACGCCCACTGCCATCGATATTCGAATTTGGCGACATCGGGGGGCTCATAATTTGCGGTATCTAAGTAGTTCACTCCCGTTTCAAGGCAGGCATCCATGATGGTTAAATCTTGATAAGGCAACGCCACATTGATGACCATGTCTGGTCTAACGGCTTTGAATAATTGAACTAATTGCCGGACATCATCGGCGTCGACCTGGGCCGTCTTCACTTTATCGGCGCCAACTGCTTTGGCGATGGCATCGCACTTCGATTTTGTACGGCTTGCCAGCATGATCTCCGTAAATACCTCCGGAACTCTTGCAAGCTTATGAGCAACAACCGTGCCCCCCCCCCTGCCCCTATGATCAGCACTTTAGCCATGATCAGCTCACCTTCCTCAGGACATGCCTTTCCTGATTTTAGATAGCCAAGAAGGTCAGTATAGAAAGAATTTAGTTTAATAAACTAAACTCCATTATAATGATGTTTTTGAGTTTGTCAAGCGCTTTTCAAGCTTCCTTGTAATCCCTCACTTATTCGCGGGAGTGGAGCCCCGGACCTGATCCGGGGCGGAGTTTTTCCGCCTGAAGCCTGCCCTGAGTCCCGCGAAGCGCGGGATTTACACCCTTCGACAGGCTCAGGGCGAACGGTGTCGAAGGGGCTCGACTCCAGAGAGAAGACTCTAAGTGTCAATAGCGGGGTCTTTGCTAAGCTTATCAGGGTGACTTAAGGTCCCCTTCCCCCGAAAAGTGAGGGGATACACTTTCTTAAAAAGTTCCGCGGCCTCTGTAAGAGACAGATCTCTTCCGAGCTTTACAGCCTCCCATTTTTCTGTTAGCTTTTGAAAAGAGGCGACATGGAAAAGATCGTCCTTCGCGGCGCACGCGTTCACAACCTGAAGAACATCGATCTCGAGATCCCGCGTAACCAACTGATCGTGATCACCGGGCTGAGCGGCTCCGGAAAATCGACCCTCGCCTTCGATACCCTGTACGCAGAGGGTCAGCGAAGATACGTGGAGTCCCTTTCCGCCTATGCGCGGCAGTTTCTGGAGCAGATGGAGCGGCCCAATGTGGAGTCCATGGAAGGTCTTTCTCCTGCCATCGCGATCGATCAGCGAAGCACGACGCGAAATCCCCGTTCTACCGTTGGAACCGTGACGGAGATCAACGACTATCTTCGGCTTCTTTTCGCGCGGGTCGGGGAACCCTTCTGTCCGAATTGTGGCATCCCCATCTCTTCTCAAAGCCTCCAGCAGATGGCGGAGGCGGTCCTTCGCCTTCCGAAGGGGACCGCTCTCACCCTTTTTTCTCCCATCGTCAGAGGAAGGAAAGGCGAGTACCGGAAGGAGCTCGATGACCTCCGGCGAGACGGGTTTGTAAGGGTTAAAATTGATGGCCAGTTACGGGATCTTGGGGAGGAGATCCGCCTGGATAAGAACAAACGCCATGAAATCGATGTCCTGGTGGATCGGCTGGTCGTCAAAGAGGGGGCGGAGAAGAGGTTCATCGATTCTCTGGAGATCGCGTCTCAACTCTCCGGAGGGATCGTCAAGGTGGAGCGAGGAAACGGCTCCCCGATGGTCTTCAGCCAGAAGTTCTCCTGCATCGACTGCGGCTTCAGTTTCCCGGAACTGACGCCCCGGATGTTTTCCTTCAACAACCCCCAGGGCGCATGTCCTGCCTGCGGCGGGCTGGGGATAAAACAGTATTTCGATCCTGAGTTGATCGTCCCGAATCCTTCCCTCTCCGTGAACGAAGGTGCGATCCTGCCCTGGAAGGAGCGAAGCGCCTCCTTTCTGCGACCTATCCTGGAAGGACTGGCGGAGCACTACGGGTTCGCTCTCGACACCCCTTTCTCCCGCTTGCCTAAATCGGTTCAACATCTCTTGCTTCACGGATCGGGCGGAGAGAAGATCTCTTTCAGGGTAAAAGGGAAGGGCAAGGCCCATCTCTTCCGGCAGCCTTTTGAAGGCGTCATCCGGGAACTTGAAAGAAAAATGGAGGAAGAGGATGAAGGAGAGGAGGAACTCGAAGCCTTCAGGAATACGGCCCCCTGTCCAGAGTGCGGGGGGACGCGACTTAAAAAAGAGGTCCTCTCTGTTAAAGTGGGTGGGAGATCGATCGCCGGGGTGAGCGGCCTTTCTGTGAACGAAGCCTTCGACTTCCTCAGCCATTTGCAGCTTTCCGGAAGATCGGAGAGAATCGCCCAGAGCATACTGAAGGAGATCCGGGAGCGACTCAGTTTTATGGTGGAAGTAGGCCTGGAGTATCTGACCCTCGATCGAACCGCTGCCACACTCTCAGGCGGTGAATCCCAGCGTATCCGCCTGGCTACGCAGATCGGGTCAAGCCTGGTCGGTGTGCTCTACATTCTCGATGAGCCCAGCATTGGACTTCATCCGAGAGACCACCTTCGTCTTCTCAGGACGTTGAAGAGGCTGCGGGACCTGGGGAATACGGTGATCGTGGTGGAGCATGACGAAGAGACGATCCGTTCCGCTGACTATGTCATCGATATGGGACCCGGGCCCGGAGAAAAGGGCGGTGAGGTCGTCTTTACGGGAACTCCCGAGGCCCTCACCGGGGCACGCCATTCCCTGACGGGCCAGTTTCTCTCGGGAGAACGGGTCATCCCTGTTCCGAAGAGGAGAAGGCCGATCGGAGAGAAGTTCGTGGTCATCCGCGGGGCGTCGGCCAACAACCTGAAAGGTATTGACGTGAGGATTCCTCTGGGTGTGTTTACCTGCGTCACCGGCGTTTCAGGTTCCGGGAAATCGACCCTGGTCATCGATACCCTTTACTGTTTACTTGCACAGCAGCTCTACCGCCTTCCGAGGCGATGCATCTCCGTTCGGGGGATCGAGGGGCTGGAGCATCTGGATAAGGTGATCCACGTCGATCAGATGCCCATCGGCAGGACCCCCCGGTCCAATCCCGCCACCTACACGGGATTGTTTCAACCCATCCGTGATCTCTTCGCCCAGGTGCCGGAATCCCGGATGCGGGGGTATCCACCGGGGCGGTTCAGTTTTAATGTGGCCGGCGGCCGCTGCGAATCGTGCCATGGAGATGGGCTCCTGCGGGTAGAGATGCATTTTCTGCCGGACGTCTACGTCACCTGTGAAGAGTGCCATGGAAAGCGTTACAATCGGGAAACGCTCGACATCCTCTATAAGGGAAAGACGATTTCGGATGTCCTCGGGATGACCGCAGAGGAGGCCTATGATTTTTTTCAGGCGATTCCGGGGATCCGGCAGAAGCTCCGGACCCTTTGCGACGTCGGTTTAGGCTATCTCCAGTTGGGGCAGCCCGCAACGACCCTCTCGGGAGGGGAATCCCAGCGGATTAAGCTGGCCAGGGAGCTGAGCAAGAGGGAGACGGGGCGGACGATTTACATCCTGGATGAGCCCACGACGGGCCTCCACTTTGCGGATATCGAGCGACTCCTCGATGTGCTCAATCGGCTGACCGACCGGGGAAATACGGTCGTCGTGATCGAACACAACATGGAGGTGATCAAGTCAGCGGATCATCTTATCGACCTGGGGCCGGAGGGTGGAGAGAGAGGAGGGGAAGTCGTAGGATTGGGAACACCGGAGGAATTGATGGAGAACCCGCTCTCCTACACGGGTCAATTCCTGAGAAGAAAGATTGGTCAGTCCGAATTGGTCTGATTCGGTTGTTAGCTGCCATAATGAGGACCGTGATGAAGTCTATGCTGCTTGACATGTAGGCTCTGGTTTTATATATATACCCGGGGAATATCAGTGAGTTAGTATGGAGACATGCGCTTTTAATCCACATTAGATTTTCTTAAAGCCATTCTGGAGGGAGGGTCTATGAAAGGTCAAATCTTAGATTTTTCAGTCCAGTCAAATAGTGGCACGATCTCAGGTGCGGATGGAAAAAGGTATCAATTCGTCGGATCGGAATGGAAGGGAACGGGGGTGCCCATACGGGGTATGACTGTTGATTTCGATGTTGAAGGCAATCTCGCAAAGGCCATTTACACGGCAATCGGTGGCACAGCCGCTGGTTCGAAGAATAAACTGGCCGCGGGTCTATTAGCAGTCTTCCTTGGTGGACTGGGAATTCACAAATTTTATCTAGGATTTACAGGCCCGGGACTTGTATTTCTTTTGGTCAACACCATCGGCTTCGCAATCACTTGGCTACTCTTGTGTATTCCAAATATAATACTCGGCGTTATAGCATTAATCGAAGGCATCATCTACCTCACTAAGTCAGATGAAGAATTTGAACAACTCTACATAGTCCAAAAGAAAAAATGGTTTTGAGCTCTGGATGATTTGGGGCTTGGCATTCAAGGAAAAATAGGCATCCCACAGAACTCAGGAAGACGTTCATCACATTGGCCGCATCTTGACGTAACAACAGATATAGGAAGACTTCTTTGTAATGAAACGAAATTCGACAAAGAAGGGTGGATTAAGCGAAGCCCTGCACTGCATGGTGTTCAAAGTGAAGTGAATCCACCTTTTCACACCAAAACACAGGGCGATCGCAAAGGATCGCCCTCGCATAAAATGAAGGCTGTCCGATGAAGCGAAAGCCGAAAAGATCCAAGCGAAAAGGCGGGAAGGGTAAGGTTTTTATCTTTTTGATCCTGGCGGGGATCGCCGTGCTGGGAGCTTTCCTTTTTCACGGGGAGATTTCGAATCTGTTTAAGCCGTGGCTTCGGACGAAAGGGGTCTTGAATGAAAAAAAGAGAGTCGTTCTCTACTTCTCCGACCCTGAAAGTGAATATCTGATCGGGGAGAAGAGGGAGATTGCCAAAAGGGGCGACATAGAAGATGAGGCTGAAGAACTGATCTCTGAGCTCACGAAAGGGCCGAAGGGGAAATTGATCCTGACTCTTCCTGCCAAGACAAAGCTCCTGGATCTCCAGCTCGATGAGCGCGGGATAGCGAGAGTGAACTTCAGCAAGGAGCTTTCGAAGGATCATCCCGGGGGAAGCTCGGCGGAGATGATGACGATCTATTCCATTGTGAATTCTCTTACCCTCAATTTCCCCGAGATCAAACGGGTCCAGATCCTTGTCGAGGGAAAGAGCATGGAGACCATCGCCGGCCATATCTCCGCGGGGCAGCCCATCGGTTCAAACCCTGGCCTGATCAAGAAGTTTCGAAATGAAAAGGCTCCGAAAAAACCTGGGAGCGGTTGACTTTAGCTGAAATTGGGTGGTAATATAATAAATTACATCTGATTTTGAAGAGATCTTATGCTGGAAGCCAAATACATCCGGGAACATATCGACGAGGTGCAGGAGAGGCTTGCCCTGAGAGGGCAGACCATCGGCCTGGAGCGATTCGTCCAGATTGATGGAGAGCGCAGGAGGACCCTTCAGGAATGGGAGAGGCTGAGGGCCCTCCAGAAGAAAGTCTCTGACGAGGTCAGCGCGAAAAAGCGGGAGGGCGGGGATGCCTCCGGATTGATCGCCGAGATGAAGAAGGTATCCCAGGAGATGAAGGGACTGGAGCAGATCATCGCCGAAAGGGAGAAAGCTCTGGAAGACTTTCTGCTCACCGTTCCCAATCTTCCCCATGCCTCGGTTCCTCCCGGAAAGGATTCCGACGATAACGTTGAGGTGAGGCGCTGGGGGGAGATTCCTCAATTCAGCTTCAAGCCGAAACCTCACTGGGACCTGGGTGAAGAGCTGGGCATTCTCGATTTCAAATCTGGCGCGAAGATTGCGGGTGCAAGGTTCACCCTCTACTGGGACCTCGGTGCGAAGCTGGAGAGGGCGCTCATCAATTTCATGCTCGATCTCCATACGAGGGAACATGGATATCGGGAGGTTCTGCCGCCCTTTATGGTCAACCGGACGACCATGACGGGTACGGGACAGCTCCCGAAGTTTGAGGAAGAGCTTTTCAAGGTGGAGGGGACGGACTATTTCCTCATCCCAACGGCAGAGGTCCCGGTCACCAACATCCACCAGGGCGAGGTGCTGGAGCAAAAGGCCCTCCCTCTTTATTATACCGCCTACACCCCCTGCTTCAGGAAAGAGGCGGGTTCGTATGGGAAAGATACGCGGGGGCTCATCCGGCAGCACCAGTTTAATAAAGTGGAACTGGTGAAGTTTGCAGAGCCCGAGCATTCTTACGATGAGCTGGAAAAGCTCCTCGCCAATGCCGAGGAGGTTTTGAAGAGGCTGAAGCTCCCTTACCGGGTGGTCAACCTCTGCGCCGGAGACCTGGGATTTTCGGCATCCAAGACTTATGACATCGAAGTCTGGCTGCCAGGTCAGGACACGTTTAAAGAGATTTCATCCTGCAGTAACTTCGAAGACTTTCAGGCGCGAAGGGCGAAGATCCGATACCGCATTGCCGGGAAATCGAAGACAGAATATGTCCATACGCTGAATGGCTCGGGCTTGGCGGTGGGCAGGACGCTTGTGGCGATCCTGGAAAATTATCAGCAGGCTGACGGAAGCGTCATTATTCCCGAGGTCTTGAGGCCTTATTTGTACGGCGTCGAACGAATCGAGAAGAAAAAGTGAGTATCCGTGTGATTGATTGTAGGGGCAGGGCTTGCCCCTGCCCTGGAGGGTAGGCGCAGAGGCAGAGAAAGTACGAGATCTGTGCGCTTTGCGCTACGCGGTTGTGAGATCCCGGAGGGATGGCCGAGTGGCTTAAGGCGTCCCGGTTTGACCGGGATGGGGGAAACCCCCGTGGGTTCGGCGACCGAAGGAAGGTGGAGCTCGCAAGGCGAGCGAGTACATCCTACTCCCTCGGCCGAAGGCCGATTGGGCGTGAAGTTACGTTGCGTTGATGGATATGGAGGGATGGCCGAGTGGCTTAAGGCGGCGGTCTTGAAAACCGCTGGGGGAAACCCCCGTGGGTTCGAATCCTACTCCCTCCGCCAGCCTACGCTAAAGCTTCGGCTGGCAAGCCAGTCTGGTTAGTCGCCGGAGTTCTGAAAAGAGCGTAGGTTGCCGCTGAAGATTCGGGTGACAAGCCATGGATGTTTTAGGTGGCCGCAGGCTTCAGCCTGCAATCTTTGAAAGCGGTTCCAGCAGACGATATTGTGCAGTTAATGGGATTAATATTATAATGTAGGGTGCGTTCCCTGAACGCACCGGAACAGGCCTGATGTGGAGAGATGCCCGAGAGGCCGAAGGGGCTCGCCTGCTAAGCGAGTATCCTGTGTTGAGCGGGATCGAGGGTTCGAATCCCTCTCTCTCCGCCATCCTATTTAGCCGACGGAGTCCGGTAAGAGCGTAGTTGGCCGCTAAAGCTACGACTGGCAGGTCAGTCACGAATTTCTCCCTCACCCCTTGCGGGAGAGGGTCGGGGAGAGGGAAGATTTTCAAATCTGAAATCTGCAATCTACAATCTGAAATGATCTGCGCCCATAGCTCAGATGGATAGAGCGTCGGACTACGAATCCGCAGGCCGCCCGTTCGAGTCGGGCTGGGCGCACCAATTAAATCAGGGGTTGCGGCACTAACTCTGCAGCCCTTTTTTCGTTCGTGTCCATATGGGCGTCCACCGTTTTGATCTATCTCCTCCCGGACCCCATTTGAACCTTCTCCTGCGGAGCATCGAGATAACTTGTGATAATCGACCCTATCGAGGCTGCAGAACCCCATGAAGTTCCCGATACGGCCCTTGATGTATTAGCCGCCTGCCTCTCTTCCGATTGCTCCACGCGCTCCACTCCATGGTAACAGTTTAGTCCCTGTTTTACCCGCTGGCTATGGGGGGATCAGCTTGAATTGTTATACAGTGCAGATTGAGCGGTTGCGGTATCTGCAGTGAGGAGGATTTGCAGAAACTTCCTTGGATGGACGCCTTGTCTTCTGGCGGTTTGGACGAGGCTGGGAAGGATGCTGTGAGTTTTCAATCCGCTATCCGATCGGGTTCCGAAACAGATCTTGCGGAAGATCACCAGAAACCTGAGAGATTGTTCCGCGTGGTTGTTGGTGGGCGGTACGCCGGGGCGCCGGAGGAAGGTAAAGAGAAATTTCTGCTCGGGTCCGACGAGATAGGTTCGGAGGGTCTCGGCGGGTTTGAAGCGAAGCGTCTGTTGGCAGATATCGTTCAGTTCCCTGACGGACCTTTTCTTGATCTTGGCGGCCGCCTTCCAGGGGAGATCGCCGGATTTGAGCTTCTGTCCCACGTTGCAGAGTCGTGAGCCGAGATCCATGATGCGGTCGCAGAAGGGGCCGACAGCGGCGTCCTTCTCGGTCTGCGGCAGGAGCGCATGTTCTGCGCTGATTTCCTTGGCCTTGGTGATGATGTGGGCGAGGCAGACCTGCCAGTCCACTCCGATCCCGTTATAGGCGGCATAGCGGTCGCGCACCAGCGTTCCGTCAAAGTTCTCTCCAAAGATGCTTTTTGCCACCTCGGCAGACCGATGTCGATCGATATGAAAGAAGGCGAGATTTTCATTGCCTGCGAACCATACGTGATGCCCTACGCCGTCACTGTGCCACGAGGTTTCATCGCCATGGACCACGTCGGAGGCCCGGATCTTGTCGCGCAAATCCTCATAGATCGGTTCCCCCCGTGCCGCCGCTTTGCGGTCAAATCCCACGGCGGAGGCAGGAACAAACGTGAGGCCAAACACCTCCCGGAACAAGTCCGCCGCTTTTCGATAGGAAATCCCGATCCGATAGCGCAGATAGATCGCCACAGATTTTGCGACCGGCCCGATGGGAGCGTTCCAAAGCTCCCCCTCGCCTGCCTGAACCACCGGACGATGGCACCGCACGCAAAACGCCTGCCCATGCCGATAGCGGGTGACTACGGTTCGGGGCCGGATCACGATATCTTCCTGAAAATGCTCCGTCCTTGCCTCCATCGGCGTCAAGTCGTCGGATTGGCAATGAGGGCAGATCGTCGGAGCCGGCACCTCAACGGTCCGATCAACACGGTCCGGCCTGGGTCTCATCCATCCCGGATGGCCTACCGGCGCTCCACGTCTTTTCTTCTCCCTCTTACGAGACGATGAATCACTCTCGACCCCTTCTTCTCCATCCTCTGCGTCTTTCTTCTTATTCGCCTTAAATTGCCGTTGATGCACGGCCTGGAGTTTCGCTTTCAGTTCCGCATTCTCCCGCTCCAGAACGCGTATCCGCTCATCCCTGACTTTGAAGTCACCATCAAAGCCATCGATGATCCGCAGATGTTCCTGGTAGACCTCACCGGCCCGTCGGTACTCCTCGAAAACCCACGTGGTGGACAATCCATCGAGATACGGGCAGCCGTGCCTGTACAGGCATTCAAAATCATGCGGCGGATAGAGGTAACGCGGCATTTCTACTTGTTCTCCAGGTTCAGAATCTCCCAGTTGACCTTGGAGAGGGCCTGGACCAGCGTCCAGAGCCTCTTGTAATGCCTGCCCATCTCCAAAGCCTTCGGAACAATGTCCTTTCGGACATAGAGAGTTACGGTTTTTCCTTCCACCTTGGTCGTCAGACTATGGCCGGTCATGGAAGGGGACTTTGCGACGGTCCCGATCAGGAAACGATCGAGCATCGCTGCGATGTCCTCCCTCAGCCGGCCCTGCCGCTTCTTGAGGATGTCTCTTCGACTCATTTGTCCCTCCTTGATAAATGAGTATTTATACTCATATTATTAAAACATAAAAAAGCCCACAAGTCAAGAAAATTGTGAGCCCGTGATCAAAAAAGTTCCAAAAGGACTAAACTGTTACGAGAAAAGAAACAATAAATACGGGAAGTGTCCCTATAGGGTTCTATAGGGTTGCCTGGAGAGAGGCCTTCTCAAGCCTCCCTTGCACTTCCAGTTTGTCCTGGGCACACCCGGTGGGATGGCAGGTACGCCGAAGTCCTTGCTTCATATGTCAGAGATCATCCCGCCCGGTTCGACGTGGT
>Ga0209777_10000938_pt1 | contig 44839 bp, 34 predicted proteins | sample FrelakmetHBP12HB_FD_187147 | JGI IMG/M metagenome (GOLD analysis project Ga0209777, IMG submission 187147) | Freshwater lake sediment microbial communities from the University of Notre Dame, USA, for methane emissions studies -HBP12 HB (SPAdes)... | ecosystem: Environmental > Aquatic >...
GCAGGATCCTCGACGGGCCGCAGCCGGCGGACCCGCCGGTCTCGATCGCCGTGGGCACGCCCGACCAGGCGCGCGCGGCGGTGGACTCCCTCGCGAACAGCGGCGCCGACTTCATCAAGGTCTACACCCTCCTGCCGCGCCAGGCGTATTTCGCGGCGCTGCGCGAGGCGGCGCGGCTACACCTCCCTGTGGTTGGCCACGTCCCCGCCGACGTCACGACCCTGGAGGCGGCGGACAGCGGCCAGCGGAGCATCGAGCACCTGCGGGACGAGGTCGAGCCCCTCTGCAAGGCGGTGGACGCGGCGTGCGGGCGGCTCCTCGACTCGCTCCGCGCGCACCGCGTCTGGCTGGTGCCGACGCTGGTTGTGCTGCGGGCGAAGGCGATCCTGGACGACTCGAGCCTGATCCGGGACTCGCGGCTCGGCACGATGCCTCAGCTGGTGCGGGACGCGTGGGAAGGCATCCGCTCCCGGAATCAGGCGAGGCCGCCGGCGTACTGGCGCGAGAAGCGGGCGCGGTTCTTTGGAGAGCTGGCGCTGACGGGGGCGGCGTGGAAGGACAGCGTGTCTCTGCTCGCCGGCACGGACGCGGGGGCGCTCTACACGTATCCAGGCTCGAGTCTCCACGACGAACTAGCGCAATTGGTGCGGGCGGGGCTCACCCCTGCTGCGGCGCTCCGCGCGGCGACGCTGGGTCCCGCAGAGTTCTTCGGCGCGACGGACACCCTCGGCACGGTGGCGGCGCGGAAGGTGGCCGACCTGGTCCTGCTCGACGCCGATCCGCTGGCGGACATCCGGAACACCCGGAGCATCCGCGCGGTGGTGCTGCGGGGACGGCTGTTCGCCAGGGACGCGCTGGATGCGCTGGGGCCGGGGCTGCCGGCGGACACCGTCGGATCGGCCCGCGTTCCCTCGCCAACAGTGGCCTCGCCGCGATTCTGAGGCCGCTGCGTGACGGACAGAGCCGGACCTGGACAGGGCGCGACTGTTCCCGTCAATTCATACTAAGTTATTCGCAATTCAGTCCATGCGGATGCAGCGGGAGGCGCGCGCCATGAGCACGCCGGCGGCCGGCCTCGGCCTCGAGTCCATCGGGCAGATCTCGATCGTCGTCCACGACGTGCCGCGCGCCGTCGCCTATTACCGCGATGTCCTCGGGATGAAGTTCCTCTTCAGCGCGGGTCCCACCCTCGCCTTCTTCGACTGCGGCGGCGTCCGCCTGATGCTCGGCCCCGCCAGCGAGCCGCGCTTCGACCACCCGGCGTCCATCCAGGCCGCCTTCTCCACGCTCAAAGCCCGCGGCGCCATCGTCGAGCGCGAGCCGCAGCTCACCGCCAACATGGGCACCCATGAGTTGTGGATCGGCTTCCTCCGCGATCCCGACGAGAACGTCCTCGCGCTGATGAGCGAGGTGCCGCTGCCGATGGCCAAGCCGGAGAGCCCGCACGCAAGCGCACGGCGCATCAACTCGGGGACGTCGGCTGGCCCGCCGGCCCATCCCCCGTTGCCAGACAGCCCGCCCCGCTGCTATCTCTCGCGGGTCCGTGCCGCCGCCCATCCGGGCCGGCGGCCCTCATTTTCGATGAACGCAACGAGGAGATGACGATGGGTAAGGGTGACAAGAAGACGGAGAAGGGGAAGCGCTGGCGCAAGAGCCACGGCAAGAGCCGCCCGGCGAACCGCCATCGCCCGAAGCCGAAGAAGGCCTGACCGCACCGGACCCGCAGCGAGCCGCGCGCGAGAGGGCGCGGCCCGGGCCTGACTTCCGCACGCCGATCGCTCGGAAAGGACGCTCGTGACCCACTTCACGTCGCTCCACTGGATCGACTACGCCGTGATGCTGGTGTACTTCGCCTTCGTCCTCGGCATCGGCGTGGCGCTCAAGCGGTACGTGCGCACCGGCACCGACTTCTTCCTCTCCGGCCGCTCGCTCCCGGCCTGGGTCACGGGGCTCGCCTTCATCTCGGCCAACCTCGGCGCCCAGGAGGTCATCGGGATGGGGGCGTCGGGCGCGAAGTACGGCATCGCCACCTGCCACTTCTACTGGCTGGGCGCCATCCCGGCGATGGTCTTCGTCGGCGTGCTGATGATGCCGTTCTACTACGGCTCGCGCGCCCGCTCCGTCCCCGAGTACCTCAAGCTCCGCTTCGACGAGAAGACCCGCGGCTTCAACGCCATCTCGTTCGCGACGATGACGGTCTTCTCCTCGGGGATCTCGCTGTATGCGATGGGGAAGCTCCTTAACCTCCTCGTCGGGTGGAGCTTCGACACCTCGATCCTCATCGCCGGCGGCATCGTCCTCTTCTACACCTTCATGGGCGGGCTGGGGGGCGCGATCTACAACGAGGTGCTCCAGTTCTTCCTCATCGTCTTCGGCTTCGCGCCCCTGGCCTTCCTCGGCCTGCGGGACGTGGGTGGGTGGAGCGGGCTCAAGGAGCGGCTCACCTGGGTGGCGGGCGCCAACGGCTTCGGCGACGGCGCCTACACGCACACCTGGGCGTACATGGGCCACGCCTCGCAGAACCCCGTGGGCGTGGAGTGGTTCGGGCTGGTGATGGGACTCGGCTTCGTGCTCTCCTTCGGCTACTGGTGCACCGACTTCCTGGTGGTGCAGCGCGCGATGGCGGCCAACTCGATGTCGGCCGCGCGGCGGACGCCCCTCATCGCCGCGTTCCCGAAGATGTTGATGCCGTTCATCGTGATCCTCCCCGGGATGCTCGCGTTGGTCGTGGGACCGGCGCTGCGCGCGCCGGGGAACCTCGCCGCCGCGCCGGCGGCGGCTCCTTCGCTGACGGCTGACGGCCGACGGCTGACGGCTCCTGACGCCAGCCAGGCGAGCAATGCGGGCAATACCGCGGTTGAGGCCATGGTCCGGACTCCCGCCCAGGCCCCGATGATTGAACGCAGCCGCGGCATCATCCCCCCCAAGATCGACCCGGCGACGGGTGAGCCACTGCGCGACGGGCGCGGCCGCCTCGTCCTCGACTACGACCTCGCGACGCCGATGATGCTGGTGCACTTCTTCCCCGCCGGCCTCCTCGGCCTCGGGCTCACGGCCCTCCTGGCGTCGTTCATGAGCGGGATGGCGGGGAACGTCACCGCGTTCAACACCGTGTGGACGTACGACATCTACCAGAGCTACATCCGGCCCGGGCAGCCGGACCATCATTACCTGCAGATGGGCCGCATCGCGACGGTGGCCGGCGTGGCGATCTCGCTCGCGGCGGCGTACGTGGCGGCGTCGTTCAACAACATCATGGACATGCTCCAGCTCGTCTTCGCCTTCGTGAACGCGCCCCTCTTCGCGACCTTCGCGCTGGGGATGTTCTGGAAGCGGGCGACGGGGCACGGGGCGTTCACCGGGCTGCTGTCGGGGACGCTGGCGGCGGCGGTGCATCACGGCCTCACCCTCCCGATCGGTGCGCACGTGGGGATCAAGGGCGGCTACTTCGGCGTGATCCAGACCTTCCCGAGCGAACTGGGGCAGACGTTCTGGACGGCCATCGTGGCGTTCACGACCTGCTTCCTCGTCTCGATCGTGGTGAGTCTGCTCACGAAGCCGCGGCCCGACGAGGACATGAAGGGGCTGGTGTACTCGCTGACGCCGATCCAGAAGGACTCGGGGGAGCCGTGGCACCGGCGTCCCGCCGCGCTCGGCGCCGTGGTGCTCCTGGCCGCTCTGGCCCTCAACCTCATCTTCTGGTAGGAGGGCGCGATGCGACTCGACATCCGCTGGCCGATCGGCCTGATGTTCTCGGCGCTGGGCGCCCTGCTCGCGGTGTACGGCGGGGCCACGGTGCACCGGCCGGGCGCGACCTCCGGCGGGATCCCGATCAACCTCTCCTGGGGCCTGGTGATGCTCGCGTTCGGGCTGGTGATGTTGGCCGGGGCCACCGGCAACAAGAAGAAGGAAGGCTAGGCGGCGACTACGCAGGGGGGACCGCCCCGCGCTGCTTGACGCCCCGGCGGAGCGTCTGCACGTTAGCGCCGTGGAAGGCCTCTACCTCGGCACGTTCGCCTTCGGCGTCATCTTCGCCGTCGCCAGCTTCGCGCTCGGCGCGTTCGGCGGCGGGCACGGCGTCCACCTGCACGGGCTGGACCTCCACGGCGCGGGTCACGGCGGCGGCGGGCACGACGCGCACATCTCCCCCTTCAGCATCAGCACCATCTCCGTGTTCCTCGCGTGGTTCGGCGGGGCGGGCTATCTGCTCACGCGCTTCACGCACCTCGCGGCGCTGCTCGACCTTGCCCTCGCCGCGGCCGTCGGCCTCGTGGGGGGCGGCATCATCTTCGTCGCCATCGGCCGCTACGTGCTGCCGCGCCTCACCGAACTCCGGCAGGAGGACTTTCAGATCCAGGGGGTCGTGGGGCACCTCTCGGTCTCCATTCCGGCCGGAGCCGTCGGCGAGATCGTCTACAACGTCGGCGGGGCGCAGCAGGTGGACGGGGCGCGCAGCGTGTCGGGGGAAGCCATCGAGCGGGGCACCGAGGTGGTGGTGCTCCGTCGGGAGAAGGGCATCGCCTACGTGGAGCGATGGGACAAGTTCGCGTCGGGGAATCAACTGCCGCCCGGAGAACCGGAACCGGCCCAGTAGTCAGGAGACACGCGTATGCCGGAACTCACCACGTCCATCCTCATCGTCGCCGGGCTCGCCGTCGCCGTCGTGCTGCTCATCCTCGGCAGTTTCGCCCGGATGCTGCGCAAGGTGGGCCCGAACCAGGCCCTGGTCCGCTACGGCCTCGGTGGCACTCGCATCGTGCAGGGGGGCGCCGGCCTCGTCGTGCCCCTCATCCACCAGGCGCAGGAGTTGTCGCTCGAGCTGATGTCGTTCGACGTCGCGCCGGAGCAGGATCTCTACACCAACCAGGGCGTGGCGGTGAACGTGGAGGCCGTGGCGCAGATCAAGATCAAGTCGGAGCCGGAGTTCATCCGCACGGCGGCGGAGCAGTTCCTCACCAAGGACGCCAAGCAGCGCGACGGGCTCATCCGGCTGGTGATGGAAGGCCACCTGCGCGGCATCATCGGCCAGCTGACGGTCGAGCAGATCGTGAAGGAGCCGGAGATGGTCTCGGCGCGGATGCGCGCCAACGTGGCGGAGGACCTCGCCAAGATGGGCCTGGAGGTCATCTCCTTCACCCTCAAGCAGGTCCGGGACCGGAACGAGTACATCGAAGCGATGGGGCGGCCGGACATCGCGCGCATCAAGCGTGACGCCGACATGGCCACGGCGGAGGCGTCGCGCGACACGTCCATCCGGCAGGCGACGACGCAGCGCGAGGCGGCGGTCGCGAGGGCTCAGGCGGACCAGGAGCGCGTCCTGGCCGAGACGCTCTCGCAGGCGAAGCAGGCGGAGGCGCAGAAGGACTTGGCGGTGAAGAAGGCGCAGTTCGAGGCGCTGGCCAAGCGGGAGCAGGCGCAGGCCGACAAGTCGTACGAGATCCAGACCAACATCATGCTCCAGCAGGTCGTCACCGAGGAGGTCAGCGTCCAGCGGGTGCGCAAGGAGGGGGAGATCAAGGTGCAGGAGGCCGAGATCATCCGTCGCGGGAGGGAACTGGATGCGACGGTCCTCAAGGACGCGGAGTACAGCCGCAAGCGGATCGAGACGCTCGCCGACGCAGAGCGGCAGCGCCTGACGCTGGAGGCGACGGGCCGCGCCGACGCGCAGAAGGTCGAGGGGGGCGCGACGGCCGAAGTGATTCGCGTGAAGGGTACGGCGGAGGCCGACATCATCCGCGCCAAGGGCGAGAGCGAGGCGGCGGCGATGCACCTCAAGGCCGACGCCTTCCGCCAGTACAACGAGGCGGCGGTGCTCGACAAGGTGCTCACGGGCTTCCCCGACATCGTGCGGGCGCTCGGTGAGCCGCTGTCGAAGGTGGACCGGATCACCGTCGTCTCGACCGGCGCCGAGGGGAGCACCGGGGTGCACAAGCTGACCGCCGACATGGCGCAGGTGGTGGCGCAGGTGCCGGCGCTGCTGGAGGCGCTGACGGGGAAGAAGGTCTCCGAGCTGATGAGCAAGCTGCCGGCCCTCGGAGCCGGGGCACCGCCGGCGGAAGCGGAGAAGCCCCCGGCGGAGGCGGCGCGCCGCAAGTAGCCGCCGAGCAGCATCCTGAAGGCGAGACCGGCCCCGGAGCGATCCGGGGCCGGTCGTGTCTCGAGGCCGCGGCGCGCGCCGGCTCAGCGGGCGGCGCCGGGCGTGGCCGCGGCCATCAGCCGCTTCAGGACGGGGACGGTCAGGAGCATCCCGACCGCGACCACGGCCAGCGCCCCGGTGCACCACAGGAACAGGCCGTTGTAGACGGTGGCGGTGTAGACCACGTCGCCGACCTTCGCCTTGTCCACGGCCGCCAGGCTGGTCAGGAATCCCGAGAAGTACCCGCCGAGCGAGTTCCCCAGGAACCACGAGCCCATCAGGAAGGACGCGTAGCGCTTCGGCGCCAGCGTGCTCACGGCCGAGAGGCCCATCGGCAGGAGGTTGAGCTCGCCGAGGGTGAGGACGCCGATCGCGAGCATGATCCACCACGCCGAGGCCCGGGCGCCGCCCGCCGCGATGCCGTGGGCGACCCACGCCAGCAGGCCCGCGCTCATCCCCGCGAAGCACACGGCGATCACGATCTTCACCGGGATGGAGGGGTTCCGGCCCACGTCAGCCAGCCGCGCCCACAGCCAGGCGAAGACGCCGGCGAGGAGGATGACCGCGAGCGAGTTCGGCACCAGCGCGAAGAACGATGCCTCGAGGTGCACGCCGAAGAGCGTCTTGTCGATGTCGCGGTCCACGAACAGCGTCAGCGAGTTGTACATCTGCTTGAAGAACGACTCGAAGCAGATCGCCACGACGATGATGATCAGGATGGCGAGGATGGAGTCCCGCTCCGCGCGCTCGGTGCGCGTCACGGCCAGCGCGAAGATCCCGGCCACGATGGCGAGGCTGAGCCAGCTGATCGCCGTCCGCGTGATGGCCGAATTGCGGAACAGGTACACCATCACCGCACCGAGGGCCACCGTGCCGAGGGCCAGCCAGACGGCGTTGGGCACCCCTCCCGTGCGCGCGAGCAGCCGCTCGCGGGAGAAGCCGTCGGCGTCGTTGTTGTAGTGCGGGTAGCCGACCTGGAAGGCGGCTAGGCCGAGGAGCATCCCCGCCGACGACAGATAGAAGCAGCTGTGCCAGCCGTACTCGTGCGCCACCCAGGCCATGACCACGCCGGCCAGCAGCGCGCCGAGATTGATGCCCATGTAGAAGAGCGTGTAGCCGCTGTCCCGGTGGGGGTCGCCTTCGGGGTACAGCTTGCCGACCATCACTGAGACCGTGGACTTCAGGAACCCCGTGCCGAGCGCCACCATCGCCAGCCCGGCGAAGACGAACGCGAGGCTCTCCCGCCACGCCAGAATCAGATTCCCCGCCAGGATTAGGATACCCCCGAGGAGCACCGACCGCCGGAGGCCGAGCACCTTGTCGGCGACGAGGCCCCCGAGGATCGGCGTCATGAACGTGAAGGCCATGTAGGCCCCCGACGCGAGCGCCGCCTCCCGGTCGGGCAGGCCCAGTCCGGTGGTGAGGTAGAGCACCAGCACCGCCGAGATGCCGTAGAAGCTGAAGCGCTCCCACATCTCGGTGGCGAAGAGGAAGAAGAGGCCCTTCGGGTATCGGCTGCTCATGGGTGTGCGTTTCGCATCGCACGAACATCCCGGCCGAGCGGCGAGGCGTCAAGCCGCAATGCTCCCGGGTGCACCCCGCGTGGCGCGTCTCCGCGCCTGGACCTCTCACGAGGTCGTGGTGACTGTGGTATCATCACGCGGACTGTTGGCATCCGCACTGAATAGGGAGTCTTCCATGCCCGATTTCCGCTATGCCGATCCCTTCGTGCTCGAAGGCGCGGACACCACCACGTACCGCGCGCTCGGCAGCGAGCACGTCAGCGTGACGAGTGTGGACGGCCAGGAGGTGGTCCGTGTCGCGCCGCAGGCGCTCACCCTTCTCGCTCGCGAGGCGTTCCGCGAGATCAACTTCTTCTACCGCGAGGCGCACCTCGCGCAGGTGGCCGCGATCCTCGATGACCCCGAGGCGTCGGCCAACGACCGCGGCGTGGCCCTCGCTCTGCTGCGCAACGCGGCGATCTCCGCCGAGGGCAAGCTCCCGATGTGCCAAGACACCGGCACCGCGACGATCGTCGGCAAGAAGGGGGAGCGGGTCTGGACCGGCGGGGGCGACGCCGAGCACCTGGCGCGCGGCGTCTACGAGACGTACGCGAAAGAGAACCTGCGCTACTCGCAGACCCTGCCGCTCACGATGTACGAGGAGAAGAACTCGGGCACGAACCTGCCCGCGCAGATCGACATCGCGGCGGTGGACGGCGAGCGCTACGACTTCCTCTTCGTCGCCAAGGGGGGTGGCTCGGCGAACAAGTCGCTTCTCTTCCAGGAGACCAAGGCGCTCCTTAACCCGGCGAGCCTCGAGAAGTTCATGGCCGAGAAGATGCGCTCGCTGGGCACCGCGGCCTGCCCGCCCTATCACCTCGTCTTCGTCATCGGCGGTACATCGGCCGAGGCAACGATGAAGACCGTCAAGCTGGCGAGCGCCGGCTACCTTGACCGGCTGCCGACGTCCGGCAGCGAAACGGGCCGGGCCTTCCGCGACCCCGTGCTCGAGGCAAGGGCGCTCGAGTTGGCGCGGCAGACCGGCATCGGGGCGCAGTTCGGCGGCAAGTACTTCGCCTTGGACGTCAGGGTGATACGCCTGCCGCGCCACGGTGCCTCGTGCCCCGTCGGGATCGGCGTCTCCTGTTCGGCCGACCGCAATGCGAAGGGTAGGATTGACCGCGACGGCATCTGGCTCGAGGAGCTGGAGCACGATCCGGCGCGCTTCATCCCGGAGAAGTACCGCACCGGCAGCCACCGGCACGGGGTTCCGGTGGACCTCAACCGGCCGATGGCGGAGATCGTCGCCGAGCTGTCGAAGCACCCGGTCTCCACGCCGCTCCTCCTCAGCGGGCCGATCGTCGTCGCGCGCGACATCGCCCACGCGAAGCTCAAGGAGCGCCTCGACTGCGGCGAGGACCTGCCGCAGTACTTCAAGGACCACCCGGTCTACTACGCCGGTCCCGCCAAGACGCCGGAGGGGATGCCTTCGGGATCCTTCGGCCCGACCACCGCCGGCCGGATGGATTCGTACGTGGACCTCTTCCAGTCGCGCGGCGGCTCGCGGGTGATGATCGCGAAGGGGAACCGGAGCAAGCAGGTCACCGACGCGTGCGCGAAGCACGGCGGGTTCTACCTCGGCTCCATCGGGGGTCCAGCGGCGCTCTTGGCCCAGGAGTCCATCCGGAAGGTCGAGCTGATCGAGTACCCGGAGCTGGGGATGGAGGCGATCTACAAGATCGACGTGGTGGACTTCCCGGCGTTCATCCTGGTGGATGATAAGGGGAACGACTTCTTCCAGAAGGTGGCGCTGCCGGTGGTGGGAGGGTAGGCGCGGGGGCGCCACGGGCGGAGTGAAGATGGACAGGCCACCGGATATCTTCGTCGTGTCTGACGCCACCGGCGCCACCGCCGAGGCGGTGGCGACCTCGGTGCTCGTGCAGTTCGCGGGCGCCCAGGCTCGCGTCCGCCGCTTCCCCTTCGTCCGAACGGTGTCCGAGGTCGAGGCCGTGCTCGCCGAGGCCCCCGCGGGGCACTGCATCATCATCTTCACGTTCGTGTCGCCGGAGCTTCGGCAGGCGATGCTCGATGGAGGTGCTGCCCGGAACATCGCGGTCGTAGACCTCCTCGGGCCACTGATGTCGATGTTCGCCGGAACCCTCAGGCACGCCCCGAGCCAGACCCCGGGGCTCCAGAGCCAGGAACGAGCGGAACTCCACAAGGTGACGGAGGCAATCCACTACACGCTGCGGCACGACGACGGCATGGGACTGGAGACGCTCGATCAGGCCGACGTCATCATCCTGGGGGCCTCCCGGACCGGCAAGACGCCGACCAGCATCTACCTGTCGTGCCAGAAGCTGAGGGTGGCGAACGTTCCCATCGTCCATCCGTTGCCGTTGCCTGCGGAGGTCCTCGACGCCCCGGGCAAGAAGGTCGGGTTCCGGATCGCGCTGGACCGGCTGGTGCAGCTCCGCAGCGAGCGCCCTCGACGCATCGGCGCGGGCACGCTGGCTGGCTACTCCGGCGCAACGGCCATCTTCGAGGAGTTGGAGTACTGTGAGTCGCTTTTCCGTCGGATCCCCGGGCTGAGGACCATCGACGTCACCGCCCGGTCGATCGAGGAGATCGCCGAGTGGATCAAGCGCCAGGTCCTGTAGCGTCGGCGTCCCGGGTCACGGAGCCTTGCGATTCCTGTTCCGCCGCCGCCGGTACGCTCGTCCGCTCGTCAGGTCGTGCGCCATCCTTGCAGTAGACTCTGCAGGTTCAGCGTGCTCGACTGCGCGCGGATCTGCGCTTCCACCTTTGGATAGATGGTCTTCGCGTCCTGCTGGAACCGTTCGAACAGCGCGCGCAGGTCGCCGGCGGCAAGCGAGCGTCCCTGCTCGTAGTACTGGTCCGCCACGTGGCCTAGGGCGTAGGTGGCCGCGAAGGTGATGACCGCGCCCGTCGCCACGCGGGTCGCGCCGCCGATTAACCCACCGAGGAGTCCTCCGGCGATCCCCCCCGCGAGCTTGAGTACGACACTCTCCATCCCCTGGGCCGCGACACCGAGCCCCAGGGTGGCGGCGAGGTCCTTCACCTGGTTCACGTCGAGCTTCTGGCCGTGGCGCTGCCCGATCTGGTAGACGAGGCGCAGCTGGAGGGGGAGCACGGCGATGGTGGCCAGTCGGTCGGGGAGGATCTCCAAGGCGCCCGTGAGCATCGCCTGCTGGAGGATGACGTCGTCGAGCGGCCCCGCGGGCGGCGCGCCGGTGTGCACTTCGGCGACCGGTGTCCCGGCCAGCGCACCCGCCGTGTTCCCGGCTTCGGCGACCGATTCGGCGCTGAGGCCCAGCGCGCCGCGCAACTCCTCGAGGAACGCCGCCTCGGCCGGGTTGACGATGCCGTCCGCATTGCAGACGGCGAGGGCGCCCTCATACGCGACCCGGCAGGCCTCGTCGTCGGAGAGTCGGGAGGCGAGGTCGGAGACGCGCAGCTTCCCGCCGGCGACCTGTAACGCGAGCCGCGTGACGTCGGGATTGCCGATGCGTTCGACGACGCCGTCCACGGCCTGCTGTTCACGGCTGTCGGTCCGGCCGTCGGCGCGGGCCGCCATCATCGCGAGGGCGATCAGGGGTGCGTGGTCGGTGGTGTTCATGCGCGGAATGATAGCGGCCGTTCCGGCGTGCGACCAGGAACGTGCGCCGGCCCCGTGACCCCGGTTCGAACGAGGCCCCGGCCAACCCTCCAGCCGCCGGAACCGTCGTAGCTGTATGGTGTGGACTTCGGACCGGAGGCGGGGATGACGGGCTTGATTCGGCGTTGGGTCACGACCGCGGCCGTAGGTGCGTTCGGTGCGGGGGCTTCCATCGCGCACGGGCACGGCACGGCGGCCGTCCGAACGGGCGACGACCCGCCCGATTCCGCGAGTGCCCGGGCGCTGCTCGCGGCGGTCCGAGGCGCGAGCGATCCGGTCTGCCAGTTGCTCGGTGTCGCCCTCCGGAATACCTACTCCACCGGCGCAGGCGCGCGCGCCCTGGGCTACCACCAGGACGGTGTTCCCGCCGGCGGGCCCGCCGCGTGGGCCCTCGGCCAGTTAGGCACCCCGGACGCGATTCCAGTGCTGGCTGCCGGCCTCCGCGACCAGGATGGCTGCGTGCGAGCCGTCAGCGCCCGCCTGCTAGCCAAGACGCGCTCGGACTCCTCGCGCGCCGTGCTGGCCCGCGCCGCGTCCGACGCCGACCCAGGCGTCCGCGCGCTGGCCGTCGAGGCGTTGGGCGACCTGCCCGACAGCCTGGACGTGGCACCGCTCCTCGCCGCGCTCCGCGATGAGGCCGCGCCGGTGCGCGAGGCAGCCGCCGATGCGCTCGGCGCATTCCGTTCCCGCGGCCGGCGAGTCGACCTCGAGTCGGAGGTGTTCACGGAAACGCCACTGGCCATCTCCTACGCCTACGACGTCGCGGCGCCGCCGGTGGCGCCCCGGGCCTTCGCGGCACCCACGCCGCCGGCCGCGCCGGCTCCCCCGGCATTAGTCGCTCCGGCGCCCGTGGCGCCCCCCGCGGCTCCCACGCCGGCGCCCCGTGCCTGGGCGGAGCCGTTCGCGGAGGCCGCGGCGCAAGCCAACGCGGAGATGGCCACAGCCAGGGTGGACATGGCCCGCCTCCAGGAGGAGAGCGCGGTCTATGCGATGGAAGCGGAACAGCTCCGCGAGGAGTGGTCGGTGGGCGCGCTGGGCTCCCGGCTGGCAGACGGCGCGGACTCGGGCGTCGTGGCCGCGCTGACCGTCTCGCTGCGGGACCGCGAGGCACCCGTGCGGGCCGCGTCGGCGCGGAGCCTCGGCGCGCTTGGCGACTCGGCGGCGGCACCCGCTCTGACCGCGGCCCTCCGCGACGGCGACCTCACGGTGCGAGGGTCGGCCGCCCGCTCACTGGGCCGAGTCGGCGGGAAGTCCGCTGTGCCGCATCTGGTGGAGATGCTTGGCGACCGCGCGTGGGCCGTGCGCTGGGCCGCGGCGGGAGCCCTCGGCACCCTGCGCGACGTCACGGCCACGGGGCCGGTGACGCGCCTGTTGCGCGACGACGAGATGGAGGTCCGGCGCAGCGCGGTGAACGCGCTGGGCCGGCTGCGCGATTCGACCGCCGCCGACGCCCTCGGGGGTGCGGTGCGTGACCGGGCGCCGGAGGTGCGCCGCGCGGTGGTGAGAGCGTTGGGGCAGGTCCGGGGTGAGCGGAGCGTCGCGCCGCTCATCACGGCGATGGGCGACGACGATCGGGACGTGCGGCGCGCGGCCGTGACCGAGCTGTCGCGCTCAGGCGACCCGCGGGTCGCCGAGGCGATGCGGCGTGCGGTCCGCGACGCGGACGCCGGCGTGCGGCGCGATGCCGTGCGCGCCCTCGGCAGACAGCGCGACACGCTCGCTCTCGACCTTCTCGTCGGTGCCCTCCGCGATCCCGACGCCACGGTTCGTCTGGCGGCCGTCGGGTCGCTCGGCGCGCTGCGCGATCAGCGGGCCGGGGCTCCGCTCACGGCGGCGCTCGCGGATGCGGAACGGGTCGTACGGCTCGCGAGCGTGGGCGCCCTCGGCTGGCTCCGCTATCAGGGCGCGGTGGACGCCTTGGCCGGCATGACTGCCGACCCGTCTCCCGCGATGCGGCGCGCCGTCATCGTAGCCTTGGGTCAGATCCGGGACACCAGAGCGGTGGGCCGTGTTGCGGGGGCATTGCGCGATGGCGACGTGAGCGTGCGCCTGGCCGCCGCAGTGGCCCTGGGCGAACTCCGCGACGCCGGGAGCGTCCCGCCGCTCGCCGCCGCCCTCAAGGACGCGGATCCTTCGGTGCGCCGAGCAGTCGCCCGTGCGCTGGCGTCCATCCGCACCGACCCTGCGCTCGACGCCTTGAGCCGTGTGGATCCGGGGGATGACGCCCAGCTCAAGGCGATCCTGGACCGAGCGCTGAGCCGGCGCCGGTTCGGGATCTAGGCGCGACGCCCCCTAATGCGAGGCGGTCCCGGATCGCTCCCCGGCCGCTCGGTGGGTCTGTGCACCTGTGCGTCCGTGCGGATCAGAGGCGGTAGATGGTGATCCATGCCTCTGGGAAGGTCAGCCGCAGGGCGCCGGCCGGCAGGTCGTGCGCCGGATCGTGCTCGACGGCGAAGACTCGCGAGAAGCGGCGCTCGCGCCACGCCTTGAGTACCCGATCGAGGATCTTCGACCCGTACGGCGGGTCGGCGAACGCGACGTCGTAGCTGTCCGCCCCGAGCGCCTCGGCGAACGGGATGGCGTCGCGCTTGAAGATGCGGGTCTGTCGGCGCAGGCCGAGGGCCGCGACGTTGGCCTTGAGCGCATGCAGGCTCGACGGCCGGAACTCGACGAAGTCCGCACTGCGCGCTCCGCGCGAGAGGGCTTCGAGCCCCAGCGCCCCCGTGCCCGCGAAGAGGTCGACCACGCGCGCCCCCTGGATCTCGCCGGCGACCGCATCGAGCAGCCGCGCACGCACTTCTTCGGCGGTGGGGCGCACGCGGAAGTCGTTCGGCGAGGTGAGGTCGCGGCCCTTGAACCGGCCGCCCACGATCCTCACGCGCGAGCCTCGGCGTTGCGCAGCGGCACCTTGTGCACGAATCCTCCGCTTTCGGCGAGGTGGTCGCTCGCCGGCCCCACCTTGACATCCGGGTCCGTTCTGGGGACAACTTGCACGTGCGAACGGATCGCGCCAGCAAGGCCCGCTCGCTCTCTCGGTGGGGGACCCAAGATGAGCATCCCAGGCTCCCGATGACGGACCGCCTGCACCGACACGCCAGCCGTGATGCTGCCTCGCCTGCGCCGGGCCGGGGCGCCTTCACGGCCGGGGAGTGGACCGTCATCCAGAGGTGTCGCACGCCGAAGCTCGTTCAGGCGTTCCTTCGGGCCCTCCCGTACAACCGGGAGACACGAGGCGAGACGCTCCGCACCTTCCGGCAGGTCGTGCGGCACGGACAGGCGCATTGTCTTGAGGGCGCGCTCGTCGCCGCGACCATCCTCGAACAACACGGCTACCCGCCCCTGCTTCTCGATCTCGAGTCGCGGGACAAGCTCGATCACGACCTCTTCCTCTTCCGTCACAACGGCCGCTACGGCACTGTGGCGCGCTCGCGCGACTTCGGCCTGCATGGCCGCAAGCCGGTGTTCCGCACCCTGCGTCAACTCGTGATGAGCTACGTGGACCCGTATGTGGACGGTTCCGGCCGCATCACGGGCTACGGCGTCTTCGACCTCCGCACGCTCCGCCGCTGCGACTGGCGGCTCTCCGAGCGGAATGTCTGGGTCGTCGAGCGCGCCCTCATCGAGTTCCCGCACCAGAAGCTCCGTACGTCCGACCGCCGCCACCGCGCCATCCTCCGGCGATACCGGAGGTTCAAGCGAGAGCATCCTGACGAGCCGGTGGACTTCTACGAGAACAAGCACCACTGGCTCTAGCAGGCGGGCGCTCGGGGGCACGCAGACACCAAGGGGACGCCGGATCGCTGCGGCGCCCCTTGGCGTCTGGTGACTTGCGTCAGTTGTTACCTCATCCCGCTCGGCGCCTTGACCGGCGGAGCCGGCCGCGCGGGCAGGCGCCGCGGATGCTCCTGGATCAGCCGGAGCACCTCGGCGACGCCACGCTCGAGCTGCGGGTCGCGACCCGCGATCAGCGACTGCGGATCGTTCTCCACTACGATGTCCGGATCCACACCGTGGCCCTCTATGATCCACTGGCCGTCCACGCTGGCGAACCCGAACTCCGGTACGTTCACCTGCCCGCCGTCGATCAACGTGCCGTGGCTGGTGATCCCGATGACCCCGCCCCACGACCGCTTGCCGATCAGGGGCCCGAGGCCCGCCTGCTTGAACATCGCGGGGAAGATGTCCCCGTCGGAGGCCGAGGTCTCGTTGAGGAGCGAGACCAGTGAGCCGTAGAACGTCGGCGCCCCCGGATACGTCGTGGTGAACGCGTTGTTGCGCGAGAAGCCCGTCGCGAGGAGCCGGCGGCTGAGGCGCTCGATCACCATCGCGGAGACGTTGCCCCCGCCGTTGCCGCGGACGTCAATGATCAGCCCTTCCTTGCGGATCTGCGGGTAGTACCACTTGATGAACTCACTGATGCCCGGGGCGCCCATGTCGGGCAGGTGGAGGTAGCCCACCCGGCCGTGGGTCAACGAGTCCACCGTGTGCCAGTTGCGAGTCACCCAGTCGAGGTAGAGCAACTGCGACTCGCTGGTGACGGGACGGTAGGCCACCTGGCGCGTCCCGTCGAGGGTGGGGCGGGCGTTCAGGGTGAGCGTGACCGGCCGGTTCGACTTGTAGCGGAGCAGCCGGTACGGATTGTCGGGCGCCCGCAGGTCCTCGCCGTCGATCGCCATCACGTAGTCGCCCACTCGGGCGTCCACGCCGATGGCGGTGAGCGGCGCGCGGTATTGGTCCTCCGCGTTGTCACCCTGGAAGATCGTGGCGATGCGGTAGCGTCCCGACGCGCGGTCCAGCTCGAAGCGCGCGCCCGGCAGGGCGACGTCGGGCCGGTCGGGGATGTCGTAGTCGCCGCCCGAGATGTAGGTGTGGGAGTTGCTCAGCTCCGCGATCATCTCCTGCAGGACGTAATCGAGATCGGACCGGTGGCCGACGAACTGGAGGAGCGGGCGATACCGGTCGCGCAGCGCCGTCCAGTCGTAGCCGTTCATGTTGGGGACGTAGAAGAAGTCGCGGAAGCGGCGCCACACCTCGTCGAAGATCTGCGCCCACTCCTGCCTCGGCACGATGTCGGCCTGCAGGCCCGCCGTCGAGACGGTCTTCTTCGACGCGGCGCCCTTCGGGTTGGCATCGTAGAGGTTGTACGCGCTGCCCTGCCGCACCAACACCTTGGAGCCGTCGGGGGAGAGGGTGTAGCCGCGGATGTCCTCGGCGAGCGCGGTCGCCTTGCGGTCCTCGAAGTTGAAGACCATCAGCGCGGCCTGCGTGCCCGGGTCGCGGCCGTAGAAGGAGGCCGGGCGCCGCACGTACAGCAGGTTGCCCTTCACCGCTTCAAGGCCCGCGTAGTTATCGGCGGGCACCGGCACGGGAGCGATGCGACCTTCGAGCCCATCGAAGTCGATGTTCACCGGGGCGCTGGCGCGGCGGGGCGTGGCGCGGGTGGAATCGGCGCCGGCCCCACGGGCCGGGGCGCCGCGCGCCGCCGGAACGGCAGCGGGCGTGACGGGCGGTGTGGGTGCGGCTGCGGCCGCGCCGGACGTGTCCACCTTCACTTCGTCGCTCTGCGGCGGGAAGGGGGGCGGCACGTCCCTGCGCAGGGCGAGCGCGAAGATGCCGGTCATGCGATCGCCCGCGTAGTCCCACTCGAGGCTGCTGATCTGCGGGGCGTACTCCCGGTCGCTCAGGAAGAAGAGGTACTTGCCGTCGCGGTCGAAGACCGGCTCGTACGAGTCCGACATCTCGCTGGTGACCTCGTGCAGCGCGTGGTCCGCGAGGCCCCAGATGTTGATGGTGCGGACGCCGTTGGCGTGGTTCAGGCTGAAGGCGAGCCACCGCCCGTCGGGCGACCACGACTGATCGTTCAGGTTGCCGCTCGAATCGCTGGCCACTTGCGTGAGGCGCTTCGTGGCCACCTCGATCGCCCAGAGGCGACCCGACTTGTCCGCGAAGGCGAGGTACCTGTTGTCGGGCGACCAGACCGGCGCGTAGCGCATCATGTCGCCGCCGGTGGTGAGCCGCTCGGGCGCGCCGCTGCCGTCCTGGTCGATCAGGTACAGCTCTTCCTCGCCCGACATGTCGGAGATGAAGGCGATCTTGCGGCCATCGGGAGACCAGCGCGCTGCCTTGTCGTGCGCGTTGGAGCTGTGGGTGAGGTTCCGCGTCGGGCCGTGCTCGGCCGGCACCGTGAACACGTCGCCGCGGGCCGTGAACAGCGCCCGCGCGCCGCTCGGGCTCAGGGCGAAGTCCTCCACGAACCGGGCCACCGACTGGTGGTGCGGCCGCGAGGCGAGCCCGTCGTCGGGCACGAGGATGTCCAGCTTGTGGTCCGTGCCGCCGTGCGTGTTGAAGACGTGCAGCTCGCCGTCCAGCTCGTAGACGATCTCCCCCGCGGCGTCGGCGCTGGGCCAGCGCACATCCCAGGTGGTGCTGTGGGTGAGCGGGACCAGGTCGCTGCCGTCCGGGCGGGCCGAGTAGAGGTTGAGCGTCCCGGTGCGGTCGGACGCGAAGTAGATCCGGTCGCCGATCCACATCGGATCGCGGTCGGTGAACGGGTTATTGGTGACGTTGTGCGCGTCGTGGCTCGCGAGGTCGAACGTCCACAGGTCCTCGGCCCAGCCGCCCTGGTAGCGCTTCCAGGCGCGGAAGTCCCGGAACAGCGGGGAGTAGAGCATCTGGCGCCCGTCGGGCGAGAAGGTGCCCGCGCCGGATTGCGGCATGGGCAGCCGCGTGGGAAGCCCGCCCTCCACGGGGACGGTGTAGAGGTGCGTGTCGCCCAGGTCCCAGCTGTCGCGCAGCGACCGGAACACGACGGCGCTCCCGTCGGGCGTCCATCCGTACACCTGGTTGTCGTATCCCCAACGCGGCGGGAGCGGCCCGCGCGCCGGATAGTGCGTGAGCTGCCGGGGCACGCCGCCCACGGCCGGGATCACGTACACCTGCTCGTCACCGTCGTACTGGCCGGTGAAGGCGATCCACTGGCCGTCGGGGGAGTACTTGGCGAGCAGCTCCAGGCCCGGGTGCGCGGTGAGGCGCGCGGCCGTGCCGCCGGTGGAAGGCGCGGTCCACAGGTCACCGGCGTAGGTGAACACGACGTGATCCCCGTGGATGTCGGGGAAGCGCAGCAGCTTCGTCTGCGCGATGGCAGGTACGGTGACGACCAGGGCCAGCAGCGCCGCCAGGCGCAGCGCCCTTCCCATCGATGTCCCTGATGGACGCATGAGGTGTCTCCTTCGAGGCTGCGATCGCACGGCGCCGGGGGGGCGAGCCCGACCGGCCCGTCGCGGACGGGAACTTCCTTCGAACCGCTCCGAATGTCCTGGCGGTGGGTTGGCGCGTCAAGGACGCAGCGGGCCTGCCGGCGAGGGCGGCGCTACCGCCCCCGCACCGCCTCCAGCGCCGACATCCGCCGCGCGCCGGGGTAGGGCACTCCCTCGCCCTTCACCGCCATCCAGATCACGCGGCTGAAGGCGTCGTCGTCGATGGCGTCGGCGCGCGAGAAATCGAACCGCCTCGAGTCGAGCGCCGCCCGGGTCCGCGGCGCGTTCGTGTCGTCGAGCGACTGCGCCGGCGTCAGCGCGTCGAAGGGCCGCGGGTCCGCCGCGTCCGACCAGATCTCCCGGAGCGGGCGGCCGTAGCCGTCGAACTGCGACAGCGACGCCAGGCCAAGGATCTCCTCGATCGTCCGGAGGACGTCGGTGGTGTTCGCGAACCGGTGGGAGACGCCGCCCCGGTTCCACGCCGAGATCACGAGGAGGGGCGAGCGGTGGCTGTCCACGTGGTCGGGGCCGTTCTGGGCGTCGTCCTCGAGCACGAACACCACGGTGTTCCGCCAGAACGGGCTGCGGGAGAGTGCGGCGACCATCCGGCCCAGGGCGAGGTCGTTGTCGGCCACCATTGCCTTGGGCGTGTTCCAGCCGGCGGCGCCCCCCGAGGTGTGATCGCGCGGGAGGTGGATCGTCTGCAGCGCCGGCATCTCGCCCGCCGCGGCCCAGCGCTGGAGCTGCGCCAGCCAGATGTCCGCGCGGCGCTGGTCGCGGATCGCCAGGTCGAACCACGGGAACGTCGTGTCGGTGTTCGCCGCGAGGAACGGCTTCGTGCCGCGATAGACGTTCGGGGCACCGTTCTGCCCGCGCTCCTCCAGCGTGAACTCGCCGAAGTTGCGGAAGGTGATGTGGGCACGCTGGGCGAGGTCCCAGAGGTAGCCGTTCGCCGGCGAGGCGACATCATCGTCCGGGATGCGGCCCTTGGGCGAGCCCTCGTAGTCGTAGGAGCGCCCGCGGCCGGAGTACTGCGTCGGCACCGTCTTCTGGGTGTAATCCGATGCGTAGGCCGCCGTGGACCAGTTGTGCCCGTCGGCGCTCACCTCGGCGTTCACGAAGAAGCGGTCGAAGGTCCCGAACCGCTCGGCGATGGCGTGCGCGTTCGGGGTCACAGCGCGCCCGAAGAGGGTGAGGGCGGTATCGCCGTCGGCCAGCGGGAGGTCGCCGAGGACCTGATCGTAGGTGCGGTTCTCCCGGATGACGTAGATGACGTGCGTGAAGGCCGGGTACCGTCTCCCGTTCACTACCGACCCGGTCCAGCCGTTGGCCTGCGCGACGCGCGCTGAATACGCATCCAGCTCGGCTCCGCGCGATCGGGCCGCGGGGATGATGCTCAGCGAGCCCGTCACCTGTCCCAGCGTGTAAGACGTCCGCGGGTAAGGCCGGCCGAGGCCGGGGCCGTCGGGGTTCGGGCCCGTGCCGCGACCCTTGCCGTTCACCACCATCAGCGTGTCGCCCAGTGCGGCGAGCGCCGTCGGGAACCACTCGGTGGGCACGCGGCCGGCGAGCTTGTCGTTGCCGTGGGCGGCCGTGACGCCCGAGAGACTCGCCGAGAGGTCGAAGACCGCCACGGCGTTCGCGTCGGACTCGGCGGCGAAGAGCCGCGTCCCGTCCCCTGAAAGGGCGAGCGCGTTCGGCGTGGCCCCCTCGTCGGGGCCGGCGGGGGGCGAGTCGCGCAGTTCGCCCACGACCCGGCGCGCACGGGTGTCCACCACGGCGATGCGGTCGGTGCTGCCGGAGGCAACGAACAGCCGTCGGCCGTCGGCCGTCAGCAGGAGCGCCGACGGGTGGCGCGCCACCGCCAGCGGCGGCAGCGGCGACAGGTGGCCGTCCGCACCGCGCTGGAAGACCGAGAGGGTGTTGGCGCCCCAGTTGGAGACGAAGACCGTCCCGTCGGGCGTGACCACGACGGCGTAGGGATACGGCGCCGTCGGCAGCCGCTGCACCACCCGGCGGCTAGCCACGTCCACCACCGCCAGCGAATCGGCGAGGTTCTCGGCGACGTAGAGCTGCCGGCCGTCGGTGCTCACCGCGAAGCCCGCCGGGTAGCTGGTGCCGACGCTGTCGGGTGGCGTGGCACGCAGCGGGAGGCTGTCGGCCAGCGCGGCGGTGTCCGCCGCCCACCGGTACGCGTAGACGAGGTCGCGGTTCCCGCCCGACGCGTAGAGCGTGCGCCCGTCCGGGGAGAAGGCGAGGCCGATGAACGCCGCTGGCTGGATGAGCTTCTGTTGCACCACGCCGTCGCGGTCCACCACCTGGATGCCCTGCTCGAGGTAGCCGTTCATCAGCAGGACGAGGCGGCGCTCGCCGGGGGCGGCGGCCAGCGCGAGCGGCATTGAGCCCACGTTCCGCACCACGCCCGCCGGGTTGAGGTACTGACCGGTGGGGAGGCGCGGCAGGAGCGTCGAGCTGGTGGTGCCGACGCGATCGCCCGGCGGGACGGAAGGATGGCACGCCGCGAGGGCGAGCAGGGACCAGGTGAGGAGCGAGCGGTTGCGCACCGGAAGGACCTCCGTTTGATGCTCGAATATAGCGCGAGCGCCCGCTCTGGCGCCCGGCCCCGTCGATGAGGCATCTTCGAGTAGATGGACCGGCGCACCGGCGCACCGGCGCACCGGCGCACCGTCGCGCACCGTCGCGCACTGTGGCGTGGAAACTCGCCCACGAGATCGTCCACAAGCAGGTCCGGAATGGAAAGGCCGCCCGTGACCCGCGTGATTGTCCTCCTCGCCGTCGCCGGAGCGGCCGTGGCTCTGGCGGCCGCCATCGTGCCTGTCGCGCGCGCCCAGCGCCCGGACGCGCCCGGCCACCCGCGCACGATGTCCGCCGCGGCGGCGCGCCGCGCCGTGGACTCCCTCCTCGCAGACTACGCGAAGCCGGGCGCCCCGGGAGCCAGCGTCGTCGTCGTCCGCGACGGCCGCGTCCTCCTCGAGCGCGCCTACGGCCTCGCCGACGTGGACTCGGGCACCCGCGCCACGCCGCGAACCGACTACCGGCTCGCGTCGCTGACGAAGGAACTCACGGCGACGGCGGTGATGATCCTCGCCGACGAGGGGAAGCTCTCCGTCGACGACCCCGTCTCGCGCTGGCTTCCGCAGCTCCCGGCGTATGCGCGCGGCGTCACCATCCGCCACCTCCTGAACCACACCTCGGGCATCTGGGCGTACGAGGATTTCGTCCCCGACAGCCAGACGTACCAGGTGAAGGACCGCGACGCGCTCCATCTCATCCAGCGCGCCGATTCGCTCTACTTCCCGCCCGGCTCGGCCTTCCGCTACAGCAACACCGGCTACGCGCTGCTCGCGCTCGTCGTCGAGGCGGCGTCCGGGATGCCCTTCGCGCGATTCATGAGAGAAAGAGTCTTCATTCCCGCGGGGATGCGCAGCACGGTCGCCTACGAGGCGGGCGTCTCCACGGTGCCGCGGCGCGCGTGCGGCCACGCGGCCGAGGGCGCCGGATGGGTGCGGGCCGACCAGAGCAACACCAGTGCCGTCCTCGGCGACGGGGGCGTGTACACCTCGGTGGATGACCTGGTGAAGTGGAGCCGAGTCCTCTTCGCGCACCGGCTCGTCCGCGCCGCCACGCAGCAGCTGGCCTGGACCTCGGCCACGCTCACGAATGGGCAGCCCGCCGGCTACGGCTTCGGCTGGTTCGTGGATCGGGACGCGCACGGCCTCCGGCTCTGGCACAACGGCGAGACGCGGGGCTTCACCAACGGCATCGTCGTCTATCCCGAGCAGCGGCTGATGGTGGTGCTGCTCACCAACCGCCTCGGCGGGACGCCGTGGGACATCGCGCAGCGGATCGCGGAGCTGTACTTGAACGGCGCACGGTGAGACGGCGCACGAAGAGAGGCGCACCGTGAAGCGGCGCACAAAGAGCTGCGCACCGTGAGGCGGCGCACAAAGAGCTGCGCACCGACGCACCGACTTCGCTGCGCAGCGCGCAGCCACCAGGTCGCCTGATGACCACCTCGATCCGCCATCCGTTCGCCCTCGCGCTTCTCGCACTGACCGGTGCCGCGACGACGATGTCCGCCCAGAATCCGCCCGCCTCCGCGTCCTCCACCGTCCAGGCCGCCGCGGCCGCCCCGGGGCAGACGCGGCACCTGATGCCGGTGCCCGCCTCCGTCCAGTGGGGCGAGGGGCGCGTGCGCCTCGACAGCACGTTCAGTGTAGCGGTGCGGGGCTACCGGGACGCGCGACTCACCGGCGCGGTGTACCGGATGGTCCGCCGACTCGAATCGCGTGTGGGCATCACGCTCACGCACCAGCCAGCGGGGACCGCTCCGCGTGGTCAGACGGTTGCTCCGGAGCGCTCTCCCGCTGCGCTGATCCTCGCCGCCGACCCCGCCGGCGCGACCCTCGTCGTCGAGGCGCAGGGCCCCGGCCAGGCGGTGCAGACGGAGACCGAGGACGAGTCGTACTCCCTCGACGTCTCGGCCACGCGGGCGGTGCTCCGCGCGCCGACGGTCGTGGGCGTGATCCGCGGCCTCGAGACGTTCCTCCAGCTGGTGGAAGGGGACCGCGCCGGCTTCTACCTCCCCGTTGTCCAAATCCAGGACCGCCCGCGCTTCCAGTGGCGGGGGATTCTCATCGACGTGGGCCGCCACTTCGAGCCCGTGGAGGTGATCGAGCGCAACCTCGACGCGATGGCGGCGGTGAAGCTCAACGTCCTCCACTGGCACCTCTCGGAGGACCAGGGCTTCCGCGTCGAAAGCCGCCGCTTCCCGAAGCTCCAGGAGCTGGCGTCCGACGGCCTCTTCTACACCCAGGCCGAGATTCGCGCCGTCGTGGCGTACGCGCGGGACCGCGGCATCCGGGTGGTGCCGGAGTTCGATGTGCCGGGGCACTCCACGGCGTGGTTCGTCGCCTACCCGGAGTACGCGAGCGCGCCAGGCCCCTTCGCCATCGCGCGGAGCTTCGGCGTCTTCGACCCGACCTTCGATCCCACCAACGAGCGGGTGTACCGCTTCTTGGACCGCTTCATCGGCGAGATGGCGGCGCTCTTCCCCGACCCGTACTGGCACGTGGGCGGCGACGAGAACAGCGGCGTGGAGTGGAACGCGAACCCGCGCGTCCAGGCGTTCAAGCGCTCGCACGGCTTCGCGACGAACGAGGCGCTGCAGACGTACTTCAACCAGCGGTTGCTCCCCCTCCTCTCGAAGCACGGCAAGCGGATGGTGGGATGGGACGAGATCCTTGAGCCGGGGCTCCCCACCACGTCGGTGATCCAGTCGTGGCGCGGCCGCGCCACCCTCGACACCGCCGCGCACAGGGGCTACGCGGCCATCCTCTCCAGCGGCTACTACCTCGATCACCAGCGCTCGGCGGAGTACCACTACGCGGTGGATCCGCACCCGGCAAACAGCACCCTGAGCCCCGAGGAGGCGGCGCGCATCCTCGGCGGGGAGGCGTGCATGTGGGGCGAGCACGTCGGGCCGGAGACGATAGACTCGCGCATTTGGCCGCGCGCCGCGGCAATTGCCGAGCGGCTCTGGTCGCCGCGCGAGGTGACGGACGTGGCCGACATGTACCGCCGGCTCGCGGCGGTGAGCGCGGACCTGGAGGACGTCGGCGTCACTCACGTCTCGCACACGGACCGGATGCTGCGGCGCCTCGCGGGGAGCGTGGACATCGCACCCCTCGAGGAGTTCCTCGACTACGCCCAGCCGGTGTACGTCGGGGAGCGGAGCCAGCTCCAGCAGACGACGCAGCTCTTGCCCCTCACGCACCTAGTGGACGCGGCGGTGCCCGACCCCCTCTCGCGCTGGCGCATCGCCGCGCTGGTGGACGCGTTCCTTGCCGACCCGCGGCACTCGGCGGGCCGATCGCAGCTTGCGGCGACGTTCGAGGAATGGGGCCGCCTCCTCCCGCAGCTCCAGGCGGCCGCGGATTCGTCGCCGCTGGTGGCGGAAGCGTTCCCGGCGGCGGACGTGCTGGCGGCCCTCGGCACCGCGGGCGTGGACGCGCTCGCGTTCCTGGGCGACGGCCTCCAGCCGCCCGACGGCTGGCTGGCGCGGGTCACACCCCTCCTCGACCGCGCCGACCGGCCCCTCGGCCTGCTCCGGCTCCCCCTCGCACCCGCGCTGCGGCGGCTGATCGTCGCCGCGGGCCAGCAGCGCTAAGGAGGCGACCATGCGTCCCCGTCTCGCCACCGTCCTGATTCTCGCCCTCGTCGTCGCCGGAGTGGCGAGCGCCTGCAAGCCCGCCCCGCGTCTCGCGTCGCGGCTCCCCGGTGACTCGGCGGCGTTCGTCCTCCCGGAGCCCATCATCCCCTGGGCACCGCGCGCTTACGTGGCCTACCGCACCGATAAGCCCATCACGGCGGACGGCCGCCTCGACGAGCCCGCCTGGCAGGCTGCCCCCTGGACCGACGACTTCGTGGACATCCTTGGCCCGTCGAAGCCCGCGCCGAGGTTCCGGACCCGCGCCAAGATGCTCTGGGACACCACGAACCTCTACATCGGCGCCGAGCTGAGCGACCCCGACGTCTGGGCCAACATCACCGAACGCGACGCCGTCATCTTCCGCGACAATGATTTCGAGGTCTTCATAGATCCCGACGGGGACACGCAGTCCTACGTCGAGCTCGAGGTGAACGCCCTCGGCACCGCGTGGGACCTCTTCCTCCCCAAGGCGTACCGCGACGAGGGCCACGCCGTGAACGGCTGGGACATCCACAGCCTCAGGGTCGGCGTGCATGTGGACGGCACGATCAACCACCCAGGCGACGTGGACCGCGGCTGGACGGTGGAGCTCGCCCTCCCCTGGGCGGCTCTCCGCGACGCGGCGATCACCGCCTCGCCGCCCAAGCCGGGGGACCAGTGGCGGCTGAACCTCTCCCGCGTCGAGTGGAGGACGCGCGTCGAGGGCCGCCGCTACGTGAAGGCGACCGACCCCGCCACCGGGAAGCCGCTCCCCGAGGACAACTGGCTGTGGACGCCGCAGGGCGTTGTGAACGTCCACTACCCTGAGATGTGGGGCTTCGTGCAGTTCTCCCCGCTCGTCGCGGGGCAGGGCACCGACGCCTTCGTGCCGCGGTTCGTGGACGGGGAGAAGTGGATGCTCCGCGTCCTGTACTACCGGGAGCGGGCGTTCTACGCGGCGCACGGCTTCTTCACCGACGACCTCGCGAAACTCCGCCTGCTGATGCCGCCGCGTCCCGGCGCGCCGTGGGGCGCGCTCCTCGGCTGGCCGTGGCCACCGCTGGTCTCGGTGACCCCGGACTTCTTCGAGACCTCGCTCCCCACGCCCGGCGGCGGGCGGATCATCCTCACGTCCGACGGGGCCGTGCGGTGAATCTCGGTGCGCTCGACTGGCTGATCATCGCCGCCTTCTTCGTCTTCGTCGCCGGCACCGCCATCGTCTCCCGGCCGCTGGTGCGCAGCGTCGCCGACTTCCTCGCCGCCGGCCGCACGGCCGGCCGCTACGTGCTCTCCGTCTCGCAGGGGGCCGCCGCCGTCGGGGCGATCACCATCGTCGGCACGCTGGAGATGAACTACATCGCGGGCTTCCAGCAGACGTGGTGGGCGTTCACCACGGCGATCGTCGTGATCGTCATCGCCGTCACCGGCTGGGTCGCGTACCGCTTCCGCGAGACCCGCTGCCTCACCATGGCGGAGTTCTTCGAGCGGCGCTACAGCCGCCGCTTCCGCATCTTCGCCGGCTCGATCGCGTACCTCTCCGGCATCGTGAACTTCGGCATCTTCCCCGCCGTCGAGGCGCGGTTCTTCATCTACTTCGTCGGCTTGCCGCACCGCTTCAGCTTTCTAGGCACCGACGTCGCGACCTTCCCGGTGATGGTGGCGTTCCTCCTCGCCCTCTCCCTTGGCCTCGTGTTCGTGGGCGGGCAGGTGGCCGTCATCCTCACCGACTTCCTCCAGGGCCTGTTCATCAACGCTCTCTTCCTGGTGATGAGCGCCTACCTCCTCGTGCGCGTGCGTTGGAGCCAGGTGGTCGCGGGTCTCCTCACCGCGCCGCACGGCGCGTCGCTCGTGGACCCCTACCACGCGAGCCAGGTGGCCGACTTCAACTTCTGGTACTTCCTCATCGGCGTGATCGGCGTGGTCTATACGTGGATGTCGTGGCAGGGGACGCAGGGGTACAACGCCTCGGCCAAGTCGGCCCACGAGGCGCGGATGGCGTGGGTGCTCTATGCCTGGCGGATGATCCCGCAGACCCTGGTTCTCCTGGTGATCGCCGTCGTCGCGTACGCCGTGCTCCACAACGCCGACTTCGCCGGCGAGGCGGTGCGGGCGAATGCCGTCATCGGGGGCGCCGGCGCGCCGATGATCCAGAGCCAGCTGCGGGTGCCGGTGGTGCTCAGCGAACTGCTCCCGCCGGGGCTGATGGGGGCCTTCACCGCCGTGATGCTGGCGACGGCGCTCACCTGCAAGTCGGCGTACATGCATTCGTGGGGCAGCATCTTCGTGCAGGACGTCTTCATCCCGCTGCGGGGCAGGCCCCTCGAGCCGCGGGAGCACCTCCGGGTGCTGCGCTGGTCCATCCTCTTCGTAGCGGCGTTCACCTTCGCGTTCAGCATCCTCTTCCAGCAAAGCCAGGCGATCTTCCTCTTCTTCGCCATCACCGGCGCCATCTTCGCCGGGGGCTCGGGGGCGGTCATCATCGGCGGCCTCTACTGGAAGCGGGGCACCACTGCGGCTGCCTACACGGCGATGATCCTCGGTGCGGGTATCTCGGTGGGCGGGATCATCCTCCTCCAGCTTGACCCCAAGTTACCAGTGAACGGGCAGTGGTTCTGGGGGATCGCGATGGCGGCGGCCACGGCGGGCTACATCGCGGTGTCGCTGCTGCGGAAGGGGGGCGCTGCGGACCTCGAGCGGCTGCTGCACCGCGGCGCGCACGCGCTTCCGCAGGACCAGGTGGCGGTGACCGATCTCCCACCCGTCGGATGGCGCGCGCTCGGCCTCGACCGCGAAGCGAGCCGCGGCGACCGCCTCACGGTGCTCGCGACCTACGGCTGGATCCTGCTGTGGGCCGTGGCGTTCGTGATCGGCACCGTGCTCAGCGCCACTGGCGCGGTGAGCGAGGCGGCGTGGGCGGGGTTCTGGCACGCTTTTCTCTTGATCAATCTCGTGGCCGGGGTCGTGGTGCTGTTCTGGTTCGGCACCCTCGGCCTCAGGGATCTCGGGCGGATGCTGCGCGCGCTCCGCGGGCGTGAGCGCGACGCGACCGACGACGGCTTCGTGCGGAGGGTTGTGCCGTGACGCTCCTGCGCAGTCCCCGGAACCCGATCCTGACCCGGGCGGACATCCCGCCCGTCCTCCCCGACTTCGCCGACGTGACGTCGGTGTTCAATCCCGGGGCCATCCGCGACGGCGGCCGCACGCTCCTGATGCTCCGCGTGCAGAGCCGCGGCCGCCGCACCGCGCTGGTGATGGCCGAAAGCGATGACGGTGAACGGTTCACGGTCCACGGTGCGCCGGTCGTATTCCGCGGGGTAGAGCGGACAGGGGAGAGGTTGCACCACCTCTACGATCCGCGCCTCACCCGCATCGGCGATGTGGTCTACGTGCTGTTCGCCGCCGACACGGAGACGGGCTGCAAGCTCGGCGTCGGCTCCACCACGGACTTCGAGACCTTCGACTTCATCGGGCTCGGCAGCCACCCCGACATCCGCAACGGCGTTCTCTTCCCCGAGAAGATGGGCGGCCGCTTCGTTCGGCTCGATCGCCCCAACCGCTCGGCGCTCGAGGGAGGCGTCACGTCGGGGGACGAGATCTGGCTCTCCACCTCCGACGACCTGGTGGACTGGAAGCCCGAGCACGCGGTGATGGGCGGGCGCTGGCATTACTGGGACGAACGCATCGGCTCGGGCCCGCCGCCGGTCAAGACGCGCCAGGGGTGGCTGCATCTCTACCACGGCATCGCCACGCACTTCGCGAGCGTGAGCATCTACCAGGTCGGCGCCGTCCTCCTCGACCTCGCCGACCCGTCGAAGGTGCTGGCACGGAGCTGGAACAACATCCTGGAGCCGCGGGAGCTGTACGAGCTGGTGGGCCAGGTGCCCAACGTCGTCTTCCCCGGCGGAATGGTCGTCGAGCGGCACGACGACGACGGCTTCGCCCTCCCCGACTCCCGGGTGCAAGTGTACTACGGGGCGGCCGACACCTGCGTGGGGCTCGCCACGACCACGATCGGGGAGCTGCTCGGAGCGTGCGATGGCCCGGCGTAGTGTCGGCGGCCCGTCCGCCGCTTCGCCGCACGATCCGCGGGTCGCGTTCATCGTCGCGCACACGCACTGGGACCGCGAGTGGTACCTGCCGTTCCGGCGGTTCCGCGTGCACCTCGTCGAAGTGGTGCGACAGGTGCTCGACGCACTGGAGAAGGGTGGGGAGTTCCGCCATTTCCTCCTCGACGGCCAGGCCATCGTCCTCGAAGACCACCTGGCCATCCACCCCGAGGAAGAGGAACGCATCCGGGCGCTGGTGCGGGCCGGGAAGCTCTCCATCGGCCCGTGGTACGTCCTTCCCGACTGGTTCCTCGTCAGCCCTGAGGCTATCGTCCGCAACCTGCTGATCGGCCACCAGGCGTGCGGCCGGTTCGGGCCGGTGCAGAAGGTCGGCTACATGCCCGACTCGTTCGGGCACGTGGCGCAGATCCCGCAGATCCTCCGCCGCGCCGGCATCGAGTCGTTCATCTACACCCGCGGCAACGACGACGCGGCCGACGCGTGCGGCGGCGAGTATCGCTGGGAGGCCCCTGACGGCAGCGACGTCCTCGCCGTCAATCAGTACCGGGGCTACGACGCCGCGGCGGGGCTCGGCTTCGACAGCTACTGGGCGGCGCACACACGGCGCTCCGTGGACCCCGCGCTCGCGGTGGAGAAGGTGCGCACGCTCTTCGAGGGGATGGCCGAGCGGTCGAAGGGCGACGTCCGGCTCCTCTGCAACGGCGGGGACCACCTCCCGCCCCAGCAGGAGTTCGACGCCGTCCTGGGCGCCCTGCGCGCGGCCTTCCCGCGCACCGAGTTCCGGCACACCGGGCTGGCGGAGTTCGTCGAGGCGGTGCGGGAGGCGGGCAGCGCGACGGCACGCTACTGCGGCGAGCTGCGTGGCGGGAAAGACCAGTTCCTCCTCCCCGGCGTATGGTCGACGCGCACCTACCTCAAGCAGCTGAACGACGAGGCGGAAGCCCTCCTCGAGCGCTGCCTCGAGCCGGCATCCGCGTACCTCCACTTCGCGCTGGGCAGGGAGTATCCCTCCGGCGCCCTCGCCGACGCGTGGCGACTCCTCCTCCAGAACCACCCGCACGACTCGATCTGCGGCTGCTCGACCGACGAGGTGCACCGGGAGATGGTGCCGCGCTTCGCCGGCGTGGTGGACACGGCGGAGCAGGTTCTCTCCGACCAGATGGTGGACCTCGCGCCCACCTTCGCCGCGAACCCCGCTGACGACGCGGCCATCGTGCTCGCGGTGATGAATCCGCTCCCCGTGGTCCGCAGCGAGGTGGTCGAGCGGCTCGTCGTCGTCTCGCCGCCAGGCGTGGACACGGAGCGGCTGGAGCTAGTGGACGGCGCCGGCCGGCCGGTCCCGTTCCACGTGACGCGCTCGTGGTGGGTGGAGCGCTTCTGGGGGGTGGACTACCGCACCGCGCTGTGGGGCGAGAGGCAGGGCGCGCTCTTCGCGTCGTACCGGGAGCAGTTCGCCAGGCGCATCCTGCGGCGCGGCCCCGGCGGCGGGAAGAACGACCAGTTCCTCGAGATCCGCTTCCTCGCCCGCGACCTCCCGGCCCTGGGACACGCGACGTACTACCTGCGGGAACGCTCGACGGCTGACGGCCGACGGCTGACGGCTGACGGGCGACAACTGACGGCTGACGGCGACACCCTCGAGAACGATCTCGTGCGCGTGCGCCTCCACGGCGACGGCACCTTCGACCTCACGCACAAGCCATCGGGCCGCACCTATGGCGCCCTGAACCTCCTCACTGATACCGAGGACGTGGGGGACGAGTACGACTACGCCCCCGCCGCCGAGTCGGAGACAGTGACCGCCGCTGGCTCGCAAGGCGAGGTCCGGGTCGTGGAGGCCGGCGGCCTCCTGGGGAGGCTGGAGGCGTCGTTCGCTTTCCGGCTCCCCGAATCCACCGGGCAGGGCCGCAAGCGGCGCGCGCGCCGCAAGGTGGACTGCCCGGTGACCGTCCGCGTCACCCTGCGCGAGGGCAGCCCGATCGTTGAGGTCGAGACCGTCATCGAGAACCGGGCCAGGGACCACCGCCTCCGCGCGCTCTTCGCGGCCGGGATCGAGACGGACACCGTGGTCTCCGACGGCCACTTCTACCTCAACCGCCGGCCGGTGGACATCCCGCCGCGCCCCGACTGGCTCCAGCCGCCCGCCGACACGCACCCCCAGCGGGAGTTCTCGTTGGTGCAGGATGCGCGCGGCGGCCTGGCGGTGCTCGCGCGCGGGCTGCCGGAGATCGCGCCGGTGCGCGACGGGGAGGGCCGCGCCGGCTTCGCGCTCACCCTGCTCCGCGCCGTGGGGTGGCTCTCGCGCGACGACCTCCCGACGCGCCGGATGCGCAACGCCGGCCCCACCCTCGCCACACCGGGCGCGCAGTGCCTCGGCGAGCAGCGGTTCCGCTACGCCGTCCTGCCGTTTGCAGGGGACCTCTTCTCGGCGGACGTGAAGGCGTGGAGCGAGCGCTGGCGCACGCCGCCGCTCGTGGTGCAGGGCGTGGACGACGGCCACGTGGCCGGCGGCGCGGGGCTGTTCGCGCTGCGGGGGGAGGGCGTGCACGTGAGCGCGGTCAAGAAGCACGAGTCGCGCGACACGCTGGTAGTGCGGCTCTGCAACCTCGCCGCGGTGCGCCGGGAGGCGGCGTTGCGCTTCGAGCCGCCGGTGGCGGGGGCGTGGCGCGCGGACCTCCTCGAAGGGCGGCTGTGCGACCTGATGATGGCGGGGCGGCACGACGTCGTCGTGGAACTCGGCCCGCACGAGATTGCCACGCTGGAAATCGAGTTCGCCGGCTGACCGCCGGCACCACTCGGCGCGCGGTTTGCGGTACACGGCTCACGGTCTATGGTTCACGGTGCGTCCGTGCGCCGTCGTTGCGCGCCGTCTTTCGTACGATGGGAAGGGAGGGGCCGTATGGCACTCAGCATCACCAGTACCGCATGGCCGGCGGGCGGTGAAATCCCCGCCAAGTACACGTGTGAGGGTAGGAACGTCTCCCCGCCCCTCGCCTTCTCGGGCGTGCCGCACGCGGCGGAGAGCCTCGCGCTCATCGTGGACGACCCCGACGCGCCCGACCCCCGTGCGCCGAAGATGACGTGGGTGCACTGGGTGCTGTACGACATCCCGCCGCAGTGCACCGGCCTGCCGGAGGGCGTCCGCCCGTCCGACCTCCCGCGCGGCACGCGGGAGGGGACGAGCGACTTCAAGCGCACGGGCTACGGCGGGCCTTGTCCCCCCGTCGGGCGGCACCGTTACTTCCATAAGCTGTACGCCCTGGACGTTGTTCTCCCCGACCTCGGACGGCCGACCAAGGCCCAGCTCGAGGCGGCGATGCGCGGCCACGTGCTGGAGCACGCGATGCTGATGGGCACGTACCAGAAGGGGCGATAGGAGCCTGATGTCGTCTGCGGGGGCACGGCTGGCGCGCGAGCGCCGCACGATCGAGGCGATGATCGCGATCTACTGCCGCGAGCATCACCGGCACGGCAGCGGGCTCTGCGACGAGTGCGCCACGCTCCGCGCCTATGCCGATAGGCGGCTCGACCTCTGCCCCTACGGCCCTGACAAGCCGACCTGCGTCAACTGTTCCGCGCACTGCTACCAGCCGCGGATGCGCGAGAACGTCAAGGACGTGATGCGCTACGCCGGCCCGCGAATGCTGAAGCGCCACCCGATCCTCGCCGTGCGGCACCTCCTCGACGGTCGCCGCGAGGCACCGGAACGGCCCGGCCGGCGCGTGCGTCGCGAACCCCTCTCCGACCAGCAGGCGCCGGCGGGGGGAGGGAGCCGGTAGCTGTCAGCCGTCAGGCCTCGGACCTCAGGCCTCAGGCCTCAGACCTCGGCCGTCAGACCCAGCCACCGATCCCCCCTCTCGCGCCGCGCGCCCGCCCCGGCGCGAAGATTGCGGGATTCGCCACCAGTCGATTGCGGGTCGAAGGCGCCAAGCCATTCCCCACAAAAGACGTCGGGTATCCGCGCACCAAGGGACCCACTGGGCCCCGCGACGAAAGGGGACGCACACCGATGGCCGACAAGAAGGCAGATCTGGCTGGACCTGGCATCAGCACGTACCCGGAGGTGGAGAAGGTCCTCCCCGCCGGCTACAGCTCGATCCTTGACCCGAAGGAGACGCAGCACGCGATCACCGCGGTCAAGCGCTACATCGAGGACGGTCTCTGCAAGGAACTGAATCTCTTCCGCGTCGAAGTGCCCCTGATCGTCAGCAAGGAGAGCGGGGTCAACGACTACCTGGACCGCGACGGCTCGCGTACGCCGATCGAGTTCCCGTGCGGGCTCGGCCTCGAGAAGCGGATCGAGACCCAGGTCGTGCAGGCGGCCACGAAGTGGAAGCGCCTCGCGCTGCCGCAGTTCGGCTGCAAGGTTGGCGAGGGGATCGTCACCGACATGCGCGCGGTGCGGAAGGACTACTTCCTCGACCACGACCACTCGGCCTATGTGGACCAGTGGGACTGGGAGCGGGTGATGACGGCCGACCAGCGCAATCTGGACTTCCTGAAGGACGTCGTCCGGAGGATCTGGAAGGTCCTGGCCGGCGCGCAGAAGCACGCGTACGGCATGTTCCCGAAGCTGAAGGGGAAGTACCCGGAGATCGCCGACGAGCTGACGTTCCTGCACGCGGAGGAGATCCTGGAGATGTTCCCCGACCTGCCGCGCAAGCAGCGGGAGACGCAGATCCTCCAGAAGTACCCGGCCGTCTTCATCATCGGCATCGGCTGGGTGCTGGCCGACGGGTACCCGCACGAGATGCGCGCCGCCGACTACGATGACTGGGTGACCGACACGTCGAAGATGACGAAGAAGAACACCCACGGCCTCAACGGCGACATCCTGGTGTGGAATCCGGTGACGAAACGGCGCCACGAGCTGACCTCGATGGGCATCCGCGTCACCAAGGAGACGCTGAAGCAGCAGCTCGAGATCTCCAAGCAGCTCGATTTCCTGAAGCTGCCCTACCACCAGGCGATCCTGAACGACAAGATCCCGCTCTCGATCGGCGGCGGTATCGGGCAGTCGCGCACGCTGATGTGGATCCTGAAGAAGGCGCACCTCGGCGAGGTGAGCGTGACCGTCTGGCCGAAGGAACTGAAGGACATCTGCGAGAAGAAGAACATCCACGTGCTGGAGTGACCGCGAGGCGGCGCCGAGGGGGGCCGTCCCGCCCTCCGGCCGCCGCGGAACGGTGTAGATTGGAGGACCCGCGCGCCCCGGCCACGCCGGGGCGCCGGCGTCTGGAGGCGTTCGACACGGCGTCGTCCTTCGGCACGGAGGAGATCCCGCGATGCACCCGTACCTCGTCCTCAAGACCATCCATCTCACGGGCGTCTTCCTCGTCCTCATCGGCGTCGCCGGCATAGCGGCCGACGCCGCGAGCGGGCGGCCCAAGGGCGAGAACCCCGCCTCCCGCCTCCTCGTGGCGCTGCACGGCCTGGGGCTGCTGATCGTCATCCTGGCGGGGTTCGGGATGCTGGCGAAGGTGATGCGCACGCCGAGCATGCCGAGCCCGGCGTGGGCGACGACGAAGCTGGTGATCTGGGCACTCTTCGCCGTGCTGGCGGTCGTGCCGCGCCGCTGGCCGCGCACGGCGCGTTGGGTGCTCGTGGGCGGCCTGCCGCTCCTCGGCGCCGCGGCCGCCGTCGTGGCGATCCTCAAGCCCTTCTGAGGGCGGCGATGGACACCACCCAACGCGAGTCCGCGGGACCTGCGGCCGCGGGCGCTGCCCCGCGCATCATCGGGCTCGACGAGATCCGCGCCGCGCTCCGGGACGTGGACCTCCTTCCCGGCATCGAGGCGGCGTTCGTCGCCTACTCCTCCGGCCGCGCCGTCGTGCCGCCGGTGGGGGAGCTGCTCCTCCCCGACGTCCAGGCCGACGTCCACATCAAGTACGGGTACATCGCCGGCGAGCCGTACTACGTCATCAAGATCGCGTCGGGATTCTACCTGAACCCCGAGAAGGGCCTCCCCTCGAGCAACGGGCTGATGCTGGTCTTCCGCCGCGCCACGGGGGAGCTGGCCGCCATCCTGCTCGACGAGGGGCTCCTCACCGATCTCAGGACCGGCGCCGCGGGCGCGATCGCCGCGAAGTACCTCGCGCCGCCGCGCGTCCGCCGCATCGGCATCGTGGGGTCCGGCACCCAGGCGCGCCACCAGCTCCGGATGCTGAAGGCCGTCACGCCTTGCCGTGACGTCCTCGCGTGGGGCCGCCACCCCGAGCGGCTGGCCCGCTACCAGGGCGAGATGGTGGCCGAAGGGTTCACCGTCGCGACCACCACCGACGTCGGCGGGGTGATGGCGTCGTGCGACCTCATCGTGACCGCCACGGCCGCCCGCGCGCCCCTCCTGCTGCGCGACCAGCTGCGTCCCGGCGTCCACATCACCGCCGTCGGCGCCGACTCGCCGGGGAAGCAGGAGCTCGATCCGCTGATCCTCCGCCGGGCGGACGTAGTGGTGGCGGACAGCATCAGCCAGTGCCTGGAGCGCGGCGAGATCGCCCACGCCGTGCGCTCGCGCTGCCTGCGGCCCGACGACGTGGTGGAGTTGGGCGCCGTCATCGCCGGCACGGCCCCCGGGCGCACCAGCGCCGAGGACATCACCGTCGCCGACCTCACGGGGGTCGCGGTGCAGGACATCGAGATCGCGTGCACCGTGCTCGAGGCCGTCGTAGGCGGCGAGTCGGCCCCGCTGGGGCCTGGGCGCGGGGGCCGGCCGTGACCCGGCGCGCGCGGCTGGCGATGGCGGTGGTCGCGGTAGGCGTTGCGATGGTGGTCGTGGCCCGGCGCGCCGCGCCGCCCCGGGAGATCCACTGGCGGAGAGCGAACACCGGCGCTGCCGCGGTCCCCCCGCCGCCGCTGGGTGCTTCCGGCGCTGCTGCGGCGCGCGCAGGAGCGGCACCCCGCGTCCTCCGCGTGGACAGCACGGGCTGCGCTCCCGTCGAGGAGACCGGCTTCGCCGCGACGATGTCCCTTGACTCGGTGGCGCGCGCTGGCGGCGTCCCGCTGGATGAGCTGATCCGCGGACTTCACCTGCCGGCCGACGTCGGGCGCACGCGCCCGCTGGGCGAGTTGATGCGCGAGCATGGCTTCACGCTCCGGGACGTGCAGCGCGTGGTGGACGATTACCTGAAGCACTGCGAGTAGGGTTCCGGCCGGGCTCCGAACGCCAGCGCGCCGCGCGGTCCCGCCGCGCGGCGCGCTCGTCCTGGCGGGCCGGCGCCCCTCAGCGCCGCACGCGCACCAGGGAGTAGCCGAGGCCGTCGGGCTCGCGCCCGACCGTGAAGCGCCGCACCACCGAACGGATCCCGAGGTCGATCTCCACCACCTCCCCCATCGCCGACAGCGCCACGTACGCCAGGGCGCTGCCGGGTGCGGCGAGGACGCCGACCGGCACCGCGCTCCGGGCGAACTGCTGGCCGAGGAGGGTCGGCACGGCCCGCGTCGTGTCGAGCGGGAAGGCCACCGTCCCCACCGCCTGCCGTGTCGCCGCGTCGAAGAGGTGCAGCTCGCTCGAGCGCGCCGCGTTCACCAGGACGTGGCGTCCGTCGGGGGTGAACTTCACGCGGATCGGGAAGTCGGCACAGGGGAGCGTGGCGAGGGTGTCGAGCGATCGCGCGTCGAGGACGCTCACCGTGTTCGCGGAGCGGTTCACGGCCCACACTTCGCGACCGTCAGGGGAGACAGCGACGCCCTCCGTGCCGCGGCCGGTCTGGGTGATGCGCGGATCGCCGGGGTGAAGGAGGTCGAGCTGCGACACACTGCCGCTCCCGATGTTCCCGACGTACGCCCTCCGCCCGTCGGGGGACACCGCCACCATGTGCGACGTCTCCTGGCCGGTAACGAGGGGACGCCCCACCGTCCAGTGCCGCGCGTCCACTGGGAGCACGGCGCCGGCCGTCTCCACCGTGACCAGGACGGTCCGCCCGTCTGGCGTCCAGGCGAGCCCGTGCGGCCGCTGTGCCCCCAGCTCCACCGTGCGCACGACCGCCCCGCGCCGAATGTCTATCAGCGTCAGGGTGTGGCCCGGCGCCTGCGGCTCGCCGTAGTTCGAGACCACCGCCCAGCGTCCGTCCGGCGCCACCGCGACCTCGTGCGGCCCGGCGCCGGTCGGCAGCGTCGCCGCCACGCGTCCCACCGGGAGATCGAGGAGCATGACGGTGTTGTCGCTCTTGTTGACGACGAGGAGAGTGCCGGATGGAGCCTGCGCCCCGAGCGGCGCCGCCGCGAGGAGAGTGACAAGCAACGTCAGTGCCAAGTAGTGTGCAGGCGCGCAGACGCGCAGTGGTGTGAAGTGCGAAGTGAGGAAGGCTTTCATACTCGTTCCGCTCATCACGGTGATGCCCCCTGGCACGGTGGGTCCCCGGCTGACGGAGGCGGCTGGACGCACTAGTTTGTGGTACGAGGTGGTCCTGCGGAAGGGAGACGACATGATCTGGCCGTTCGCGCACCTCTGGGACGGGGCGCTCACATACGAGCGGTTCGTGCGGGAATCGAAGCAGCACTGCGACATGTGGACCGGCGTCTACCGCGCTGCGCGCATTCCTGAGGCGCTGGTTGCCGAGGGGGCTGCCCTCGGGCGCGGCTTCCGTCTCGTCGCCATCGTCGAGGATTGGTGTGGCGACGCCAGCAACACCGTCCCCGTCGTCGCCCGCTGGGCGGAGCAGGTGCCCGGCGTCGAGCTGCGCCTGCTGCGCCGCGACGAGCACCCTGACCTGATGGACCGCTACCTCACAGGCACCTCGCGCTCCATCCCCATCGTCGTCGTCCTCACGGATGCGATGGAGGAACTGGGCCACTGGGGCCCTCGGCCGGCCGTGCTCCAGGCGTGGGTGCTGGAGAAGCGGCGAGCCGGGGCGGGGAAGGAGATCTACCCGGAGATTCGGAAGTGGTATGCGCAGGACAAGGGTGAGAGCCCCCTCCGCGAGATCCTTGCGGTGATGGCGGGCGCCTAGACGGCGCTCCGGCCACCCGCGGCCCCGCCCGGCCGGCCACTGACGCCCGGCCGCCACGCGCGATATACTCTATAGATTCACTCGTCATTCCCGTCCCCATCGCAGGAGGTGTTCTGATGCGGATGCTCTCCGCCGCAGCCCTCGCCGTCGCGGCTCTGGTCGTGCCCGCGATGCGCGCGGAGGCTCAGGCCGCTCCGGCGCCGCAGCCGCCGCTCGAAGTGGGCGCGGTGGCTCCCGACTTCGTGCTGCCGGGCGCCACGCGGTACGGCCTGCTCCAGCAGCCGGTGCGTCTCAGCGACTTCCGGGGGAAGACGGTGGTCCTCGCCTTCTTCTTCCGGGCGCGAACGCGTGGCTGAACGGTCCAAATGAACGCGTACCGTGATCAGTACGCGCAGATCTTCAGGAACGGCCGCGGAGTGGTGCTGATCGGGATCAGCGCCGACCCGGACACGATGCAGGCGTCGTGGGCGCGGGACTCCGAGTTCCCGTTCCTCTTCGCCAGCGACTCCGGCTCGGTGGTGGGGCGGAAGTACGGCGCATTCCTCCAGCGTCCGAACGGGGTGCTCGATAACCGCAACCTCTTCGTCGTCGCGCCGGATGGCCGGATCGCCTACCGCGCGGTGCCGTTCCGCGAGGTGGATCCCACCGCCTACACGGAACTCGGCGCGGCCCTCGCGCGCATCGTGCCGGCGGACAGCACGCGCGGCGGCAGCTAGCGGCGTTCTTCGCCTTGATGAAACCATTCGGTTTCGGGCGGCGTCAAAGGGAGAGAGTATCCGACCCTGCGCCGCCCGCACCGTTTCCCGCGTGCGGCCGGCCCCACCCTCGGAGACGCCCCGTGACCCGCCCGTCGCTGCCCCTCGCCGTCCTGCTCTTCCTCGCCCTCGCTCCCACTCCCGGCCTCGCTCAGGCCCCCCGACCGGCGGCCCGCGCCCTCGAGCGGCCGGTGCCGAACCCGATCACCTTCCCCCTGGGTTACCGCCGGGCCCTCGCGCGCGGGACCCGCACGGCGCAGGGGGTTCCCGGCCCGAACTACTGGCAGCAGTGGGCCCGCTACACCATCAGCGTCCGGCTGGACGTCGTGGCCAAGCGGCTCGATGGCACCACGCGCATCGTCTACCGGAACAACTCTCCCGACTCCCTCCGGCAACTGGTCGTCCAGCTTATCCAGGACTTCCACCGGACGGATGCGGCGCGGATCCAGACGGCACCGATCACCGGGGGGTACACCTTCACCCGCGTGGCGGCGGCGGGCCAGCCGCTGCAGGAGGCGACCGGGGGGCTGAACGGCCCCGGCTGGTTCCGGGACCCGACCAACCTGTACCTCGGCCTGCCCTCGGCGCTCGCGCCCCGCGATTCGGTCGTGCTCGACTTCGACTGGAGCTTCACCGTCCCGCAGCACGGCGCCGCCCGCCGGATGGGCTGGAACGGGGACGACCTCTTCGTGCTCGCCTACTTCTATCCGCAGATGGCGGTGTACGACGACGTCGTCGGCTGGGAGGCCGACCCGTTCCTCGGCCAGTCGGAGTTCTACGACGGCTTCGCCGACTACGACGTCACCCTCGACGTGCCGGAGGGATGGCTGGTGGAGGGCACCGGCCGCCTCGTCAACGAGGGCGAGGTGCTGCCCGACGCCATCGTCCAGCGCCTGCGCGCGGCCGAGGCGAGCGACACGGTGGTCCACGTGCTGACGGAGCAGGACTTCGGCCCCGGCCGAGCGACCCGCACGGGCACCGACGGGCGGCTCCGCTGGCACTTCGCCGCGGACTCGGTGCGCGACGTCGCGTTCTCGGTGACGCGCGCCTCCCGCTGGGACGTGGTGCGCACCAGCGTTGGCGACCGCAACGGCGACGGGCGGCCGGACTACGCGCGGGCCGAAGCGATCTGGCGTCCCGCCCACCGGCGCTGGGAACAGGGGGCGCGCTATGCGCAGCATGCGATCGCCTTCCACTCCCGCCACACGGGCGTGCCGTACCCGTATCCGCACGCCACGGCGGTGGAGGGGGACGGCATCATCGGCGGCGGGATGGAATACCCGATGATGACGATGATCAGCGCCTTCGACCAGGGGAGCGACACGCTGCTCTACACCGTCGTCGCCCACGAGCTGGCGCACATCTGGGTGCCGATGATCGTCGGGACCGACGAGCGGCGCTACGGCTGGATGGACGAGGGGACGACCGACTACAACGAGATCGTTGCGTCCGGCGACTTCTACCCCGGCTACGACGGCGAGCCGAACGAGATGGCCACCTACGTCGGCGCGGCGGCCGCGGGCGAGGAGAGCGCGCTGATGCGCTACTCCGACCACCTCGACTCGCCGGACCACTACGTCGTGTACGCCTACCAGAAACCGGCCACGCTGCTGTTCGCCCTCCAGCATCTCCTCGGCGACTCGGTGTTCACGCGCGCCTATCAGGGGTACCTGCGCGCTTGGGCGTTCCACCAGCCGAAGCCGTGGGACTTCTTCGCGTACTTCGACGCTGCGTCCGGCCGGGACCTCTCGTGGTTCTGGCGGAGCTGGTACTACGAGACGTGGACTCTCGATCAGGCGGTGGCGAGCGTGACGGCGGGGCCCCGCGGCACCGACATCGTGGTGCGCGACCTTGGCGACGCGCCGATGCCGGCGCGGCTCACCATCACCCTGGCGGGCGGCGACACCCTCCAGCGCGAGATCCCGGTGTCCACGTGGCTGGGCGGGACGCGCACGGCGACCGTGACGGTGCCGCGCGGCCGGGTGGTGACGGCGGTGGAGATCGACGCCCGCCACGAGTTCCCCGACGTGATGCGGAAGAACAATCTGTGGTCGCGGGCGGCCGACTCGCTCCCCGCCACGCTCCCGGTTGCCGTGCGGAACGACCTCGTGCGGGTGGCGGGCGATCTCGCCCGGAAGGGGTATCGCCCCGACGGCGGGCTGCAGCAGGGCGCCCTCGGCGCGCGCACCACGGGGAGTCTCACCCTCACACTCGAGGCCGGGGTCCGTTACGCGATCCTCGCCGCGTGCGATGAGTCGTGCAGCGACGTAGACCTGCGGGTCGCCGACCCCTCCGGAGCGGTCCTCGCGGAGGACACGGGCCTGAACGACACGCCGGTGGTCGAGTTCACGGCGCCGGCCGCGGGTGCCTACAAGGTCGACGTGGTGATGTTCGCGTGCCAGGCGCAGCAGTGCGCCTGGGGAGGCCGGGTCTTCCGGCGCTAGGGCCCTCGCGCCACCCGCGCGAGCGCCGCCTCGAGGTCCTGGTCGGGGCCGATGCCGGTGTAGGCCACCTTCCCCTGCCGGTCGAGGATGACGACGCAGCTCGTGGCCGGGGTGTCGAAGGCGCGCACCGCGGCCCCGCTGTCGTCCCACAGCACGCGGCCCGCTGGGAGCGGATGCGCGTCCACGTGGCGCTTCACCGAGGCCCTGGTCTGGTTCACGCCCACGGAGATGACCACGAAGTCCACCTGGCCACCGTAGCGCTGGTACGCCGCGCGCATCCTCGGTTCGAGCGCCGCGCAGTTGGTGCACCACGTGGCCCAGAACTCGAAGAGCGCCGGCTTGTGCCCGATGTAGGGCGCGAGGTCCGCGGGGTGACCGTCGAGGTCCTCGATCGTGACCGGCCGCACGGCGGTGCCGCGTGCCAGCCCGACGTCTTCAGGCTCCTGGGCCGCCAGCACCCCGAGCCCCCGGTGCGTCGGTGCGTCGGTGCGTCGGTGCGCCGCTGCTCCGATCCCCCCGTGCCCTCCGAGCGCGGGGGCGAGCATGAATGCCGCGAGCGCGAGCCAACTGGTGCGCCGTCTCACAGTACCGCCCCCATCTGCACGAAGTAGTACTCCGCCATCCCCATCAGCACGACGCCCGCGAGCCGCTTCACCCACACCATCCACCGCCCGGCGCGCGGCAGCGCCGCCACCGTCCCCGAGAAGAGCCCCACCAACACGAGGAGCGCCGTCATCCCCAGCGAGAATACGAACAGGTAAGCGAACCCGAGCGCCGCGCTCCGCGTCGCCCCCACCCATGTGAGCACCGCGGCGAACGCCGGCGCGCCACAGGGCGCCGCCACGAGTCCGGAGGTCGCGCCCATCGCGAACACTCCCGCGTACGACCCGCCGGCGAACCGTCCCGCCCACGCCACGAGCCGCTGCGGCGCCTCGACGGGGAAGACGTCCAGGAGTGCCAGGCCGAACACGAGCAGAAGGTTCCCGGTGGCGAAGCGTGCCCAGGGGTTGGCGCTCACCGTGCCGAAGAGGGAGCCCGTCATCCCGGCGAGGAGGCCCAGGGTGGCGTAGAGGAGCGCGAGGCCGAGCGCGTAGGTCAGCGTCAGCCCTGCTCGGCGGCGCCACGGCGGTGCTCCTGTGCCCCCGTGTCCCTGTGCCCCTGTGCCCGCCAGTATCCCAGCGGTGATCGGGATCATCGGGTAGATGCAGGGGGTGAGGCTCGTCGCCAGGCCGGCGAGGAAGAGCGCCCCGAAGGCCGCGACCGGGTGGCCGGAGAGGCTCGCCGAGACCTGGGCGAGGAGGATCGTGGGGATGGCGACGGTCACGGGGTCAAGCTAGCCGGATCGAGAGCGGGGTGCCAAGCGAAGCGGCTCCGTCGGGTGGACGGAGCCGCGGTTCGTCGGCGTGCCCTCCTGCCGCGCCGCCAGGGGAAGGCGGCGCGGGCAGGTCAGGGGACCGTGATGTTAAAGGTGTTGCTCGTCGCTGAGGTGACGTGGTAGGGCGGCGAGGCGATGACCTTGGCGTCCAACTGGTAGTTCGTTCCCACTAGGTCGATGCTCAAGCCGGAGAACGTCGCCACGCCCGCGACGGCATCCACTGGGTCGCCGCCCGTGAGGAGAGCGTCTTGGGTGCCGGTCAAGGGCGTGATGGACAGCCAGACTGAGTAGCCTGAGCCTGTGTAGTTGGGATCTATGTTGCCCGCGTTGTCCACGGCGTGGACGACCACGGCCGGCGCCATGGCGGCGTTGGCGGCGGTGCTGGCGGGCGGCTGCACGAAGAACACCAGCCGCGTCGCGTGGTTCGGCGTCACGGTGACGCTTGGGAGCGTGCTCGTCACCGTCGCGCCGCCGATGCTGGCGCCGATCGTCGTGGCCGTGCCCGCGAGGACGCCCGTGAAGGTCGCGGTGTACGTGCCGTCGCCACGGTCGGTGGTGACGCCGACTGTGCCGGTGCTCGTACCGCCAGTGGCCGAGAAGACCACCGTCTCCCCACCCGTCGTGATGGTGTTCCCGAACTGGTCGCGGGCCTGGAGCGTCAGGGTCACGGCGCTGTCGGAGACGACCGTCCCGCTCGAGACCGTCACCACTGAGCGGCTCGCCGAGGCGGCACTGGGGGTGCCGGTCGCGGTGAAGGTTACTGGACTGCCAATCAGCGACCCCGAGGTTGCGGTGAGGGTGTTAGTGCCGGCGGTCGTGCCCAGCGTCCAGCTCTCGACCTGGGCGAGGCCGCCGGCGTCGGTCGTCGGCGTCCCGCCGGTGAGACTGGCGCCGCCCGAGGCCACCGCGAAGGTCACGCTCACCCCGGCCACCGGATTGCTATGCGCGTCGGTCACCAGGACCGAGGGCGCGGTCGTCACGGCGGTGCCCACGGTGGCGCTCTGTCCATCGCCCCCGCTGAGCGCGATCTGGCTCGCCAGCCCCGCGGTCACCGTCACGGCGGCCGTCTGGGTGATGAGCACGGTGTTGATGGTTGCCGACACCGTCTTGCCTTCCGCCGCGGTCGAGCTCAGCGTCCCCGTCGCCACCCCGCTCGCGTTTGTCGTCCCCACCGGCTGGGTCAGCGTATTGCCGGTCCCCGTCGCCGCCAGGACCACCGTCGCGCCGCTGATCGGATTGCCGTGGGCATCCTTGGCCGTCACGGTGATCGTGCTGGTGCTGCCGTCCGCCGCGATCGACGTCGGCGCCGCCACCACCGTCGACTGCGAGGCAGAAACGGCCCCGGCCGTCACGGTCACCGCCGCCGTCTCGGTGATCGCTACGGTGTTGATGGTCGCCGAGACGGTCTTCCCTTCGGCGAGGGTCGAGCTCAGGGTGCCGGTCGCCACCCCGCTGGCGTTGGTGGTGCCCACCGGCTGCGTCAGCGTGTTCCCCGTCCCCGTCGCCGCCAGGACGACCGTCGCCCCGGCCAGCGGATTGCCGTGGCTGTCCTTCGCCGTCACGGTGATGGTCGAGGTGCTGCCATCCGCCGCGATCGACGTCGGCGCCGCCACCACCGTCGACTGCGCCGCCGACACCGCCCCTGCCGTCACCGTCACCGCCGCCGTCTCCGTGATCGCCACGGTGTTGATGGTCGCCGACACGGTCTTGCCTTCGGCCACCGTCGAGCTCAGGGTGCCCGTCGCCACCCCGCTGGCATTCGTCGTCCCCCCCGGCTGCGTCAGGGTGTTGCCGGTCCCCGTCGCCGCCAGCACCACCGTCGCCCCGCTGATCGGATTGCCGTGGGCATCCTTGGCCGTCACCGTAATGGTCGAGGTGCTGCCGTCGGCCGCGATCGACGTCGGCGCCGCCACGACCGTCGACTGCGCCGCCGACACCGCCCCCGCCGTCACCGTCACCGCCGCCGTCTCCGTGATCGCCACGGTATTGATCGTGGCCGACACCGTCTTCCCCTCGGCGAGGGTCGAGCTCAGGGTGCCGGTCACCACGCCGCTCGCGTTCGTCGTGCCCCCTGGCTGCGTCAGCGTGTTCCCCGTCCCCGTCGCCGCCAGGACCACCGTCGTGCCACTAACCGGATTGCCGTGGGTGTCTCGGGCCGTCACGGTGATCGTGCTAAGGCTACCATCGGCCGCGATCGACGTCGGCGCCGCCACCACCGTCGACTGCGTCGTCGAGACCGCCCCGGCCGTCACCGTCACCGCCGCCGTCTCCGTGATCGCCACGGTGTTGATGGTCGCCGACACGGTCTTGCCTTCGGCCACCGTCGAGCTCAGGGTGCCCGTCGCCACCCCGCTGGCATTCGTCGTCCCCACCGGCTGCGTCAGCGTGTTCCCCGTCCCCGTCGCCGCCAGGACGACCGTCGCCCCGGCCAGCGGATTGCCGTGGCTGTCCTTCGCCGTCACGGTG
>Ga0209777_10000939_pt1 | contig 44830 bp, 51 predicted proteins | sample FrelakmetHBP12HB_FD_187147 | JGI IMG/M metagenome (GOLD analysis project Ga0209777, IMG submission 187147) | Freshwater lake sediment microbial communities from the University of Notre Dame, USA, for methane emissions studies -HBP12 HB (SPAdes)... | ecosystem: Environmental > Aquatic >...
AGGATACGTGTGACGAAGAGAACTGACGAGTGCTTATTCTGAACCTTTCATTTATAATAAAAAAAGGGTAATGTACCAATTAAACCCCTACATTTTTTTATTCTTAAGACGACATTTTCGAAATTTTTTTTAACTAAAATCGAAATGAAAAAAGTGACCATAATTTTCATGCATCACTTTTTCGTGTGATATACCCTGTATACAGATCTATCGCATTGTGGGGGTCGCCACAGCGGCGGGGGCAGAGGCTTTGCCGAAGCCCCCAGGAGCGTGATAACTATTGATTGGAGTATTATTTATATTATTTACGGAAGATTTTTACGAAAAAATTAGGGGCTAAAATAACACTTTACCCTAAAAAAAATATGCAGATCATCATAATGGCCACGGGGATCTTATACTCGCAACCATGCTAGATCCCCGATTTTTTTGCAGAGTATCCGTATTTCCATAAAATTTCTCTGGTACCCGTGCACCACGAGAGGTATCACCGGATGTGGTCTGACGGAAACGTTCTGTCCCACAACCTTTATTGATTCATATTCGCATCCACTCGTACAGGTTATGTGTATGGTCAGGGAGATTACTGCAGAAATTGAAAAACTCACGGAAATTGCACGCGAACGGGGCGTGAAAGCCAGGACTTTGAAACCGGAAAAAATCGTAATATCACAATGGGTTCGTTTCAAATGCCGGTACGGCCGCACGGGATATGGCAAGCATTTCGGTTGCCCGCCTTACGCCCCGGGTCCAGAGGAAACACGCCGGATGGTTAACGAGTACTCAACCGGACTGCTGCTCCCGGTTTGATGGGGTGCATGGCAAGGGGTCGTTTGGACCAGATGATATCCCGGAAGACTTCCACGACTGGTTCAGGGATCTGATCCTCTGGGTGAACGGAACAGTACACACCCTCGAAAAGACCGCGTTCTACGACGGCTTTTACAAAGCCTTCGGGTTTGGAGGGTATTCCTGTATCTATTGCGAACACCAGTACTGCGTTGCTGAGGAATCGGAGGGGGTTGTCGACGAAAGTACGCGCCGGAAGTGCCGTCACATGGATATGGTGCGTCCAAGTATGGAGAGGCGGCATGTATGGATGTTTTCGCGACCGCAAAAAATGCCGGCTGGATTCTGGAGACAATACCCTGCAAGGGAATGGAGTACGGAAAAATTATGCATAGCGATATTCACTCGATCGGACTTCTCCTGATCGAATAAAAGGTCAGCGACTCATGTGCACCCGGTGAGGAGGAGATTTTTTCCTTCCCAGACTGAGGATTCCTCTTCGCAGAGCGGTGCTGTATTTTGCAGTAAATGACCCGATAATCGAAGTTACGATGACCATCGCTGCGATTGTCGTCCCCACAAGGGGTGAACCATAAAGAACAGCGATTGCAATGGAAAATTCTCCCCTCGCAATGGTATTCCCCCAGATCTCAAGACCGGACAGTGCTGAACCATGAATGAATAACCCGGTGAGTATCCCCGAAATTAACTTGCTGACAATGGCAAGGAGGCAGATAACCGTGATCATATACCAGTTCACACCGCCGGAAAAATCAATGGTCACGCCGAAGAATACGAAAAAAACGACCAGGAATACATCCTTAAAGGGACGTGCATGCTGCTCAAAGGCATCCGGATCCGTAGTTGCAAATGCAACACCCAGCGCGATCACCATCATCGTTTCGGGTATACCCAGATACATCGAGAATGATGCTGTCGTGAGTACGGCGGCAAACGTGAAGAGAATGGGAAGCTCGTCATCACGGTCAAGAATCGAGATGAGAAATTCCTTGCCATAATGAGCAAACGCATAAAGAACTGCAAGAACCCCGAGAATCTTCAGCAGGAATATGATCAGGTTCTGGTTGCCGGCAGAAATGAGGGCCAGGACGATGATCAGTATCAGATCCTCAAAGACCATAAGCCAGACGACCGTCTCTGCTTCGCGGAGCATCAGCTTCCGGTTCTCAATAAGCGAAGTGAGAGCCATCGCCGTGCTTGAAATATAAAATGCGGAAGCAACAATAAGGGACTCAGGGATGGAGAACCCCAAAAGGTATGCCGCAACAAAACCGATCATCATGTTGACATTAAGATCGATGATCCCGCTGGTAAGGACGGATGAGCGGTTCGCTGCGATCCGCTCGGTTTTCAACCCAAGACCCATAAAGAACAGTAAAAAGATCAATCCCATCTGGGAAAAGAAGTGACTGATCTCGTCTGAGGATACCAGTCCGAGCCCGGCTTTTCCCAGTAAAACCCCGGCAAGAATATAAAAGGGGATAGCAGGAACCGACAGGTATTTGGTGATAAGCGCCAGGATCAGGCAGAGGAAGAGCGCAAGGACAACGCCTTCCATCAATCCACCATTATCTCGCGCTCGAACATTCTGATCTGGTCGCTCTCCCCGATAACCAGTGCTGCATCCCCGGTTTCGAAGATGAAGGAGGGGGGCGGGTTCACGATATTCCTGTCATGCCGGCAGACCGCTATCACGGTCGCGCCGGTCTTCGCCCTGATCTGGAGGTCTTCGATCGTTTTTCCCGTGATGGCTTTAGGAATAAGGAATGAATGAATAGTCACACGAAGATCGGCAAGTGCCGAGAAGGCAATTTCAACGCTCTCCTGGTCCGCCTCGATGATCGCACCGGTAAGAATGTTTCCCAGTCGTCGTGCCTCGACAGGGGTCATCTCAGCGGCACTTGGAGTGTTACAACCCTTCTGGAGGGTATACATCTGGATAGTCCCGGTTTTTGTAAAAAAAATTGCTACCGTATCACCTTTATCGGTCTCGAATTCATATTTTGTTCCGACCCCGGGGAGATTGAGCGAGCGTAGAGACATAGCTGACATTAGAGAAATGATCCTAAAATATATTATGATATGTAACAGGACGCACTGACGGTGCTGCACTGCAAAAACAAAAAGAAGAGAGGAATTGAAGGTTTTTTGGGTTCTCTAAGGTTTTGAGAGGGTTGGGAGGAGCGGGAAATTTCCGTGCTGGTTGATCCGGCACCTGGTTCTTCTCAGGAGTTTTCGTCCCTCACCATATACCTTGTTGAAATACTGTCCATTAAAAAACCCTACCGGGCAGGGTGAAAGTAATATCACTAATGTAGCCTGTGCAAATTCCCTAATCGGATAGATATGATACTTTTTTCTTTTAACGAGGGTAATGTATAATAAGAGTACCGCGATCTCTTTTCGCGTCGACCGATCCATTGGTTATCACCTCAGGAGTTGGATACTATCGCAGAAATTCCCAAAGAAGAATACGTGCTGAAATGTACATCCGCGTGCGCCGGTTGCAGCGATTCGCTCGCCCTCCGGTACGTGCTCAAGGCAGCCGGACCTGACACGGTTCTTGTCGTGCCGGCATGCTGCACCAGTGTCATCCAGGGTATCTACCCGAATACTGCATTCAACATTCCCGTGTATAATATCGCTTTTGGGGCTGCTGCCGCATGCGCATCAGGAATGTCAAACGCGTTCCGTGCAACCGGGAAAAAAACAAATGTGATCGTGTATGCCGGTGACGGCGGAACACTCGATATCGGCATCCAGGCGATGTCCGGGGCTTTCGAACGGGGCACTGATTTTCTCTATATCTGCTACGACAACGAGGCCTATGGCAATACCGGGATGCAGCGGTCCGGAGGGACCCCTATGGGTGCCCGGACCACCACAACACCAACAGGAAAGATCGATGCGAAGAAGGACATCGATGCAATCATCGCAGCCCACAATCCTCCCTATATGGCAACTGCCGCGGCTGCATACCCCCAGGATCTCTTTAAAAAAGTTCAGAAAGCCCTTACCTTCCGCGGACCTTCATTTATTCACGTACTTGCTCCGTGTCCACCGGGATGGAGATTTTCCACGGAAAAGACCGTCGAGATGGGCAAGCTCGCGGTAAAATCCGGTATGTGGATCCTCTACGAGCGAGAATTCGGGAAGATTTCCATTAACCCCCAGTCAAAAGCAGCAATGAAAAGGCCTATACCCCTCGAAGAATATCTTGCACCCCAGGGACGGTTTAAGGGTATTGACGCAAAAACACTGGAAACCCTCAAGCAGCACCTGGCAAAAAATATAAAGAAATTATCGGATGAGGAGGCGGAAGAATGAAGAAGATCGCCACGGGTAACAAGGCTGTTGCAGAAGCAGTAAAACAGGTCCAGCCTGTAGTCATCGCTGCTTACCCCATAACCCCCCAGACGGAGATTGTCGAGCAGATCGCAGAGTTTGTTTCCACCGGCGAACTCAAAAGTCGATATATTCCGGTTGAAAGCGAGCATTCCGCGATGGCTGCATGCATTGGAGCCAGCATAACCGGAGTACGCACGTTCACCGCGACAAGTTCCCACGGACTTTTGTATATGCACGAGATGACAAACTGGGCAGCAGGTGCACGCCTTCCCATTGTCATGGCGAATGTAAACCGGTCAATCGGTCCTGGCTGGAATATCTGGGCCGAACATACCGATGCGATGCAGGAGCGCGACACGGGATGGCTCCAGGTATACGTGAGTACCGTTCAGGAAGCATACGATACGACGCTGATGGCGTTCCGTATTGCTGAGCACAATGATGTGCTGCTGCCGGTGATGGTGAACCTTGACGGTTTTTCCTTAAGCCATATTATGCAGCCACTCGATACCGTCGAAACCGGCGATTTTATACCGCCTATGTACCTTCCCCATGCGATTGACCCGAAAAATCCGGCGGGCTACGGGGGGCTTACCGGTCCTGACCAGCATTTTAAATTCCGCTGGGATATCGAGCGCTCCATGCGTGACTCGGTGAGGGTAATTGAAGAGACTGAAAAAGAGTTTGCAACCCGCTTTGGCAGGAAGTACGGGTTCACCGAAGATTACCAGTGCGATGACGCTGATGTAGTCGTTGTATCGATGGGCACGCTCGGCAAGGAGGCTGAAGTCGCCGTAGACCTGCTCCGGAAGGAAGGCGTTCGGGCGGGTTCGATGCGCCTGCGCTGGTTCCGCCCGTTCCCGAAACTCAGTCTCAAAGGAAAAGAAGTCGTGGTGATCGACCGCGACTATTCGTTTGGCTTTGGCGGAGTGCTCGCGAAATCCATTCAGGCTCAGCAAAAGGCCGATGTTTTCAGCGTAATTGCCGGCCTTGGTGGGCAGGAAGTCACGTATGAAGACATTGCAGATTTCATCAGGAAGCGCCGGATCGGCGAGGAGTTCTGGTTCGGGGTGAATGACCATGTTTGAGATCCGGATCCATTCTCGGGGCGGGCAGGGAGGGGTAACGGCCGCACGTCTCCTTGCACTTTCCGCAATCCATGACGGAAAGTACGCCACCGCGTGCCCGTTCTATGGGGCTGAGCGTAGAGGCGCACCGATCGTCTCGTTCGTCCGGATAGATGATAACCCGATAAAGATCTACAGCCAGATAAAAAAACCTGACATGGTCGTGGTGCTCGATACGAGTGTAATGGATGTTGTCGATGTACTCCATGGATTGAAAAAAGGCGGGAAAGTTCTGATTAACAGCGCTCACCAAAGAGAGTTTGCCGGATTTTCATCCGGCCATGTGGACCTGACCGGCATCGCACTCCGGGAGAATCTCATGGTTGCAGGAGGCCCGATCCTGAATACCCCGGTACTCGGTGCACTTGCAAAGATGGGTATAATTTCTGTGGATTCTGCGAAAAAATCAATCCGTGAGATGTTTACCGATGAGCGAAATGTCAGGGCGGCTGAAACCGCATACAGGGAGATGAGCGAATGAGCCAGGTTCGCCAGCGCCTTGCTATCAGCAAGCCGACAGAAGGGGCAGCCGGGAAGACCGGGACATGGCGGGTCTTTAAACCGGTCGTCGATAAAGAGAAATGCAACCAGTGCGGGCTCTGTGCGATGTACTGCCCGGACGCAGCGATCGATGCTGATCTCAACGTTGACTTAACGTTCTGCAAGGGCTGTGGTATCTGCGCGAACGAATGTCCGATGAAAGCGATCGCAATGGTGCGGGAAGAGAAGTAACGAACCCCGTATTCGTTTTTTTTTAACGACTGTTCACGTCATCATGCTTTATCGCACAGGATGATACCATGAAGCAGGTGTGTTCTCCTGCTTCACATTGAGTTCCTCCTTTGCCATGTACTCGAGATCGAATTTATAGAAATGGGTGAACCCGCAGTTATGGCAGCGGACCGTAAAATGACGGCATCCTATCATAATATCATGGGGGCCGGTCACGTGACAGTTTCTGCAATCTGCCGTTTTTTCAAGGTTCCAGACATCATAACACCCAATCTTTGTAAATGTACCCGGCTGCGTGACATCCTCGATCCGGGGGACATACACCCGAGTCGCACCACAGTTGTCGCACGCTACTTCAGCCTTGTAAGGTACCGCTTTGATGATCTGGTCTGCAACCTGCCTGCAATGATAACAGTCGGTGCGGTAGCGGGTAAAAATAAACTGGTCGCTCATGGCAAATACTGGATGCGTATGGGTTCATTAATCTGTTGCAGGATCTATATCCGACACGGATTGCTAACAATAACAAAAACAGGATACTCCGAACGTGGATTTGAAAAACGGTTCGGGAAAAATAAAAATAATAAAAAAAATTTATTGCTTGATCAGTAGTCGCCCATGCCGGGGGGCATACCGCCCATTCCACCCATGCCGCCCATTCCACCGGGGGGCATACCGCCCTCAGGTGCATGGCTCTTGGATGATGCAATTACATCGTCAATGCGCAGGATCATGATCGCAGCTTCAGCCGCAGAAGAGATCGCCTGGGTCTTGACGCGGAGCGGCTCGACGACACCGGCTGCCTTCATATCGACTGCCTTGCCCTCGAACACATTCAGACCGTAGGTTTTCTTGCCCTTTTCGTGAGCAGCCCGGATCTCGACAAGCATGTCTATGGGGTCCAGTCCTGCATTCTCTGCGAGGGTTCGCGGGATGATCTCGAGCGCCGATGCAAACGCTTCAATGGCGAGTTGTGCCCTGCCACCGACCGTTGCGCCGTATTCGCGGAGACGGAGCGAAAGCTCAGTCTCGGGTGCACCGCCACCTGCAACGACTTTCTTGTCTTCGACAACGACACCGACAACGCGGAGGGCGTCATGAATTGCACGTTCGAGTTCGTCGACGACGTGTTCAGTGCCGCCCTTGATGATAATCGATACCGCTTTGGGGTTCTTGCACTGTTCGACAAAGGTCATCTCTTCGCCGGAGACCTTCCGTTCCTCAACGAGCCCTGCCTTACCGAGTTCTTCCTTGCCGATCGCATCGATCGATGAGACGAGGCTGGCACCGGTTGCACGGGCGAGCTTCTCCATGTCGCTTTTCTTCACCCGTCGGGTTGCAAAGATCCCTGCCTTTGCAAGGTAGTGCTGGGCGATATCGTCGATACCCTTCTGGCAGAAGAGGACGTTCGCGCCGCTGGCGACAATCTTGTCGACAATACCCCTGACCATCCGCTCCTCCTCATCGAGGAATGCCTGAAGCTGGTCAGGACTGGTGATGTTGATCTCTGCGTCAACTTCGGTCTTCTTGAACTCGACTGCAGCGTTCAGCAGCAGGATCTTTGCATTGGTGACTTTCTTTGGCATCGTGGGGTGGACTCTCTCCTTGTCGATGATTACACCCTCGATGATCTCGGAATCCTCAATGCTCCCGCCGGTCTTCTTCTCGACCTTGATATTTTCGATATCGACCGTGCCATCGTCATCGGTAACCATCGTGATTGCCTTGACGACGAGGTCGCAGAGCTTGTCCTTGGACGCTTCGGCCCCTTTGCCAGTCATCGCGGTTGCTGCGATATTTTTAAGCATCGTTTTGTCGGTCGCCTTCACATCAAAGGCGATCTCTCTTAGGATTGCCTGTGCCTTCTCGGCTGCCTGACGGTATCCTGCTGCAATGATCGTCGGGTGGACATCCTGCTCCAGGAGATCCTCTGCCTTTTTGAGAAGTTCCCCGGCAATGACGACTGCGGTGGTTGTTCCATCGCCGACCTCATCATCCTGGGTCTTGGCGACCTCGACCATCATCTTTGCGGCCGGGTGTTCGATGTCCATTTCCTTGAGGATCGTGACACCATCGTTCGTGATTACGACATCGCCGATTGTGTCGACGAGCATCTTGTCCATTCCCTTGGGACCGAGTGTGGTCCTGACTGCACTTGCCACTGCCTTTGCGGCGGTGATGTTCATACCCTGAGCGTCGCGGCCCCGGGTACGGGTGCTGCCTTCTTTAAGAATAAGTATCTGCTGTCCTCCAAGTTGTTGTGACATAAAATCACCACTTTTAGCACTAAAATTGGTTTGTGGTTCTATATAAAGGTTAGCTAAAAGGGTTCTGATAAGATGAAGGGACTTTGATAATTTCGTTTTTGTGTGATAACTCGCGGGACTTTCTGATTAAAAAGAGATTGAAAAATTAATGCTCTCTTATTCTCTTAATGAACAATACAGCTCCCAAGAATCCGATGGTTGATATTACTGGTAAGAGAGGGGAGGGGAATTCGGGGGCTATTCTTACTTTTGCATCGCGGTCTAAACTCTCACCAACAGGGGGGGATGCAACAAGATGTGCAGTAACCGTCGAGAATTTTGGGAGGGTATAATCTATTACTTTAAGTTTTATAGTATTATAACCCATAAAATCAAGGAAACTATCGATAAAATAACCTGGCCCAACAGACTGCCAAGACATTGGCGTAGATGCAAACTCTAATTGTTGAGGATTCCAAGTTACCCTAAATTCGTCCCAAAACCATTCACCGCAACGTCCAAAATAGCCTTGATCACAATACAAACTGCCGGGTGTCCAAGGTGATACGGTTACCCAGCCGTAGTCTATATGAAATGTGATCGTACAATCTTGTAAATGCTGAAAATTACAAACCGATGGAGTCGCATAAAAATGAACCCACGGAAGATACCAATGCGTATCCTCATACCAATTCGCGGCTGAGACAGGAGCTGCTGCAAGACAGAGTAACCCCAAGATAATTAGTGATAAGTATAAGACTTTCATAATCCAGACACCCTTTTCGATCCAATCTCCGCTTCGCTCGAATACTACGTAGTATAAAACGGGGGATGCACGGATGATAGTATTTTGATACGATAAAATTTGTTATTTTATTTTTGAGAGGGGATTGTCGTGAAAAAAAATTTGTTTACATCAGCACTTTAAATCCAAAAGCGATAGCTGCGATTCCAGCGACGATAAGTCCAATTCCCATAGTTGCATTTGATTTTAATGCTGACCACCCAGAGCCGATTAAAGCGAATCCGAATATTATCGCTATAATCATGCCCACTAATTTATCCATTGCCATATTTTTCCTCCTTTTTGTTTTTTATTATTGTTATTCCGATGAATCCCACTTTTAACGGGTAAGGAGATCCTCTCTCCTAGACCCGTGTTCTGTATTTTACACTAGTGCAAAAATAACGCACCGATCACGATTGCGACAACGAACAGAACGAGGATAAAGTATATTACAGTTACCATAAGTTCAGTCCCATCAGCAATCGTGTTTGTTGCTGCTCGTATCGGATTCATCGCCGTTTTGATATCGAGACTATATTCTTACCTCTAAACAGCAATCCTTAATTATTCTGAAATAAAAGGAATAGTTACAGCTATTCCATGATTGCTGTAGCACCGGATGGATTGCAGCCTTAATCCGGCACGATGTCTAATTCTGCCGCGAGTTCGCACCTCACTGACAGAATACCTAATTCTTTGTTTTCGCCATATTTAAAATGTCTGAGTATGCACTGTGAAAACAAGCCTTGTACGTACAGCAAACGGAAAAACAATCAATTAATGGGGTTATTTTCAGGTTCAAAAAATTGAATATTAGCTATTCCCTTAAATGCATACCAAAATTCAACGAACCAGTAAGTTGAGATCGATAATATAAAATCCAACACAATCTATTTTAAACTGATAATGATTGATTTAAAGAAATATTGTTTAGAGAAATTTTCCTGGGTCGTTATTGTTGCAGTAAATGTAATAACCTCTTCGCTCATTTCAATTATTATTGGAGGGACTATATGGTTACTCCATTGGTTCTTTAAATTACTAGGTATGGAGTCTTCATCTATTTACGTCGTGATAAACCAGTTGTCTGAATTGGAAGCCTTATGTTTTATTATAATTTTTGCCATAATGAGTGTTCATGCATTATGGAAAGCTTCTAATTCTAAAAAAGAAAATGTGAGTTGAAACATCGTGCCTGACCCAAAAAGAAACTTTGAAAAATTAAAGGAGATTGCAGATAAGGTTGGAATTTGGCCAATTCTCTTAGTTACTTTTGGTTATTTTTTTATGTTATTTTTTGTACCAATTATTTTACTTACATTAACTGCAGATATAACGGGTATTCCGATAATTAGCCGAACATTCCTATTAATATCCATTGTTTTATTTTTAGGATATTTCGCACTTGATTTATTCCAAATTACGAGAAATAAATTTACATTAACAATGGCTGCTTTATTTGCAATTGTAATTTGGGTGACAATTATAGTTAAGGCATTTAATGGGAGTATCAAACTATTACGAGTGGATGATGAAACACCAAGAAAAGTAAGAAATAGAGTATTTCCATTGAATTTATTATAATTTAAAAAATTTATTTTGTTACCGCCAATCCTATCATTGTTTCCCACCGGTTTCCCATCAGATTGATCGGGATGTTTGCCATCTGTGCCGGTGTTAATCCGTTGATTCCCTGATGCGGTCGGATGTAATTGTAATACGTCTGCATCCCAGCGGCAAACTCTTGTGCACCAATCGAACTGTCGAGTGAACGCATAACCTTTGTCCTCTCTCGGAATGTCCCGTTTAAACGTTCAAGGATATTGTTATTCGGTTTTGTCTCGAAGTCTTTCAACCGAACATGCGGGTTCTGGATATTGGCATTCACATCAAAGAACTCTGTTTTGATTGCGTCCTTGTATGCTTGTAATCCATCAGTAACAATTGCATCAGGGCGTTTGTTAGCGATCTTCTTTGCAGCCTGTAAGGGTATACGAGCATCCTTAACGAACCGGGTTTCTGTGATCTGACAGGCAAGGAGGTAACGGGTCTTGGAATCCATAAGGTTCCAGATCCATTCGTAGCATTTTTTCTGACCTTCTTTCTTTAGGAAGATTGTCGTTTCGTCAGAATGCCAAACGTTTCCTACATCGGCTTTGTATTTCTCAGCGTATTTTGAAAGTAGTTTCATATATTTCTTAATCCAGTTCAGGATTGTTGGCTGGGTGACTTCGACGCTCTCGAATTGTTTAAGGTGATCAACAATCTTTCTCTGCGATACTCCCTTGAAGAACAGATCAAGAGTAAGGGTAATCGTTTTTGGACTGAATTTCATCCGGCAAAATCCCTTATCTACAACAAAACGGTGCTGGCAATCATTACAGCCGTACCGTTGGGTAACTCCAAATTCGGTTTTTCTGATCCCGCGCTTTACAACATTTGCTGACTTACAGAAAGGACATGTTATTTTCTGTTCGACTTCGGCAATCTGTTGAGTTGTGCTCTGCTGCTCAACATCCGATTTTAATTTTAATGAGAATTGAACCGCATAGATATGTTTACAGACGACGTTTCGTGTAGTGTGGTCCGGGCAGGTGCACATCCAGGTTGCCTGGTTGCGCATACGAGAATAGCGATCATGGAACACCTGTGCAACTTGATAGTACACATCTTTCGACTGTGACCGGACATCCCACGTATTCTTCCCGGTCTGGATAATGGTATCCGGTTCCGAGAGGATTTTTAATCCTCTTAATTCCCTTGGGTTGGTCAGTTGGTGCATGTTTGTTTACCTCTTTGTTTACCTACATAATAGTTACCTTGTAAGTATTTATAATTTGTGGGTAAACAAGTAGGTAACCAAAAGAATAAATATGTAGGGTTACAAAAGAGTATCTTATGTCTAAAAATCCTAGAACCGATGAGTCTGTCCTTAACCTTGCTACATCAAAACGACGCTCGTTAAGGACGACAGTGCCGGCATTTATTATGGATCAATGTAATCTCAAACCTGGTGATATGTTCCAATGGAGAATTGAGGGGGATTCAATTATCGTTAAAAAGAAAAAAATGGAACAATAGCCCTTACTACCACCCCATAATAAGAAGCATTATACCTTTTTTCGTTATAGCATATATTGTAAATTTATGACTTTGATAGTCGTTATACCCGCTAACGATGGGATTATCATAGGGTCAGATACACAATTGACCTATGGGGAGACAAGATCGTTCTCTCAGAAAATTAAAGCCATCAATAATAATTGTTTATGGGCAGCAGCTGGGGATAGCTCTTTAATTCAATTAATTGAGGGGTCTATTAAAAGTCTAGATAGAGACAGATCGTTAATTGATCTGAAAGAGGATTTAATTAACGAGATAAAAAAAGCACACTCATACTTATTAGAGTGTGATATGAAGTCCTCATATTTTAGAGGAGATCCGAAAACTCTTTTCAGTTTGTTTTCCGGGGATTTTCTATTTGCTGAGTATAAAGGATATCCATTTATTTTGAGGATAGATGCTCATGGTGTTCCAGAGTTTATTGATAGATGCTGGGCTATTGGTGGTGGGGATCTGTTTGCTTTTACGCTTTTACATAAATACCAATACTTTGAATTTGATGTAAAAACAGCAGCGGTTGTAATGTATAAAGTGCTTGATGAAGCGATCCAAGTTGGATCATATGGGCTAGGACACCCCATAGACATATGGAGAATGGACAATGCGGGGATAAAACAATTTTCTGGTGAGGAGTATAGAAGGGTTTACAATCAATCTATTGATTTAATCAATAAAGAGGTAGGGTTATTAAAAGAAATTGGCACCTAATGAGCTAAAGTTGCCAATGGGATCGGTATCCACATCGCCCACAATAATAAATTGGAACGCGTTTTTCACGATTATTCAAAAAATCCCAAACACGCGCTTTCCCTTCCTCCCGCATTCGAGATCCACAGACTGGGCATGTTACCATTTTGGTATCACTATTTTTCTTATCTTCACAATTATTATTAATTTCCGATACCGACTTTTCATCTGAATAAGTCCCGCGATTTATCAGCGCATTGGTTTTTTGTGTAAGTCCCTTCATCTTATCAGAACCGCTAAAAGGGTTCTGATAGGATGACGGGACTTCGGGACTTTCAAAAATTGGTGATAGGTGGCGGGACTTTGTGCCGCCTCGATTTACCTTTTACTTCGCGCATTGATTGTTCATACTAACAGTTGGTCAAAGCACGACTTAATGACAATGATTAATAAGTTGGTGGTGTATCCCTTCACTATAAATCTAGGAGATTTTTATGGCGACGACCGCTTATATGATAAAAAAATTTGGTGTAATGAGTGTTGCAAAGTTTTCTGCGATAATTGGTCTTATCTGGGGATTTATCGTGGGACTAATGGTGGCAGTGGGAGTTAGGGGAACTGCAGCCATGTTTGGTGGTCGTGCGTTAGGAGCTGGAGTTGGAATCGCCGGATTCATTTTCATGATTATACTTGGTGTAGTTGGCGGATTTATTGGCGGTGGAGTCCTCGCTTTCATCTATAATATTGTCCTGGGTGCCATCGGTGGCATCGAAATGGATCTGGAAACCAAATCGTAAAAAATTAGTCTTTAGCTAATCTTTTTTTTCATCGTCGATAAGACTAGTCGCGGTTGGTTAAGCGCGAAAAAAAAGAACTTCGGAGGTGTTTAAGAGTAGACATTGGAAGACCCTGATGACGACCCTTTGAACGGGGGAGAGGTCTATCTCGGATCTTCCTATAGTCTACCTATCCTGATAGAAATAATATGTTTAGCCTAAAAAACAAATTTTGACACAAATTTTGAAACAATATATTCGCTTTATTTTTTTCCCGCTTTGTGGAGAAGGATGAAATATTATTTACGGGAAAGGTACGATTCGTGAGGAGAGAAATAACTTGCATCATATTCTATCAAGCATTGCAACTGATGTGTAAAGGAAAACTGCATAAGCACTTTACTATCTCAGTAATTGCCGTTATAATCGCTCCCCTGTTTACCAAAGCATTATGTGAAATGGGATACTGTTATGAAAAACTCGGCCAGTATCCAGAGGCATTATCAAAATACGATAAAGTTCTGAAGATTAATCCATCACATTTATGGCGGAGATAAACAAAAAAAGGATTTTGGATAAGCTGAAGCTATCCACATAAGGTTTACCAGTATACGTGAGTTTTGCTATGGTAGAAAAAGATAATACCGGAATAATAATTGATAAAATCGGAATTAATGTTCGACGACACAAGGAATTAATACATCGCCTGTTCGAATTGGTGGAATCTTCTGGTATCGGTCCATCTTTAAGTACATCACAATTGATAGATATGATCGCTGACGAACCAACGTTCACGAAGAAAGAATGTGTTTATCTCGGACTGTACCTGGCTACCATGCATCAGGATGATGCAAACACCCCAGTGCCTTCCTGATCAATCAACAGAAACACTAAGAAGATTACTCACCAATCATATCGAGTAGCTCAAAGCCGTCTGCAATCCGGTGCAGTCGATCCTCGCCAATCACGAGAGTTTTGCCGATTTTCTTCAGCTTGTAATGATCGGTGATGACACACATCGCGTGTTTCTTCGCGATCTGGGAAATATTCCCGATAAGAGCGGCACGTTTAATGACTTTGTCCGCAGGGCCGTAGCCGGTGAGTATCGTATGTTTCTCAAAGGTGAGGAGCGCCTGGAACGGTGCACCATGGAGTGTATGAAGCTGCATGCCGATTTCTTCAAAAAATTCCATCGGGTTTTGTTTGCCCGGACCATCCTCCCGGTGCTCAGTTTCCATCACTTTGGGTAACTCGTGCCGGATAAGGTTTATGGATTTTACTACGCCGGTATTAAAGAATTCCTCGATACGAATCGCCACATCGAGAGTGGTCCCCATACCGCTTTCGTATTTGCTGATGGTGCGCCGGGATACTCCAAGAACCTGCCCGAGATCCCCCAGCGACATGCTGCGTTTCTCCCGGAGATCGCGGAGCACCTCGCCATCGATGTTGACGTATAATCCACCGGGGGATGCATAGACGAGGGGAGGGATCTTCTCTACGAAATAATCATAGAGTGTTGCGGGGCTGATCGCATAGATACCATACCGGACATAGACGGCGCCACGTTCCAGCTCTGCATCCCGGGCGCGCTCACCGACAATCAGTGGAACCCCGCCGAGATGGCGCGAGATCACTTCGAGATCGAATGCTACCTCCTCGCTAACACTGTCGATATGAGACACCACTTTGATGACCAGCAACGTCCCGTTGTTGCGGGCGATAAGGTCAAAGCTCCGCGGGCGGATGAAGAACCGTTCGGAGACATCAAAACCCGCAGTTATCATAACACTGATAACCAACTGGAGTTGGCGATCCTGGGACATTTTTCGTAAAGAATGGATATAGCCTGAGGGTATATTAATATAGATATGCTCATCGGGATTGACGACACCGACTCACCGCTGGGGATGTGCACAACGTACCTCGGGGCAGTTCTTGCACGACGCCTGATCCATGAACGCATGCAGGTTCAGGAGGCAAGGCTTGTCCGTCTCAACCCGAATGTTACTTTCAAGACACGGGGAAATGCCGCGATCGCGCTTGATGTAACCGGAGATATGGATAAAGCGTTTGCAATAGGGTGCGCGGCTGTTGAGGAACTTGCTGATTTTTCGTGTGAAAACACAAATCCGGGCGTGGTGGTGGTTGACGAGCGGCCGGACCCGGCATTTTACCGGAAGGCAGTAACCGATTTCTGCCAGATTGGCGAGGCGATCGGACTTCTGGAGGCGGTTGGTGCCCGGTACCATGGATATAAAAACAAGCGTGGGTTGATTGGAGCAACTGCTGCAGTCGCAAGCGTGCTTGAGGATTGGACATCTGAAATCCTTGTGTACCGCGAGCCGGCACGATGGGGTACGCCCCGCGACGTTGATCGAACAAGCCTGTTTGCCGCAGAAGAAGCAACCTTCCCGCACACTTGGGACACGGTAGACAGGGTAAACGATGCGGTGGTCTGCGTACCACATACACCGGATCCAGTGCTGTTTGGTATACGAGGCGAAAGTCCCTCATGGGTAATGACTGCCCGGCAGATGGTCCGATCAGAGCCTCCGGCACTTTCACAGATATGGGTCACGAACCAGGGGACTGATGCCCACCTTCTTGATGAGACGATCGGTTCTTTGCGGGAAGGACTTTCGTACCGGGTACGGGGAATTGTTTCGGATACGCCGGTTACTGGCATTGGCGGGCACGTTTCTTTCACTATGAATGAGAGAGAAAATTCCCTGCAGTGTATGGCCTATGAACCCACGAAAAATTTTCGATCAATTGTGCGTCAGCTCGTGGCTGGCGATGAAGTGATCGTGGTCGGGAGTTTTAAAAAAGGGAGTGTCAATCTTGAAAAAATAAAGATTGTTATGTGTGCCCAACCGGTAACCTCCCGCCCACCGCTTTGTGCTGCATGCAACAAACGTATGACAAGTGATGGTACAGGGAAAGGCTACAAGTGTAAAAAGTGTGGGGTACGTGCGAAAGAACCGGAAGTCCAGGAAATCTCCCGTACGCTGAAACCCGGATGGTATGAAGTACCGCCGACTGCCCGGAGACACCTGGCCAAACCGTTGTGTCGCGGTGAACCGGACTTTTAAGATTGCGATAGGAAATGGGAAATCTTGCAGTACGCTAAACGGGTTGACAACAAAGCGTATCTACCACTCCGGCATTCTTACTTGAAAACTGAAGGTGCCAATTTTTTGCACCAATTACCAGGAGGAATATTATCAGAGGACCACGGTCAACAACCATACGCGATGAAGCACGATCTTGCGCCGAACGGATGGGATACCACTGGTTGTCAAACACAGATCCGGCTTTACTTTTCGATGGGCTGATGTACCGCTCCGCTGCGGTAGTCGCGGTGATACTGAAAAAGGTCCGGTATGGACTCAGTGATAACTGCATCATTGAAAAAAAATTCCCGGATGAAGTAAATTCCATTCGCGTCCTCCCCATGCCGGAGTTCGTGCTCCGTGAGATTTGGATCAGGACGCAGAATGAACGGGCATGGCGCAGGTTCTATATCCTGCCGGAAACAACTGCTGAAATCGAGTTCAATACTGCAGAACATTACCGGAACACCCACTTCAGGGAGGACTATTGGAAAGATGCTCCTTACCGGCTGGATATCCCCTTACCGCTCCCCCCTCAAAACCTGGCTAAAAAGAGGGATGAAGTCCAATAACCCCGTAAAAGGCTCCTTTTGGCAAACGGACGAAGGTCATTTTTTCCGTAAGGGAATCTGTGTCCCCACGCATGGAAAATGCCTACTAAAACGAGTGTTTTCAAGATTGAACCTATTTGCGAGGAATTTGACCCTGCAATTTAGCAGTCGTACAGGAGCCCCTTTTTTGGGGGGCTATTTTAGGCCACGACCGGGATTATCTGCTATCGTGATACTTGAAATCCTCCTTTTTTTATCGTCGGAGATAATTATTTGGACACGGATTCTTCAACCACCGCAATCTCATCGGTCTTTCGCATGGCTCAGGTTTTTGTTCAGATCCCGCATCTCTATCATGAGCGTAATGATCGTGCCGGATTTTGTCAGCATTAATTGTAATTACGCTAGTAATTCAGCGGCAAAATTTTCGCGCTTACTCCAAATTAGAGGAAGGACTCCGTAATTTTCCAGTGCTGTCGGAACTTCTTCTGGAATGTGGCGTTCCTTGTCATTGAGAATCGCATATGCTTTTGAATCAGGAGCTCGGACATCTTTTGTATCAATCCATGAGAACGATAGCATTTCTGCTTGCGCCCTGTTCGGATTATTTATTGTCTGCAAAATTCTTTCGGGTTCCTGCCGGGATTTCGGAATGACAAAATCAAAAAGATGATCATAACCAGATTTGCCAGTGAATTTTACCTTTGGAGAATACCGGATCTCGGTTTCATCTAACCATGCGACCACATCTTCATAGAATAAGCTCGCAACAATTGGTTCGGAGAGATAGAACAGGTCATTGACCGCAAGCATAGCCTGTAAGATGTTGTGTTTTTTCTGAGGGAATGATTTCTCTGTTGTTTTTATTGTTAGGATGCCCCGATCATTCTGCACGCCAAAACCCTTAAGTGTCGTGGATAATAGCGCCTGCCTTTTTTCGGTATCGATTTTGCATCCCGACATTTTCAGATCTTCTAAAATATATCCATCATCAGTCAGGACATATCCGCCATTATCTTTTCTGACATAGATCTGGAGATAATCATTATGCCTGTCCAGGAACGGGGTGGTTATTTCGACCCATTCATCAATCTGGCGCATGATGATCGATTCATTGAGCCATTGAAGATATCCATTTAACAGCCGTTGGATGTCGCTGATCATTACTCAATTCCTGCAATTATGTTTGGCTCTTTTATAATATTACAATACGTCATGAAGTCTTTCAATGTCTGCCATTGATCTGTAAGATCCGAAAACGAATCGGTTGATATGGGATATGCCCATTTATCAGCATATCCCTCCTGATAGAGGTGAATGTGTGACCCGGTAATCACTTCATCGTCAGGATTTTTATGTGGTTTGCCTGTTAAGTCCAGTCTGACCAGAATTATCATCTGGTGTACCCGGTTCTGATACGTAATTTTATTCAGTTCCAGCCTACCTCGCCAGACATCGAGCAGGAAACTAATCCGTTTGTCTTCCGATTGCAACGGAATATTGATTGAGCGCCCCCTACCGGGAAAATGCCATGTATCGTCATTTATCCGGTACTTTGGCATCTGAATGAGTGTGTCTGCCTCATCCTGAGGAATTTCAATATCGACCATGACCCTGTGTTGATGCTTTGTTTTCGATCAGTTAAAGATTGTGAATGATAATTTGCTGCTCAATCCTCAAAGGGATTTAAAGAATCTTCAAAAAAAATTAAATCTTATCCCAGCTGCATGCTGCGCATCTTGGACACGGCGGTAAAACATCAGAGTTCTGATCCAATCTGATGACTTCCGCATCTTTTCGACAACGATACAATCCTTTTCCGGGTTTTTCGCCACAAGTGTATGGCATAAAGAGCAATCGCATTTTGACAATTATAAAAAAGGTGCCATGTGGAGTGAATGTATCATTTCCTCACGCTTTCCTCCACCACTGCAATCTCATCGGCCGTCAAACCGTAGAGTCCGTATACGAGTGAATCAATCTGCCGGTCGGTCGATTCAATCTCCTGCGTGATGATTCGTTTTTCCTGGTCGGTCTTTGCTTGGCTCAAGTGTTTGTGCAGATCCAACATTTCTGTGACAAGCGTGACAATGCGGTCATGCCGGGCTTTGTCATCTGGCTTGTCGAAGTCAATAGTGTAGATAGGTATCTTACCTAGGTATTGGAAAATGAGCTGGAAACCTCCCTGAATTTTTGTACAATAATTTGAGATTAAAAACCAACCCAATTTTGAGTTAAGTATTCCTAACAAAGAAAAATCTTTTTTTACGATTGAAAAAATTGCTGTGTTAGGATAATGAATTCCAGTATCAAATGTGAAAGCTGTTTTTACCTGAAATTTTACATATACAATTTTTGATTTTTCAAATTCTGGATAATAATCGATAGAATCCTGAATTTCATACCATTTATAAATTCCGGGTTTTCTACCTCCCCATTCTCCACCATCCCAATCTTTTGGTTTTGGAATTAGTTTCGGCTTAAATTGTTTCAAGTAATTTTCAATGGCAGGATATTGTTTTATATCGATACCCCTTCGTGTAAAAATCATGAATTTATCCGAAGGTAATGGTTGATACCTTTTAATGTCACGCCCGGCCAAATATGGTTTAATAATTTCATCACTTTTAGGATCTTCCTCTATCAATTTTACTCTTGTTTTTGAATCAATAACAAAGGCACTATCCAAACCAGTTTTTATTCCACTATAAATTTCTCCCATCACGTACTCTTCCAACGGTCGTCCTGCACTCTGCAACTTCTTCAACAAATTCTCAGTTCGCTTATCACCGAGCGTCCACCCACCATCAGTGAGCGTGTGCTGATCCATCGGGAGACGGTGCTCCTTCACGTACCCATCAAGGTCCGGGAAGTCGAGGGTTTCCACCTTTGATACACAGAATTCTTTCGCAGGTTTATTGTTGGAAACCCGGATGATGCATGGGTACGTTGTAGCAGTCTTGAAGACCGGCAGATCCCCGAAGTCCACGATCTCCTCGATCTGTTTCGTGAGCAAAAACTTCCGGAGCGGTTTGCCATAGTTCGCCCGCATCCACTTATTCGCAACGATATACGAGAAGATTCCCCCAGGACGCAGGAGCGAGATGCCCTTCTCGATGAAATACGCGTAGAGATCTGCAGTGCCCTGGTAGACCACATAGCGCGACTGGTAGTACTCCTTCTGGTCCTTCAGGGATTCCTGCCGGACGTAGGGGGGGTTGCCGATCACGACATCAAAGCCGCCTGCTTTCATCACCATCGGGAACTCCTGCGACCAGTCAAAGGCGTTCACGTGCTTGCGTTCCTCCATGTTGAACGGGTGATCCTGCTTCAGGTCAAAGTAATCCGGCGCAACAAGCGAGTTCCCGCACCGGATATTGTGGTGGAGTGAAGGAAGCGCCCGCTCCGCGAAAAGTTTGAGCTGTTTGGAAACGTTTTCCTCGCTCTCTTCTTCCAGAACTTTCAGGAGCAGGGAGAGTTTCGTCACCTCTACTGCCTGCTTATCGATGTCCACACCGTAGATGTTGTTCAGGAGGATGCGTTTTCGCTCCGCAATCGTGAGCCGCCAGTCACTGCGCATCTTCGACGCATCACCATTGCCGGATTTATAGACCGGGAGTTCATACATCCCCTCCTTTTTTGCCGCTTTTCCCGATGCAACCGGATCCGGCAGGAGTGCCCTGACTTCAGGAGATGCTGGCTGGCGATCCTTAAGTACCGGAACAAGATGCTCGATATACCAGTCCCGGTGCCAGTTGAGCAGGAACCGGTACGCCCCGAGCAGGAAGGAGCCGGAACCGCACGCGGGATCGAGAATCGTCAGCTTCGCAACTTCGCGGGGGGTTTTGCCCTTCACCATTTCCCCGACAGTCTTCTTTACAATATATTCCACGATATACACAGGAGTATAGAAAACCCCGCCCGCTTTACGCACCTCCGGCTTATCCTCCACGTCAGCACGGTGGGCAGCAGTGAGCCGGATAACCTTGCCGAGGAACTGCTCGTATACCTGCCCGAGAATCTCCGGGGGAATGACTGAGAATTCATAGGGGCTCTCCGGGTAATAGAGCCGGTGAATAATATTTTTCAGGACCGTGTCATCGATGACAAGCGAGGGGGTGAGCGTATCCGGCATTTCATCGCGCCCCGCCTCTTCTGCAAAGTGGAAAAGTCCGGAATTATATTTGTCGTCAGCGACGTGGAACAAGGTACCGAGATGAGAATAGATTGCCTCTCCATCCGAAATTGCACGGACGGTTTCGTATTTTTCGATCCCGCGGTCCTCGCAGATCCGTAAAAAGATGAGCCGGTCGATAACCAGCTGGACAGCCGTATTGATTTCTTCCTGGGTAAGTGCAAGATTGCGCAGGGCAATGTTCCTGGCCAGAAGCAGCCGCCAGTTCTCAATATCCTCGAGGAATTTCTCATCTACACCGGCAGTGCCATGTTTTTCACCATGTGTCGCTACGTATTTATCGTATGATCCTTTCTGGATTCCTTCCGGGGAAAAGACCGCTGCAATCCGTTCCCATCGTTTCTCATATTCAGAATACGGGAAAAATGCGATCCGGGCGGTCGAGGCGGTATCCTCTTTCCGTATAGGTACATTACAGTCATAAACTGCAAATTCTTCGAAATTCGTCAGGATAGACAGTTTCAGCCCGGCATTCCAGGCATATCTGCGTAGTTGCAACGCCGAGGTAAGATCATCCTTAATCGGAACCGCCGGTTTTTTTGCCTCGCATATGAACTTACGTGCCCCTCCGACCCGGAATGCGTAATCGATAAACTTTGTCTGGCCACGGATGCGGATAGGGTCTTCGTGTGCTACCTCCTTATAGGCTTCCGACCATCCTTTGTTATTGTCTATATCCCAACCGAGTGCACGGAAAAATGGATCGAGAAACTCGCGACGGAGTTCCGTCTCGTTCTTCTGTCCTTTGTGATAGACAGGACGGTTATACTCATATCGTTCGACCAGATCGTGAATTGCCTGCGGTGCCGGCATCAGGCTGAGCGCCTCACGTATGATAGATAAGCAGGCAGTCAACCATGTAGCTTTCCATTTTCCATGGAGTGGAATTCAGGAGAATCACTCTGGATCATTTTAGATCATGAACATGACATGATTACTGACCTTTATCAAACATGGTTAAACATTTGAACATACAAATGTATGACAACGGATGACAATGTATGACAAAGCAATGCGATGAGCCGGTGATCCAGCTCCATATAAAACCGGGTATGACCGTCAATGAACTGGTCAATGCAATGGGGAAAGCCGGTGCGTACAATGGCGGGGCACTCTATCGTGCGGTGAACATCTATGAACAGATGCTATGCGATAAGGAGGTCACCAAATTTTTCGGGCTTGCCGGTGCGATGGTCCCTGCCGGGATGGGGGGTATTGTCTCCGATCTGATAAAAGACGGGCATATCGACGTGCTCGTATCGACCGGTGCAAATCTCACCCATGATATCATTGAAGCAATTGGCTGCCGCCATTTTCATGGTAATGCATTCTGCAACGATATCGAACTCCGGCATGATGAGATCAACCGCATCTATGATGTCTATCTCCCCAACGAGGCATTCGAACATTTCGAGGAGTTCATGCAGGGCGTGTTCGGAAAACTCGAGCCGAAGAGTACGATCTCCATCTCCGGGCTCCTCGGTCACCTTGGTTCAAATTTGAAATCCGGGATACTTCATACTGCAGCGAGAAAAAATATTCCGGTCTACTGCCCGGCGGTACAGGACTCCATGGTGGGGCTGCAGTACTGGCTCTTCTCCCAGACAAATAACGTGACTGTCGATGCTTTTGCGGATATGCCATCGCTGATGGACATCTGCTTCACGACAAAAAAAGCAGGCGCACTGCTCATTGGAGGCGGTGTGCCGAAGAACTTTATCCTCCAGAGCATGCTGATGACCCCCAACGGTTTTGATTATGCGGTGCAGCTCACCGGGGATCGCCCGGACCTCGGGGGGCTCTCCGGAGCGACCCTTGATGAGGCACGGTCATGGGGTAAAATTACCGAGGAGGCACAGGCTGTCACCGTGTATGGTGACGCAACAATCACCCTTCCCGTCATTGTCGCCGCCGCGCTGGAGCGAATCCAAAAATGACTGAACTGATCCTTGCACTCGACGTTTCCGGGAAGAAGAAAGCCCTCGCAATTGCTCATGCGTGTGCCCCGCACATCGATGCCATCAAGCTTGGCTACCCGCTGATACTTTCCTGCGGACTTTCTCTTGTGCGGGAGCTTGAGGACGAGGACCTCCCGCTGATCGCCGACTTCAAAGTCGCTGATATTCCGAATACGAACCGGCTGATCGTAGAGCAGGTTTTTGACGCGGGGTTCTCATCGGTCATCTGTCACGGGTTCACCGGAAAAGACGCAATACAGGCATGTGTCGACACGACATCCGATTGCGGGGGTGCATGTTTTGTTGTCGCCGAGATGAGCCACCCGGGGGGTTCTGAATTCTTCGGCGGCGAAACCGCAGAGCATATTGCCCGCCTCGCTATGGAGTGCGGGGCGGATGGCATTATCGCTCCCGCGACGCGACCGGACCGCATCAGGATACTGAGGGGGATCGTTAAGGGGAGAAAGATCCTCTCACCAGGTATCGGAGTCCAGGGTGGCGATGCAGATTGCATCGCCGGGCTTGTGGACGGGATTATTGTCGGCCGCGCGATCTATGAGACAGAGGATCCAATAGGAGCCGCCATGGCGTTTAAACGTTTCCGATCGACGTAACCGGATATAAAACACCGCGCACTGCGACCAGATCCTTACGCCCGCTCTTTTTTATCCATGAATTGCCGGTTTATTGAACCATCGGGTTCTAAATATTTATTAAGGATTTATGCAATCTTATACTATGGACTGGACCGCAGAACAAAAGAACCTGGCAGATAAATTCAGAAACATCGATGATATTCCGGAAAATGAGCGCAAATATAAGTGCCATACCTGCCACCTCATCGTCGATGAAAAGCCATGTCCTAACTGCGGTGAGACGCATCTTGAGGTCATGTGCCCCCTTGATCACTGCCATTGCAGCCACGAGATCATATCGGGCATCGAGTACTGCCCCCTGTGCGGTAAGCCGGTCTGCCCGGAATGTGGTTCTCATGACGTGGTGCAGGTAAGCCGGGTGACCGGTTACCTGCAGGATGTTTCCGGCTGGAATGCCGGGAAGCAGCAGGAACTCAAGGATCGCGTGCGTTATTCAGTTGCATGAGATACTATTTCGATAACGATACTCTTTTTATTCGCGGAACATTCCGCGCTGCAAGCACCGGAATATCCGGGGGGATTCGGCCGGTCTCCTCACTCTTAAACCACACCGTCCCCCCAGGCTGGAGCCACAAAGAGCCGGAAAAAGAACTGGAGTTCATAGCAGCCAATGCCGGTATTAATCAGGATTTCTTCGGTCTGTTGACCTCTGTGCCCATGAAACAATGCTGCATACTCCAGTACGATTTTATCACGGTTTTCATCACGGCAGGAGTTCGCCGTGAACCCCCGGCGAATGCCGGCACCATTAACATTATTGTAAGCAGCAGCGAAGGTATGGAAGATGCAGCACTGCTCGAATCGATTATGGTCATCGGTGAAGCAAAAGCCGAGGCACTTCAGGGAATGGATCTCCCGCTGACCGGCACCCCGACTGATGCCGTAATCGTTGGATGTGAAGGCACCATAAAACACCGGCATGCGGGGCGGCTCACCGATCCCGGCATGCGTATCCGCGAATCGGTTCTTCACGGCATACCGGAAGCGATCAGGCAACACGATGCCGCAGATCTGTCTCCCCACACCTCATTTTTCATCTTCAGCCGTTTCAAAGGAGAGCACTGGGTACAATGGACCCAAAAAGACTGCCCCTACTATCCCTGCCACTTTCCTGGTCAGCGATGCGATTTTTGTTACTGCCCCTTCTACCCATGCAAGGATGAAAAACTCGGTCAGTGGGAAGAAAGCTCTAACGGCAGAAAAGTATGGAACTGTGCAGGGTGCACACTCCTTCATGAACCTGAAGTTGCAGATTATCTGAAAAAATTTCCTGAGGTTTCCCGTTCAGAGCTGGTACGTATCCGGGATATAAAAAAGAAATAAAAGATTTACTCTTTGATGCCAAGAGCTGCGAGGAGCTCGGAGAGAGGAATGCCATGTGCTTCCGCAGCCTGACGGATTGTCTCGCCGCGGGCGATTGCACATCCGACACAGCCCATCCCGAACTTGAAGAGTGCTTCAGTTGCTTCCGGTTTTGCTTTTAAGAGATCATAGATCGTACTGTCAGCGGTAATTTCAGACATAGTATCACTATGTCAGCGTGGCGGTACATAAACCTGACCATAGCGCGGTGATCCGGAACTCGATTCGGCACTTTCACTACACATGCTTACACTATATAGTCAGTATAATTCGGCACATGTAACTGGAGATGTATGAAATGGACTTTTCCGAAGCAGCAGAAAGAATCTCCCGAAAGTTTTCTCATAAAGGAACAGAAGTCGATCCAAAAAAGATCGAGGGTAAGCTCCGCCGTCTCGTGGATGAGTTCGGTGTTCAGCCTTCTGAAGCGGAACGCAGTGTAACCAATGAACTTGCCAAGGAATTCAATCTTCCTGCAATGGGATCGTCTGGCGGGAAGAGCAGCGGAGCTGCAGACCAGAAAAAGATCGCTGACCTGACACCCGGAGAATGGGTGACCATTGAGGGTAAGATTGTTGCCCTCTCCGCGCCGGCTTCCCCTGCCATTGCCCAGAGCGGAATTATCGCGGATGACACCGGCGGCATCCGGTTTGTGGCATGGACGAAGTCGAATGCACCGGTTATGTCAGAAGGCTCATGGTACCGGATAGAATCAGCGGTTGTAGACGAGTTCAAGGGTATTTCCAGCCTGAAGATCCACTCGGGTACGACCGTGAAAGATAGTGCATCCGATGGAGCGCTCATCCCGGAAACCATACCGATTGGAAATCTGCAGAAGGGGATTGGCTGTATCCGGGCCAAGGTTGTCCAGGAATGGGATGCTTCCCATGAGAGGATGCTCCAGTCCGGTCTTCTGGGAGACGAAACGGGTACGATCAAATTTGTGATCTGGAAAGAGGAGGGTAAAGAACAACTCTCCGTGGGCAGGGTCTACAATATTTTCTATGCACTCGTTGACGAATTCAACGGCCGGCTTTCCCTGAACCTCAACATGGCAACGATCCTGCAGGATGAAGGTGATATTCCGGTGAGCGGTGGAGATACGACGGTAAGAGGGGCCATCGTGCATATCGCACCCGGCTCCGGGCTTATCAAGCGCTGTCCGGTCGAGGGATGCAACCGAGCTATCTCGCGCCAGAACTATTGCCCGGTCCATGAGATCCAGCCTAAATTCATCTATGATCTCCGGATCAAGGGGTGGCTTGATACCGGTGAGAAGACCCATAACGTCCTGCTCCCGCGGGACGTTGTAGAGTCCCTCACCGGCATCACGCTCGCTGCAGCCCAGGAGATCGCGGAAAATAATCCGCTTGGCATGGACGAAGTATTCCTGCGGATGCGGGATACGGTCCTCGGGCGCTATGTTACCTGCCAGGGTCGCGAGATCGATAACCGTCTGCTGGCCAAAACATGCGAGCGCGTTACCTTCGAGACCGGAGAACATACGGCACTCCTGAACCGGGCCGGAGGCGCGCTATGAGCACGAATCCACGCGACCTGGGGCGAAGGGAAGGAGCATTTGAACGCGAACCGGCGCGACGTGTCTTTGCCGCTGAACTTCGCGAATGCCGGTACCAGTTCAAAGACGGTGAAGATGAGAAGAGTCCGACATTTGTCCTGCTCCCGTCCGGTGAGCGGTGTAACCGGATTTTTCTGGCAGGTACCCTGACTGAGAAGCAGCGGCAGGGAGATCAGAATATATTCTACCGTGGAAGAGTCGTCGATCCCTCCGGTACATTCTTTGTAATGGCCGGCAGCTACCAGCCGGAGGCAATGCAGCAGCTTGCAAAGATCGATACGCCGGCATTTGTCGCTGTCGTGGGAAAACCCAACCTATACCAGACACCAGACGGAGCCTTTCTTGTGTCTGTCAGGATAGAATCCATCACGATCGTTGACAAAGAGACCCGCGATCTCTGGGTCCTGGATAGCGCCGCACGAACACTCGACCGGATTGATATGTTTACGACAGGTACCGGACCAGACGTCATAAAAGCAAAAGAGCAGTATCCTGCCATCGATGTCACGATATTCCGGAAGACGGCATACGACGCTTTGGCCCAGATCCGGATATAAATCTTTTTTACGGCATTTTATGTAGAACAACCTAATTTTTTCCCCCACTAATTTCCCGGTTATAGACAAGGAGTTGTTCCTGCCCGTCAGAACCCTGCCACCGTGATGATTTGAGAAGAGATTAAAAGACCGGGCTTGAAACCGGGGCTGTATCCCCTCAAAAAAGTGCATCGAAAAAAGGTTGACCAGGAAGGCACCGGGGGAAAAACTCAAAATTATTATGTTGCTTTCAAGAGGGGTGTGCCTGCTCCTGCCAACGCTCGATCACTTCACTGCCTTCCACGAATACCAGTTTATGCTTACGTGCATAGAGCCGGGCATTTTCTTTTGATAATGCATACCCGGATTCATCATCCAGCATTTCGCAGATGGTGATCGCCGGTGTGATACCCGCCATCTCCGCCATCGCAATAGAGAGCTCGGTCTGCCCCTTCCGCTGGCCGAGCAGACCATCCGCCGCCCGGAGAAGCGCCATATGACCCGGGGTGCGGAAGATCTCATGGAAGCTCACCCCGCCTCCGTTGAGTGCCCTTTTCACCTGTTCTGCGATCGCGTTGACGGTCAGCGTCCGGTCCCGGTCGGTGATCCCCGTGAAGGTATTGCGGTGATTTACCCAGAGTGAGAAGGATGAGTGGTTCTTCCGGTCGTAGGGGATATCCCCCTCGCGCTCTGCCACGGCGATTGCCCGAAGGGCGTCGCTGGCAAAAGGAAGACCAAGGCGCTGGGCTGCGACAGGATGGACCGCCGTGCAGATCAAACCCCCGCCATCCTTGCGCATCTGTACGATGTGACGGGGTGTTACGGCATCAGACCGGATGGCAAAATCTGTCTCTCCTTCCCGGTCGTCAAAATCGTAGAGCAGGATGAACTTCCCGTCCCGCAACGCTGCCAGCGCATCATCTATCATGGGCCCACCTCGACGGTTACGGTATCCGTATCTTCAACTCCGAGTTTCCGGCGCAGCGCAACCGGTGCAATCACTTCGATGATGTCTTCGGGGTAATGTGTCCGGCCGGGTACGACGATCCCGCAAGGAACGTCGCCGATGTGGCATGGGAGACACTTTGCATCACCAAACGTCCTGCCATCCGTAGAAAAGCCTTTGATCCGGATCCAGCCGAGGCTGTCGATCTTCTTACGCACCGGAAGACCGGATGCAGGGAGACGGATGTTGAGCGTCCCCGGGTACGGCTCAAATCCCAGGTGGGTCAGGAACTGCTGTTTGTAGGGTTCAAGGCTCATGTAATATTTCCCCTCACCAATTCCGCTGACGAGGGCACCAGACAATATATAACCTTTATTGCCTTCGGAAAAAATCCGGCAGAACTCCTGGTGCTCTTTGCGCAGCGCTTCTTCACCCTGGCCGGTAACCGTTACATGCTGGCCATCGGCAGCAATCGTACGCGTAACGAGACCCCGGGATTCGAGCCCTTTCAGCCGGCGCGATGCGGTCTGCTGGCTTATTGCCAGCATCTCTCCGATAGTCTGGGATGAGACAAAAACCGGGCTCTTGCAGCCGCCCCGTAAGGCAATTGCCTTGAGACACTGGAGATCTTCAGCAGGAATCATGCTTATCAAAATTGAGGTGCTTATTATTTATGGGTTGCTCTTCGGACACTTTACCGTCGTGATTCGTTCAATGTCGAATATCCGTTCGTTAGTTATATAATGCCACGGGTTCTTGGTAATGAGCATGAAATCCGGATTGCGTAACCAGCTTGCTGAAAAGATGGCAGGTGAGATTACCCTGTCGGATTCACCAGGACATGCGCTGAAAAAATGGCGTATGAACTTTGAGATTGCACCGGGAGTCCTGTCGGACCGTCTCGGTGTGTCCCCGTCAGTCATCAGCGACTACGAAGGCGGAAGAAGAAAAAGTCCTGGCACTGCTGTTGTTGGCAAAATTGTCGACACGCTCCTTGCTATCGATGAGGAGAGTGACGGAAGACATATCCAGAAATTTTCGACCATGCTCTTTTCCAATGTTGAAGATGATGTGATCTACGACATCCACGAGTATGCAACACCGGTCCCGCTCAAGGATTTCTCTGAAGCTATCGGCTGCACGCTCCTCTGTGGGTCCATGGATCAGGTTCTTTTTGGCTATACGGTGGTGAACAGCCTGAATGCGATCATGCAGTTCTCTTCTGATGAGTTTAACCGCATTTACGGATGGAGCACCGAGAGGGCGGTTGTCTTTACCAACGTTTCAACGGGAAAATCTCCGATGGTTGCAATTCGTGTAACTCCCTTCAAGCCCCGATGCGTGGTGCTGCAGGGAATAGACGCTGCCGATGTTCATCCTATCGTGGAGAAGATGGCAGAACGGGATCACATCACGGTGATGTGCACGAGCTGGGAAATCGACAAAATTGTGAGTACATTGAGGGAAAAAGAATGGTAGGCATCATAACCTACGGTGTATATATACCGAGATACCGGATCAAGGTTGAGGAGATCGCGAAAGTCTGGGGCGCAAATGCCGCAGATATCTCCGGGGGATTAGGCGTTTTTGAGAAGTCTGTCCCCGACCTTGACGAGGATGCAGCGACGATTGCGGTTGAAGCGGCGCGTAATGCGTTGCTCCGCAGGACGATCGATCCGAAGGATATTGGCGCAGTGTACGTGGGCAGCGAATCTCATCCTTATGCAGTGAAACCTACAGCATGTACAGTGGGAGAAGCGATTGGCGCGACACCCAACATGACCGCAGCGGATTATGAGTTTGCCTGCAAGGCAGGTACTGCAGCAATCCAGACCTGCATGGGACTGGTAAAGAGCGAGATGATCACCTATGGTCTTGCCATCGGTTCCGATGTTTCCCAGGGAGCGCCAAGTGATCCCCTCGAGTATACCGCAGCAGCCGGTGGTGCCGCCTTCCTGATTGGGCGGGATGACCCGATTGCCACCATTCATCATACCTGCTCCTTCACGACAGATACCCCGGACTTCTGGCGACGGGAAGGCCAGGACTATCCCCGGCATGGGGGACGATTCACCGGAGACCCGGGCTATTTCAAGCATGTCGAGGGTGCGAGCAGGCTGCTCTTTGAACAGACCGGCAAGAGCCCGAAAGATTTCACGTATGGAGTCTTCCACCAGCCGAACGCGAAGTTCCCGCAAAAGGTCGCCAAAAACCTGGGATTCACCCATGATCAGATTAAACCGGGCCTCGTAGTCCCAACGCTGGGAAACACCTACTCGGGAGCTTCCCCCATCGGGCTTGCCGCAACACTTGACATCGCAAAACCCGGAGATACGATCTTTGTCTGCTCCTTTGGTTCCGGGGCAGGCGGCGATGCATTCGATATTGAGGTCACCGATGCAATCCTGTCTGATAAATTCCGGCGCGATGCTGCACCAAGTGTAAAGCAGTTGTTGAAAGATCCCATTTACCTGGACTATGCCCGGTATGCTGTGCATAAGGGAAAAATCGTGATGCAATTATGAGAGATGTTGCTGTTATCGGTGTCGGGTGTACGACGTTTGGCGAGAAATGGTCGAGCGGGTTTCGCGAACTTTTTGTCGAAGCAGGAGCGCTTGCACTTGAAGATGCCCAGCTCTCCGGCGAAAAGATCGATGCGATGTACGTCGGCAACATGAGCGCAGGGCGGTTTATCGAGCAGGAGCACATTGGTGCATTAATTGCTGACTATGCCGGCCTCGCAACGCACCATATTCCCTCGACAAGAGTAGAAGCTGCCTGTGCCTCGGGCGGTCTCGCTTTCCGCCAGGCAGTGATTGCAGTTGCCAGCGGGATGGAAGATATTGTCGTTGCGGCCGGTGTCGAGAAGATGACTGATGTGGAACCGGGCGCAAGCACCGATACCCTCACCGGGGCCGCAGACCGCGAGTGGGAGGGATTTGTAGGCGCAACATTCCCCGGGCTGTATGCGATGATAGCTACTGATTATATGCACCGCTATCCCCTGACCCGCGAGCAGCTTGCCCAGGTCGCGGTTAAGAATCATTACAACGGGGCGAGAAACCCTATCGCACAGTACCAGCAGGAAATCACCATCGAGACGGTCTTGAAATCCCCTATGGTCGCCGAACCCCTGCGGCTTTTCGACTGCTCGCCGATTACTGATGGCGCAGCTGCCGTGATCGTGGCGCCGCTCTCCCGTGCAAGAGAATTTACTGATGCTCCGATCAGGGTGCTTGCGAGCGCCCAGGCAAGTGACACCATTACCCTCCATGACCGTCGTGATATCTCGACTCTCGATGCGACCGTCGTAGCAGGTCAGAGGGCGTTCAGGATGGCAAAACTTGCCCACAAGGATATCGACATGGTTGAAGTTCATGACTGCTTTTCGATCGCGGAGATATGTGCCATTGAAGACCTGGGGTTCTGCAGGAAAGGTGAAGCAGGGAAATTCACTGCCGACGGAGAGACGTCGCTCGGCGGCAGGATCCCGGTCAATACGAGCGGCGGGCTTAAGGCCTGCGGGCATCCTGTCGGCGCGACCGGGATCAAGCAGGTATATGAGATTACCAAGCAGCTCCGGAACGAGGCGGGGAAACGCCAGATCGACGGGGCAGAGATCGGAATGACCCATAATGTGGGGGGTACCGGAGCAACCGCAGTTGTTCATATCCTCGGGAGGTGCTGAGATGACGGTCGCACGATTCTGGAGAAAGATCCCGCAGCGCTATAACATGATCGGGACAAGGTGTGAAACCTGCGGGAGGCACTTTTTTCCCCCACGGACATTCTGTCCTGACTGCCGCCGGAATGGCAGGATCGTTGATCACAAGTTTGCCGGGTCCGGTGAAATTGTAACCTACACCGTTATTCATACGGCAAATGAACAGTTCGAGGCCTTCACCCCCTATGTGCTCGCCATCGTAAAACTGGATGAGGGGCCACGCATGACTGCCCAGATTGTCTGCCGCCCGGACAAAGTGAAGATCGGTATGCGGGTGAAGAGCGTGTTCCGCCGGATCGCCACAGATGGCGAAAGCGGTATCATCCATTATGGTACGAAGTTTATACCGGTTGAGTAAGTTCTTCAAACTTTTTTTCCACCCGGGTTTTGAAAAAGTGATGAGAGTCCGGGAATTGCGCTTCTGCAAACTTCGGAGCCTCCTTTGTTTAATTTCCCCCACAGATCTTTTCAATAGAGTTCACGCCACCGGTGATCGGGTAATTTTCAGAGGGTAAAACCCTGACTGGTTTTTTTGCGCGGAAACAGTGAGCATCATTATCCACCGGCACAAGCGCAGTCGTAGAAGACGCGGAAAAAACACCACGTAAACTTCATCCGTGAATTTTTTTCTATTTACGGAAATTCTGAGGTTAGTAAAAAAAATGCCATGGCTCAATTGTTTCCTGTGACAATATCGTACACCGCATGCCACTGCGCAGGGGAATATGAACGAACGATGCGTTCGCTCATCGCTATCCCTCCCAGATCAGATATGGCGCTGAGGTGTTCCCCTTCTCGTGAAACGAGGGAGTAGAAATGGATCATCCCGCCGGGTTTGCTGAGACGGAATGCATGGGGAAGGAATGCGGTACCGGACAGAGGGAGATTCATGACAATACGGTCAAACTGCCAACGCATTATGGCCGGGAGATGATGCGCATCGGCAAGGACGGGGAGAACATTCTTCGTACGATTCCGGGCACAATTTGCCAGCATCAGGAGAATTGCGTCAGGGTTGATATCTGATGCGACGACACGCTCCGCGCGTGCTGCAAGGGTAATCGCAAAGGGCCCGACACCGGCAAACATATCGAGCACCGTCTCGCGATCTCCCAGCTGTGAAAGAATGCGCTGCCGTTCAGATGAGAGCCGGGCGGAGAAATAGACGGTCGAGAGATCTACGGTAAACCGGTGCCCGTATTCGATCACTACCGTACGGGTCGTCGGGAGACCTGCAATGACCTCGAATTCGCGGGTGCGGTACTCCCCCGAGACGCCGCTGGTTGCCCAGAGAACCGTGTGAAGAGAGGGGCGGGCTGCGAGGATCTGTGCCGCGCCTGCCGGATCCCGGTCCTGCAGGATGGCAATGCCGCCGACGAGCTCGTGACGCGGAAGGACAACCCGTTCCGGCATGGGATCAAAATCATACCGTTCCGCACCTTCGCGGCTTTCAGTAATGGGGAGGAGAAGCAGGGTGCCTTCCCGCCGCACTTTCAGCGAGAGATCCAGCACCCCCTCCGCAATCAGCGCCTGCCGCAGTTCTTCACCCTGATGCACAGGTACCCGGATACACCATTGCCCGACCATTTCCCCGTAACCACCGGTATCATAAATTTATACGATGTACCACTATTCATGGCTGATGATGCAGAGCGTCGCGGGGATCCCGCCTGCGGGGATGGATCCGGTCGTACAACCGGGGACGAGGGCATGTATACAAAACTAAAGAACGGATCCGTGAAACTCCACGAGCTGGAAAAGGATCTTCCTCCGCTCGATGCGATCCGGGTACGGAGAGGTTATATCGAACAGGAGACCGGGACGTCGCTTGAAAATCTCGGCATCTTTTCGATCGATATCGAGCGCGTGGTAAAGCGCAATTGCGAGAACATGATCGGGACGGTCCAGGTTCCGGTCGGTGTGGCGGGCCCGCTCCTTGTTCAGGGAGAATATGCACAGGGGAGTTTCTATCTTCCGCTCGCAACGACAGAAGGCGCGCTCGTTGCGTCGGTAAATCGCGGCTGCAGCGCAATTACCCGGGCCGGCGGGGTCCAGGTGCGTATTCTTCATGACGGGATGACGAGGGCTCCGGTCTTTGCCGCAGAGAGCGTCGTTCATGCAAAGCAGGTGGCGGACTGGGTAGCGGAGCACTATCATGATCTCCGCGCGGCAGCAGAGAGCACCACATCCCACGGAAAACTGACAGACATTGTCACCTTTATTGCAGGCACCAGTGTTTTTGTCAGGCTCGAGTTCGACACCAAGGATGCGATGGGGATGAACATGGTGACGATCGCGAGCGCGAAGGTGGCAGATCTGGTCGCGCAGGGGACCGGGGCCCGTCTTGTCGCCCTCTCGGGGAATATGTGCACCGATAAAAAACCGGCTGCAATCAACGGGATCATGGGGCGGGGGAGGAGTGTTGTTGCAGGTGTTGCACTCTCCCATGAATTCATCCGGGAGATCTTAAAAACGGATGCAGGAAACCTTGTTGAGGTGAACTACCGGAAAAATCTTGTCGGCTCAGCCCGCGCCGGCTCGATGGGATTTAACGCACATGCCGTAAATGTTGTCGCTGCGATGTTTATCGCCTGCGGGCAGGATGCTGCCCACTCCATTGACGGGAGCACCTGCATTACGACCGTGGATCTCACCGAGTCGGGAGTCTACGTCGCCGTCACGCTTCCCTCGCTGCCCGTAGGAACCGTTGGCGGGGGGACCGGGGTAGAGACCCAGCAGGAATGCCTGCGGATCCTCGGGGTAGCTGGGAGCGGAAACCCTCCGGGTTCGAATGCCCGGAAGCTGGCAGAGATCATCGGGGCTGGCGTGCTCGCCGGCGAGCTCTCTCTTCTCGGAGCCCTTGCCGCCCAGCACCTTGCCCGGGCACACCAGCAGCTTGGCCGCGGTTAAAACCTGAACCACTTCATCATCACGAGTGCATCTTCCCCATCAGCGTAGTAGCCGTCAATCTCAAAGACCGCTTTATAGCCCAGCCTGCAATAAAACCGCTGGGCTCCCGTGTTGGACACCCGGACTTCCAGCTGAATCCCGGTGGCGAGCTCCAGCGCGAACTGGTGCTCGAGCCGTCGCAGGAGCAACCGCCCGATCCCCCGTTTCCGGTAGTCAGAGCTCACCCCGAAATTGCACAGGTGCCCGTAGATATTTTCCCCGGTGTCCTCCAGCCCGCCGACCACAAACCCGGTGACAGCCCCATTGCAGACTGCGACAAAATAGGTGGTGGGAAAGTACGTGAACGCTTCAAGAAAAACGGATTCTTCCCATGGGTCGATGAATGACTCTTTCTCGATGGAAACTATTGCCGGAATATCCACGGGTGCCGCGCGGCGGATGAGGGGTAATGGAAAGGTTGCGAGATCGTGCGATCGGATCATGGGGACGGGTTCCTCTTCGGGCTCAGTAGTAGTATTCATGAGCTTTTGCAAATCATAGCCTTTGCCCCCGGCAAAAAGAGTGCGGAAAATATATGGTAGCACACCCAACTATGAGGACAGGTTATGCTTCCGGACAGGCAAGGGTGAAAACATGGTCAGGATCTATCGTTTTACCGGAGTGCGCCCCGATCGTTGTGCTGCACCATCGATTGCGGCCGTCCCGTATGACGTCGTGACCGCTGACGAGGCACGGGCCATCATCGCAAAAAATCCCCAAACCTTTTTGCGCGTGAGCCGCTCCGACGCAGAATTACCCGGGCTTGCTCCCAACGACGAACGCGTATACCAGCGGGCACGCGAGAACTTCGATGCACTCATGTCAGACGGGCGCATGAGAAAAGACCCTGAACCTGCCATGTATCTCTACCGGGTCTGCCAGAAGGGTGAGACATATCTGGGGCTCTGCTGCTGTCTTGATGTTGACGACTACCGGAGAAACTGCATCCGCCGCCATGAGCAGACCCGGTACGATAAGGAGGAGGACCGGACCCGGCATATTGAGGCAGTCGGGGCACACAATGGTCCGGTGGTTCTCCTCTATCGCGACAGCAAGGGTATTTTTTCCTTCATCAAATCGCTGATCGGCGAATCGGTAATACCGGACGCAGAAGTTACCACCGATACGGGAATCCTTCACCAGATATTCCGGATCACGGACAGGATAGTTCTTGACCGGCTCGAAGCTCATTTCTCCTCAGTTCCCGCGCTCTATATTGCTGACGGCCACCACCGGGCAAAAGCTGCCATGAATGTTGTTGACCGCCGTATGGCTGCCGGGAAGCCTGTGGATGGCGAAATTTCGCGGTTTATGGGGGTGTTGTTTGCGCACGATCAGGTAAAGATACACGGCTACAGCCGGCTGCTCACGGACATCGCTGCCTATACCCCGGAGACATTCATTCACGGACTCGAAGATTGTTTTGACGTCCGGAAGTACGGTCCGGTTGATGGGGACGGATACAATATCCCTCCCCGGATTCTCCACCCTGAAAGATTCCATGTTTTCCATATGTACCTTGCCGGGGACTGGTACGAATGTACCCGCCCGGTTAGTGCATGTTCACCGCCCCTCGATGCGCTTGATGTCGCGATCCTCCAGAAACTGGTACTCGAACCGATGCTCGGCATCAGCGATCCACGGGGAGATGCACGCCTGCAATATCTCGGGGGTGCCCGCCCGGTATCGGATCTTGAGAAACTTGTTGACGGGGGGAAGTACCGGGTTGCGTTTGCCATGCAGCCGGTCAGGATCGAGACCGTACTCGCTATTGCTGATACGAACGGTGTGATGCCGCCAAAGTCCACATGGTTTGAGCCCAAGCTGTTGAGCGGACTGGTCGTGCATTCATTCGAATAAAAAACCTACCCCTATCCTTTATCGTTTTTTGAAGCGATGGTGTATGGTATGATTACCCTCGCTCTCCCCAAAGGCAGTCTCGAAGCGCAGACACTCCAGCTATTCAAGGAGGCCGACCTTGAGGTCAAACGCACCGACCGGGATTACAATCCGTGTATCACCGATAATCGTATCGGCAAGATCAAGATCCTCCGCCCCCAGGAGATTCCCACCTATGTCGAGAAGGGATATTTTGATCTCGGCATCTCCGGTCTGGACTGGGTATATGAGACCGGGTCCGATGTTGTCGAGGTAGCAAAATTGTCGTACAGCAAGACGGGTGAAGGGAACGTAAAGATTGTCGTCGCAGTGCACCGTGACGAACCCATGGATGATGTCAGCAAGATCCGTCCCAATAGCCGGGTGACCACTGAATATCCTGAACTTACAAAGAAGTATTTCACTCAGCTGGGAATACCGGTCCAGCTCTTTCACTCATACGGGGCATCCGAGGCAAAAGTCCCGGATCTCATGGACGTAGTGGTCGACCTGACAGAAACCGGTACTACCCTGCGCAAGAACGGGCTCAAGATCATCGGGCAGATCATGGAGTCCTACACGGTGATCATTGCTAACAAAGCCAGCTGGGCCGACCCGCAGAAACGCCGTGAGATCGAGGAGATAAAGACGCTGCTCTTTGGCGTGATCGAAGCGCGGCACAAGGTGCTTCTTACGATGAACGTCCCGACCCATGCCATGGAAAAGATTGTCGCTGCCCTCCCGGCGATGAAGAAACCCACCGTCAGCCGCCTCCACGGGATCGACTATTACAGCATCCAGACGGTTGTGGCAAAGAACGCAGTCAACCAGCTGATCCCCCGGCTCAAGGCATGCGGTGCGGAAGATATCCTGGAGATACCGATATCGAAGATTGTGCCGTAATCTTTGAAATTACATCATTCCATCCTTATCTTGATGAGCCGGATATCATCGTCCTGACAGCAAAATATTATGTCAAAGAAATTGAATGAATCATTTATTGCATAGGGGCTAAAATAAATACCAAATATTTATATCTGTTGTTATCTCAATATGCCTTTAAGAATGAATATGCACAAATTTATCCCCATTATTTTCTCCATATTAATACTTCTCGTCATAAGCAGCGCCTGCGTTACGCAATCATCATCGAACCAGACAAATCCCCAAGATGTCGGGATTACCCGGATTTCTTCAATGGCAGATTCGACCTATATCAGTTTTGATGTGGCCCAACAGAATCTTCTGACCTATCAGCCCGATTCCACAAGTCAATCCGCTGACATAAAAACGATCTACACTATTCATGGCATGAATGTTAATGAATCAGGATATGCCGCAAGCTGGATTTTTGGAGTGCGTATTTCTAATGTAACTGAACTGCTCGCATATGGGCCGGGCGGCTGGATAAAGATCCCATATAATACATCCTTCCCCTCTGAAGAGATTGATGTTGGTAAGATTGTACCTCCAGGCCGTTTATTCAGCCAGAACAATGCAGTGATACTCGGCAACCCCTCCAGGACAATATCTGAACGGCGGGATCTTGATTTAAAACAGGGTATCTATACACTCACTATCGCTTCTGACAGTACAGTCAGGACCCTCACGTTCAATGCAACAACCGGGGAGCTGATTTCATAACAATGACAAACGAGAACGGAGCTTTAACCATCGATTTTCTCATTGGCTTTACGATCTTCCTCCTTGCCTTCATATGGGTGGTGTCAATGATCCCCGGCCTGTTAATCGGGTTGCAGTCTTACACCATCGATTATGACGCCGTAGCGTACCGGACCAGCGTGATTCTTGTTGAGGACCCGGGAGAGCCTGCCCTACCGATGGCTGCAAATCCATGGGAATACCTGACTGACAAGAGAGATGTGGTGCGGTTTGGTCTTGCCATGTCGAAGGATACGCCCAATATCCTGTCACAGGATAAAGTGAACCGGTTTTTCTGCGCTACAGCTTTTGCCTATCCGGTAGATTACCAGAATAAGACTATTTTTGGGGACTACCCGTACCGGTTTAATATTTCGCTTCTGGATGTCGGGAGTAATAAGGTTCTGAGCGTGGGAGACGTTATGGATCCCAATAGCAGCTACGGGACTATCCGGCGTCTCGTAAAAATCAAGGGTTCCAGCTATGCCACGATAAACTCGACTAACTTAACGTATATGAACAAGTATCATTATTTAAACGGGGGTAATGATACAACCCAGCATAATTTTATAATCCTCATCAATCAAAACGAACTACTCTCAGGACAGGTCAGGGACCCAATCTACCAGATTAATCCGGCAACAGAAGATATTACCATTAACATTACGAACATCAATTCAACGTTAAGTAATCCAGAGCAGTGTTTCAGTATCAATCTCAGCAGAATAACTGTATCCTCGCAAGACCAGAACACGAATACATTTTACACGGTAGGCTATCTTGATAATCCTGTTGTTGACGGAATCCAATACAACCAGTCCCTTACGCCGCCGTATGTTGTCAAAAATAATATTTCAATGATACTTGATCCCAGCTTTATTCCATGGGTAAATTATAAATTGATTTACGTTAATCTCCCGTTCAACCTGACTAAAAACAATACCGCATGCCCCAGCCCTCCCTATAATTTTACCGGCAGCAAGTTCCTGAATAATACCTTCACGTCACCCTTTGACTACAATTACGACCCGAATAATGTCACGCAGGTCGATCTCCGGGATGCAGTACTGGAAGTGGACGTCGGGTCCGGATACAGGACAGCAACTCAAATCTTAATCGGGCAACTGACCGCCGCATTCAAAGCGACTATCCAAAGCGGCTATCCTACCATAACCGTGAAATTTACGGATCAGTCAACACCAACCGGTGCTCCCGTGAGCTGGGATTGGGACTATGGGGATGGAACACCCCATGGAACAACAAATATTCCCACCCATATCTACGCCGCAGCAGGTCTTAAAAGTGTCACACTTACGGTGAAGGATACCAATGGCGTGAGCGCTTCCACTACCCAGACAGTAGATTTGTCGGCACCAGTTGCGGGTTTCACTTTGAATCCCTCAACCGGGGATGCACCTCTTACGTTAACATTTAACGATACATCAACTGGTGGGGTACCCTCTAACTGGTTCATGGACTTTGGTGACCTCTCGAACTCTTCCAGTCCAGGTCCTTGGACCCATACCTATACTGTCGTAGGTACCTACACGGCAAATCTGACAGTATCAAACTACTTTGGGCCCAGTTCTGCCACAAATCAGGTCACTGTCAATCCCCCGACCGTAACTGGCATTTCACCGACAGCCGGCGTGTTAGCTGGCGGTACCACTGTGGCGATCACCGGGACAGGCTTTACCAGTGCGACCGCAGTTAAATTTGGCGGCACCTCGGCAACCTCGTTCACGGTTAACAGCGCTACTTCGATTACAGCGATCTCCCCGGCCCATTCAGCTGGAACCGTTGACGTCACCGTTACCATACCCGGCGGCACATCTGCGACTTCAATCAACGACCAATACACCTACAGTGCAGCCCCGACCGTAACCGGCATATCACCGACAAGTGGACCTGTTGCGGGCGGTACCTCGGTCAATATTACCGGTACCGGGTTTACCGGTGCAACCGCAGTTAAATTTGGCGGCACCTCGGCAACCTCGTTCACAGTTAACAGCGCTACCTCGATTACAGCGATCTCACCTGCCAAGGCAACAGGAGGTACCGTTGATGTAACAATCACCACACCTGGCGGTACCAGCGCTACTTCAGTAAATGACCGGTTCACGTATACTGGTGTAGCCCCGACAGTAACCAGCATCTCCCCGACAAGTGGACCTGCGGCGGGCGGTACCTCGGTCACTATCACTGGTACCGGGTTTACCAGTGCAGCAACCGTCAGGTTCGGAGCCACTGCCGGTACCGGTGTGACCTTTGTCTCCGACACTCAAATCACCGTCACCTCTCCAGCCAAGGCAGCTGGTGGTACCGTCGACGTAACGGTCACCACGGTCGGCGGTACCAGTGCTACTTCAGTAAATGACCGGTTCACGTATACGGGTGTGGCCCCGACAGTAACCAGCATCTCTCCGATAAGTGGACCTGCGGCGGGCGGTACCTCGGTCACTATCACTGGTACCGGGTTTACGAGCGCAGCGACCGTCAGGTTCGGAGCCACTGCTGGTACCGGCGTGACTTTTGTCTCCGACACTCAAATCACCGTCACCTCTCCAGCCAAGGCAGCTGGTGGTACCGTTGACGTAACGGTCACCACGGTCGGCGGTACCAGCGCCACATCAGCCAATGACCGGTTCACGTATACGGGTGTGGCCCCGACAGTAACCGGCATCTCCCCGATAAGTGGAACACGGCTTGGCGGTACCTCGGTCACTATTACCGGTACCGGGTTTACGAGCGCAGCGACCGTCAATTTCGGAGCTGCTGCCGGTACCGGTGTGACCTTTGTCTCCGACACTCAAATTACCGTCACCTCTCCTGCCAAAGCAGCTGGTGGTACCGTTGACGTAAGGGTCACCACGGTTGGTGGTACCAGCGCTACCTCAGCGAATGACCAATTCACATATACTGGTGTTGCACCTACAGTAACCAGCATCTCTCCGACACATGGACCTGCAGGGGGCGGTACCTCGGTCACTATCACTGGTACCGGGTTTACCAGTGCATCTACCGTCAGTTTCGGTGGCACTGCCGGTACCGGTGTGACCTTTGTCTCTGACACCCAAATTACTGTCACCTCTCCAGCCCATGCAAATGGTACAGTCGATGTAAGAGTCACTACGGTTGGTGGTACCAGCGCTACCTCAGCGAATGACCGGTTTACATATCCGTAGTGATTAACATGACTGATGTTCCATTCTTTCAGAAACAGGAGTCGTGCTGATATGACAAATTCTGACGGACAACTCTATACCATTGAAGGTTTTGCAGCAGCGCTGATCATGCTCATGACAGCCTATCTCGTTGTCAACGCGACATCGGTATATACCGCGGGTGATACCCATATCAGCGACATGCAACTGGAGGCGCTGGGAAGCGATGCACTGAATATGATGGGAACACCAACGAATACCACGATGGACGTGATCGGTACCAGTCCGCTCCGGACGATCATTGAAAATGATGATGCCATCACGTTCAAAACGATGTTCCTGAATTTGACCAACAACAGGACAGGGCTACCCCCGGATTATATCAGCAGGATCGGTTCAACAATGGATTTCATTCAGTTTAACGCCAGCTATACCTGCCGGGATTTAAGCAATAATGTTATTTCGACCACCCCTATCAGTTATTCCCGTAACCTGACCGGAGGAGAACATACGGTCCGGGCAACGAAGTGGGTAATTGTGAATGAAGGGGTTTGTGGAAATGGTATACAGCATCGCGCCGTTCTCGTGGAGGTGCTGATGTGGCGAGACTGAATGATGATGCCCAGTGGATCATCCTGATGGGATTTCTGGTAAGTTTCAGCTTTTTCTTCCTGGCACTGGTCATTAACCAGTCAACAGTCGTAGGACAGACAACCGCTGAAAGTGTGATCGAGTTCCCGAAAAATGATATCCGTGATGTCCGGCAGGTGATTGGTCAGTCGGTGAATGATCCGAACCTGCCCGTCATAAGAAATGACATCACGGTCCTCTCGATGAACCGGAAGGGTTCGGTTCTTAAATATACGAATATAACCAATGGCAGTGCCACGTATATCCAGATTCATTATAACAACGGGGTGACGGAATACAATGAAAACTGGTCGTATCTCTGATCAGCTGCAAAATGATTGTGCAACCGCGAACATGATTGAGTACCTCATGATTACTGCAGTTATCATGTGTCTTCTTATCGTGATGCTCCTGCTGGTAAACACAAATATCCTGGAAGATCCCGCCAACAGGCTCGTTTATGTTGCCTTTACTGATATCGGCAATGGTGTGTCCACCCGGATGGTGGACGTATATTCCATTTCACCGGTGGACGGGACGGTTCTTACCCATTTTGATATCCCTGACGATATCGCGGGAAAGAATTATTTTGTTGAAGTCGGAACACGTCAGAACCCGGATAATGGAGCTATGAATGACCAGTATATCAGGGTATACCGGAATTATCTTACAACAGATATTACCCTCTCGGGAATCGGAGCTACCCGTAATGCGAGTGGAAGCACGACCGGCGGGGGATTAAACACGATCTGCTATAATTCGAGTGGAATTACTCCAGGGGTGGAATGTTGATGGCGACACGAAATACTCTTAGCTTAAATGACCGGGGAGTTTCCGAATCAATAGGGTTCATGCTCATCTTTGCCATAGTGATTGCCGGCATCGGTCTTGTGACTCTGTACGGGTACCCGTTACTCCTTCAGCAACAGGTCGGTGCTGATGAAAAGATTATGGAAAAGAACATGATAGTATTGCAAAATGACATCAAAAGCCTCGCATACAAGACGGTGCCGTTCAAGGAGACCTCCCTGAAAATCGGCGGGGGATCATTAACCGTATACAGTTCTGCTACCAATCCCGGGGCATCAAATCTTACCATTTACGACTCCACATCTCCTCCTAACCGTTATATTTTGAATTTCAGTTCCGGCGAACTGCGCTATGAATCGGTCAGCTCCCAGACGGACATCTCTCTCCAGAATGGTGCAGTTGTGATGCGCCCGCGTATTCAACCGGGGTCTACCATGCTTGCAGAACCCCGATGGTTCTATGATGCGAATACAAATACGATGGTAATCAATCTCATCAACATCACCAGTTCCGGTCTTATGGCAAAAGAGGGCATTGGAACCGTGCAGATGGCACTGGGGGAAACCAATTATAGTTATTCCTCTATCCCGGCAGGTACCTCCATGAAATTGGATTATACACCTGATATCACAGGAGTACAGAATTATTCGGTTGCATGGGACAATTACTTCACCCAGACCCTGAAAATGCCATCTCCGGTAATAGCCGGCGCAACGAGAAAATATCAACTTCCCACGGATACCACCCGCCCGGCTATACTCGTCATTAAAAGATATGAAGTTATTATTAAAAATCTCTGATTTTACCAGTCAATTATCTTTTTATTTGCAACACACTTTTTCCTCAGGTGATGCAGGTCGATTCTCACGGTGCGTAATTTTCATCTTGTGTTCCATGAAATTTTCCATGAGGTCCTGAAAGGTACAATTCGACAAAGTACCGATATATCCCATAGACTTTTACCATGGACAGAGGTAATTCTGAAACCCCCTGATCATTCATTTTACTGGTGAGGGATGCCGTAAAAATAAAGTTCGAAATCCAATAATTCAAAAAAATTAATTAAGTCTGATGAATGTAACGCCTTTCGTGCTGTATGTGTAATTACCACAAGATGGTGAAGTTGAGGCGGTGTTGTCGGCCGTAGATGTAGTAACCTGAATACTGTAGGTTCCCGGCGGCACTGTTCTCATATCAAATTGTGCACTTCTTGTTATAGTACTATTTCCATTCACATGGTAGCCCCCATAATAGAATGGTACATGGGCACCGGAATTATCAATATAACTGACTATCTCGGAGATGTCCGTTGGGCCACCAACATATGTTATGTTCCATGTTAACGGAATGATAACTGAGTTTGGTACCTGCGCCGGGCAGGAACCAGTTACATCGATCTGTTGAAGTTGGAAACCGGTCGCATTGAGGCTCGGCACTACGGTAAGGAAAGTATGCGGTAGCGTGAGGGTGGAAGTGCC
>Ga0209777_10000940_pt1 | contig 44777 bp, 45 predicted proteins | sample FrelakmetHBP12HB_FD_187147 | JGI IMG/M metagenome (GOLD analysis project Ga0209777, IMG submission 187147) | Freshwater lake sediment microbial communities from the University of Notre Dame, USA, for methane emissions studies -HBP12 HB (SPAdes)... | ecosystem: Environmental > Aquatic >...
GTGGTTTTACAAGGAGCCACTCCTTGTTTAGCACGCCGTGCCCCAATTGTTTTTGGAGGTCTTTCTTGAATTCATACCAGGTAAAATACAATGCTTTTTCCATCCATCGCTCCAAACGTACCCTTTATTTACTAATCCTATACTTACTTAATTTTACTTTACCTCCAATCGTAGTAAATGGGCTATTGGTAATGGATTAGGCGTTACTAAAGTAATGTCCTTATCAGATAAAATCCAAAAATAAGGCGCACCGAATTCTGTTAGTGCCAATAACCAAATAACTTTCAATTGTTCTGAAAATTAGTGCCAATTTGGCGAAATTAAAAAAGAAGTGCCCTCATGTTCTGATGACCTAAGGGCTTTTTCGTATCTATTTTAGTGGAGCGGGAGACGAGATTCGAACTCGCGACTTTTTGCTTGGGAAGCAAACATTCTACCACTGAATTACTCCCGCTCAGTTCGCTTCTATTTTAACCGATTCTCCATTGGCTGTAAAGGATTTCAGGAAAATGCTCATTTCGTTTTCCCATAGACCTGCTCGTACATCATACCGGTATGATATGCAATTTGCGGTTTCAGTGAGTCATCCATTGGCACCGGGAGATATTTGGCTACGTCAACACTTCCTATCACCTCATCCCTGGTTTGCCCCTGTTTTATCATATCAGTCACCTGTGCCTGCAATCCTTCAAAATACACCCGCAGGTCATGTGCTTGATTCTTGCCGCAAATCTCACCGTGCCCCGGAATTATCTTATCGATATCCATTCTCTCGGTTTTTTTCAGCAGTCTATTCCATTCGTCGAATTGCGAAATCGGTGTGGGATACGGCATACCGAAATTTATATTATCCCCGCAGAAGAGTATCTTGTCCTGTGGTAAATAGACGAACACGGACGCAGAGGAATGACCCCCAACGTGGAACATCTGGATTTCCGTGCTTCCCAGCTTTAAATTCAACGTGTCGTTATAGGTGATTTGGGGGAAGTTAAGTTTTACGTTATCGAAATAATTTTTATGTTGTCGGTACAGTTCAGGGAAAAAGATATTTACATCTTGAGGTAACGCGGTTCTCAGCCGTTCTATCTCAGGAATGACGTTAATATGGGCGATAATCCTTTTACCGAACTCCGCCCCACCGAGAACGTGATCGAAATGTTCGTGGGTAAAAATCGTATACGCGATATTGGAAATATTTATCTTTTTCTTCAGATCGGCAATATCTGCCGGTAACGCCGGAGTATCGATCAACACGATACCCTCATCTGTCAATACCCATCCGATATTGCATCCGGTGTAATTAGTCTCGGCGAAAATACGATCCGTTATCTTAATCATTCTGTCCTCCATGAGGTCCGTTAGTCCGCATTAACGAAGCTTTCAGGCTATAAACACAGCCGCAATAGTGCTGGTGGTACAGTCCCAGTTGTTTAGCGATTTCGTTGGAGCGTTTGAAACCGTCTTTTTTCTTGAAATCACGCACTAGAAATTTATCTCCCCCGATTTCCGTGCCGATTTGATTCACGACCGCCGCCGATTTATGCGGGCTGACTGTCAAGGTAGTGGTAAACGCGTCGAAATTGCTATTAAGTAAATGATCAAAAGCTGCCTGCAATCGGATTCTGAAACATACAGCGCACCTTTTGCCACCTTCCGGTTCCCGGGTAAATTCCCGGGTTTGTTCCAGCCAACCTTCAGGTTCATAAGCCGGAACAATCAGCCGAATTTTAAGCCAATTTGCGACATCCTGCGCTACTTGTAATCTGCGCTCGTATTCTTCGGACGGGTGGATATTAGGATTGTAGAAAAATCCGGTGACATCATGACCTTCGGAGATAAGCCGTTCCCCGACGCTCACGGCACAAATTCCGCAACAGATGTGTAACAACGTTTTCATTGGATGCCCTGCGAATTTAGATATAAGATGACGTCATGAAAATCATTAAAGGGTATATAAGACAACCCGGCCTGACGGCAGCGCCCTACCAGACTTTTACAGGCAAACACCGTTCTGCATTTTTTCGCCGGCGCAAGGTCGGACATCCCATCTCCGATATAAATAATGTCATACCCTTCACCCAGGTATTTGTCTGTGTAACTGTCCTTAAAGCCGCTTCGCAGCAGTTTCCCATCATAATTAATATAGTCGATATGCATCCGGCTGTTATTGAATCTAACTTTTCCGGCGTGATATTCCACTTCCGGTAAACCGAGATGTGTAAACATATACTCAATATAGTATTCAAACCCGTTACTGACCACCACAAATTTGATATTTTTATTTTTGCACAAAGCGATCAACTCTCTAAAACCAGGACGCAACTGGTCCTTGCCCTTAATGAATTCCATTTGTTCTTCATACGTAGCTTTTACCAGTCCAAAGGCTTTTTCGTTAAACTCGGCGACGTTTATTTTACCGGCGTTATAGAGATCGTTGAATACATGCCAGTCTCCCCGGGCATATTTTTCCAGTATCAGAAAACTGATATCTTCTTCGAGAATCGTGCCGTCGAAATCACATTGAATCAACAGTTTTTTCACTAATAATATTCCTCAGCCCATTTATAATCATTAAACCAAAATTATGATTGCGGAATCGGTTTCTTCCTGATCTCAGACATTTCCCGGGAGGTGACAAAATTGATCGCTGCATAGGGTTTAGCGGGATGAACATGGCAAAACTGAGCGCACATCGGGTTCCCGCCGCAGAGGTCGCACACCAGCGGTAAATTAGTCTGCTCATCGATAAATATTGCATGGAAAGGGCACCCTTCGATACACGCCATGCATCCGGTACATTTTTCACTATCGATATTAACGGCAAGCGACTCTTTGTTCTGGGTAATTGCAGACTCCTGACAGGCATGGACACAAGCTGGTTTTATACATTGATGGCAAACCATCGGGGTTGATGTACCTTTGATTGTGTTCTCCATTATGCGTATCCGGGAGCGGCGGGGATTCACCTCTGCAAAATGATAGATCGAACACACGATTTCGCATTGGTAACAACTGATGCACATCGTTTTTTCGGTTAATAGCTTCCTGATCTGTGTTTTGTTCATTTTATTTACGGTACCGTTTCATTTGTTCGGCAACTTCAGGCATATCTAATTTGTTAAGGGTATTATCGGTAGGTATCCCATCTCCACCCCAGCCCCGTAGAGCGTAGTATTCGCCCAGCATCGCTTTTAACATCTCCTCGGTTAAGGCTTTTCCCGCCAACATACCTTTGACATCCGGTTGGAACGAACGCGGCGCCAAAGTATCGTCTTCATTGGTAGCTCCTTCTCTGGTATTAAAAGCGCGTAACAATGCCGCTACCCTATCACATAAGTCCTGCATATCACCGGTTGTCAATTCCCAACCGGTAACTGCCGATATCGTTTGCGCTGCTTCGGGTAGTTGAGCGCCGCGATATATAATCGGGAAATCGCAGGTCAGGGCACAATGCCACGGTACCCGCTGATCATACAATCGTTTTACCAGGGCTGCTCTACCTTTCGTTGAATTTGGCTCCAGCGCTTGCTCGTCGATCGTCGGCCAGGCTCGACGGTGACAAGCTCCACGTTCAGTTATAGCGTAAGCCAGCGCAAAACCTGGCGAAGCGGGTCCCGGGCGATATGCCGGATATTCCATACCTTTGACATGCATCGCAAATTCTTCCGATCCTTTGCCCACCTCTTTAGCGGCTTGTTTGACACCTTTAGCTAATAAATCTCCGATTCCCTGGCGGTAAGCAATTTTCTTAATCAGTTCACCGATAACTATATAATCCCCGAATTTCAAATCCATGCCTTCGACGTCCGATTTAGAAAGGATGCCGCGTTCACGGCATTCTATTGCCCAACCGATAACATTACCCACGCCGATCGTATCCATACCCAGAGAATCACAGAGTGTATTGAGATAAATAACCTCATCCATTGAGGCAATCCCGATATTAGAACCGAGTAAGCCATTGGTTTCATATTCCGGTCCGCCGACCTCTTCGCCGGCAAATGGTCCGGTCTCTATACGCGTCACTTTGGTACATCCTATGCTGCATCCGAAGCAGGACGTATCGCTGACCACTTTTTTTCGAAAAGCAGATGAATCGATTTTATTGGCATTTTCGTATTGCCCGTACTTGTAATTGAAAGTGGGCAAAATTCCGAACATGTTCGTCGAATCCAGAGTCAGCGGTGAGCCGTATTTCATACGCGCTACCGCCGGTCTCACGGTATCGGTACGTGCTATCGTTTCACGCAGCATATCGATCACCAATTGTTGGTTAGCGATACGAATCCCTTGACTTCCCCGTACGACGATCGCCTTTAAATTCTTGGAACCCATGACCGCACCGGCGCCGCCGCGCCCGCATTGGTGGTAATATTCATTTTGAATCAATGCTAGATTTGAAAGATTTTCACCCGCCGGCCCGATAATCGAGACTCTTGCCGTTTCATCCCCAACATCTTGCTTTAATTGAGTCTCGGCTGACCAGGCGGTTTTTCCCCAGACATGACCGGCATCCCGAAATTCGATATTGCCATCTTTAATGAAAAGATAAGTAGGCTTCGCAGATTTACCCTCTACAATCAAAAAGTCATAACCAGCAAACTTCATCTCGGGGGCGAAACAACCGCCGGAATAACTATCCAGAAATAACCCTGTTTCCGGTGATTTGGTAATCACGACGTAACGATTAGCGCCCAGTACCGGAGTTCCAGTAACCGGTCCGGTGGCATAAATAATCTTGTTTTCCGGACCTAATAAATCGGTCCCAGGTTTGAGCTCGTCAAACAGTAACTTTGCGCCATAGCCCCGCCCGCCGATGAACTGACGCGCTTGTTTGAGATCAATATTCTCAGTGACCGTCCGGCATTTCGTTAAATCGATTCTTAATAATTTACCGGTATATCCACCGATCATATTTACCCCTGTTAAGAGATTTATTTGTTAAACAAAACCTGCACGATGTCACCATCCTGGACTTCGTAATCTCTCCCTTGGATATGAAGCTTACCAGCTTTGGATAGCGCGGCCTCGCTTCCCAATTCGATCAGGTCGTCGTAACGCATTACTTCCATGCGTATAAAGCCTTTTTCCAGGTCGGTGTGAATTTTCCCGGCAGCGGTTGGGGCTTTATCGCCTTTCTGACAGGTCCAGGCTCGCACCTCATCTTCGCCTACCGTAAAAAAGCTGATTAATCCCAGGTGTTTGTAAGCCGCGTGCATCAGCCGCTCCATCGAAGATTCTTGTAAGCCCAGATCTTTCAAGAATTCCTGCCGTTCTTCCGAGGCCAGCTGGTTGATATCCGCTTCATCTTTGCCACAAATGGTGATTACTTCCGCGCTTTCCTCTTCCGCCAGTTTCTTTAACACCGCGACATGCTTATTGCTGGAATCGGCAACAACTTTAATATTGGCGATGTAAACTACCGGTTTCAACGATACCAGATTACATTCTTTGACGCTGGCAATTTCCAGTGCCGTTAACTTTTGCTTGCGCGCCGGTATCCCTTCCTGTATGGCGGTAAACACTTTCTCACAATGACCATGTTCGCGGATTGCATCTTTGTCCCCGGATTTGGCTTTCTTTTCCGTGCGTTCGATTTTGTTCTTCAAAGTGAGACTGTCCGCCGCCATCAATTCCAGGTCGACAGTCTCGACATCACGAATCGGATTAATGGTATCGTATTCAAAGGGTACGTTGGCATCTTCGAAACAGCGCACAACATGCAATAGAGCTTCGACGTTTTTGATATGACCCAGCAATTTAGAGCTGCGGTTATTACCGTCTTGGGACACCTTAAGACCGGGTATGTCCACAACTTCCAGCGTGGTATAAATGGTTTTACGCGGATGGTACATGGCAGCCAGCTTGTTAATCCGCTGGTCGGGTAGATTTACAATAGCCCGGTTCATTTCAGCTCCGCTGTAACTGGAAACCCCTGCGGCAGTGATTGCATTAAATATCACGGTTTTTCCACACTGCGGTAAACCGATCAACCCACAACTCAAACCCATTTTTTGCCCCCTTTCATGCCTACAACTAGATAATAATCAATCCTGGCTCATTTTACAAAAATTTGAATACGCGTTAACTGCGAAATAATGATAAAATAAATCCAGCCGATTGTATATAGGAAACTAAATTTGGAGGATAAATATGGCTAAATCTATCAAAGGAACCAAGACTGAGAAAAACTTGCTGGCAGCGTTTGCCGGTGAATCACAGGCGAGAAACCGCTACACTTATTTTGCCAGCGCTGCGCGGAATACCGGTTTTCAACAAATTGCCAATATTTTCATAGAAACCGCGGATAATGAAAAGGAGCATGCTAAAATATTTTTCGCCTATCTCGAGGGTGGCGATCTTGAAATCACTGCATCATATCCTGCGGGTACTATCGGGGACACCAAAGCTAACCTGGGAGCGGCAGCAGCCGGTGAAAACTTAGAATGGACAGTTCTATACGCTGATTTTGCAGCGGTAGCCCGAGCCGAGGGTTTTCTCGAAGTTGCCCGTTCTTTCGAACAGATCGCCAAAGTAGAAAAATTCCACGAATCCCGCTACCGCAAATTGCTAAAGAATGTTGCCGGTGATGAGGTCTTTAAAAGAAAAGAAGTAAAGAAATGGCATTGCGCTAATTGCGGTTATGTTTATGAAGGCACGGAAGCTCCTAAAGAATGCCCCGCCTGCAAACACCCTCAGGCATATTATGAGCTACTCGCTGAGAACTACTAATTCTTTTTGCAATTTACAAAAAGAGGGGGAGTCAATTCCCTCTCTTTTTCATTCAATTCGCATCGCCGGTGTTAATTATTGCAAGCATACTTTACTGTTTATAAATTTATGTTTTACATTATTTTTATTTAAGAATAATATATGCGTTATGACCCATATAGGTACACTTACCAAGGCTGGCGCTATAAACAGTGCCCAAAAATTATTCAAGACTTCTTTAATCTGGGTATTATCTTTTTCCATATTGGTATTATCCGCGTGTAATACCAGGGGTAATAATCCCGTTCCCGCTTCTACATCGACCTCGCAAATTACTCAACCAACTTTGACTGTGGAAACCACAACAGTTATGTCAACTTCTACCACGGTTGCAATCCAAACCCAGACTGTAAACCTAACGACGATCATGCCTACTACCTCATCTCTTTCACCCATACCCGCTGAGTACCAAACTGTTTATTCTAGTTTAAAATCAACAATAGAGTCGTTTTATATTTATTTGAATACAAAGGTTCCGTCTGAAAACGAACCTATATTTGGCGCTTAGTTATTGCCAGCGAATTGTAACCTGGGTGAAGATCTTTTAAAACCGGGCGTCTTGGCCAGTGTAAAACTTTACTTGGATCGTTTACAGTCTTTGGGTGTTCAGGGAGTCACTTTTCCGATCCACTATCCCCTCTATTCTCCTGAGTTTCCGCGTTTCACCGAGTATGTTACCTTTTATAAGCAGGTAGTACAGGAAGTTCGGAACCGAGGCATGAAACTGGATATCGAATCTCACGTTATCTTCGCCAATACTGTTTTTTCGCCGATACAATGGGTCTATTCCAATTTAACCTTTGAAGAATATAAAGTAGCCCGTCGCGATCTTATTACGAGGGCAATAAACGATTTTCATCCCGATTTTTTGAATATAGGGGCTGAACCGGATACAGAAGCAACCTTACTCGGAATGAAGGACTTGCTTGACCCGCAAAAATATACAGAATTCATCTCTTATTTACTGGATGGACTTGTACGCGGCAATACTAAAATAGCGGCTGGGATTGGCAGCTTGGGAAATCTGCAATATGCCCGTGAATTAGCAACTCTGCCGACTCTGGATGGCTTAAGTTTCCACGTATACCCTATCATCGGCGGGGCATTGACTAAAGCAATCCAAATAGCCGATTATGCCAAGGCAAACGAGAAAATTGTCGTATTCGATGAATGCTGGCCTTCTAAAACCGATGTACAGGTTTCAAACGGCGTTGCCGGTTCGCCGGAAATCTTTCGCCGGGATGTTTATAGTTTCTAGGCCCCGCTGGATCAGGAATTTTTAGCTGCGATGGTTAAATATTCACTTGTTTATGGAATTGCCTATGTTTCTCCGTTCTGGACTGATTGCTTTTTCGCTTACTTAGACTACTCCCCAAGCACCGCGGGACTCACTTATTCTGAAATGGTTTCACAACCTGCCCTCGCTGAATATGCTAATCTTCGTAATGGTATTTACACATTGACTGCCGAGCACTACAAATTATTAATCGTACAAAACCAGTGACACCGATTATTATAAAAAATACAAAAGTATTATCAATGCTTTCTCATCTCAAGTTATTTAGTCTATAAAATTAACATCGCGTCCCCGAAACTGCAAAACCTGTATCCACCAGCGATTGCCGTCGCGTATACCCGGTCGATCAATTCTTTACCGGCAAAGGCCGAGACCAGCATTAACAGAGTCGATTTGGGTAAATGGAAATTGGTAACCATAGCGTCGACTAGTTTGAACTGATAGCCAGGTAGTATAAAAAGGTCTACCCAACCAATGAAAGCTTTTATCTCGGGTAACTGATTTTGCCTGGCGACGTATTCGAGTAGCCTGACGCTGGTTGTCCCCACGCAGATGATCCGTTTCCGTTCTTGTTTGGCTCGGGAGAGTTCGCCTGCCACTTCCAAGCTGACAAATCCGTATTCTTTGTGTATCTTGTGATGCTGGGGGTCGCCTTCCTGTACCGGACGGAAAGTATCCAAACCCACGTGTAAGGTTACAAACAGGCATTTTATCCCTTTTGCCTGGATCTTAGCGAGTAATTCCGGCGTAAAGTGCAAACCGGCTGTCGGCGCTGCTACGCTGCCTGTCTGGTGAGAGTAAACCGTCTGGTATCTTTCCGGGTTCAACAACGGTGTGTGTATGTATGGAGGTAATGCCAAAGCTCCGATCTCAGTTAATCTGTTTTCGTTCTGAAATTTAATTGTCCGTATACCGGCCTCACCCTGCGCAACAACCTCTGCCGGCATTTTTTCTTCGCCGATTTCCAATCGCGTCCCTATTTTTAACCGTTTGGCCGGTTTTACCAGAGCTTCCCAGACATCTGCATCTATCCGGCGTAATAATAGTATCTCCACTATCCCGCCGGTGAAAGTTTTTCGACCGGCGATTCTAGCAGGCAATACTCGACTATCGTTGAACACCATGACATCGTCGGGTTGCAGATAATCTATCAAATCATAAAAATGGCGGTGGGTAATTTGCCCTGTCGTGCGGTCAACCACTAGTAAACGGGCTGCATCGCGGGGTTCAACGGGTGTTTGGGCGACCAGTTCCGGAGGTAATTCGTAATCGAAATCATTGGTTTTCAAGTTCATATCTTCTTAATTATAACTTAATCGAGTGACTTTGATTGTCTCTTTTAAAAAGATGCAGATTTCTAATAAATAGCGTAGAATTATCATCAAATGTCTTCCGAAAGGAAACACTCTCCCTTATGGAAAATATAATTACAGCTCAGCTCGTATCGGTAGGGACGGAATTGCTCCGCGGTGAAATTACCGATACTAACGCTACCTTCCTCGCATCACAATTGCCTTTGTTAGGTATCGAACTGCAACGGATAACTACCGCCGGAGACAATCTCGAAGATTTGTGCCAAATACTCCGGCAAGCTATGAACTTTTCTGAAATCGTTATTACCAGCGGCGGACTTGGACCCACTCAAGATGATTTAACGCGTGAAGCGGTGGCGGAACTATTCAATGAGACGATGATTATTGACCTTCAACTGGAGCACAATTTGCGTGAAATGTTCAGTCGTTTCAATCGTGAAATGCCGCCGCATAATATTAAGCAAGCCATGCTGATTCCGTCTGCCGTACCTTTACCCAATCCTAGGGGTACTGCTCCCGGCTGGTGGGTGGAAAAACAAGGTAAAGTGATTGTGTTGCTGCCGGGTCCACCGCGGGAAATGACCTTTATGTGGCAAAACGAGGTGTTGCCGCGAATTAAACAACGCTTCCCGGTGAAATCCATTTTGACCCGTACGATCAAAACCTACTTCATTCAGGAAGCTAAAGTAGCAGAATTGGCGCATTCTTTTTTTCAAAAGGATAACCCCACCCTCGGAATTTATGCCAACCCGGACGGCATTCAAATACGATTCCTGGCTACCGGCGATAATGCCGGTCAACTATTAGACGAAGCCGAAATTAAACTCGTGGAAAAGCTGTCTCCCTACGTCTGGGGGAAAGGCAATGACACTCTAGATGGTATTATCGGCGCATGGCTTATAAAGCACGGGTTGACGCTAGCCACGATCGAAGATTTCACCGGCGGTTTACTGGCAGGCTTAATCACGAATTCAAAGTTAAGTGCCCAATATTATCGCGCCGGTGTTATTGCGCCTAACGATAATGCTAAAACTGAGTGGGGAGTGACCGCCGAAGCGATTATAAAGTTTGGTGCAGTTAGTTCTGAGGCTGCCTCGGCCATGGCTATCCAAGTTAAACAGGAATTATACGCGGACATTGGGATCAGTGTTACCGGTATCGATAAAGAAGGGCGCATTTATATCGGTATTGCCGATCAGTCCGAAACTAAAACCTGGCAACAACAGTACCAAGCCGGACGCCCCGATAATCGCGAGAGGGTGATGATGGCCGCGCTTTTCCGATTAAGAGAAAGACTGATCGGACTAAATTTTACTGATACATAGAATAATAAGGAGGGAAATATGACGATTCCAAGCACTTCATTGAAAGGGCAGGTAGCGTTGGTCACCGGTAGCAGAAGAGGTATAGGTGAAGCCTGTGCACTTATTTTTGCAGAAGCCGGGGCTGACGTGGTGGTCTGTGACTGGATTAGCGATACCGGAGAGCTCGATGCGGTAAAAAAGAAGATAGTGAAAATTGGGAGAAAAGCTCTGGCGGTCCATGCCGATGTCAAAATACAAGCCGACGTCGACAGTCTGTTCAAAAAAACCATGGCCGAATTCGGACGGGTGGATATTCTGGTAAATAATGCCGGCGTGGGTGACGGCGGTAAAAACGTAGAGAAGTCCGACTACGACCCGGTCGTATGGCAAAAACGCGCGGCTGAACGGATGGCCAAAATGGCCACCACACCGGCTATCGCCGACCTGGATATTGAAGCATGGGACTCGGTGATGGAGAATAATGTAAAAAGTGCATTGTTATGTACCAAAGCGGTTGCCCCGATTATGGTCAAACAAAAATACGGCAACATCATCAACATAGCATCCGTGCGCGCTGCCTCACGGGGCAGGGGTGCTATGGCGAATTATTCCGTCAGTAAGAATAATCTCGTACGGTTGACCGAAGGTCTCGCGGGCGATATGGCACGGTTTAATATCCGGGTTAATGCCATTTCTCCGGGCGGTATTATCACTGAAATGATGCGATACGTGTGGGATAACCCGGAAGCTCGCAAGAACATGGGAGCAAATATGCCTCTGGCTAGTGATCTCATCGGTCCGGAAACCATTGCCTGGGCTGCCTTGTATCTGGCTTCAGACCTCTCTAAATATGTCACCGCACAGAATATCACGGTGGATGCCGGTATGATGGTCAGCGGTGTTTATATTTGACAAGGGAGCATACCGATGACTGTAACAAAGTTAAATATCGAAGTTCGGGATAGAGCCGTGCTAGAGGTTCTACCCCGGGATGTTGTGATCGAGCAATTGGCAACTGGTTTTGATTTTACCGAAGGCCCAGTCTGGTGCGGCAACCATCTCTTGTTCAGCGATATCCCGCAAAACCGGATCGTAAAGTTGCGATTGCTGAGGGAAGGGCCCGAGGTAACCACCTTCCGCTACCCGAGTGGGAACTCTAACGGAAATACACTCGATAATAGTCAACGCCTGTTGACCTGCGAACATACCGGGCGAAGGGTCACGATGACCGATGTCGATGGAACGATAAAGGTACTTGCGGATAATTATGAAGACAGGCGTTTAAACAGCCCTAACGACATTGTCGTTCGTTCTGATGGCAGTATCTATTTCACCGACCCGCCCTATGGCTTGCCTAGTAATGGAACAGGTTGGAAGGAGTTACCCTTTAACGGTGTTTACCGAATTGCACCGGATGGAGAAGTACAACTATTGGCTGATGATTTTGATCGACCTAACGGACTCGCTTTTTCTCCCGATGAAACTGTACTTTATGTCAACGATACCGTGCGTCGTCATATCCGCGCTTTCGACGTGAAACCGGACGGCAGTATAACTAACGGCCGGTTGCTGATCGATATGTCCTTGCCCGAACCCGGGGCTCCGGATGGAATGAAAATCGATCGTAAAGGTACTATTTACTGCACAGGTCCGGGGGGATTTTGGATAATCGACCCAATAGGCAAATGCCTGGCGATAATCAGAACTCCGGAATTACCCGCAAATATGGCGTTCGGAGAATCGGATTGGAAAAGCCTTTTCCTCACTGCCCGAACGAGCATTTATCGCATCCGGCTAAATGTGCCTGGAATCTCTTTATAAACCGACTACTTTTATGTTTTAGCCGGATTTCTAATCGATTTTACTTTCCATGTAGCCTACCATGAATGGCAGATGGGCGAATTTCCTGGTACCGGTTTCTTTGAAACCGAGCCTTTGATACCAGTTTTTGAGCACGGAATGTCCGTTAATTATCCCAATGCTGATCCTTCTGCCGTTCTGTACTTTTACATACTCTTGGGCAAACGCGACGAGTTGTCGTCCGTATCCTTGGTGGCGTAACGGTGGCAACACTGATAGTTTTTCTACGCAATAAAGGCCTTTGGTATCGCTTTTCTCAATAGCGACGAAACCTACCTGCTCATTTCCCAAAAAACCGCCGAATAATTTTACCCCTTTTGATTTCAGTTCTATCAGCTTTGCCAGTGGTAAAAACGCCGGATGTGAAGGGCAATTAGCGCGGGTCAATCCAAACTCGCGGACAACAGTGCTGAAGGATCGGCGAATGATTTTACCGCTTTCTATAATATCCTGTTTTTGGATTACTTCTCTGATAACGAAAGATTGTTGCTTGGTCATAGGTATGAGTTCTTTCTATTTTTTATTTAAAGAAGTCTTGAATCGTTTTGAACTCGCTGGGTAAAAATCCTAAAATAATAGGGAATTTATCCAGCAAAAACCCAGCCAGAGCTGAATGGGTGATAATACTGTTACTTGTAAGTTTCACAATTACGGCTAAGATACCGCTAACGGTGAGGATACCCATAAGTAAGCCGAAGGCGCCGCCCCCGATCTTGTCAATCCAGCCCAGCATAATCGCGTTGACAACGGTTTTCATTGCCACCGCAATTATTGCCGCTATAGCAATTACAACCCCTAAAATAAGAATAAACGCGACTACTTGGGCAATGTCTTTATTTGAAATAAAGCCCAGAACATCACCTAATTGTGTATAATAATTTGAAGCTAATATCAACCCTACGATTATTCCAATCAGGGACAAAATCGATTTTATTAAACCCTGCGCAATTCCAGTGATTACGGATATAATCAGATATACAATTATGACGATATCAAGCCAGTTCATATTTACCCCCATATGCAAAATCAATCATACATGGATTGACAGAATTGTACCATACCCTTGCTAATTGGTAAAATACAGCATAAACTTGACTGAGGAAAAGATGAATACGTTTACTATAAAATTTTTACCTGAAAACCGCGAAATAGAAGTCGAGGCAGGCAGCACTATTTTGCAAGCTTCGGAAAACGCCGGCGTCTTCATCAACAACCTTTGCGGAGGCGAAGGTCTGTGCGGTGAGTGTCGCGTGCAAATAGTCCAGGGTAATGCTAAACCGGACAAATATACATTAGGATTTTTATCGGCAGAGGAGATCAAAAAAGGCTACGTCCTTGCCTGTCAGACGGCCGTTCAGGATAATCTCGTGGTCATGATCCCGGAAAAATCCCGTAGTGCTCCGGATAAAATCCTTATGGGTGGCACGACCGTGAGTTACGGTAAACCTGAAAAGGTAGCCTTAGTCGATAGGAATGAGTCTTTGGTAATTTTGGATCCTATCGTCAAGAAAATTTTTCTTAAGCTGCCGGAACCAACACTCCAAGATAATATCTCTGATATTGACCGTGTAACACGGGAGCTTTCGCGGCACTATAAAGTGAAACATTTTGAAATTTCTTTAAATTGTCTGCAAAAACTGGCGGAAAAACTAAGAAATCATAAATGGACGGTAACGGTTACGGTAGCTCTGCATAATAATTCCGGACGAATCTTACAAATCGAGGGTGGAAATAGCACCCATCATGATTTGGGGTTAGCGATAGATGTGGGCACTACTACTGTCGTCGTGCAATTGGTGAATATGAAAACCGGTGAGATAATCGATACCGAAGGCAGCCATAATCTACAAGCCCGCTACGGGGAAGATGTTATCTCCCGCATGGTATTCGCCTGCACGCGCGGTTCCGTCGATCAGGTACATAAAGCCGTAATCACGAATATCAATTCGCTCTCCAAAACGTTATGCCGGGAGAACCATATCAAACTAAAAGACATCAACTCAATTGTAGCGGCGGGTAACACCACTATGAGTCACTTTTTATTGAATCTGAAACCCTGCTCAATACGTCTCGAACCGTATGTTCCCACCGCTAACGTTTACCCACAAGTCATGGCACGGGATTTAGGCGTTAAAATCGGGCGTCACGGTATATTAGAAACAGTCCCCAGTGTCGCTAGTTATGTCGGCGGTGATATTGTGGCCGGGGTGCTGGCTTGTGGTATGTCCGAACATCCTGAAGTGCGATGTTTGATCGATATCGGCACAAATGGCGAAATTGTGATTGGAAATAATGAGTGGCTGGTATGTTGTTCGGCTTCAGCCGGTCCGGCATTTGAAGGAGCCGGGGCCAGATTCGGCATGAGAGCTTCCCAGGGAGCGATCGAAAAAATACACATTTCCGATGGTAAAGTGTCTTTTGAAACGATCGGCAAAACTAAAGCTCGCGGTATTTGTGGATCCGGGCTTATCGACGCAATTTACGAACTTGTAAGAAATAAAATTATCGAGCAGGACGGCAGATTTAACCTTGGTCTTAAAGATTCTCGATTAATACAGGAAGACGGTGACCCGCGCTACATACTGGCGTATGCGGGTGAAACCGAGATGGGCGAACACATTACTATTTCCGAATCGGAGATTGCTAATCTGATCAAATCTAAAGGAGCCGTGTTTGCCGCGATAAAGTCTTTAGCCGATTATGTAGGGTTAAAATTCGATCAATTGGAAACAATTTATGTCGCCGGTGGGTTCGGCAGTTCGCTTAACATCCCCAAAGCTATCGCGATCGGATTGTTACCTGATATCGATGCTGCAAAAATACAATTTATCGGGAATAGTTCCTTGACCGGAGCTCGTATGATTTTACTTTCAACTGCGACTCTGGAAAAATCCCGCAATATCGCCCGTCGCATGACCAATATCGAGTTGTCCAATTACCCACCGTTTATGAACGAATTTATCGCAGCCCTTTTTCTACCTCACACCGATACCAAGCTTTTCCCGACGGTGAATTACCGGTAATTAAAGAAAGTCCCTCTCGGAGAAGAGAGGGGCTATTATAATGATTTCCCTCAAAATGAATCTTTAAGTAGCTTTACCTTTTCTTACCGGTTTAGTCTCTAGGAACCCATACGGTGGCTTCACGAGTAAAATGGGTATATTTTCCACCATCTTGAACACTTTATCGGCGGCGTTGCCAACATCCCATTTTTTCAGACTCGCTTTCCCTTTACTGGCCATGATGATCAGGTCTGCATTCTCCTGTTTGGCAAAGCTTACCACTTCATCCGCCACATTACCGATCAAAACTACCACGCTGGAGGGGATATCTTGTTTTTCCAATTGCTTCGCAATTTTTGCGAGATAATCGTAACCGGTCTTTGCCATTTTCCCCACTGAAACACTTACTTTTACAGAGGGGTTAGTAGTAAATGCTTTCCCAGAGTAAAAACGGTCGGCGGCAAATACCGTCAATCCAAGATTTGAAAGAGACAGGTCGTCAACCCGAGTTGTGATATCTGTTTTGCCCTTGATTCTCTGCGTGACCGTAACCAAAATAACTTCAGCTACCCCGCAGCCCAGAGCTATTTGCTTCAAGTGTGGCAGGACCTGTTCGGCTAATTTGGATCCATCCAACGGTACAATTATTTTTTTATACATTATTTATCCCCCTTTTGCTCAATATTAAAGAAACAACATGGACATCGGATATGATGTTAGTTACAAGGGTTGATGCCGTTTTCGCAGTTTTTTCGCGCTCAGGGATTTGTGTCTCGTGTCTGAGAGTGCTACTATTAATTTTATTAGTTGAACTCATCGATACCGCTATTTCCGGTTTCTTCGCTAGAAGGGTTACAAACATTTCTATATTTAGTATAAATTCTAAACCTGATAAACCTGCCCCCATACGTGATTGGACAGAAGGTAGCATCTTCAATAGCCTTATGTCTCTAGCCTGGCCTATCGTGATTAGCAGTAGTCTTACCATGCTCGGGCCTACTATCGATATGATCTGGGTAGGTAAACTAGGTCCCGACGCACTGGCAGCGGTCAGTCTTTCCAGTATGGTTATTATGGTAGTCAATGCCTTGATGATGGGGCTTTTTACCAGTCTCAGGGCAATGGTATCCCGAGCGACGGGCGCCGGTGATGCCAAAGCTGCTAACAACGCTTTCCAGCAGGCATTTGTCATTGGAGTGATTTTTTCCATCTTTATGGCTATTATCGGCATGTTCTTATCCAAAGAGATCCTCCAATTATTTGGTGCTGAACCGGAGGTGGTAGACATTGCCACAGTTTACAACCGTATTCAGTTTGTCGGCATGGTAACCATGACGATGCGTATGATCACCGAAGCCACGATGCAGTCATCCGGTGACACGATGAGTGCGATGAGAATCGGCGTCTTTTTCCGCGTATTACATATGATTTTTTGTCCTTTCTTCGTATTTGGTTTATGGATATTCCCCAAAATGGGTGTAAGCGGGGCGGCGACTATGGATGTCATTTCTCAGGGTATCGGCGGAGCTATCGGTTTATGGTTATTGCTGGCCGGGCGCAGCCGTCTCAAGGTAACGTTCAAAGGCTTTGTTTTCGATCTCAAGAATATCTGGCGGCAGGTCAGAATCGGAGTTCCGGCTTCGATTAATAGTATGTTACGTAGCTTTATCGGCGTATTCATGCTACGGTTTATTTCCCCGTTTGGGACGCTAGCCATCGCCGCTTACGGTCTGAGCCAGCGTGTTGAGAATTTTATGGATATCGGCGCTTCCGCCTTGGGTACCGCAGCGGGGGTTTTAGCCGGACAGAATTTAGGCGCAAAAAAACCCCAGAGAGCCGAGAAAACCGGTTGGCTTGCTTGTGGGCTATCGATAATTATTATGGCAGTCGCCATAGCTATTTTGCTGTCTTGGCCTGGCGCTGTAGTTCATCTATTCAATAACGATCCGGGGTTGGTAGAAATAGCCAGCAATTTTCTTAGAATTACGGCCGTTAGCTTTTTAGTAATGGGGCCGGCAGCGGTGCTGACCAATGTTCTGAATGGTGTGGGAGATACCACGATTCCTTTATTCGCCAGCTTGATCACGATGTGGGGTATACAGATACCTCTGGCATTATACCTCCCCAAAATCGGTGGCTTGGGTGTTTACGGTATAAGATGGGCAATGGCGATAGCGCTGGCTTTACGAGCGTTCACTTATCTTGTCTATTATCGGAGTGGAAAATGGAAGACCAAGAGAATTTAATATTCAAAAAACCTAATACGTGTATACTTGAGTTGCTATCACTTCATAAATATTAGATCTCATTTTTAGTATTTTAAGATTGTATCTTGAAATAATTATTACATATCTTGAAATGATGATAAACTATGTATAGCAGTGTAGTTTTACAATACGTATCACCGTAAGTCTCCTGTGGCAAATTACGCGGCTTAGAGAACGTTAAAAAAGAAACACACCGTACCATATTTATTTAGATATCGCTTACAAATGCTGTGCCTCCGGGGTAAATACTGGAAAATCAGGCGAAAACTTTCTTAGCATTCTCTAAAAAAAAGGATTTAGGAGAAGTTTTTATGGGATTGCCATTCAAGATGCCAACCTTAACAATCGGCAACCTGACCGCAAAACTGCCGATAGTACAGGGCGGCATGGGGGTAGGGATTTCACTCTCCGGCCTCGCCTCGGCGGTTGCCAACGAAGGTGGGATCGGGGTTATATCGGCCACCGGCATCGGTATGCTGGAACCCGATTTCAATCAGAACATCAAGGACGCTAATGAACGGGCTTTGCGTAGAGAAATTAGAAAAGCCCGTCAATTAACCAAAGGGATCCTCGGCGTAAATATCATGGTTGCGCTCACAGACTATCTGGACCTGATACGCATTGCAGTTGAAGAAGAAATCGACGTAATATTCATTGGCGCCGGCTTACCCCTCAAAGTTACCGACTCATTGATCCCTACCATAGGAAAACCCGTCAAAACTAAATTAGTGCCGATCGTCTCTTCAGGTAGAGCTGCCAAGATTATCTTCCATTCATGGGAAAAAAATTTTCATCACGTTCCGGATGGCGTGGTGGTCGAAGGCCCCATGGCAGGGGGCCACCTGGGGTTTAAGCCTGAACAAATTGACGATCCGGATTACGCCCTCGAAAAAATCCTGCCGGACGTTATCGCGGAAATCAAACCCTATGAAGAAACATATCATAAAAAGATACCTGTGATTGCAGCCGGTGGTATATTTACCGGAGCAGATATATATTGGATGTTCAAATTGGGCGTACAAGGGGTACAGATGGCCACCCGTTTTGTAGGTACTCATGAGTGCGATGGTTCTAAGGAATTTAAAGAAGCCTATATCAATTGTAAAAAAGAAGACCTCAAGATTATCCACAGTCCGGTTGGTTTACCCGGCCGGGCAATCAAAAATCGCTTCCTGGAGGAAGTCTCTCAAGGGAAAAAAGTACCCTATTCCTGTAACTGGCATTGCTTGAGAACGTGCGATGTAGAGCATTCTCCCTACTGTATTTGCGTTGCATTAACCAATGCCAAAAAGGGATTGTTAAATAAGGGATTTGCCTTTGCTGGTGCCAACGCATATTTGGTTGATAAAATCGTTTCTGTTAAAGAATTGATTCATTCACTCGTTGAAGAATACAAGGTCGCCGCTATGGCAGATCCGGCGTAATGTTATGACCATTATTATGTAAACTTACAAATTATGAAAATTAAAGCTGTAATATTCGACCTCGATGGTACGTTGCTGGATACCCTCCAGGATTTAGCCGATGCGACCAATAACGCCTTGAAACACTATGGTTTTCCACAACACCCTACCGACGCATATAAATATTACATCGGGGAAGGTAGAGAAAAACTGGCTGATCTCGCTTTGCCGGTTGAACAAAGAAAGCCTGAAAACATCCAAAAAGTCGTCAAAATGATTGACCGCCTCTATTTGAATAACTGGGCAGTCAATTCCCGCCCTTATTATGGCATACCAAAGTTGCTCGATGAATTGACCGCTCAACAAATAAAGAAAGCGGTCCTTTCCAACAAATCTCTCTATTTTACGGATGTGATGGTTAAGGTTTTATTATCAAAATGGAGTTTCGATATCGTTCTCGGGGTTTCTGATGTGACTCCCAAGAAACCCGATCCAGCCGGCGCTTTACACATTATCAGGGATCTCCGAGTCTCCCCGGAGGAAACCATTTATCTTGGGGACACCGATATCGATATGGAAACCGCCATCACAGCAGGGATATACCCGGTTGGCGCTTTATGGGGATTCCGCACCGCCGACGAACTGAAAGCCGGAGGCGCGAAGCTGCTGATAAAACATCCGCAGGAACTGTTAGAATTATTCAAATAAGATTTTATTTTGCGCAAAGCGCTCGGATTCACGTATAATGACACTTTAGATCACCATGACAAAACTACTCGAATATCAAGGCAAACAGCTTCTCAAAGAACAAGGCGTCTTAATTCCGTCAGGTGGCGTTGCGACGACTCCTCAGGAAGCCTTTGAGATTGCCAGTAAACTAAATACCCTGCTGGTTATCAAGGCGCAGATAGGTATTACCGGAAGATTTAAAGCCGGCGGCATCAGGTTTGCTGCTACTCCCGAGGAAGCTAAAGCGATAGCCACCGAACTTTTAGGTAAGGAACTAAAAGGCGTCCGTGTTGAAAAAATTCTGGTTGAAGAACGCCTGGAAATCGAACGTGAGATGTACGCTGGCATTATCGTCGACGATTCCTATAAAGCCAAATGCCCGGTGGTGATGTTCAGCACTCAGGGCGGCGTGGATATCGAAGAGGTCGCAGCTAAAGACCCGGATATGGTTGCAACCTTCAAGGTAGATATTCTTGAAGGTCTTTCGGAGACAGATACCCGTGAGATAATATCCCGGTTTAATATTCCGTTGAAATTCATCGGGCCATTGAGCAAAGTATTGTTGTCGCTATACAAGGTGTTTCGCAAGTACGATGCCCGCAGCGCAGAAATTAATCCGTTGGTGCTTACAAAAAACAGTCAGGTCTTACCTGCTGACTGCCGCATCGTCTTGGACCAGGCGTCGATTTATCGGCACCCCGAGCTCGGTATCGTTTTCCCGCGCGAAATAGGCAGACCGCCAACTGAATTGGAAGAGATAGCATGGAAAGTCGAGGAGAATGACTACCGCGGTACCGGTTATTTCATACAATTAGCCTGGGGATTCGAACCCGGTGAAGGGTATGTAGGTTTCCACGGATTAGGCGGTGGCGGTGCGATGCTCGGTGCAGATGCATTAATGCGCCATAATCTGAAACTTGCGAATTATGCGGAAACATCCGGTAGCCCGACGGCTTCTAAGGTATACCGAGTGATCAAATTGGTGTTATCCCAACCGAATATAGATGGTTATATCATGATGGGGGCGATGGTTGCCAGTCAGGAACAATGGCACCATGCCCATGCCGCGGTAAGAGCTTTACAGGAAGATTTACAAAATAAACCCGGTTTCCCGGCAATCTTGCTGATTGCCGGCAACAAAGAAAAGGAATCTCTGGAAATATTACGGGAGGGCCTAAAAGGTCTACCCGCAAAGATCGAGATTTACGGACGTGAACACGCCTATGACGTAGACTTTATTGCGGAACGTATGAGGATACTGGTAAACGAATACCGGAGTAAGATATGAAGGGCTTTTGTCATTCTGAGGATATGAAATACCTGAAGAATCTAGTTACTTCTTATCCGGACTCGATACAGTCATCCCGATACAATCGAGACTCAGAATGACAAAATTGGAACTAACGGGTATAAAATATGTATAAAATAGAATTTACCTTCCGCACCGGAAAAATTGTTATCGATACCGAAAAATGCGCTGCGTGCCGTACTCACCCTTGCATAAATGCGTGTAAACAGTTCGGTTCCAATTTGTTTCAACTTTCCGGCGGCAAATTCGAACTGGTTAATTCTATCGAAGAAACCGGACGGCGTTGTATTGAAGACCTTGCCTGCGAGATTTACTGTCAGCGTAATGGGAATAAAGGTCTGATCATTAATCTCGATATGTTCGGTCTGGAAGCGTATCGTAAAAAGATAGGTTTGAAATAATGTCGATTTTGATTGACGAAAAAACCACGGTTCTGGTGCAGGGAATTACCGGGCGTGAAGGCTCTGCCCGTGCCAGGTATATGCTGGATTACGGCACCAAAGTGCTTTGTGGTGTGACCCCGGGACGCGCTGGCGCCGTTGTTCATGGTTTACCCGTTTATAACACCGTCGGGGATGCGGTAAAACAACACGGTAAAATCGATGGAACCGTGGTTTTTGTACCCGCGCCACAACTCAAATCCGCGGTGATTGAAGCCATCGAGGCTGGAATTAAGTTAATCGTTGCTTCGGGAGAGCGGGTACCTTTGCATGACACGATGGAAATGTTAACCCTCGCGAGGAAGAAAGGCGCTCGCGTGCTTGGCTCCGGTTGCATGGGTCTGGTTTCCACCAATAAAGCTGCCATGGGATGGCTGGGTGCCAACAAACAATACGCACATGAAATTTTTATTCCGGGTCCGGTGGGTGTCATGTCACGTAGTGGTGGTCAGACTAGTACGGTCGTCTGGGCTCTGACATCTAACGGATTGGGAATTACGACCGCTATTCATGTTGGCACAGAGCCGCTTATCGGGTGTAATTTCCCGGAAGTGTTACCGTTATTTGAATCCGACCCTGAAACGAAGGCTTGCGTACTGTTCGGTGAGATCGGCACGGTTGCGGAAGAAGAAGCTGCCGAGGTGATTAAAGAAGGTAGATTCACCAAACCTTTGGTGGCTTACATTGCCGGCAGAACTTTACCTTCGGGCATGCGATTCTCGCACGCCAGCGCTATCATCGAACGCGGTCGGGGAACGGCCGAAAGCAAGGTGAAAGCCTTACGTTCAGCCGGAGCCTATGTAGTGGATAGCCCGCAGGAAATCCCAATTGTCATGAAGAAAATACTGGGGTTATAAAGAAGTAAATTTCTTAATCCGCTAATAAACACAGGGTTAAGCTCATATCTTCATCCCGAATATTGACTTAACCCTGCTCAGTACTTCTGTTTAGTATGCTCATATAAATCGTCGTCTTAACACAAAATTATATCATTGTACTCCAATTACGTTTCTCGGAAACCCGAAAATACCGGTGGACGAATGGCGATAAAAAGTTAAATTGAAGTGGTTAGAAATATATTTATTTCCCTATTTCGTGAATTAACTGACAATTTGTTGTTTAACCTCGAAGAGTTATGGTAGGCTGTTTACTTGACATTTACATTATTGTAAAAGGAGACTCACATGGCTGGAGCTTTATCCAAAATTAGAGTGCTCGACCTGGGAAGATTTATTGCCGGCCCCTTTTGCGGGTTATTGTTAGCTGACCTCGGCACCGATGTTATCCACATCGAGAGGCCGGGTGGTAACGAAGACCGTTTTATGGGTTTTCAGATGCCAAACGGTTATAGTTTCAACTTTGCCAACCAGAACCGTAACAAAAGAGCTATTACTCTCAATTATGAAAAGACAGAGAAGGGCAGACAAATTCTCCTGGAATTGGTAAAACACAGCGATGTGGTAATTCATAATTTTAGCCCGGAAGCTGCCAGAGCCATTGGTATTACTTACGACAAATGCAAGAGGGTTAAACCTGATATTATTTTTGCTCAGGTGTCCGCTTTCGGCACTACCGGACCGCATCAGCATCGCATAGGTTTTGATCAGATTATGAAGGGGATATCCGGCGCTATGGCTGTTAGTGGTTTCCCTGATACACCTACTAAAGAACAGGCGAATCACGTCGATTATATGACTGGTAGTTTGACAGCCCTCGGTATTGTTTCGGCTATTCATCATCGAGCTGAGACGGGGGAGGGCCAGGTTGTAGAGACTTCCTTACTACAGACCGCTGTTACCTTTACTGCGGCTTACATCGCAGAGTGGGAAATGACGCAAACGCGGCGGCTCCAGGTGGGTAATCGCTCGCAATTTCTTGGCTCTGCCGACCTTTATCCCACCAAAGATGGCCGATGGGTAATGGTGTGTCTCATCACCAATGCTATCTGGCAGCGTTTCTGCAGATATATCGGCCGAGACGACCTGCTCAAAGATCCCAGATTCAAGGATGATTGGAGCCGTTGGGAACATCGCGATATTATCGACCCCGTCGTCGCACAGTGGGTGGCTTCCAGAACAGCAGCCGAAGCCGTCGCCGAAGCTGAAAAGATCCCTATTCCGGCCTGCCATTGTTACGACCAGTCTGAGGTGGCAAAAGATCCCCAGGTCAAGGCAATGGGCGTTCTCTCTCAAGTTCCGTTCCCAGATGGTTCAGCCAAGGTCAATGTCACGAGTCCCCCACTCAGAATGTCGGCAACTCCGACTGCAATTCAGAGGTCATTCCCGATGGTGGGTCAGCATAACGAAGAGATCTATAAAACACTTCTGGGTTACAACAAGATGGAACTGGTAACACTTAAGGAAGAGGGAATTATTTAGCCATTCCGCTTGGAATTATACCCAGAGAGCGTCCTGTCCGGGATAATGGGAACAATCCCGCAGGAAATCCCTATTGTCATGAAGAAGATACTGGGGTTAAAATCCTAAGTTCAAATATTTAAATATTAAACAACCTCAAAATACCCGACCAAGAAATAATTGCACACCTTTCGTAGTAATCGTCACAGGCTCAGTACCAAATTGGCATCCTTCTAAGAGTTGTGGTACGTGTTTCACTACTAATAAAAAGGTGGGGTAATAATAGTATATCCCACCTTTTTAATCTTTAGATTTTTGTTAAAATTTGTTTATAATTTCGGATTTCGTGCTTAGAGTCCCTTTATCTACTTCCCTTTCCACTGCGGCGGTCGCTTTTCTACGAAAGCTCTCGGTCCTTCGATAAAATCCTCGGAATTACGGGTAATATTGGCGTATTTTCTTTCCACCATCAAAGCTTCTGGTAGATTCAAATTGAAACCCTCCAACACCGCTTCTTTGGTGCATTTCACGCTCAAAGGACTCTTGGTGCAAATGGTCTTTGCCATTTCCATAGCTACTTCCATCAGTTTTTCTTTAGGCACAACACGGCTAACAAGACCCCAGCGCAAAGCCTCTTCGGCGTTGAGAAACCTGCCGGTTAATAAAATGTCCATTGCCACCGCACGCGGTATGAAACGAGGCAATCTCTGTGTACCGCCGCCCGCCGCCAGGTAACCAACATTGATCTCGGGTTGCCCAAATTTGGAATCATCGGCTGCAATGCGTAGATCGCATTCCAATGCCAGTTCTTCACCACCCCCCAGACAATACCCGTGAATGGCGGCGATAATCGGTTTCTTGACCCCGTCTCCAGACAGATATTCCATGGAAGGGCGGGAGGTTTCGATTGGGCCAGGTCTAAATTCCTTAATGTCCGCTCCGGCACAAAAAGCGCGATCACCGGCTCCGGTTAATATAGCCACCCACAAATTATCATCCTTGTTGAAATCCACTAAAGCGCCGCGTACCCCTCTTTGTACTTCGTTATTGATGGCATTCATTACCTCGGGACGATTAATAGTGATGATAGCAACCCTACCCTCTTTGACATACTCGACCGCAGCCATAATTTCCTCCTTTTAATAGCCTGAATACGTTGCTGTTGGTTTGCATTCTAGCAACCAATTGAAAATAAGTCAATAGTTACACGACTTGATTGTTATCGATGGTAACATGTCTCGTTTGGTGGTAAAATAAACCACGTTATGACTTCGCATCAAATCGCCTGTAAATATTGCCACAATACGGCTGTAGTGAAATACGGCACTTTCGAGGGGATGCAGCGTTACTTTTGTAAAAGTTGCCGGCGCAAATTCGCTGATAATGATGCCCTCCCCAGAATGAAAACTCCAATCTGGGTGATTGCCTCAGCCTTAAGTCAATATTACGATGGGAAATCGTTAACCACGATTCAGGAATACCTCAACAAACGTTACGGTGCAATATATGCTAAATCCAGTATTTACAATTGGGTTATGAGATTTTCACGTGAAGCTCTTAACCTCCCGGATAAATTCCAACCGACAATCGGTAAAATATGGCTGGCTTGTGAAACGTTTTTTACAGTCGGCAAGCACAAAATCTGGTTGTGGGATGTGATCGATTCCGGGAGTAGTTATCTACTCGATTCGAGTTTAAGCCTTGAACGGGTTACTTTTAATGCCAAACTGGTAAACGAAAAGATATACCAGAAAACGGGTATATTAGCAGAAGTCATATTTACAGTTAAATCCGGTGATAACGAAAAAACTACCGAATCCGTCTGGTACAAATCCAGTAAGGATGCATTGCTACAGAAAACGGGTATGATGGAAGAAAATATCAGTACCATCAATCGTTTTCTGTTTACCTTAAAAACCCGCAGAGCCGTGTTACGGGGCTATAAAAACACCGAAACTGCTCACTTGCTGGTGGCTACCTGGCAGATACACTATAATTTCTTTAAATCATTCACAACCATAGGACATATACCACCGGCTCAGAATATGAAAGATCCACCGTTCAATAATTGGATAGATTTAATAAACAAAATAAAATACAAAAACAATTCTCCGGTGGTTAGCCTTTTAAAAGACAGCCGCCTAACATATCTTCAGCCTGAATCTTTAAAAGAATTACCGATAAAAGGTAAATACACTTAAAATTATTAAGAATCAACCAAGATTGAATAATATGGCTTAGTCAAAGCTTGACAAGGTTTTTTGATAATGTTATTATTTCACGCTAAAGCCAGCCTGTGATTTGCGCCACACAGGTACGAGAAAAATGAAGGAGGTAAAACTAAGGGGCAAGATTCTGACACCGGGAACTGCTTGTTTTTTACCTTGTGTCATGCTGGCTGATTGAATCCCCTGGTTTGCTCTAGTGAAATGACGACTGTGGCAACAAACGAGAAAGTACTCGAAGTAAAAAACCTAAAAACCTATTTCTACATTCAGGAAGGTGAACTTAGAGCCGTCGACGAGTTATCTTATTACGTTAATAAAGGTGAAAGCGTTGGTGTCGTGGGTGAAAGCGCCTGCGGTAAAAGCGTCAGCGCTCTTTCTATTTTACGCCTCATCCCTTACCCCCCGGGAATTATCGTTGGCGGAGAGATTATATTTCAAGGGCAAGATTTATTAAAATGTACCGAAGCTGAAATGCGCCACATACGTGGCAACTTGATTTCCATGATCTTCCAGGAACCGACTACTTCTCTGAATCCGGTTCTTACCGTTTCAAGGCAGATTTCAGAAGCCCTGGAACTGCACCGTGGATTGGATAAGATCGAAGCCCTACAGGAAACTATCCGCCTGTTAAAATTAGTAGGCATTCCCGATTCTGAAAAAAGAGCTAGCGACTATCCTTTCCAGTTCAGCGGCGGTATGCAGCAAAGAATTATGATCGCCATGGGTTTAAGCTGTAGCCCCGCCCTTTTAATCTGCGATGAACCGACAACCTCACTCGATGTGACTGTTCAGGCTCAACTTCTGGAAATTATCGATGATATGAGACGCCGTCTTGGAACTTCGGTTATTCTCATCACGCATAACCTTGGTATCGTTGCCCGCTATGTAGACAGAGTCAACGTCATGTACGCCGGGCGTCTGGTAGAAACCGCTCCGACTGATGAACTCTACGGTAACCCTCTGCACCCTTACACGCTAGGTCTTCTCGCCTCAGTCCCCCGCTTGGATATCGCCAAGAAAAAATCTCTGAGAATCATCAAAGGTCTTCCACCAAACCTGGCACATCTACCATCAGGCTGTACTTTCCATCCACGTTGTGACTACGCAATGCCGGTATGTCGTGAAAAATTCCCGCCTTTAGAAAAAGTCGGTGAGAATCATTATCGCACCTGCTGGGCAGAAATAAGTAAATTAAAGAGACCACAGTAAAACGAGTGAGGATTTTCGGATTATGAGTGATAATCATCTTATTGAAATCAAAAACATGTACATGTATTTCCCGGTTACCGCCGGTGTTCTACAGCGAAAGGTAGCCGATGTCAAAGCCGTCGATAATATTTCTTTTTATATTAAGAAAGGGGAAACCCTGGGTTTAGTAGGAGAAAGCGGTTGCGGCAAAACCACTACCGGACGTTGCATTTTACAACTCTGGGACGGGATGAAGGGAGACGTATTCTTTGAGGGCGTTAATCTCGCCAAGCTGAAGAAGGAGCAAATGCGCCGTATGCGCCGCAACATGCAACTTATATTTCAGGATCCTTTTGCCTCACTTGACCCTCGCATGACCGCCGGCGAAATCGTCGGCGAACCAATTAAGGTACATAACCTGGCTAAAGGCAAAGATTATCGCGAACAGGTAGCCGAGCTTTTCCGTATGGTAGAATTGGAACCCGCGATGATGGAACGCTACCCCCATGAATTTAGCGGCGGTCAAAGACAGCGTATTGGTATCGCCCGCGCACTGGCAGTCAGACCCAAATTTGTTGTTTGCGACGAGCCTGTGTCAGCACTCGATGTTTCTATTCAAGCCCAAATCATTACGCTTCTGGAAAAACTACGTGAAGAATTAGGTTTAACATATCTTTTTATTGCCCATGATCTTTCCGTTGTACGCAACATAAGCGACCGTGTTGCGGTGATGTATCTCGGGAAGATTGTTGAAATTACTCAATCCGATGAACTTTATGCTAACCCGTTGCATCCCTACACTATTGCCTTGATGTCTGCCGTGCCTATTCCCGATCCTAAAGTAGACCGCACACGTAAGCGCATCATCTTGAAAGGCGATGTGCCCAGCCCTATCAATCCTCCGGTCGGTTGCCGTTTTAATCCGCGTTGTTACATGGCCACGGATATTTGTCGACAAAAAGAACCGGAATTGAGAGAATTGACGCCAGGCAGCGAACACTGGGTCTCTTGCCATCTGGTGTAGATAATGGGCGAATCCCTGGGGATGTCTACTGAACCGCTGACTATTGCATTTGTGATTTCGCAATTTTAGTTGGTTATTATGCTTTTGGTTGAGAATTCATTATAATAATCGTAGAATGTAAAACGAATATCAATATTCGCCCATCATTTGTAATCAGTATTCGTTGTCAATAAACCCGCGTATTGGGCAATGAGGATTGATCAGCCTCCTCCCGAATATCAGGCAGAATAAAGTAATTGGTGTGACTAAAAAATGGAAGAGAAACAATATTACCGGATCCTGGGGATTCCTAGAGACGCCAGCTCGAAAGATATAAAAAAGACTTATCAGGCGTTATCTAAAAAATATAGCCCGGGTAAAAATCCAGGCAACGAGGATTGGGCAGAAAAAAGAAAACTGGAAATAGTCGAAGCGTACGATATTTTAAGCAATCCTGAAACCCGGGCTCAATACGATGAAACAACCAAAATTCAGGTAATTACCCCCGCGCCGATTATAAATATCAAAAATAGTGCGCTCCCTGTCAGACCCGCCCGTCAACGTGTTACTCCCCAAAACAAGAAATCCCGTACCGAAGAAAAACAAGGCGAATCCAAGTTTCAAAAAGAGATGGAAGCGAAAAAGAAACGCCGCAATACCCTCTTATCTGTTTCAGGCATTGTAAGTATTGTACTCGTAGTCGTACTGGTTTTTTATCTCATCACCTATGTTCTGCCGTTCCAGAAACCCATCGCTACCGTCGATGGAGAAACCGTTACAATGAGCTATTTTATCAGGCGTGTGATGATGAATACCTCGGGTTCTGATTGGGAGACTCTCCAAGCTGTTATAAACGAAATACTTGTTTCCCATGAAGCTCCGAATTATGTCAATACGGTCACCGAAGCCGAAATCGATCAATTTATGCGAACCACTGCCCAGGGGGATGCAACCAGTTTCACCGATCTTGAATATGCAGACTGGCTACGCCAACAGTTGAATCTTTCGCAATTAACTGAACAACAATTCCGGGGACTTTTTAGAGATCAGCTATATCAAACCCGTATATACAATTATCTTGCCGCCAATGTCTCGGATACTGTGCCTCAAATTCATATGTACTATATTCTGGTATCGACTTATGACGAAGCAACGGCAGCTAAAGCGAGAATAGATTCCGGGGAAGATTTTTCAATCATTGCTAAAGAAGTTTCAATAGATTCTACGAAAACCAACGGCGGTGACGTCGGATGGAGCCCGCCCGCTCTACTATCCTCTTCCGTCCAAACCGCCATAACCAGCTTGGAAATTGGAAAATGCAGCGAGCCTATCGCAATGAGCAGTTCCTCCTCAACTACCAGCTCTTCCGATGCAACCAGTTACGCACTCGTAATGATTTCGGAAAAATCCGATGCTATGGTAGTCACCTCGGATCAATTAGATGGTCTGAAAACAGTAGCCTATAATAACTGGGTGACTCAATTACAGTCGGCTAAATCAATTACCTTCCACGGTATCCATAATAAGTACCTGGACACCGAAACATTTACCTGGATCGATTATCAGGTTGCCCGATTGCAAAAAGGTCTGGCGGCAACCACCTCGACTACCGAGGCTACAACCAGCGCAACGACGGCGGGGGGGCAGTAATCTGTGATACGAGTTGATCATCTTACGAAATATTATGGTGAACGCCTGGCTGTTGATAATATCAGTTTTAACGTCGAAAAGGGTGAAATCGTGGGGTTACTCGGGCCGAATGCCGCCGGCAAAACCACTACTATGCGTATGCTTACCGGTTTTCTGATGCCTACCAAAGGCAACGCCTATATCGATGAGTGCAACATGATGACTAATTCCCTTGAAGGTCGCAGGCTGATAGGTTATATGCCGGAGTCCACTCCGCTCTACATGGATATGACCGTAAGGGATTATCTATCATTTTTTGCCAAACTCCGAGGTCTGAACGAAAAATATACCAAATCCCGAATTGACGAAGTAGTTGAACTCTGCAACCTCGAAGAGTACATCGATGTAATTTTAGGTAAACTTTCGCGCGGCTTCAAACAACGCGTCAACGTAGCTCAATCGATAATACACAACCCCAAAGTATTGATTCTGGATGAACCTACTGTCGGTATCGACCCCATACAGGTTGCCCAAACCAGAAACCTGATCAAAGCTTTGGGGAAGGAACATACCGTATTAATTTCCACGCATATTTTACCGGAAGTAAGCGTAATTTGTAGCCGGGTCATTATCATTCACCGGGGCAAAATAGTTGCTGAAGACAAAATTGAAAATCTATCGGCAGTGCTCAAAGGCGGTCGCCGGATTAAAGTCGAAGTTAAAGGCCCCGTTGATAAGGTCACCGATAGACTGCGTGGTTTACCAGGTGTCAAACGGGTGATGCGCGAAGGTGATTTCTATATTCTAGAGACGGCCGCGGACATCGATCCGAGAGCCAGGATTACCGAAACTATCGTGAGGAATGGTTGGGCATTATTATCGATCGATACAATTGAGATGAGTCTGGAAGAAATATTCCTGCAACTCACCACCAATGAGGATTCGAATAATGAATAATATCGTGCTTATCGCCGGAAAAGAATTCCGCTCATATTTAAAATCACCCATGGCATATATCATCGCCTTTATCTTCCTCCTTTTCACCGGAGTATTCTTCGTCTCTTATTTGAGTACTAATAGTTATAACGATACCAGCATCCGCGGATTAGTTGACCCCCTGTCACTTTTCGGATTGGGCGGATTAGGAAACATCTTCCTTTTGTTGTTTGCATCCATCATAACAATGCGCCTGATATCCGAAGAAAAAAAACTGGGCACCTGGGAACTTTTATTAACGTCTCCGGTAAAGGACTCAGACGTAATTCTCGGTAAGTTTATCGGTAGTTTTGGATTGTTAGCCAGTATCTTACTGCTCACCGTGTATTATCCCATTCTGTTATTCATTCTCGGTGACCCTGATATAGGACCGATTGTGTCCGGTTATATCGGCTTGTTCCTTTTTGGAAGCGCCGCGCTGGCAATCGGAATCTTTGCCTCTTCAGTGACTGCCAATCAAATCGTGGCTGCAGTGGTTTCATTTGGTATCATGGGCGGCTTATGGGTTCTCGGCGTCATCCCACAACAGATCGCTAATATGCCCACTGGATTAAAGACAGTCTTGAGTTATGTTTCTTTATCAGGACACTCTATCGGGTTTGTCGTCGGGATTTTGGACACCCGCGATATTATTTATCTGGTAAGCGTTACGGTACTTTTCCTTTTCATGGCGACTAGGTCGCTTGAAAGCGGCAGGTGGAACTAAATGCAGATTGTTGCGTTAGCCATACTCGGACTGATACTGATCGTTGTTGGATTCATTTTACAATTTGTATTACCCGATATTAAAACAATCGGTTGGGGCGTTATCGCCCTGGGTATCATATTACTCTCTAGTTCCTTCGTGATCGAATTTCGCCGCGTGCGTAGTGCTCTCGTTAGCCATCGCGGTAAATATAGCGCCAGCACATCGATCATGGTTTCAGTTGTTATTGGTATTGTACTTCTGGTAAACGCCGCCAGCGCCAACCTGTATAAAGGATTCGACCTGACAGGCATTTCCCAGTTCACGATCACTTCCCAGACCAAAGATGTGTTGAAAAATCTCTCTATGCCGGTCGAAGTCATTTGTTTCTTCGTGCCTAAAGTAACCAATGTAGATAGTTCTTATACCCAGTATTACACCACCGCACGTCAATATGCCCCTGCATTACTGGCTGAATACAGTAATTATACTAATAAATTAAACATTAAAGTTTACGACCCCGAACAGTACCCTGACCTGGCGCGACAATATGGATTAGCTAGCGAATATTATTACCAATCGGTAATTTTTAAGACTTCACTGGGGTGGAAGTTGGTAAGCGCAGTTCAAATATACGCTGAAGGCGAAAATGCCTTTACCAGCGCCATCTTGCAGGTAACAGGTACTAAAATGAACACCGTATATTTCCTTGCGGGACATGGTGAGGCTAGCTCGCTTGATAGCAGCGATGCCGGTTACACCGATGCCCGCACCGAATTGCGTAACAACCTGTTCCAGGTCCAGGAACTTGATTTGTCCGTATACAAAACTATTCCTGAAGATTGTACGCTGTTAATTATCACCGGACCGACTTCCGGTATGACCGAAGATGAAAGAAACGCTATTATCGCTTACCTGGATAATAATGGAAAGGCGATATTTATGACGAATCCTAACTCACCGGATGACATCGCCAAGATCGGAGCCCTCTGGGGTTTCGATGTCAAGAACGGTACGATTATCGACCCGGATAGATATGCCACGCCCAACATAACCAGTATAACCTTCGATAGGACTTCTAATTGGTACGCCGTTAATGGAATTATGGACCTTTCCAGTTTATATTTCCCCGGCTTAACGGCGGTGGAAATTGCCGATAAAATACCGCAATATATGAGCGCCGTTCCTTTACTTATAACCAGTACTAAAGCCTGGATGACGGACAACTACGATCCTACCAAGACCCCGCAATACGACCCGACTAAAGATTTCAAACCGGACAATGGCATCATTGGTGCGTTAATAATGGAACCCGATACATCCCAGAATACTTCTACAGCCAATATCGTCGGTCCTAGTATCGCAATCATCGGAGATTCAGATTTCGCTAGTAACAAGAATTTCTACAATGGAGATAACGGCAGGTTCTTCCTGCAGATTGTAAGCCAATTCACTGTGGGGGTTGAGGTCACTAAACTGGAAACGAAAACCTTACAAACCAGGAGATTGATTCTTACTCCGGAAAAATCCAGATTCCTGACTATATCCAGTATCGCCTTACTCCCCGCGCTGGTATTAATATTCGGTTTCGTTGTCTGGTGGCGTCGAAGATAATCACCCGAACTATTAGATAGGAGCTTAAAGTTGAAGCTTAAAGCTATATTGTTATTATGTGCCGTTCTCGCGGTTGTCGCTGTGGTATTTTTTATCTCCAACCGGCCGAAGGCGGCCACGGTTACACAAAGTCAGCCGTATGTTTGGGATTTTAATATGGACGCGTTGACTAATATTGAAATTATCCTGCCCAAACAACCGGATACTGTTGCTTTGCCCAACCATCAAGCTTGGGTACAGCATGACGACCGTTACTATTATTTTGGTTCGGATGAAACCAAAAAAGTCGATATGCAGCGCTGGGGAGGCGGTATTCCATTGATCCTGAGCGGTCCGGGCGCGACTAGAATTATCGCGGAAAATATCCCTGATTCGGCTATGGGAGAGTATGGCTTTACGAACCCGACTGTAATTATAAACCTGAAGTTAAATGACGAAGATGAGTATCATATTTTAGTTGGAGATAACACCCCAGGTGGGAATGATTACTATATCAAACTAAAAGAAGAGAATATTGTGTATACCGTAGATAAGTCCTGGTACGAAGTACTCTCCGGGTTAGTAACTAACCCGCCATACGAACCAGCGCATATCGCAGCACAAAGTTTTGTTTGCATCCCTGCGGCTCCCGTTGCAAATCAACCATTCTTTGTCCGCGTAACAGTCGCCAATACCGGTGTTTATAGTGGTTCCGCAGATATCACTTTAAAAATCAACGGCGATACGGTCGAAGTCCGTAACGTGACAGTCGATGGTGGAACTAGTCCAACTTACGATTTCAATGTTGAAGGAAAACCATCTGGAAATTATACGATCAGCTTCGGTGGTACTGTACACGCAATATTGGTCATACCGTAATGTCGCAGCATATCGGCGTTGATATTGTAGAAATCGCCCGTATCAAAACAGCCTGCATTCGTTGGGGAGAGACTTTTCTTACCAGGGTTTTTACCTCTGGCGAACTGGACTTGTACCGGACAAAATATGCTTCTCTCGCTGCCCGGTTTGCGGCCAAAGAAGCCGTGCTCAAAGCTTTGGGGGCTTGTGACAGCGGTATCAGCTGGCAGGATATTGAAGTTCTCTCTGAACCGGATGGCAAACCCAGGATAAACCTATTAGGCAAAGCCAAAAAAGTTGCCTGCGGGATAGGCATAAACGATTTGAAAATCAGCCTGTCGCATTCCGGTGATTATGCAATAGCTTTCGTCTTCGGTGTTAGTCAAGTTGATTAGCTTGGTCAGGCGAGTTATTTGTTTTCCAGCAATTCCTTAATAGCCTGCCATCAATATCAATAACCCGGTCGGCAACGTCTCTTAAAGGTCTTGATGTGGTGTTCTTCCCGAACAAACCCACTTCTACGTTCTGCCCATTGTTTTTTACAGCTTGAATCGCATCCACATAATCGCTATCTCCGGCCACTAGGATACACGTATCATAATTACGTTTGAAACTATGCGTTAATAGATCTGTAGTTAACATTATGTCAATACCTTTCTCATAAGGAGGGGTAGATGGCCAGGCATTGGTGTAAACCAAACGCCCCAGTCTCAATTCTGTATAAGGAATCGCCCGTACGCTGTTGAAGAAGTTTTGCTGGTTGCGATAGCGTTCCGGTTCTTGTTTCAATCCGACTATCGCGTTGTAATAATAGATACGCACCAGGCGCCGTTTCTCTACCAGTTTTTCACAAAACCGTCCGATTTCGATATCGGTCCTATGAAAATTATTTTTTAACGAATGGTATAAATTACTGCCATCGATAAATATCATCACTCTATCTTGTCGATCCAACGCAACCTCCAAATTTATTTTTTTAGCACTTAGTATAGCCACAACCGGGACAAACGAAGCAGCCTTCCTGATAAGCCAGTAGGCCGCCGCAATCTGGGCATTGTCCGGCAATATTTCTGGCTAAGCCGTAATCTTCGGGTTTACCGCCTTTCGTCTTAGGCTTGGTTTCTAGTTTCGGAGCTTTCTCTGATACCACCGCAGGTTCTGCTTCTTCATCGTTGATGTGTCTTTCCAGAACGCTGGCCACGGCATCGGCACACGATAATACTGACTTGCCGTCCTCCCAGGCGATCGAGGGGCATCGGATCCCCCGTAAATGTTTTATCACTACCTGGGCATCGCCACCCAATCTTAAGGATAGGGAAATCAAGCGGCTGATCGCTTCCAACTGAGCGTAACCACAACCGCCGGCCTTACCTAACGTGGAAAAGACCTCACACATACCATACTCATCGAAGTTCACGGTTACATACAGAGCGCCGCAACCGGTATTGACCCTTTCGGTAAACCCGGTAGTGCGTTTGCTCCGTTTTCGTGGCGCAATATGTTTTTCTACTTTTGCTTCTTGATGAATCGAAAGCGCCGGCGCTTGCTGGCCGGTGGACATCGGTTGATTTTCACGGCTCTTATCGCGGTAAATCGTTATCCCCTTAAGTCCTTTTTCATAGGCCCTCATGTAAACCTTGGCAACGTCTTCTTTCACGGCATCCTGCGAGAAATTGACGGTCTTGGAAACGGCGTTATCGATGTATTTCTGGAAAGCCGCTTGCATTTCCACATGCCATTCGGGACTGATATCGTGGGCGGTAACGAATACTTTTTTCACGTTTTCCGGCACGTTTTTTATATCATTTAAATGGGCTCCATTAGCCAGTTCTTTCATTAATTCTTCAGAGTAAAACCCGCCTTTGCGCGCTGCTTCTTCAAAATCCGGATTAACCTCGACCATCTGGGCGCCGTCGAGGATATTCCTCACAAAGCTTAATGCAAATAATGGCTCGATGCCGCCGGAACAACCGGCAATGATGGATAAAGTGCCCGTTGGCGCGATAGTAGTACGGGTAGCATTTCTCACTTTGATGCCTCCAGGACTATCATATTTACTACCCTGGAAAGCCGGGAAAGTACCCCGCTCTACCCCCAACTCCACAGATGCTTTAGTCGCCTTGGTCTGGATAAATTTCATTACGTCGGAAGCGGTTTTTAAACCTTCTTCTGAGTTGTAAGGGACACCGAGTTGCAATAGCATATCCGCAAAACCCATCAAACCTAGCCCTATCTTGCGGGTTTTCTTGGTCATTTCCTCTATATCCTTCAGCGGGAACTTGTTAACATCGATGACATTATCCAGAAAGCGTACGGCTGTTTCAACGGTACGCCCCATTTTTTCATAATCGATTCTCGTGTTTCCGTTATCATGACGTATCATCAGGTTTAAGTTAATCGAACCTAGATTACAGGATTCGTAAGGCAACAATGGTTGTTCGCCGCAAGGGTTGGTACTTTCGATTTTGCCCAGGTTTGGCGTCGGATTTTCTTTATTGATACGGTCGATAAATATTATACCGGGGTCACCGGTTTTCCATGCCATTTCCACCATCTGGTTAAAGACGTCACGGGCATTTTTCTCGCCGTCCGGGGATTTGGTATGTGGATTGATCAATGTATAGCTGCTGCCTGTTTTCACCGCTTCCATAAACTCGGCCGTGACTGCCACGGAGATGTTGAAATTTGTTAAAGCGGTTGAATTATTCTTGGCATTAATAAACTTTAGAATGTCCGGATGATCGACACTCAGGATCGCCATATTGGCGCCTCTCCGCATGCCACCCTGCTTGATCACGTCCGTGGCGGTGTCAAAGGCTCTCATGAAGGACACAGGCCCGCTAGCGACACCTCCAGTAGATCCTACCCGGTCACTTTCCGGACGTAAACGGGAAAAAGAAAAACCGGTGCCGCCGCCGCTTTTATGTATCAAAGCGGTGTATTTTACGGCATCGAAGATAGATTCCATGGTGTCTTCGATAGGTAAGACGAAACAAGCAGATAATTGCCCCAGCTCCTTGCCGGCATTCATCAAAGTGGGCGAATTGGGCAGAAAATTAAGGCTCACCATAGCCGCATAAAATTCGTTTTCGCGTTTTTGCACATCGGCATTGGGGTCGTAAATCAATTCTGCCGCCGCAATGGCAGCGGCTACGCGATGGAATAATTGTTCCGGGGTTTCGATTACATTTCCATTGTTATCTTTTTTCAAATACCGTTTTTCCAGGACTTTAATGGCGTTTTCGGTCATTTTCAATTCGCTGGTAGTTTCTTTCACGTTTTCTTCCTTGTTTATCTTTATTGGAGTTTTCTCCGCGTTTTTTGCTGTCTTATCCTCGGCGTCCAGGAACTCTTTCACGAGCTCTAATATTTCTACTTCGCTGGTATCGTGCTTATCTTTTTTCACGGTTTTCGGGACCAGCGTCTCCATCCCAGGTAATGGTTTAATTACGTTTTGCCGCGCGCTCTCTATTTGCGCTTGTTTTTGCTCCAGTCTTTCGATGACCTGCTGGGTTAACTTATCGATGTGTTTTCTATCGGAAATGCCCATACGTTCAGCTGCCAGATAGGTCGCCTGAGCCACTTGGTTGCGGGTCAACTGTCCAATGGTTTTATAGTTCCTGGTGCTCAACGGCGTCTCCCGCTTACTTTATTGCCCGTTTTTACATTTATATCCGGCAGGAGGGGCAATTGCGCTGAGGGAGGTGTATTCTCACTGACATCAGCCAGATTATCCACTTCTTGTTTCAACCGGGTAATATCGGCAAAATCCCTGTAAATACTGGCAAAACGAATGTAAGCAATATGATCGATTTTTTTTAGTTTTGCCATTACCATATCCCCGATGATCGCCGAAGGGATTTCGGTTTTTCCCATGGCATAGAGTTCAGATTCTATTTCATTGGCGGTGTTTTCTATCAGTGGTTCGCTTACCGGACGTTTTTCACAAGCCTTTCTAATTCCATTGAGTATTTTGGCTTTTTGGAATTGTTCCCTTCTTTTATCTTTTTTAATCACAAACACATTCCCGGTCTGCACCCTTTCATAGGTGGTGTAACGTCCATTGCATCTTAGACATTCTCGCCTGCGCCGCACGCCATCTGCAGACTCGCGTGAGTCCAGCACTTTTGAATCCTTAAAATTGCAAATAGGGCAATTCATATAATGAACAAAAAATCCCTGTTAATTACTACATATGGGGGTGCGAATGAAATTAAACCACAAGCGGTAGGGGTTGTCAAGGGTTTTAGATATGTAAATAGAAAATATTTAGCACTGTTTACGGCATCAACCAAGTTAGATTTAGGTAGTCTTTATTATATGGTTTGATAGTGGTATTAGCAAAACCTTTTTTGGTATTTGAAAAATATTTAGGGTACTATCGGTCAGGGGTGAGAAAATCTGCCCGATAATACCCTATTTTAAAAGAGGTCGGGGTTTAGGTGTTTCAACCTAACACCCGCTCTCTATTCTCTTTACCGGTTCCAGGATGTATAAGAAGGTTGCCGGTTAATTGTTTTTGCAGGCTGGGTCGGATTTTGGGGGGGTGCCGGTACGCGGCGCTGATTCATCACAGGGCGGCGTAAGAAAGCGGGGACATCTAATTGTTCTTCGCTCTTCAAGTCTTTGAGGTATTCCGCCATTTCTTCAGGACGCATCACATTGCTGCCACCCATGGAGCTGGCTTCGAAACCGGTAGCGATCAATGTCATCTTGACATCTTTGTCCATCCGGTTATCATGCACCACACCAAAAATGATGTTGGCTTCGGGGTCAACGGCAGCTTTAATAACTTCCGCAGCTTCGTTAACCTCGAAGAGCGATAGAGTATCGCCACCGATGACATTGAATAAAACGCCTTTGGCACCATTAATGGCTACATCCAGTAACGGGCTGGCAAGTGCATTCTTAGCGGCGTCTACGGCGCGGTTCTGGCCGCTGCCTTTACCGATAGACATCCAGGCTGGGCCGGCGTCCTTCATGATGGATCGCACATCGGCGAAGTCCAAGTTGATAATACCGGGGACGGTGATTACCTGGGCAATTGCCTGAACACCATTGCAAAGCACATCGTCAGCCATGCGGAACGCGGAATCCACACCGGTTTTCTGATCGCAAAGAGTGAGTAATCTATCATTCGGGATGATGATTAGTGTGTCAACTTTTTCCATTAAGCTTTGAATGCCTTCTTCAGCGACTTTGGTGCGATGGGAGCCTTCAAAACCGAACGGTTTGGTGACCACGGCGATAGTTAAAGCGCCACTCTGTTTGGCAATTTCGGCAACTACCGGTGCGGAACCGGTACCCGTGCCACCACCCATACCAGCGGTTACGAAAATCATGTCTGATCCGTTTAGTAATTCCTTGATTTCGTCGCGGTTTTCTTCAGCGGCTTTCTGCCCGACATGATGGTCGCCACCGGCGCCTAGACCACGGACTAGTTTTTCACCAAGTTGAATTCTTACCGGGGCTTCTGTAATTGCGAGTGATTGGGCGTCTGTATTCATGGCGATAAATTCTACGCCATCGATGCCATCTCTGACCATACGGGTTACTGCGTTCGAACCGCCACCACCAAGTCCAACGACCTTAATTCTCACCTGGCTGGCGGAAAATAGTGACCTTGCCATTAGTTATCCTCCTCTATATATCTATATTAATTATATTTATTTTGGCTAGGTGCTGGCTTATTGAAAAGACTCCTGATTCTAGATACGAGATTCATGACATTGGAACTAAACCCACCGGATCTGTTAGAAGTAACGCTCTGTGGTTTAATACCCCAGAGAAGTAGACCCACTGCTGTGGAATAAGCCGGGTCGTTTAAATTATCGCCGATACCGTTAATGTTGGTCGGGGCTCCAACTCTCACGGGCATCTTCAAAACATCACGTCCGAGTGCATCGATGCCTGCCAGATTAGCACTACCGCCGGTTATTACCAGCCCACCGGGGATCAAGGCTTCTTGATCTCGCGGCAGTTCCAGTACGATTAGGCGAAGCAATTCTTCCATTCTGGCGCGAACGATGTCACATAACCCTTGGTAAGAAATATTGTGACCGTTATTCGGCACCGGTATGGCATCGTTTTCGCCCTTGTTTTCGTATACCGGCAAAGCTGTACCATATTTCTTTTTCATTTCTTCGGCGACGTCAAAGGGTAAGCCTAACCCAATGGCAATGTCTCTGGTGAATTGATATCCGGCTACAGGTATTATGGCGGTGTGCCAGATTGCCCCATCTTTGAACACGGAGATATCAGTTGTGCCGCCGCCAATATCGGCTAAGATGACTCCAACCTGTTTCTCATCTTCGCTCAGGACGGCTTCACTACTGGCCAGGGCTTCAAACACCAGGTCCTCCACATCTACCCCCACCCCACGGATACATTTGACCAGGTTTTGCACAGATGATGCGGCAGCAGTGATTACGTGGGTTTCCACATCCAACTTAAATCCATGCATTCCTACGGGATTCTGTACGTCTTCCTGTCCATCCACAGCATAATGTCGGGGGATCATGTGAAGAATTTTCTGCTCACTCGGCATTTTCAGGCTTTGAGCATTTTGCAGTACCCGTCTTAGGTCGTCAGGCCGGACCAGTCTGTCGTTGCGAGTTACAGCGACGATTCCACGGTTGTTTCTACCGGTGATATGTCTCCCGGTAACGCCAACGTACGCAGAATCCACTCTGTAACCGCTTGATTGCTCTGCTTTCTTGACAGACTCGCGGATTGATTCTTTGGCTTCATTGATATTGACTACCATTCCCTTATGCAAGCCTTTGGAGGGCACAAGCCCTACTCCGGCAATGCGCATCTGCCCGCTGTCACCAACCTCAGCTATCAGCGTGCAAACTTTGGTGGTACCAACATCAATGGCAGAGACGGTTTTCCATTTGCGCATCTATTCCTCCTCTATCGGTGGTACCAACCACCTGGCTATTTATTTGATAGCGTCCTATCGCGGACGCTCGATGCCTAAATTAATTGTTCGAATACCTGGTATTTCGTTTTACGTACTGAGCTTTCTTTTCTTGCCCGCTGATTTTCTCCGCCACTCTAAGTTTGGCGCTTCGGCTGCGCGGGTTGGTTCTGACTTCTTCATCCGAGGGAACGACTACTTTTTTATTGATCAGTTTCAGACTGGCCTCATGTCCGCAATTACAAATCAGAACTTCCGGAGGGCAAACACAGTCTCTCGATTCTTTTTGCATGTAATGTTTTACGATACGATCTTCTAAAGAGTGGTAGCTAATGACTACGAGCCTACCGCCGATCCCTAATAGTTTCACCGCTTTGGATAAAGCGTCTTTAAGACTTTCCAGTTCACGATTGACGGCAATGCGTAATGCCTGAAATGTCCGGGTAGCCGGATGAATTTTTTCTCTTCTACCCCCCACAGCGTCAGAAACAACGTTGGCGAGTTCCAGGGTGGTGTTAATAGGGCGAGCCTCCACAATATGGCGGGCAATACGCCCGCTGAATGGCTCTTCACCGTATTCTCTTAACAGAGTTGCCAGGTCTGATTCGTTATAATTGTTAACGATATCAGCGGCCGTGGTAATCTGTTCGGGATTAAAGCGCATATCCAGCGCCGCATCCCGCTGGAAACTGAAACCTCGGGGATCATCGTCAAGTTGGTAAGATGACAAACCTAAATCGAAAAGGATACCGTGCACAGGCATAAAATTGTATTGTTGACAGATTTTATCGATGTTGGAGAAATTATCGTTTACTAATAAAACTGATTCGCTGTATTGCTTCAGGTTTTCAGTTGCCTTACGAACTGCCTCCGGGTCGGCATCGATACCAAGCACCTGCCCGCCAGGATAACTTTTTTGTAGGATCGCCAGCGAGTGCCCGCCGCCGCCAAGGGTGCAATCGATATATCTTCCGCCGGGTTGCACTGCCAGTGCTTCGACAGATTCTTTCAACAATACTGGCTTATGAATAACAGACAACACTGTTTACTCCCTAGCGTTTTTCCATGGATTCGATGATTTGCCAAGCTTGGGCTTGGCTATCCAGCTTTTCCTGTTCCCAGGCAGCCTTATCCCAGATTTCAAGGTAATTATTGGCGCCGGCGATGACGACATCGTCCCCAATACCGGCATAAACACGTAACGGAGTAGGGAGAGAGATCCGACCCTGACGGTCCAGGTTGAGGTTGAAAGCCATGGCAAAAAGCGCCCTATTTAGCTTTCTCATTTTATTGGTGACGATAGAACCGGTAGTGATGTTGTCGGCCAGTTTTTTCCACTGGTTGGGGGTGTAAGCGAGGATACATTTTTCGGCACCGGGAGCAAGCACGATGCCATCTTTGAAATCATCCCTGAATTTCGGCGGTAGAGGCGCTCTGCCTTTTTCGTCTAGCTTGTAAGTGTATTCACCAAGAAACATAAATAACCTTGACTCCCACCGCCGCCAGACTATCTTAAACTACACTTCTTCCCACTTATCCCCACAGATTACCATTTTCGCACATTTTGCCTCATTCTGTCAAGTGTTTTAGCCTTGATTTTGCTACTTTATTTTATTTTTTATAGCAATGTTTTGTATCTACTTTTACGGTTACATCAACAATATTTTCATATATTTCACTCCATGTGAGTTGAATTTCCTCCAGGGCCATTTTTAACAAAAATGTCGATAAACGTTGGAAAAGGCCTTTTACGCAACATTTATTTCGCGTAACATTATATAGATATAAAAATTGCCGGTAAGATCTATTACATTTATGATATTCTTCGAGCTTACCAATATTTCGCATCTCACGTTCGATTATGATAAAATAAAAGTTCGGTGCAAATGTATATTTACTAAATAATGTGAGTCGGTTCAAGTTTTATGCAGATCCATGTTTTAACATTGTTTCCAGGTATGTTCGAGGGACCTTTCAGCGTCGGTTTGTTCAAAAAGGCGATGGAAAGCGGTTTGCTCAAACTAGATATACACAATATCCGGGACTTTTCCCATGATAAACACCACACCGTGGATGACTATCCTTACGGTGGTGGCGCCGGTATGGTTATGAAACCGGAACCCATTTTTGAATCTGTCGAAACGGTTAAAGCCGATCTAGCTGTCCAGAATGCAAATGAAGATATCCCGATAATTTTACTTTCTCCCCAAGGGCGTAAATTCAACCAACAAATTGCACTTGAACTTTCCAAATACAACGATTTAGTTTTAATCTGCGGACAATACGAAGGCGTGGACGAACGCGTTTGCGAGCACCTGGTTACCGACGAAATCAGCATCGGAGACTACGTGCTGACAGGTGGTGAATTAGCCGCTATGGTGGTTATTAACGCAGTATCCCGTTTAATACCCGGTTTCCTGGGTTCAGCGGAATCTTTAATTTCTGAATCGCATACCGGAAACCTACTGGAATACCCTCAGTATACCCGGCCCCCGGTTTTCCGTGGTTGGCCCGTACCTGATGTATTACTCTCCGGCAATCATGCCGAAGTTGATAAATGGCGCCGTCAACAATCTGTTTTGCGTACTCTAAAACGTCGTCCCGATTTGCTGGCGAACGCAGGTATTGCTAATAAAGAAAAATAAATGTTAACCTAGAGGTAGAGACCTCGGTAGACAGGAGTTAATAAAAATGAAAATGTCCGAATTGGTTAATGCGAAACCGAAAACCAAAATGCCGGCAATTACCCCCGGTGATACGGTTAAGGTGAACCTGAAGGTCATCGAAGGCGATAAAGAGCGCGTTCAGGCATACCAGGGTGTTGTTATCCGCATCCGCAACGGCGATGCCGGCGGTACTTTCACAGTGCGCCGTGTGGCCTATGGTGTGGGTATCGAACGTACTTTCCCAATCGCCTCCCCGCTGATCGAAAAATTACAGGTAGTCCGTCACGGTAAAGTCCGCCGCGCTAAACTGTATTACCTGCGCGGGTTGAGCGCCAAGAAAGCCCGCATCAAGGAAAAGAGATTACCCAAGGGTGCGACCGAAGATTTAATGCCCACCTCGGAAGCCGAACCTGTCATCGAGACCGTGGCTCCTCCCACCGTTACCGAAACCAAAGAATAAACGACCGCATTATTGGAGTTTAGGATGGGGTATGCTGAGGTCTGTGTTAACGCGCCGACGGCGCAAATGCGCACCTTCAGCTACTCTATCCCTCCTTATCTCAATATCAAGCCCGGGCAGGCTGTCTGGGTGCCTTTCGGGCAGAGATTTTTACAGGGTATTGTCCTGGAACTCACAGAACAACCGGCGGTGGCACAAACACGCGATATTGCCGGCATCATTGACGAAAAACCGTTCTTATCCCAATCACAATTATCATTGGCCCGCTGGATTTCCGATTACTACATATCTCCCCTTTTTAGTGCCATCGCATTAATGCTGCCCCCCGCTTTTGAACGTCGTGTGCTGACCTTTCTCGAAACCAAATCAAGTACCCGCGATGTTTTCACACTGAACGAAACACAACAACGTATCTTGCGCTTATTGGATGAGAAAAAACGTATCGGCTTGAAGGAGATGGAAAAACTGCTGGGTAAACGTAACGCTCAGAAAAACGT
>Ga0209777_10000941_pt1 | contig 44704 bp, 86 predicted proteins | sample FrelakmetHBP12HB_FD_187147 | JGI IMG/M metagenome (GOLD analysis project Ga0209777, IMG submission 187147) | Freshwater lake sediment microbial communities from the University of Notre Dame, USA, for methane emissions studies -HBP12 HB (SPAdes)... | ecosystem: Environmental > Aquatic >...
CCAATTCCTAATTGGTGGTAAAGAGGAATTCCTGTACGCCCAAGGTGATCTTCTGTTTACCGCAGCCAATGGTGTCGCAGAGACCCTCAAGCCAGTAGCCCACCTTTTCCCTGCTGGAAATAGGGGTATTACCGTCTACTTCGTCGAAGTCTTCGGGGGAAGGCTGCCGAGCAGTAAGCAGTATACTAAAATTGGAGTAATAGCCTATAGGATATTCGACATTGCTGATATTGATTTCGATATCCTGCTCAAGACTGTCGAGGAGATCGCTTCTTGGCGTGACCACGGTGGTCAGAAGTTCCGTATAGAGGAGGAGTTGCTCAAGCCTAGCCTGTTCTCGCTGGGGAGTCTCACTCCAAGGCTTGGGAAGGTCGTTCTCCCAACCTCAATTGAAGAAACAATGAAAGCTATGCAAGCCTATACGGAGAGTCTATGCAACCTCGGCGGCGGATTAGGCAAGGCCGAAGGGATTGTGGTCCGAACTCCTGATCGCTCGGTTATTGCGAAGCTTAGGTTCGAGGACTATGATAGGACTCTTAGGGCAAGAAAGTAAATCAAATCGTGGGCTTATGACGAGGTGAACCGCGTGCCAGTAGAGGAATCTGCGGGAGAATAGTCCGATCTCCCATCCGTGATACAACTGAGAGGAGGCAACATGCGCAGCCACATGACTGCAATGACCAGGCATGTCCTGGAACTGCTCGATAAAGGAGCCACAATCCTCCACAACACCACCCTCAATAAGGTTCTCCTTGTTCAGGGGATGCGAGTACGGAGGATTGATGGAAGGACATTCCATGCGCTCGAACGGCGCGGGCGTTTGCTCCTCCAGTCCACCCTGGACGAACTCCAGGAATTCACGGGGGTGCCTTTCTAATGAAGACCACCAAAAGGGTGAATCGCCTATTTGTATGCTCTGCAACCGAATACAATGAAGCTGTTTGGAAGCCAATCATCGAGAAGCTCATCAAAGACTTCCTAACAGTCGAAGGTAGGAAGTGTGAGTTGATCAGTATGATGCCTGAGGCAGAAATCACGGGGAGCAACAAGTTGATCATCAAGCTGGAGACCACAGATGAGAATAATGATCAAGATTGCGGTCTCCAGTTCGTGATTGATCCTGCACAGGGCATTTGTTACTTGTCGAATGGCGCAAACCGCGTTGGTGAGACCGCTGGACTCCAACCATCATCAAGCGTGCAGCAACAGCCTAAACCTTTTTGGACTGCCCGGAGTTTTGTCTCCGGGCAGTTCCATATCTGGGGTAAAATGAAGAGGAGTGAAGATGAATCAAATGATCAAGGACAGATATTCAAAGTTGCGTGGCGAGCCTTTTCCAGATTACGCCGAGAAAATCCCTGAGGTCGCATTTGAGACTCTCCTGAATTATGTGGAGTTTGGTGTTGAACCTGGTGATTTCATGGAGGCTTTCCTCAGTAACGACCTTTTCGATGCAGTAGCTCGTGCCGATAAAGAGATGCTCCTTGCATTTAGGGAATTGTTCTGGTTCATCTATAACCGCCTTCCCAGCGGCTGTCATGGCTCCAGGGAGAAAGTCAGGGAGTGGAGGAGAGCCAGGCGAGAACAAATCAGTCGCCAATTCGCCGGTATCATCGACTCAAGTCCGGCCTAGTTAAACAGCAACTTGTTCCATCGCCTGTTCCATTGCTGCCTTAAATTGCGTGATGAATGGTGTGAAGTCGATCCCGGCATCTATATCTGTATCACCACCCAAGTAGATCTCGTACTTTGTCCCCTTAAAGATAATAGCCACTGATGCCGTCTTTTGATTATCTCCGGTTAGGATTATATCAAGCCGTCCAGACATGTCTGTGACTTCTTTTTGCGAGGCTGGCATCGTGTTGGTATTGAAGTCCCAATCGAAATTTGTTATCCCAGGCAACGTCTGGCAAGCTGCATTTATAGCATCGTAATATGGGTAGAGAAAGGCGTTCGGTTGCATAAACCAACTGGCCTGTCTGGCAGTTTCAAAGGACTCTTTTTTGTCAATACTCCAAGCTTGTTTTCCTTCAGCTTGACCATGCATTATACCTGAGCTACCGTCTTTAAAGGTAACAAGTGCCCCAAACCGTACCACAACCGAAGTAATTTTTACCATGATCTAATCCTCCAAATTATCTTTTCTTTCGGGGATCTTGGTAGCTCAATTCACGACCAACTTGATAAACACATCATGCTCGATACCACACCTTAAAGGAAAGGAACAGGTCCATGCTAAGAAAGAGAAAGAAATACGAGAGGTACATCCTCATCACCTACTCCAGGAAAGGATATATTGTCCTAGTATCCTCCCTGGTAGCCTTCTTAGGTAAGAGAAGCCGCAAAAGACATGAATGCTGGGGAACCGTACTCTTTCATTCAAAGAAGACGGCCCTAACCATGCTAGAGAAGTATCGGGAGTGCTTCCCCAAACTCGGTGTGAATCTGATAGTGGTTGACATTCGAGCCATCCCGCTCAGGAGGGTAAAGTGATAATTTGGAACGAAGATTCCAAGAAAGTCCTTAAGGAAATTGTTGCGTTCCTCAAGGCGCAAGACATAAGTATTCACGCTGCCCTCTCAGGCAAGGTGCTCCGAAAGAAGCTAGCGGAGACACTGAATTATCTAAACACCTACGCCTGCCACAACGCCAGTACAGATCCTCTGGTGATGAAGGATAAACCCGAAGACACCGGAATCGACCGTCATAAGACTCACTGCGAGTTATTTGGTGACTTCGCCCCTCTGAGCTTCAGTTTCGTCATGAAGATTCGAGGAGAAGACGGTCAATACAAGTATTGGTTCAACGGTGGTGTGATCTTCCACGGACCGCACGACGGATTTGGAAATGGAGGTGCTCCCACATTTGCCGTCAGTCTGACGCCCACTGTGGGCTGGCAGATCCATACTTAATACGCCACTGGCTTATGACGAGGTGAGCCGCGTGCCAGTAGAAGAACGGGCGGGAGGACGAGAAACCAGTGAACGAATAGGAGGACGAATGCTGATTGAGGTTTCGAGGGAGCGATTCTGGATCAAACTCCCATTCAAGACCGAAAGACAGAAGGACGGTGACGTCAACATTTACGTCAAGGAAGGCCAGAAGATAGGGTACGTCAATACCTTTACCAGGCGCTATTTCTTGGTAGAAAAGGAGGAGGAAGGCGACCTCGAAAAGGTCCGTCAGGCTCAACTAGTGATGGATGAGCAGAAGGAAGTGGTTGCCAAGAAGACTGCTGCCCGGAAAAAGGTCGATCTGGGTAAGAAATATCCGCATGCCATCATGGAAAGCCTGACGCTTGACCCGGAAAAGAAGAAACAGAAGGTCAGGATTCGGTGCGGGTGCGGTGACACTTCTCGGTGGGTGTTCACCAGCGATCTCTTTCAGGTTAAGATCTGCACAGCGTGTAATCAGAAGCTTAAGGATATACAAAAACAAGCCAAAGTTATGGTTGAGGTTGATGCCGAGACCGATTTGCAGAAGCAAGCTAGGATTATGGCCAAGATGGACGCTGTTGATCAGCGAAATATCAAGACTGATGAATTACTTGATTTTGTGGAACAAGCCAACCAACCAAAGGTAGGATAAGGTATTTCCCAGATGGAAACTGCACTAGACGCAGACGATAATGATTTTGGAGATCTTTTCGATGAGGTAGACGACGATGAGACTTTGGTTACCAACACTGTTCCTAATCGTGTTCTCTTTTGGACTGAAGTAGCTCGGAGAGTGGGTATTGCGATCACGGTAAAGGAAGCTTATGACCATAAGGGTAAACCGATTCCACTGGTGGCTATTCACGTGGAAGAACTCATAGATAAAGGCTATCTCAGGTCAGAGTTGTGGCGTCAACACGAGATAGTGTCAAAGGAGCAAGGTAGATGGGGATTTTCCGCACCAGATGGCGCGGCCCCAGTTGCAGTAAAGGATGTCACCAGTATTAGGTCTCCAATTGGAGAGCTAGGTGGCAGAAAACTCACTTTGGAGGATCAATAATGCTTTTTGTGCGATTCAGAGACGAAATTTCTATCCCAACAGCAGAACTGTCGAGTGGCCAGAAGCCCTCATTCAAATTGAACCAAGGTTATCCGGTATATCACATTGATCGAGCCTTCGAGGAAGGCGAGAATGGTGCTGATATCACCGAAGTTCTTGTGGCTGATCATAACGATGAATTGATGTTCGTACCATTAGACAGTGTGCTTCGGGCACGACCTCCGGAAAACGGTTTCAGCAAGCCCCACTCCAGTACACATAGAGTTCCGGCGCGGGTCTGATGGCATTGGTCTTGGACCTAACAGGAGGAGTAAGATGAGACCCTTGTTTCTGGTGACCCCCGCATGGGGGATGCTCTTCAATACCAAAGAAAAACGCTGGCACCCAATCCTCTTCGTGGAGTCTCCTCTACCAGGCCCGGCTTGTCACTGGCTGATCCGCCTGAAATCGAAGGGGCACCACACCACTGGTTTCGCCATTCGTGAAGAAGCTCTAGCCGAAATCAAGAAGATCTCAGTGGATATCCAGCCTGATCCTATTATGGACCTGGAGAAGGACATTCCCTGGGATGGTGAGGACATTCCTGCTATAGTTGTTCTCCTGGCCGACAAGAAATTGGTTCTGATGTAGTAGATGAAGTGGAGCACAGGGAGACTAAACCTGTGCTCCACTTTTCTTGTGCCTCACTGAAGGTTCACGACAAGAAGTATCAACGAGGAGTATCGTTTCACCCTAAGCAAACATATTGATATGGACCCGAATGACATAGCAAAACTTCTGTCCTGTGATATTGGTGTAAACAACGGTAATATAGAAGAAGTAGTAACTATTGCAATATTCAGAAGAAATCCAGAAACAAGAGAATATGAAGTCCTACTCGAAATTAGAGGCAACGAACCTGAAGCAGGAAAATGGGCCTTACCAGGAGGACATGTTGATCCGGAAGACCCAGATCCAAAATCTGCAGCAATACGAGAATTAGGTGAAGAGACCAACCTACAGGCATCTGATCTGACCTATATAAACAAATACACCAACCGCCACGGTTTAATCGACAGCCTCTACGCCGCAGTCTCAAAAAGCGATAATATAAAACCAAGAGCAGGTGACGATGCAGTCAAGGTCCAATGGGTGCCGATATCCCTCTTCCAGAAAGAAGGCACAGTCAAACTAGCATTCAACCATGCGGGCATGCTCCGGGACGCTGTTGCCAAACTACTTCCCGATGAGGTAGACGAGGTAGAAGAGGACGTGCAACAAGAACAAGGATTATTAATGGAAGCCAAGAAGAAAGAGCTTGAAAAAGGATTATTAATAGTAATCGAAGGAGTCGATGGTTCCGGAAAGAGCACTTCTACTCACAAAGTAATGAAATGGTTGAGAGATGAAAGATATTCTATAGAACATACTAAATGGAATAGTCATGAGGTTACTAGTCCAATCATTGCTGAATTAAAGGAAGAGAGAGCACTGACACCTATGCTGTATTGCCTTGTACACGCAACCGATATGCTGCTACGCTACAATGATGCGATATTACCAGGTTTAGCAAAGAAAAAGATAGTGGTCTGTGACAGATATATCTACACCAGTATGGTCAGGGATGGTATCAGAGGAATTGAGCAATCAATGTTGGACAAGATATACAAGGGCTTCAAAGAACCAGACATGATTATTTATTGTAAGGTTCCGACAGATGTAGCTGTACAGAGGATTTTGAAGGATGGGTCACTTGGTTATTACAGTTCTGGTATGGATATGGGATTAGCTGAGACCAGAGAGCAAAGCCTAGAAAAGTATGAAGAGATGATGGATAAGGAATATGATAGGGTTCTGACTGGAAAGAAGGGATATTTCAAGGTAGACACGACTCAGCGACCAAATGTGGTGGCTAGGTTGATCTGTGAAGAAATCAAAAGGAGGTTATTGTGACACCTGAATTGATTGCTTCGATCTTGTCCGAGGATATTCACCAGAATAATGGCCTGGAGGAGGCTATCACTCTAACCAATCCTCAGATATGTAAATGTGGTCGTACTTTGAATGCTCATGCTGGAAACACTATTCCTGAGACTGGTGATGTGAGTGTCTGTTACTATTGTGGCCGAATTATGATATATAACGAAAATCTGAGTCTGCGTGAGCCTACCGAAGCAGAATTATCGGAATTGCAAGATAATGAGCGATTGCTTAGTCTCAAGAATTGTTTGATTTAACATAAGCGAGCGGTTCTTGCGCGGCGGCGGGCGGCATCCCCGTACCGGCGCGGCACGCGACGAGCGCGGGCTTGCCGGGAGTGACCACGACGGGCAAATGACGGGCGGGTGCGCGGGCGGCACGACCACCTATCAAAATTACTTGTATGAGCAAGTTCGCCGAAAGATTAGGGAAAGCCCTAGACCGAATAAGAAAAGAGCCAATACAGGAAATATGGCGCTTCCCAACCAGACATCTACAGCGAGTCAACGCCGGATCAGTCAGAAAATGTCAATCAGACATATTCAGCCCCACAAATAAGATCGACCCAAGAGAATATATGAGGCCAAGTATCAAAAGAAGTGATTATTTCGTGGCTAATCCAGTCAACTTATAATACTGAATCAACGGAGTCAATTGCTCATTAGCCTCTGACACCGCACCAAGAAGCTCGGCCATGGCGTGCTGGACCTGTCTCGTATTCTCCATCGTGGGAGCGGCCTTCAACATATCAGCAACCTTGTGAAACTTCTGAGTAGCGAGTACGATATGGCCAGCGTATTCGGCCACAGCCATAGAGGTCTGGATAGGATCGACCGGCTCCTCACCTTGTGCTTGCTGTTGTGCTCCAGCTTCGTTTATGGCCAGAGCCTCATTCAGTCTCGCGTCAAAGTCGTGGGTCATACCAGCCTCCATTTTCACTATCTTTGCAAGAAATATCCTTGGCCTTGGTATCCTGCAAATCAATACGAAAAAGGCCGACACCCCGAACCATCAAGGGGTGTCGGCCTTCTTTATACTTTCCAAAAAGGAAATCCTATATAATCGCGTCCAGAAGGGCCTGCTTGATCTTCCAGAGTTCATCTTTCACGAATTCCCTACGAGTAGGAAGTACGTTCTTCTTAGATTTCTTGTCAATCCGAGCCAGCAACTCCTCATCCTCAAGAATTACATCTAAATCAACAATCACCTGATCAATAGTATAAGGCTTGGGCATGTCCAACCCGAACAGCAAAGTTGCAAGTTCCACCTGATAAGGAGCCAAAGCCGTCCTGCTATGAGAGACAGCCAACATCGCAACCTTGATATGATCTTGCGGATCATTCCGCTGCATGAAAACGAACTCAAACGCGGCATCCAGGAGCTTATGATTGATAGCCTCAATGAATTGAGTAATACGCTGCCGACTGACAGACTTGTTCGGACTGACAGCATTCACAACTCTAGTGGCCTCAGCTAGCAGAGACCAACCTAGCTGGAGTCCAAGAGCACTTTCTTTGATCTTATTCATCACCTGAGCTGTCTGTGGGAGAAGAGGGTCATAATCCAGCGCAGCCATAATTACTGAGGGAAGTGTTCCATTCTGGACCTTCTCCATCAGGAACCTACGTAGCAAATGTACCCGGACCAACTGGCCGAAATGACTGGCAATATAAGAACCAGTTTTCCCTATCGCACCATCGAGGCCATAAGTCTCGACCATCACGGTCTCTTGTTCCAGCGTTAAGGCGATCTCATTACGAAGAGCGACAACCAATTCACGACTCCTAGCCTTGGAGTCGTGGTTGATGCAAACCTGAACAGGGTCTGGAGACGACTCATCAGCGAGAGTCTGTCCAACCGAGTATCCATCTTCGAGCTGAACATCCCACGCGGTGGGGTTGCTGTGAAAGTCCGGGTTAGCGGCTACTAGCTTGATCAGGTCTTCAACCGTCTTGAATCTAGAAGTATCAGACACGGTATTCGCAGCCCCACCCAATCCGAATATATGTGCGGCTGAGTTCTGGAGGATATCTTTATTAGGGCCGGTACGCCGGATTTGGCTATAATTGAACTTGTTGTTCAGATATTCCATAAGATCAAAGAGTGTATCAGGGTCTAGCCTTGACAAGCTAAATGATTCTTTGATCAGAGGCATTGTAGCTTTTGCCATTGGCTGTTTTGGCTGTTTACCCCCAGTCGCACATTGGACTTCTTTGATCTTCTCCTCACTGATGTCGAGAGCAACCGACAGCTGCTTGCTAGAAAATTTCTTCGGAAGAGTCTCCCCAGCATATTCGTAGATCTTGACTAGGATCTTGAATTGGTCCTCATTTGGGTTCGGTATACCTGTGCGCTGAACCCTGCAGAGAATATAATCATCAGGCTTGGTCAGGCACTGCAGATTCACAGGGACCTGTTCCACTATATTAGCTTTCTCACCAGAGGGAAGAGTCACTGTTCTAAGGCGAGGTTTACTTAACAATACCAAATTCTGTCTAGCCTTTTGAGCGACCTTCCTTTTCAAGTCTGTGGGGAGAGCAAGATAATTTTCATAGGAAATAGGCTTTTCCCGCTGTGCAAGGTGATCACGCTCTTCTGTTTCCCAGGTTCCAGAAAGCCAAACACCAATGGCGATCTTGGCTTCTGTACGAGAAGGACGCTTTTCGGTCTTCTTCACGACTCCAGAGGTAGCAGAGGCACGCCGCACTGCTGTACGGGCACGATTGAAGGCATGACTGGCGAAAGGAGAGAGGCCAATATCTGTTTTCAGGGCAAGAAGGATGCCCATCCTGGCGTTCTGCCCACAATCATCTCTTGGGGAGAGAGGAGTTTCGTACTTATTGATGATCTTGGAGATAGGGCTACTTATGTCGCCAATTGTTGGGACCATGGCCTCAATCACGTCTTCCTTCGTCCACCGACAGAGGATCGGATGCCTAATCTGGCGTAGAGCATCATAACCCTTTGGAAGCTTGGACCAGGTTTCAATCTGTTCCTGCGTCGGAACTATGAACTTTTTCAGAGTAGACGAAGAAATCTCAAGATCATCCCATTCTTGGAGGGCTGAATCGGGGACGCCGACCTCAGCGATCTTCGCCCTCACCTGAGGGCGAAGATCCATTACTCGTTCCCATTCTGCAGCAAATAGACCAATACGTCTCTCTCGATCAGCATCAGTCTTGCCCTTGTTGAACTTGGTAAAGAATCTGAAAAGAGATTCACCGGAGATTGGGAGCTTATCCCATTTCGCTAGAAATGTTGTGTTGTGGGATTTCTGTAGTTCTATTCGTGCTAGTTTGCGTTTGTCTTCGTAGGAGATGCCGTCCCAATCCGTCAGGAACTGGACCACGGTGCGATCTGTGGCCTGGCCACTCTCTTTCTCGCTCATCCCTTCACCTCCTCTGTCCGGCTTTCCCGGCTTTGTCCCGGCTCCACATTAACACAGGCCGACCGTTTTGTCAAGTGCTTTCTTCAAGCTTTACCCTCACGAGAAATTATTCTCGTAATCTCCAAATTTCTCTAACACCTTCCTTGAGGAGATCAACCCATTCCCGGTCAACCAACTTAAGGGCAACTGCCAGTTTGATCTCTTTGTCGATATCTATTTGACGGAGAGCTTGGGCAATGCTTATATCTCCGACGAAAACGGCTGTGATGTAACCTTCATCAACTCCCTCAGCATTCCAATTCTCCTTGAAGAACCGGACCAAGGTACTGTCCGGGTGGAACAACAAGGACATCTAGCGACAACTTCCCAGGCATGTAGATCTCCTATCTCTGTTGGTTGACCGGCTTCTTGAGGATTCGGAAGAGTTTTCGATCTTCCACAACCATCAAAACCCCGCCAGCTTTCTCGCTGTAGTCCATCACACCTAATGGGATATTACCTTGCGGTGTGCACTGTGCACAAAGTTCTGTTCCTAAAAGCTGTTTCCGCACACCCGAAACTATCCGACCACAAGAGGGGCACTGATGTGCCCTCGGCTCCTTCCGTACCTCTTCTTGCGTCTCCTGTGGCACCGGAGCGGCTTCGGCGCAAGTAGGGGCCAGGAGAGCGTCAAACCGAATCTGAGCAGCTTCCTTGCTTGTTGGGCCGAGAACCACATGTCCGTCTAACCAGACCTCGTAAGACCCCTCAAACTGGGTCAACCTCAGCCTCCCACCAAGAACTGACCGTATTTCAATCCTATCGCATCTCTTGGTCTCTTCCGGAGGGGCCTTTTGGAAAGGAATCTCAACAAAGTTCATATGTTCCTCCATGTGACAGCGCCCGCTGCTGTCTCCCCGCTACTGGCACACGGCTTCTATCACCACAAGCACATGAACTCTGATAGAGCTTGTATCGAAGCTTGGCTAGCTCTAAAACTAGCTCTAGGCAGGGTCTTTGACCCAAGCTAGACGCACGTAATCCCTACACCCCACAAGCTGGAGCAGGAGACCATCAATCTCGATCTCATCACCAGAACGAATTTCATTTGGACGCCTCCAAAAGGACCTCGACCGCAACCAGTTTTGACCTCGAACAACGTCCTACCGATTTCCGCAGAGCTTCTAGAACTTCAACCCTTTCCCACAGCTCAGACCTAGCAGCATATGACGGGTCCTTGCCCAATTATGATCCAGAACATCAAGCCCCCTTCTGATTCAGGGGGTCCTCTCCCTTCATCAGCTTCTGCCACTCTTCCTCTGAGATGCATTTAATACCATATTTCTTTGCTTTGATTGTTTTACTGCTGGAACTATCCGGACTCGCGGAGACGAGGTAATCAACTCCCTTTGTCATCGAATCCTTAATCTGCCCACCAGCCTGACGGGTCAAATCCCACGCAACATTACGACTCATACCAGAAGGCAGAGCGCCAGTAAAGACGTATACCTTTCCACCCAAGGGACCATCTGGATTTATTGGTGCCTCTTGAGCCACAGCCTCAATCTCAATACCAGCCTCCAACAGAGCCTTGATCACAGGCCGAACCTTCTTGATACCCTCAACAATCCCAACAGCCTTAGACCCATCATCCGAGAAACCTGGAAGGGCATTCAGCTGTTCAACTGTCAAGGTCACCCACTTCTCAAGACTATCGATACCCTGCTTAATCATGATCTCTGCTTGTCTTCGTCCCAAGAAGGGGACAGCTAGGGAACCCATAAACTCAGAGAGTGAGCACTTCTTCGACTTATTAATCTCTGCTATAATCGTTTTTGCCGCCGAACCAACAACACCCGCACCACGAGGCATTACAGAAAGACCTTTTTCAGTCAGTTTATAAAGGTCTTGTGGCTCCTTGACACCATTTTCCCATAGGGTTGAGAGTAACTCGTCCCCAACAAACTTAATTGATCTTTTGATGAGCCAATTCTTGAGACGACGAATAGCCTTACCTTCACATTCATCGTTCATGCAAGTGAGATGAACTCCATTTTTCACCAAAGGTCCACCACAACCAACACATTTCTCTGGAACAGGGATCGGAGTACAACTCTCGTCCTTTTTGACCACAGATGAAAGAAATGGGATAACATCTCCGGCTCTCTCGACAAGAACATCAGCCCCTATTGCCAATCCGAGGTTAGCCACATAATCGTAATTGTTAAGGAGAACAGAAGATACTGTTACTCCTCCGATTAGAACTGGAGCAACTTTACCCGTCGGAATCTGGTTACCGGTGTGACCTTCAGTCACGAGGATCGACAGAAGCTTCGTGATTGCTCCTAAACTAGCAAATTTAATTGCTCGTTCGGATTTAGGGCGAAGGTCACTACTCATCCCAAGACGATCTCTAATTTCGAGATGTTCAGCCTTGACGATCGTACCATCTAATTCGAAATCTAGGGTAGAACGTTGTTGCTCTATTTGCTTGTACAAATCCCAGACTTCATCTGGGGATGCCAAGACCTTGTGTTCTACCACCTCTAGACCAAGGAATTTGACATAATTAAGAAGATCGGAGACAGTTTCTTTCTTCACTGCAGATTCGATCAACCAATTAACATCAAAATAAACAGGTTTGATATAGCGAAAGAATGGGTTGCCTTTTCTGTCGCGAGACACGCCGCTGACCGTATTTCGTGGATTTTTGTATCCCAAAGGAGCAAATACCTTCTTGAAATCGGAGATACTCAACATCAGTTCACCACGAAGAATGCCGGTAAACCCCTTATCTGTTAAGCTCCTCTTGACATTACTCATTTGGAGGACATTTTCTGTCATGTCTTCCCCTACTAGTCCAGACCCTTTCGATAAAGCCCGGACTAAACGACCCTTCTCATATGAGAGACAACAAGTGAGACCATCAAGTTTATGATCTAGACCAAACTCTGTCTCTCCTTCCGCTTTCAATTTCGACATAAAATCATCAAACTCTTTTCGATCTTTAACCTTCTCCTGCGAACCGACCGGAATAAGGTGTTTAATTGATTCCCCAAGGACCGGAGCACCAACCGTTTGAAGGAAAGGGTTCTGTGGATTTATTTCCTTCAAGCGATCTCTCAGAAGGTCAAAGGCTGAATCTGACATGGTACAATTGGCTGAATCGTTATAATACTTATCGCTAGCTAGCGCAAGCTTAGCAACTATTTCTACTACTTCCTTATTGGTATCCAAGATGCAACCTCCTTTGACTCGTAGGTTTTGTATCCAACGTGGGTTCCACGCAAATCTAGTGTATGAGTAGCTTTGCTAAGCTGTCACAGGAACGAAGAAAATCTGGACTCTGCGCTAAATGCGGCAAACCGAGTCCAGTTGAATATCTATGCACGGATTGCCAGGAGCGCCGTAGGCTTTCTGGTATCGAACGAAGGCAACGATATAGAACACAGCATCGTTGTGTCCATTGTGGAAAACCTGCCATTGCCTCTGAATGTCCTGACTGCGCCAGAATACATCGCAAAATCAAAAAGAAAGTACGCAGAAAGAAAGACCGTCTTGGGTTATGTGATCGCTGTAGCAAACTTCACACCAAACGGTCTCGTTTGTGTAAGGACCATCTTCGTTTCGAACGAGAATTGTTGAAAACACGTCTCAAAAATGGTTTGTGCACTCAATGCGGGAAGCCAACAAGCGGCGGTCGTTACTGCGAAGCTTGTCTCCAGCCCAAACGGGATTATAAGGCACGAATTAAAAACGAAGTTCTCCAACATTATGGAGGAAAATGCGCTTGTTGTAATTTGGAGACTCCTGAGTTTCTCACTATGGACCATATTAATGGTGGTGGTAATCAACACCGGAAGAAGATAAAGGAGTCTATTTATCGCTGGTTATATCATAATAACTTCCCATCAGGATTCAGGGTCCTCTGCGCGAATTGCAATATGTCTTATGGTCTATTTGGATATTGCCCCCACAAGAAGAGTTAGTCTCTTTACGAGGTCTTCTGCCTCTTTCATGTTCCTCCTCTGCTAGATTTCTTTTCTCTTTCGAAGCGTCTGAATGACAAACTTCCGGAAGGAAGCCGCTTCCTTCTTTATATCGAACTCTTTTGACCCATTTTTACCACCTATGGTGATTATGTTAGGTTCATAAAAACAACTAAACAATGGTCTTTTTCTGGCAGATATGATATAAACCATATCGACACATTTCTCAACTGTGAGATCAGAGCCGGTCAAAATCCGTCTTAATCTCCTGATTTCTTCCGACATTTCTTCTCCCCTTTCAGATTTTGTTCTCTGACCCATCTCACGAACTTCACCTCAACCTCAACTATCCCACATTCCTTGGCGCAGAAGACATGCCCTTTAGGACCAGAAAGCATCACCTTCGCAGATGGATAGAGGCGAACATCAGTCTCACCTAGTTCATGCTGCCAGGCAATACCGCACATGAAAGCCTTGACCTTCCTACCCTTATCCATGCTATTTTCCTCTATGGAAAGTTACAGGTCCAATTTCCTACAACCCAACATCGCAATCTGACAGACCGCTTCCCGGCTGATCGAAGACTCAGACTCACCCACCGTCTCAAAGACCTCCTGCTCAGGAATGGCGACTTGCATCAAAGGACCAGCGAGTGAATCTGGCAAAGCCGCAGCAGCGATTTCACTCTCCATCCCCGCTAAGACCAGCTTTCTACCGAACACGCCAACCTTGGTACGAACGATTTCGACGATCTTCTCAGACAATCGCCTGAGGTAGTTACGGACCGCAGACACCAAAGAGTTCGAACTAGCAGTTCTCAAGGAGGAATACGAGATCGTCTGATCTTCGAAGGCCACACCTTCAACAAAGAAGGACTCAGCCTTACTCAAAAGAAGGCGAATTTTATCCTTGGTCCAAGAGTTCAGAATCTCCACATAAACAAACTGAGTATCGTCATATTCACGAGTCAACAGAATCTCACATCTGTCTTTTCGTAATCTTCCCCATTTAGTAACGGTGATTTTGTGCTGCCAACCTAATTCTTTGGATAGTTGAACTTCTTTGGTGAGTTGGGCCTCGGTAACTTGCTTGTATCCCTTCTTAACCTTCTCTCTGACCTTGGTGGCGATGAAGTTGTTGGCCTCAGAGTCAGAGGAGAAAGTTTGTAACAATTCCTGGCCACTCAGCCCACACCTTCCCCACTTGACGAGAACGTTGGTCCCAACTTTCTGGTAAGACCAACGTTTGTTACTCGCTCCCTCTATACAATGATATATTACTTCTGACATGGCTCCTCCTTTTGATTTTATCCCGCGACGGATTACGACCAAGTTCGCCCTTGTGTACACCCGCTACATCCAGGCTCAAAGTTCCTACAAGTAGCTGGGCGATTCTTGTAGATCGAACACAAATTCTCATCGTTCAACGCGATACAACGACCATTCTTTCTACGCATCACGTATTTCAATTTATAGGAGCAGAGCTTGACTGCCCATTTCGGGACCTTGCCTGTCTTGACTTCCTTGAGGGAAACTTGAATGATAGGTATGTGGCAGCAGTCTCCACATTTGTCACACTTCATTTGGCCTCCAAGAGCCGGTAAGCTGACGTGGATGTGATACAGGGACTCTGACCATCAGCCAGACTTCTACCGATGAAAGGACTCCCTTTCTCGATCGTAGTGAAGGCATCCTTTGACCACTCGATGTAATCACCTTCTTTGAGAGAGTCATAAGGAGCTAGGGTGAGAAGCCTTGCACCGTGCAATTCTGCTTTGGCTTTGAGTTCGGTTAGGGTCATTAGTCTCCCTTTCTCAACTTGATTACCAAAACAGTACCGACCTTGACTCCCTTTGGGTAGTCCTTCTTGCCATCGGTCAGGGCGAAAGCTACTTGGTCAATTGTTTGGAATCGCTGCGCACCTGCCACACCTACTTCGTCCGTATTCTCCCAGGTGCCGTCAGCTCGATATTCGAGTGAGACTGTTCTGCCGCGAATCATCTTTCCTCCTATGGCTGGTGGATAGACCCTGCCATGGTAAGTTATGCTCTTTCGAAGACAACTCTGGATGTGGGACTTTCGACCTCTGGCGTTGTTGGTGATCAACTTACCACACCTTGGACAGGGCTTGCTGCCCCATTCTCGGATTACTGGCCAATCGTCCGGGTGCGGTCGAGACATTAGTGCTGTTTGACCTGTTGATTTTGACTGTCGGTAGAATATTCAGAACCTTTGTGCCTTTCTTCGATTTGACCAAGTTCTTTCGCGAGCTTCTCGGTGAAGCTTGCGGCGTTCTTGGCTTTGTCCAAAATTTTTACACACCCTCCGCGTCCGATCACCAATTTTATTTCACCTGCCATTTTTATTTCTCCTTATGTTATGGGTTCTTCCCGGTCAAAACTTTTATCTGGTATTGATGAGGATGATGTTGCACTTCATGGAGTGACCTCCAACGCCTTAACAAAGATGATCTCCCACCCTTTCTCGGAGAGCTTCTTGATCTCCCCTGGGAGTTGCCAGTCACATGGGTTCTGCTCGCTGGCCTTCTTGATGGCCGCGTCAAAATCCTTCTCGAAACTCCGCTTGGGATGGTTCCTATTTCTCACAAGGAGAGTGAGGGCAACTGAGCCTGACTCAAGGACGTTCACAACTTTCATTGGTTGATGAGCGTTATTCACGGCCTCAACTATGAAGTCCATGTACGCCCTACAAGGCACCCTGGGGTCACTTCCATCCCTCAACACAAAATATCCATCTTTGGTCTGGATTTCATTCCAACTAGCTGGACCAGATGGATCTTCACCGTCAACGCGTTTCCAGGGAAGTCTCAGGTCTTTGTTTGGTTTAGACATACTGCTTGACCTCCTGCTTGACCTCAACCTCATTATGCACGTGGTGATGACCCTTGTGACGCTCAATGATCTCACCCAGATCATTGGCCAGAGCCAACGTGAACTCAGCTGTCCCTTCCCCGAAGGTCCCATGGGCGTCGATTTTCACTCGACCGCCTCGACAAAGGATTAATTTCACTTGTTTCATTTTTCCTTTCTGGTTCTTCCCACACGTAGATAGGGTAAGAACCCGGAGAGATTATGACGGATTGGGTTGCCTATCGAGCGAAACACCGCAAAACTATCAACCATAATGCGTGCCTCTCGTCAAAACGAAGACGAAAGCGTAATCAATTCTATGTTGATTCTATCAAAAGGAGTAGGGGTTGTAAATATTGTACCGAACACGATCCTTCTTGTTTAGATTTTCATCACAAGAATCATAAATCAGAAGAACTGTGGAAGCTAGCCTCTAGTGGCAACTCATTGAAAACGAAAACAACATAAACAGATAAACGCCTGAGTTCCTGTTTCATCTTGTCCTCCTGTTTCCCGCGCCTACCCGTGTTCTGGCACGCGGTTCGACTCGGAGCAAGTAACCGATTTCTCTGGGAAGAAATGACTTTTACCATCACCCCTTCCTAGGGACATTGCGATGAGATTTGCGATGTACATTGGATCACAGACTCCGTTGATGCCATAAGCCTGACAAATCCTCTCAGCGGCATCGCGAATGTCACCAGGGACTTGGATAGGGTTATTAGTCTGTGTGTCGGTGAAGGCTCGGTCAAACCACTCTTTGCTTAGGAACATTTCTTCCCCTTCCTCGATCTTGGGTAACGAATGGACAGGTAATGTACGAACTCTCCGAGGATGATCTGGAGAGCAGAGGACACCCCAAAGCCATCATCCTCATCAGCTTCCAGAATCTCACGTTCCCCATCATTCAGATAATTCAGAGCTTCATCTGAACTCTCGGCGAAGCGATCATCCAGAACCTCGGCTGTGAAATCATGGCCGCGCATTCGCCTTGTGATCTTGGCAATACATTCCTTCGCCAACTTATGAGCCTTTGCTGCCTGCTTTTTCAGCGTCTTCGCATCAGGCTTCGGCTCACTCAGACGCTTCTCAACCAATGCCCACACAGCTTGTCTAGTCTCAGGAGAGAGTCGAACCAGATCGTCAACTATCCTCTCCGGGACTATGTGGACCGTACCCATTTTCTTTGTCTCCTCTTGGTGGTAGCACATTTATTCTCCTCCTATTCGTAATCTTTCTGAAAAAGGTCATGACTGCGCCACGGGAATGCAGATTCATCAATCTTATCGAAGTCATAAGCACTCCAGATTGAAAAACAATCCGGAGTCTTCCCCAAGACGTAGGCATGGCTGTACTTACAGCTGGCATACGCTCCAACCACGACCTTCACCAGAACCACCTGGCAGGCCTTCTGAAAATCCTCATTATGCTCGAACAGATCAGCAAGATCTGCAACACCATTGATGACTTTGATCAGTGCTCTGATCTGTTGCACCCGTATGTTCCATTCGGTGTCAACTGGCGGGTTCTTGGTGAGCCAAATGAAATGCTCGATTATCTTCTGCTCGTCGGGCGTCATGCCGTGTTCGTGTTCCGTGCCGCTTGGCCCGTCCGTTCGCTCCGCGCAAGACGACGGCTCATGCGCGTGGTCGTGCGGGTGGTGGTGTGCGGGGTGGTCGGCGTGAGCGTGGTCGTGTCCGTGCCTTAGGGTTGTCTCTAAGCCCAGAGACGGGACCACTTTTTCACTATCCTGGATTGCATGAATCAGCTTGTGAATATCAGCTGGGTCAGGAAGTTCTGAATGTTCCAGGCTTTCAGCACACTTTCTAGCAGAATCACGCAGTCCAATTACTGTGTTGCGGAGAGCGATTTCATTGCTCATGGTTTCATGTTTCCTTGTTGGAAGGATTATCTCCTCAGTATTGGCGTAAGGTTAACTCAATCTCCCCATTGACCTCCTGGCGGGAGACATAGTAACCAGCTGCTTTCGCATTCTTGGTTGAAACAGACGCCGAATACTCCTGCAGAAACCTATCACGAAAACTACTTTGCTGGTTCTTCGGCGTCACCGTGTACGTCCCGTTGGAATTCTTGGTGATATCAGCCTCGACCCCCATTTGCTTGAGGGCCTGTTCCGCCATCTCTTTGTTTTTCACTTTGACCTGTACCAAAGTAAAACATGGCATGTGCTACACCTCCAAAGGAAGAAATTGTTTCTGTGCTTCCCAGGTGTTAAAGTCATTTCTCCGCCAAGGTATCACGTACAAAATCTTTTGAAGCCTCACCAATCACGGCCTCAATCGTAATCGTGTAACTGCCATTCGTAGCCTTGAAAAGGATACCACCACCAAGAATCTCAGTGGCCTCTACCTTATCAAGGATGGCACCGCTTCCTCGTCTAGATCTTTCTTGATGTCTTCGAGATGCTTCTTTGCATCCACAAGACCAAGAGACTCCAACATATACTCAAGTTGAGCCTTTAGACCCTCATTGTTTATACCGGACGCCTCTTGACTCTTCAATTGATGGATCTCTTCATCAAGAACCTCTGCATCAGAAATATGAAGTTTCTTAGCCAACTTCACCAATTCAGCTAGTTCTTTCGGATTCACGCACCCATCCTTTCTCTTTCACGACCTTGGCCAACTCCGCACACAACTTCACCGTGGCCTCATTCCGCTGATCATGCCAACCCTCTTTATTCATCGAAGCGAAATGAAGGATACACCTTTGAAGGAGGCCACAGAAGTCCTGTTGGAGAGAGCGATGGGTTGAGCACACACCAGCAATGAACCCATCACCAAACACACCCTCCATACCCATAGTGTTCAGACTATCCATGATCTGCTGGCAGAGTTCCTTACCCTTCAAAAATTTGGCCTCCTCGTATTCATTCGGAGGCTCAACTTCGCTGCCACAGATATCGCACTTTTCCTTGCCGTAGGACTCAAACAGCTTCTGACATTTGGTGCATTTGTAGACTGTCATCTCGTTCTCCTCACCTGCAGTGTTTCTCAACAGCCCCTCGAACGGCCCGAATGGTATCCTCGAAGCTCTTGTTTCCTCGGACCTCCAATTGAATCCTCTGGATGAGGTGGAAGGCCTTGCATAGCCCTATCTCATCAATCAGTATCCCCACCAACTTCTGAACTGTTTGCTTTCTAGCCATTTTGTGCTCCTAATGCGTCGGAGAAATTCTCCAGGGATTCGACTGAATCCATTAGACTACAGCCTCCTTCGGAGCGGCCTTAGGAGCTTCCTCCTTCGGCTCCACCACGTCACCCAGGTCCAACTTTCGTTGTGGATTCAACTTCTGTTCCAGCGAAGTGAAACCCTCTTCGAGCTTCGCAACCTCGCCAGGAGGCAAAATCTCAGCATACCGCTCCAACCGCAACCTGAGTTCCTCAACCTCCGCCAGCTTGTTCTGAACCCACTTATCTGTGACTTCCTTATTCCCGGTCTCGACCTCATCGGTTTTCTTTTGCATTCCTTCCAAAATCTTTTTCATCTCGTCAAGGAAAGCCTTCGAAACGCGGGCCTTGCTAACTTTCGTATCCGGGATGGGGAACCAATCCATCGTCGAAGCACCAAGGCGGCTGACCAGAAGGGCAACCTTCTCCAGAACGTCCTGGTAGCCAGCAGGGACGAAATAGTTGCAGCCCTGATCACGGAGGCTGATGATGTCGCCCTTTTCACCCAGAATATTCTGCACATAACGGGTGATGTCGTTGGAATTGTACCGCACCTTCTCCTGATAGAAGAACTCAATGACCTTCGTCCTGATATCAGGACGACCTTTGGTCAGAGCATCTTCGAAGGAACCACTCTTGCGATAGATGGTCTTATCAACCTCAAGAATCGTCTCAGGATCATATTCTAGTTTGGGATCACCTCCCGAAGTCACCTTGTTCTCAAGGGTGAACTGCATGATGATCCTGGTGTCATCTTCCTCTACAAGACGAATTATTCTCTTTTCTTCCATATTGTGGAGGGCACGGGTAAAGGCGCTCCTATAATTGTGTTCGCGAGCATATTTCTCAGGAAGACCACATTCTTTTAGGAGCTTGGCGAAGTCCTTTTGACTGATATCAACGTTCCTTACTGACCACCACGTGATCATACCTATGATATCCCAACTTTTAGACTCTTCTTTTATCTGACCCACTAGAATACTGCGACGAGCCTCATTTGTCATCTCTCTTCTCCTGTTTAAAGGCCTCATCTCCTTCTGCAGCAATACGCAGAGCTAGCGCGGCGACTTTCACCGCTTGATCTTGCTCGTTTGGATTGTCTCCCTTTAGGAGCATTTCACTCAACTCACCAAGTTCCATGGTTAAAGTCGCCAATAAATGATTAGAGGTAGGTCCCTCCCCTTCGCTTTCCTTGATAGCCACACGTAGGCGATCGATTAAATCTTCCTGGCATTCAACATTCATTCAACTTTTCCTTTCTTGACTATTAAGGAAGCCGTCGATCAGTTTTGTCTTCGACAGCTTCCTCTTTGCGCTCTTCATCTCCCCTCCTAGAGGACCAGCTTCCGGCCAGCGGTCCGTTTAACACCCAACGCCTTCGACAGAGGGTCATTACTATCCTCTTCGCCACTGGCGTCTACCGCGTTCTGTTCGGCCCACTTCGCCATTGTGTCTAGATCGCTCTTACGGGATGTAGACAACGGAGTCGTGTTCAGAACCGCAGATAGCACGTGATCAGAGGTCATCGGCTTCTCACCGTCACTCTTCGAGAAAGCCGAGAACAGACCAGAGATTACCGCAGCCTCGATCTCCGCACCACTAAACCCATTGGACTTCTCTAGAAGCTCACTATCACCCTTCATCCGGAAGTCCTTGAAGTTATACATCCAAGGCGTCGTCCGCATCTCAATCGGACGCCGATCCTTGAGAATGTGAATCTTGAAGATCTCCTCACGCTCCTTAGCGGAAGGCAGACCAACATAGAAGATCTCGTCCCAACGGCCCTTGCGGATCAGTTCCGGAGGCAGACCTTCAATTCGGTTAATCGTCGCTACTACAAACGATGTGGATTTCTTCTCCTGCAGCCACGTCAAAAACGAACCAAACACACGGGTAGAGACCCCGCTGTCGTTATTCCCACCACCACCCATGCCAGCGAGACCCTTCTCCAGCTCATCCATCCACACCACACAGTTCCCGATGGCATCAATGGTCTGGAGAGCGTTCCGCATGTTGGCTTCGCTCATGCCGACCAATCCAGCGAACACTTTGCTGATGTCGAACCGGATGAGAGGTACACCAAACGCGTTAGCTGCAGCCTTAGCCGCTAAACTCTTACCACATCCTGGTATTCCCACAAACAGCGCACCCTTGGGCTGCGGAAGACCGTAAGCGCGGGCCTTCTTCGTCAAGGCGCTCTTGCGGATGCTGAGCCACTTCTTGAGTGTCGCTAACCCACCCACATCCATCATCGTCTCAGGAGCCTCGAAGTATTCGAGGATACCGGATTTCTTTACCGCGATCGCCTTTTCGGTCATTACTAACTTGGAGATCTGTGGGCGGTCCTGCTTAATCGCCGCGCAGTCAACCACAGCCTTCGAGAAGGCATTCTCTGCCTCGGTCGTGGTTAAACCACGAGCAGCCTGGATGATCATGTCGCGTTCATTCTCATCAATCGAGAAGAGCTTCTTAAGGTTGTTTTTCTCAGCCAAGTTATCCCAGAGGGTGGTGAGAGTGGCCTCATCCGGAAGATCGAACTCTAGGAGGGTCACATCGCGTTCCATTTCTGGCATAAGCCTGTTGACCGCGCTGATTATTACTAAGGTCTTGTTCTTTTCCTTGAAGATTCTGGCGATGTCACGGACGAGGCGACAGACCTTGGTGCCACCCGCTCCTTGGAAGAATTGGTGCAGGTCACGGAAAATGAAGATCTGATCTTCAGTGGGGTCTTTGAGGATTTCAGTGAGGGCTTCAACCGGGTCCTCAACAGAGCGAGGGTTCTTGCCTTCCTGGGTGAATCCTTCGGTGGTAGACCAGACGGTTAGTTTGCGCTTGATGGCCTTGCATGCCGCGAGAATCTCTTTCTCGGCACGGATTTCTTCAGAGGTAATGAGGTTGATGACTGAATAACCGCTCTTGAAATATGCTTCCAACTTGATCATCTGTTTCTCCCTTGTTAGGCGTTAGCCTTGTGCAGGCAAGCCGTGGCTACCATCTCAACGTCTTCTTCCGCGAGGTCGGAATCGAACTCCTTCACCAGGCCCTTCCAATCATCAAGCGTCCTACCCACGAACTGTTTCTTCCAGTCCCGCATGTCCTCGGCATAATGCTCAATGACCTCATCAGCCATCTCTCTGGCATCTTCCTCGTTCAGGCCAGGCTCCTCAATTTCAACTGGCCACTTTCCCTGAATCTGCCCGCAATCCAGGCAGACGTCGATCTTCACGTAATCACCACCGCCGACATTGGGAATCTCTGGGACGTACCCGCGTTTCTCCCTGCCATTGGGGTAGGTGACGATGCAGAGGTCACTGCATTTGCCTTTGACCCTCATGACCTTCTCGGATTTGCATTTCTGGCATTTCATTACTTGCTTTTCCTCCAAGAAATGAATTCGCGCACCGCGAAGACGATGCCGATAGCCACGCCAACGGCTAGGACAACCAAGATCACTGCAAAGTCCGCACCGTCGTGAATGTGTGCCAACATACTCTCGCTCCTCCTGTTGTTATTCCTGTGACGGCCCCCTGCCGCATCCCTATTCTGGCACCCCGCTCGTGCCGTCATAACCCGTAGAATCGCGCTCACACGTCTTCTTTTTCATGCCAAAAGGCTATAGAGCTGCGTGCAAATCTTAAGTTCGACATTCAGGAGTCTGATGTGTTCAGCTAACTTGGCTGGATCAACTGTCTCTTCATGGGAGCAGCAGCTACAGCCGTGTGTCCTTCCGACCAGGGAGCCAAACCCAGAGCCGAGGGCGCGGAGGGCTTTCTTGGTTTCCTTATGGGTGGGGTTTCCGACGAAGAGAAGTTTGTCTCCGGTTCTCACGGTGAAGTCCACGTATTTTCCAGCCATGTGTCCTCCTCTCAGAGAAGCATCTCGCTCTTTGTATCAGGACGGGATTCTAAGAAAAATTTACAGGCACAACGGACGAACTATACACGGAGTGCCAATAGGATACTCAACCAACTCATACTCAGGGAGCATATCACCCTTCTTGACGCCACAATGACCCAAGAATGCCCTAACCTCCCCAAGGGAAGTCCATATCTTAGCCCTAGCCTCCGAAGCAAACCAAGAAGCCCCAGGCGTAACATCCCTTCCAGGGACCACAGCATACGAAGAGTTTCTCCTACCGACAAACCTCAGGGGATGCCTCTTCAACCTGATCCTGAATACCGACATATTGACTTCATTTTTCCTCGCCTGATGAAGAACAGGCGTGACTGCCCTATAGACCTTATCCCAAGGATTAACGCCACCATCATCGCAGAGCCTCAGATTCTCTGCGATATCCTTAACTTTCTGTAATCTTAACACCTGTGCTGGACTGAGTGTTATGTTCATGTGTCCTTTCCCTGTTGGAAAATGGTTCAATCCTCCAGGAGCAGACCGGGAATCTTACTCTGCGAGATTCGGCGGTGATTATGGTCGAATGTCCCCTCGTCCGTGGCCGTTCCCCTGAACCGGGAATTATGACCATATACCTTGATATCACCATTAGCCTGTTCATCAAAGTATCCAATGAGTCTGTTGTTGTTGTCTTTCTGAGCTTCTCTCATGACTTGTTCTCCTTATTCCTCCGTGCAATGTCAAGCGCCTCTAATAAGTTCTTAGTGGCGCTGTATTTTACGCGCAATTTCCTCACACGATCTTCTGCTTTCTGCAATTGTAGAAAAATTCCATTCAGCCGAGCTATCTCTTTGTCGCTCATTCTTTTCTCCTAAGATGGGATTCGAGGTAATGAATGAGCCACGTCACCGTGTTTAGGCATCTGTGCTTGAATGTACTGGAAATAATGCGCAGTACGCTCTGCAGCACCCAATCCGAGACGATCAGCCAACTCCACCGCCCCATACGCCTTAAGGAATGCCTGCCTACGCTTGACCACGGCTGTGCCATGACGGTAGTAGAAAACGCAGTCAGTGAGATAACTGACGAGCGTCTCCTCAATTTTCTCCAACTTCTCAATGAAGGAGTCAGAATATCCTTTCTCCATCAATTCGGCTTTCTCAGCATCTGTCAGCATTTTGTCTCCTTAGGCTCCAAGGTCAGCAACCCACGAACCTTATCCAACTCTTCCTTCGTGTGCACCACACCACCATCATTCAAATCCAGATACCACTGAAGCCACATATTCGAAAGCTTCTTTTAATTCGTTCATCTCACTATCTCCGCTTGGATTTCGATGATCTTGGATTCACGATTTTCCCGCGTCGTGCAACCTCCTTGTATTCCTTGCACTTGGGATCATGAGCACAAGGTTTCTTGCCCCATGAAAAGTGGTTGTTCTCAGGGTAGCCGCAGTTCCCGCACACGAGCAGGCCAAGCTCGCGAGCCTCCTTGCGTGTAAGTCTGATAGTAATGTTCATTGCCTCTCCTCTTCGCGGGTCATTCAGGTTACAACAGTCCTACCACTTGATCCGAATCTCCACTTGATCTTAACCATTAGGGGGTTAACAGTACACCCATCAAGATCACCCTTGATTACACTCGCGAAATGCTTTAACACCATCCCCTCAGTCCACGGAATGGTCTGCATCTTTGCAAAGAAGGCCGCAAACCCACTCTTCGACTGCTCAGGCATATCAACATGCTCATTGACCTTAGCCGAATAAGTGTCACGCAGCCTCGTGGTCCTGTCAGCGTAAGGAACCTCACCGAGCCATTCATTGGCCAGCCACAAGGTATCGAAGACGAAGACCTTCTCAGGGCATTCGCCCACGGTCCTGCGGGCCATCCATTCGGAGTCCAACATCGAGAGGTCAGGCAAATCCCATGACTCGACAGTCTCCACGATCTGTATCTTGACTGGAATTGGGGTTGGTCCACCCCTACCTGAATCGCGGCGAGAAAAGAAGTACAAGGAATTGTCTCGTCCTGCTGGAGGGATTTTGCCGTTAAGGAACTCAGAGCCGAACTTATTAGAGCGGTCACGGGCTATAAAACACCTGAAACCGTCTAATTTGACCTCACAACACCATTGTTTCTCTTCTTCATAACGTGGGATACTCTCCTTAAAATCGAGGAGTGGTTTATCAGGATAGATTAATCTAATGGCACACCTCCTTCTGTTCTATTCATCCTCATCGGACAGGGCCTTACCGCACACCGCACATTTGTAATCCATTTCCATGTCAGAGTACGGCGGATGTTCAGTATCACCGGTAAGGATGTAGGCACCTTGCGGCTCCTCGACTGGCTTTAACTCTTTCTGACACTCCACGCCAGCTTCACCCGCAATGTCTTCGAGTTCTAAACCGGCAACCTCATCCGCACAGTCCTTGCAGAGATCGAAGTGAGTCCCTGCATCCCCTCTCTTGAGCCACTCATTGTGGGCCTTCGTGGTCGCATCATCCGATGGTTCGAGAATCATCCTAGGCATGCTTTTCCTCCAGACAAGGGTAATCAGACACCGCTTTGTTCCAGACCTCAACCACGCCATCATCAGCATGATTGAGACCCTTCGTATTGCTCTTTGAAGGAGTCCCACAACAGGCAAGCACGCTCTTCTGGACACGAGCGAACTTCTGACAATTCACACATTTACCACATCGCGTATTCATTTCACCGCCTCCAGAAGGAACGAAGACTTCGCCTTATCGGCCACAAAATGGATAATCTGCCATCCCTTATCAGCAGAATTCGGGTCAATTGTCTGGAGATGCCAGGTATCGGCTAGATTCGGCTTATGTGTCCAGAACCTCCGATCCCCAGTTAGAATATGACTTGGATTGTGCGGCGGAAAGCCGCCCCTGGTAAGCCAGCCAATCAAATCTGACCAGGCTTCGACGTATTCAGCGAAGTCCTTGGTGGTTAAAAGTTTCAACAGCACTGCATCAGGGTCCATGTGTCCTCCTATCCGCGTTCTACTGGCACGCGGGTTTAATTCGCCGCAACCTATCGAAATAACCTCCCCAAATAGGAGAGAATCTCGGCGGCATGTATCTCCTCAGAGACTTGATATTTTTCCAATTCATCCTTGATAGCCTGAATTATCTGATCTTCTTTCAAGGCTGAAAGGCGAATAAAAGGCAACTGAGAAGACTTAAAGGCCAACTCTAGTTCCCAGCCTTTTGGCGTTAGATATATTAGACTTTTATATGCGGCTAGACAACTACCCTTAAGCGTGACCGTGTTAGCACCACAACTCTCTACGCTAATCATGCTTCTCCTCGTATTCCTTGATCTCGCTACCATTCACATGGACAAAGGCCGAAAGAACGCAATTATTTTCTAGACCGATATAAGTGATCCGATAGAAAGAGTCCCAGAGATGAATGATCTTGCGCTTGTAATCAACCTTCTCAGGGTACTTTGTTGCGAGGAGCTTGATTGTTTCCACTTCGTTTGTAGCTGTGATCTTAGGTTTTGCTTCGACCGGCGCTTCTGGTGTTGCTGTCATGTGTCTTATCTCCGAAAGATACCACCACGCGAACGCAAACAATTCCGGCAGGGTCAATGATCTTGACCACGCCATCTCCATGCAGGTAAGGGTAGACCCACCCAGAAGAGAGGAGCTTCCCAACGGACTTTTTCACCATCTCCGCTCCAGTGCCAAAGTTGTACATGTCGAACTCAGCAACTAACTCCGTGTTGGCGGGCCAGGCACCCTTCGGACCACCTTTTGTTACGATTACGACTTTGTAGTCACCCTCTATCGGTTGATTGCGGAGCCATCGTGGTATCACCTATCCTCCCTTCTTTATCTGTCGCCCAGGGCGACCAGAATCTTACCAAGCTCAATTGCAGCTCACCATCATCACTTTCACTCAGCTTACCCTCTGGGAACTCTCCGGTAGGGCCAGCCACAGGCAGATTAATTTTCTTTCCCATCTGTCCTCTATGTTCGAGACTTGGGCAGCAATCCTTTCCTCGGTGGAAACCTGCCTATCTCCATCCAGTGCATCGGAGTAGGGTGTTTTATGGAGGATGATCATCCTTTCTTCTGCAAAGCCAGGGCTTCATCGAAGGCTTCCCTGACCATTAAATCAAAATAGTCACCAGCCTTTATGAAGTCCTCTGCGGAGTAGTAGGAGCAGTTGCCAAGGTAGTTGGTCCCGGTGAACTTCTTCTTGTCACCGTCAATGATGGTGACTGTGACCTTGGCTGTGCACCATCCCCAGAGACCCTTGGCTTTCTCCATCACTTTACGGACGGCTTTTGCGTAGCCAGGGGTAGAATGGGTCACTCTCTCGGAATGTTCTGGTGTTTCTTCTTCTTTCTCTGCCGTGAGTTCGATCACTATCTTATTCACTTACCCTCCTTCGCATTTGTGCCCAGAACTTCTCCGCCTCCCAGGCCCGAAACTTTTTCACAGAGATAGCCCCCATCCTAGCCGCAGTCTCCCACAACTCAGTCTCATTAAAATCATCGAGACCAGCTTCGATAACATAACTAGCGTCACTTACGGTGCTTAACTGGCTCGGACGCAGTTTCTTACGAGAGACCAAAATAGTTCCCTCAGTGGTCTGCACAATCAGACCATAGCGATTCTTCAAGAACTCAACCAGTTCCTCAGGAAGATCAGTCCGCTCATCGTGCTCATCGTGGATAAGCAGTTCAACGCCGAGAGCCTTGAGAGAAAACTTAGCACACTTCCTCATCTTGCGGAACAGTTCACGCTTTGACACTACACACCTCCTGTCCAAAATACTTATTCCAGAACTGAACTCGTATCGTAATGTCGAACTTTTTAAGGGCACGGGCTAGTGAATTCTTCCTACCCTTCTCGATGTCGAACTTATCCTTCGGATGGACGATTGAAAAAGAAGACGAAATGAAGCACCCTTTCGCAGAGATTTGGCACATAGTAGCGGGGCGCAACCCTTCTCTATGCGAGATTTTACACTTCAACAAATCTGCTTTGATTGTCTCATCTTCACCAACCCTAATACGGACTTTTTCTTTGCCGATGTAGTGAACCCACACTACAGTGTAGGATTTCTTGGAGTAGTAAGAATCCAGGGTCTTAACGGTCATCACATTCTCCTTATGACACGTTCAACTCGAAGAGACTCCTCAGCAAGAGGTATCTCAATCACACGCGGATGGAAGAGACGCCTCATCTTTTGGCTCACGCCCAACCACTTCACGAAAAGCGGCTAGTCTTGGATTTCTCCTACCAGCCATGTGGCAAAAATCACCGGAAGTGACAACACAGACTTCTGTTGTGCCGTCATCCTTTTGGACAGTCATGAAACAGTTGAATGTGATCATTCTCCCCCAGAAATGGCGGCTAGGTGGGGAGCATTCCACCTAGCCGCCAGGGTGAACCTACGGAACCCGGAGCGAGGGCTTCGTAGGCTTCAAAATCTTCTGAACAATCGCCTTCTGAGCCGTAGCATCAACCACGGCATCAAGCGTCCGACCCTCATGCAGCTTCTCAGTCGGCGTCCACGTCTGCGTCACCTGGAAGTTCTTTTCAAAAGCTTCCATCTTCGCTTCCATCGTCTTACCGGGCATTGCCCCAATGATCAGAGGCAGAAGCTCCGCACCACTCCGGACCCCATCCTCGGTCATTGAGATCTCAGTGTCTTGATTGAAACTTCCAACGAACTGATCACCGAAGATAGTCTTCAACGCGTCCTCTTCCTTGAGCGGAATCACTGAATACTTCTGCTGGGTGACCAGCAAGAGGATGTCCTCAGTACCTTCCACCTGTACCCGTACCGAAGAATGGAACGCCTTCTGATCACGGCAATAGGCCTTTCGGGCCATCTCAGACACAGGCAGGAGAACCTCTTCCTGCTGGCGCTGGAGGGCCTCAGCCTGAGCAGCCAACTTCTTCGATTCGATGAACTTACGAATTGCAGCAAGATTCGCTTCCGTCTTCGGGATGGTAACCGTTGGAGTATCAGACTTCTTCTCTTTCTTGGTTTCCTTGGTCGCCATCTTCTTCATGAGAGCCGCAACATCCAGTCCCGCCATGGTCTTTGTCTCCTTAAAAGAGTTCTTGTCCTGTCCTGTCCGCGTTCTGGCACCCGCCTCCCACCGTCACAAGATAGGGAGTGGTACTACAATCTCAACTAACGACCAAGGCTGGAAGACGCTTCCCATACTGCTTCTGCGGCGTCATCTCCTCACCGAAGTCCTCCGTCCACGTACCACCCCTCTCCTTAAGAGCCGTATCGAGAACCACCGTAGCAACCCTAAGGCCATGATCACTGGTGGGTGTCAAGATAACGGCGTCATCAGGAGCATTCGCGATGAGTGCTCTCAGTTCCTTGATGAGCATCATTCCCTCCTTACATCAAACCATCAATATCGAGACCCTTTGGGTCGATATTGAAAGCAGCACAGATCTTTCGAACACCAACCCTGAACTTATTCAAGAACTTTGGGTTCTTCTCAGCAACAAGAGAAAGATAGTCGCCGATCATTACATCCGCTACAGAAGCAACATCATCATCCACTTCCTTCGACTTGTCAACAGCGATTTGCTGTCTAAGCCGTTTTCTCATTCTTCCTCCTAAGCCGAGCGCCAGAGAGCCACGTAGTCCGTGTAGTTCTTCACCCCCACACAATCATTAAGGGCAAAAGCACTCCCGTCCTTTTTCCTGTCACGGATTTTCCCACCCTCATCCGGGACCGTCAAGAGAACCAAGACTGGCTTACTATCAGGCTGCTTCGCCAGTTTCTTGATTGCCCGCCTCAATTCCCCCAGAGTTATCCTGTGATTGATTCCATGACGGATAATCTGCCTACCTTCATCGAGTAACCGAGCAGATGGTATGCGTAGGATTTTTGGGGAAGCCAAGGTGAGAAGGGACCAGCGTGCCAAATGTTTGAGTCTAACGAGCCGTTCGATGATCGAACGCTGGAATGAACCGCCCCAACCAAGAATGTGATCCGTGTAACGGTCAATACAAAAACCGCGCCACTCAATCGCGCACCGAGTCTTACTGACCTTCGTGACAACGTACCACGCATGACCGTCACCTACACCCAGGGCGAACAACTTGCCTGGAACCAGACCAGTGAGAGCGTCAGACGCAGCCTGAGCCTTTTCCAACTCAGCCTCCACGAACTTGTGCATTTCGTCCGGAAATGGCTCCATCGGAACATCAGTTACCGCACTCTCAGGTACGAGGTAGGTCTTGGGAAGAATGGCGTCAGCAACCAGCAACTGGCCTTTCCTTGCTAATTCGATATCACAGGTGTCAGCTACGCCGTAGATCGTCTTCCCGTCCCTCTGGAACTTGACTTGGTAATGATCTTTCAAGGAATTTCCCTCCGCAAAGGTAGGGGGCTTTCGCCCCCGGACCAACCAGTTTAGTTCAGACCCAGGTTCCTGATTGCGTTGTTGGCTTCCATCGCCTTCCGACTCTCAGGGTCAATAAAGGAATCAAATTCCGGAAAAACATTCGAAGAACCTTCCAGATCATACTCTTGGCCAACACTCTGACCAGCAGCAACCAAAACCTGCCGTGCAGGAAGAGGCTTCAACTGGTGACTACCCAACTCCGTCGCCAGACAGATCAGATCATACACAGTGGCCTTTGTCGGGAGCTGCCGCATCCGCTTCTCAGAGATCGAGTCAATCTGAGCCACACCATAGATTGCGCGGAGATCACCGGTTTTCCTACTCAAGGTCTCCAGTAGCCTATTCCGTAGGAAGTGTTTGTCCGTCCCACCGTCACCAACCGCGTTACGGAAGGATTCAGTGAAGTCTTCCTCTTTCAGCTTCCAGATCGCCTTACCGATCAAAGCAGTCTCGAAAACCGAGGCCATCGACTTCTGAGCCGCAAGAAGCCGGTCACGTAAGCAACAGAAACCATCTTCGTTGCTGTAGGCTTCGATGTTGCGGATCATCGTGCGCTCAGGCTCATCACCCAGGATCATTTCCGTCTTGAAGGCTTTGGCGTACCCAACCATCCCGTTGACGCAGACCGTTCGCAGGAGGCTCACAAACAGTTGGGGTCTGCCATAACCATCAATTGGGCATTCACAGGTGATGTAGCCGTCATGCAAATCTTGGCCGATGGTAAACTGGATATCCCGCTTGAGACCGACACGGCTAAAGAACTTACCCTCTCCATATTTGAGATCTTTGGTGCGAAGCCGCTGGAACGCCCTTTGGGCTTCGTCGTCATGGATGATGGTCTTGTTGGGGTTCGAGACAGCCAGGCACATGTTGACAGGTTGACCGTCCTTGCATTCGTCGGGCTGACCATTCATCTCGATGGCGAGTTTTACTTTATCTTCCTTGGCCTTCTCTGAGATTCTGAGGAAGGTCTCCTCAGGGGTGAAATATTTGAACACAGAAGGACCGATGCCGTACAGGGAACACACGCTGTTCCAGAAGCGTCCGGACGGTAGGACCCGTGCCCCCTTGACCTCTACCATATCGGTGTGAAAGTGACCATTTTCGTCATAACGACCACGACACTCGATGTCCTTAATCGAGACAGTCTCGTACTTGAACTTAGGGATGACCCCACTCAGTTTGTCCAATACTGGTGCTCTCTCAACTCCGGGAGGGGTTGGCATGTTTTCGATTCTCCTTTCTATCAAGGTTTTTATCGGCATGGTCTCTGGTGGAAAGTAGTATCTAGAAGATTAGTATTAGGAAAGATCCTCCATAGGAGGGGTTAAAAAGCAAAACTGGTTCAATCCTCAGGACCTTCATCCATTCTCTCCAAGAATTCTAATGGGTTTGCTTTCTTGCTCGTTCCCCTCTTCGACGTCTTAACCTTCCCCTTCTTCGTCAAACCCATCGAATTAGAACCATTAAAGAGATAAGTCGGCAACTCCACCGGCTTGACCAGAAGCCTCTCCCGGACAGCCTTCGAAATCAATTCCACCTGCGGTCCAGGCTCAAGCCCACGCCAACCACTATCATCCTCAGCCCAGACATATTCTTTCTTGGCCTTGGCTGTCTTAGTGAAGGACCACCGCGTCTGATTCGACTGAACCATTTGGGCAACTTTTGACGGATCATTCGGGTCCTTCCTCAGAGCACGACCAGCCATCTGGATGGTGCATAGCCTACCAGAATCCCGAATCCACACCGTCCTGAGATCAGGAGCATCGAACCCCTCAGTCAGAAGATAGATGTTGATCAGGACCTGGATATCGCCATCCTCGAAGCGGGTAAAGATCTCATCCTGCTTACGAATCGGTGTATCACCCATTACGATTTCAGAAGAGATCCCAGCGGCTCTGAGCCGTGCATCAAGATCGAGGCACAATCCTTTGTTGATCAAATAGATGACAGATTTACCCCATTTATCCTTGTCTCTAATGAAGTGCTTGGCAATGGACTCTGGGGTATATTCTGGAATGACATATTCGTGGAAGGGACTAAGATATCCCTGTTCCACGAGAAATCTTATACCACAATCAGTAACTATCTTTTCGTAGGCTAACTTAATCCTATCTGTCCTGAACGGAGTGGCAGTAAGGGCGAGACGCAGCTTCGCCCCTGTCTTGGAGAAGATGGTATCGCAGGAAGCGGCTGCACTGTGTTGCCCCTCGTCAACTAGGACTAGATCACAAGGAGGTGGATTGTCATCGAACATACTAAGGAAGCGTATTCGATTGACCCCAACTCGTTCATTCTCCTTTTTTGCCTGGAGAAGGAGCTTCCTTCGCATCGCTACCCACCCAAAGGTATACCCAAACTCCTCTTCGAGCCTCTTGAGGAGTTTGAGTCCAACTACGGTCTTACCAGACCCCGTAGGGGCCTCTATAAGAACGGAGCTACACCCCTCGGAGGTGAAAGCCTTATAGGTCTTATCGATGATCCTTTCTTGGTACTCTCTAACCTCTAACGGTGTAGACATGGAACCCCTTTCTCCATCAAGGATTGTATCTCCCTTTCTTCTCGGTGAAACTGCCTTCGATGGAGTGGCACGCGGCTGTAGTCGCCGCAAGTAGGTTAGCACAGATTGGGTGGAACCTGTTTCTTCCTTTCCTCATCGGAAACCCAACGGGTTTTTACCTCGCCGAATTCCTTGGTTAGGTTCTCTTTAATAATACGCTCCATCTCCTTCCGATCTTCCTCCGTGATCTCAGAATCCTCCTGGAGGACAAAATCACCAATTACATCACCATCCTCAGCCAGAGAGAAATCGGCGGTTACGTTGATTTCATCACACGAACCATCCGAAAGTTCCTTTTCAAAGCAGAAGGTCCGAGTGATGTAGTGAACTACTGTCTCGTCGTCACTTGGTTCACCGTTGAGCTTGATCATATTTTATCCTCCTTTCTTAGCCTGTTTCCCGATCTCCACTGTTAATTCACCCATCAAAGTCCCATCAAAGTCTTGTAACGGAGTCTTATAGCCGGGTTTGAATTCCTCATTATCCTTAATACAAGTAGCAATATCCCGCAAATATGCGGCAATATCTGCCCTAAAGTATGGGTACTTTCTGGAGCGCCCAAAGTCAATTTCAATTTTAAGCTTCATTTCTCGGCTTCTCCCATGTAATCGGAACACCACGCTTGTTGTCACCCATGTCCTGGCACATCTCTTTCATCCTCGTCAGAGCCTGCATGATGCGTGGGGTAAGATGCTTCTCAACGAACTGCTTCTGCTGTTCTGTCATATTGGTATCTCGCCGCAGGATCTCGATAGCTTCGTGGATGTCCTGTACCATATCGGTCGTGATACCAAGATCTTCCTCAAGATGTTTCCAGGCTTCCTCTACCTGTTCTGGTGTGACACTGGATGGATCTTGAATTCCGATTTCTCTGAGCCATCCCTCTGTGAGAGGACTAACCTTGTCGTCTTTCATGACCGTTTCTCCTGAGAAGTAGTTTACTACCACTGGTGCAGTAGGAATTCAGGGTCTAAGGTCTTACGGGTCTTGTGGGATCGCGTTGCTCTTCGGGTTTTTCTCTGTCGAAGCGCTGAATGTGAAGCCGCCAGCGCCAAATCGATTGGGGTTGTCGCTGCCACCAACCCGGCAACGAGTACCCGCGTTTGTTCTTGAATCCCTGTCATCTGCTCTTGGATTATCGTAACGCGAGACAGCGCTTTCTGAAGCGCGTTTTTGGCCATCTCCTTCTGATCCGCCAAAAGCAGCATTTCTTGCTCTACTTGCGCCTTCTCATTCATCTTGCACCTCCGTTAGTGGTTCGGCACGCCCGCCGAATCTGATTCCTTTCGCCAAGAAACACCGAATCGTCGCCCTAGAAGGCACACAACCGCCTTCCTTGTCGTGGGCTAGTGCCTCATCCAATGTCCCGAAAGACTGACCACAGAAAAGATGAACGAACTTTTTCACCCTATCTGGTTTTCGTCTTGAACGCTGCTTACTGTTTCTGAGCCGTCGTTGCAGGTCAATTATATCCCGCATGTCGTCCTCCTTTCTGGAACGGTACTGACACCCGGCTTGACCCGCCGCAATGTGTCAAGCTAGTCCTATATCAAATCTCCTCGACCTCATTGGCTTCCACGATTACTTCATCATGGATTCGAGGAGAATATGCAACAACCATGCCTTTCTCTCTGGTATAGACTGTAATATCACCTTTCTCAAAGAAGACTCTCCCAGTCTCCTCATGGACCACCCTTTTGAGAAGGCGACAAGGAATCCAAGCAGATGCCTTCCAATGGTCGGCATATTGTGGATATTTCCCAAGATGCTTCTTGGCATCCTCAACTGCCTTTACCACCCCTTTACACAGGGAAGCGATCTCTACCTTGGTTCGTCCTGTGGTCTTGACCAAACGAGCGGGGTGGGCCGCTCCAAGCTTCATCGCAGGGTACTTCGTCCCACATTCAGGGCAAGTCCCATCTAAAAGAAGCGGAACGATCTTAACCGAGTTGATCAGACATTCACCACAGTTCATCTCTTCCTCCTTCTGGTCGCGTCCTTCCTGAACGAAAAATGATCAAACCCTTTAACCTGTGCCATCGTTACATCATCCAGCTTCGGGATGGGCTTGATCGGAACCGCAAGGTTACACATGAACATCGAAATCTCCTGATACGCCTGTGCAGGAGGAAACAGCTTGAAGAATCCAAACGGTTTGAGTAGAGTATTGAACTCGATATTAGGAATATCACCACCAGGTGGGTTATAACAACCCACAAATACCGGAGTCCGATAGTCCTCGAAGAGCTTCATGAACGCCCGTTCCTTGACCTTGCATTCCTCAAAGAAGGCCAAGACGTCCCGAATACGCCGCATATTACGAACCCTGTGCCGCCAATATGTCGTAGTGACATATGATTGTACGGATTCAACGTCAAAATGAGATCGTATGAAACTTTCGACGTTTGCAGCCGAGCGGCAGAAAGCACGCGATTCACCCTGGTAGGAGGTATGATAGGTAGAGACTTCCAGCCACGGGTAGATCTTCCCACAGAAACCGATGATGTGTTGCACAATGTGTGGTTCACCCCAGGGGCAAGCCAGCACCGGAAGAGGATACTTCTCTTTCTTCTTGAAGGAGACCTGCCTCAATTGCCTGACCCACAGGGTCTTCTTGTCCTCGTCTGTGGACTGTAGGCAATCGTAGTAGTCGTGTTTGTCACTAACTATCCTCATTTGAGGTCAACCTTCTCACAGAAGAGGTACGAACCATCCACGAACTCGACGAAAAGCATCTGCTGCCCGAAGGCCATCACCGGTTTCACGCTTCGGGTGCGGAGCTTGTACTGGGTAGCCTTTCCACCATTCCATGTCGTGGTCATGATTTCTCTCCGATTCCCAAGCTCACACTCAACTTCTCCAACATCTTTCTATCGTCCTGTTCCTCTACCTGGAACGCCCACCCGCCCCACTTCCGTGAGTGTGCTACTAACTGACATTCCCAAATTATACCGCACAACCTGTCTTCGATCATTACATCGTTGATTATATTGGGCTTAGGCTCCTGATTGGAGTACATATCAGAGCACAATTCCTTCGCGTACTCCACTGCCTCATTCACGTCGTCGAAGACAGCATTATGCTTGGATAGGGGCTCTGACTTGATTCCATGTTCCTTCATTAACTCCTCTGCCCAATCCTGGTAGCAGATGCCAGCAGCATCTATATGGATGAACGCAAAATCAGTCTGAGCAGTGACCCAGAATCTGTTCGGCACCTTCCCATCGCCAACCATCTCGATGGGGTTGTTTTTACTAAGATCAAGCCTCATATGATTTTCTCCATGAATTGGTCAATCTTGTGGATCAACTCATTTGAGCCACAGGCAAGACTTCCACCATCATCATTCCAAGCCTCTTTTAACTCCCACGCCTCGGCCTCGGTCAATTCAGCAACCCACGGACCATTTTCGTCTTCAGTCTTGAGATGAAGATGTTTACAGAGCAGGTCAGTGAAACAGTAACGATTACCATGCCAGAAAATGGCATCTGACTCTCCCTTCGTCAATTCGAGCGTGTAGGCGTATCGTTTGCAGCGGTATTTCTTTATTTTACCAATGGTGCCAGGCATTCTTTCTCCAATCGCAGACCATTCTGCTCACAAATCCACCGCAGATCACTACCCATCACACAAGCCAACTTAGCGCAAGAAATTGTCTCGATGCGGCTCCCAATTCGCCCATAATAACGCTTATGCGTCTGGACGAGGCCGAGAAGCTTGTCATCAAGATAGTAGGATGTCCTTTGGCACCATTGTCCTGCGAAACCTTTCGTCCTCTCTCCGACCTCCATCCGAATCTGATCACGTGTAATTGCGGGGAGAGCGCGATAGTTCTCGCCAGAAATCTCCTTAAGATACTCCTCAATCTGGTTCTCAGGGCAGAATCCACGGAAGTCACCATTGGGCGCGTGAATCCAATACCCACCACCTTTTCGCGGTCTACCTTGCCAATTCCTTACTTGGATTATTCCTGTGGCTCCTATCATTTCCATAGCCCCCTCGTCCGGAGAATCTCAGAAAGATGCTCAATCCCAATATCCCAAGCCTGTTTCACAGCAGGAATGTCACCCACACGAAGCTGAAAATGAATCGTGCTCTTTGTTTCATTGATCTAATATCGTCTTCCACAATCTTTGCCACATCTTCTGTTTTCATTTAATTCCTTTCTCCGCCGCCGCAATCGCAGCCTCTCCCCGCCTCAACATTTCAACCTCTGCCACATTCAGCCCGTAACTGGCCTGCCGTAGCAAATGCGCGCGGAACTCCTTCAGCGCCGCCAGCAGGGCATCGCGCTGGGCGGTAATCGTGCGGATTGTCTTCGCGTCTGCATCCACGCATTCCGCGACGGCCTTAAACTCATTCGCGTTCACCGCATCCTCCCGCGCCGAAGCGTCCTTGACCTGTAGCGTGATGTACCCAGGCCCAGAGTCTTCGCGGCCTTTCTGATGGCGTCGCGTATGAGGCGACTCCTAGCCCCAGCCAGCATTTCGTCTCTGTGGGCACCAACGAAGATTTTCAGCATCTTTCTTCCTACGCAAGCGGGCAGGTGAGGTTTCCCCACCTGCCCGCTGCCGTCCTTTTTCTGGCTTGTATTACTGAGTGACAGGGGCCGCAACTTCGGCTTCAACCGGAGCCGGAGCCTTGGCAGAAACCGCCTTCGCTTTCCGCGTCTTGCGGGAAGCTGGAACGTCAACCGCCTTGTAACCGTCCTGCACCTTCTCATAGAGGAACGCACTCACATCCCTCATCATGCGGGGCTTCTGACCAGTGGCCCGGACGAACCCGTTTTCCTTCAGGAACTTCCGGCTCAAGTGCGGGGTCAGTTCCACCACACCTTGCTGCTTACTGGCGCAGAACTTGGCCAGTTTACCGTACACATTGTAGCACTCGACCTTCGTGCCGTTCACGTCTACGACCTTATTGCACCCGCACTTCTGGTCGAACGCGGTCTTAGCCGCCAGACGCAGCGACTTGGGAGGAGCAATCAGGTGTGTGCGGCTAACCCATTGGGGGGTCTTCCGCGTAGCGAGCTGGATCTGGATGCGAGCGCCATCCTCTTTGAGGATCTTGCACGCACCAACCTTCGTGTAACCGAAAGATGTCATGGTATTTCTCCTGTCCTAGGGTTCAGCAGCACCAATTGCCGCTTCCATCCATTCTGTATCGTATTCTCCGGAGCCGTCAATAGACTCCTAAGAAATAACTTACCGAAGTAACGTGATTTACCGAACCATAATCTTACCCTCCCCATGTTGTCAAAGACTATCCTGCTGCTGTCATCCGGTCCTGGCACCCGCCTCAATCCGCCATAAGGTGTCGAAAATAGCCTTGGCTTGTATTTCAGAAAACATGAAAAAGACCATCATATCAATCATCATATTCATAGTCACAATGACTATTCTCAATATGCTTTCGCACTGGACTGGTTATAACATTGAATACTATATTCTGGCTATCCTTCTATTTAATGTGATCGACCGCCGAGCCTGATGGGACTGGCACCGGTCTTGATCCGCCACAAGGGAGTAATCAATAGTTCACATGAATGAAAATGTGTAAAATAATTCAAGAAATTAAAGAACAGAATTCCTCAGATAATAAAATTTAATTATTGGTTAACTTTATAACAAATATGCGGACAGAAAAGCACCTTGAACCCCTTCATTCTGGCGGCGCGTAGGAAGTTTACATCTTCACACTTCATATCAGCAAACTGGACCTTGTTTAAAATCTCACGTCTAAATGCAAAAGAGATACCCACTCTGTTGGTGGTGAACATCTCTATAGCATTTTGGGGGAGGATCTTGTCCGGAGAGAACATCATTTGGAAAACTATAATATCAGGAGCACTTTTACTATACTCTTGAAATTTTTCAAGGTAATCAGGGGTAACAGAGTCGTCGTCATCAAGGCAACCTATCCAAGGCGTGGTGACAAACCTCGTAGCGAAATTTCGGACTATTCCTGCTCGCCATCCAGAAATGTTACCGGAAAATCGACAAACAAATATCTTATCATTTGATTCAATAGTTGGCTTGATATTATCAAAGCAGACTACTGCTCTCCAATCAGAAATGGTCTGCTTATATAAAGAAGCAATAGCTCTTGTGAGGGTAGGGCGACCAATAGTCGGCACGACAAATGTAATCATAGTAGGTATAATAAAATGAGATTCTCTTGGCCCAAGACACTCACCCCTACTTGACACCAGGGGTCAATCTGATATGATGACCCTGAATTAAGTACACAGGATAGATCGGTGAGGATATGGCAGAATCAAGAGACCCCAATCTAGGCGATGAGATACAACTACTTGGTTTTGACGGCGTTACTCCCCTAAAGGATCGTTTCATTGTGGTCCAAGCAATGAATAAGGTGTCATTCAAGGTACGTGACAAACAAAGTGGCGTTGTGATGAATGTGCATAGGTCAAGAGTGGCAAGAGTCGTTAGGCGGCAGGAACCGCAGCAAGAACCGGCGATGGCACTAGCAAAGGAGGACGGCATGCCAGACACGGATAACGCGACAACCGCTGTCGCAGAGCAACCTAAGGTTGCTGAGAAGGTAGGGAAGGCTAAGGCTGAGGCTAAGGCTGAGGCTAAGGAAAAGAAGGCTCCGAAGCAACCTCCGAAGCCAGTTCCCTTCGACCTCAAGGCTTGGGTCAAGGAACACGGTGGCGTCCACCTTAGCAAGAGCGCCAAGTTCGACCATACTGGCTTCAGGTTGGTCTGTCATCTCACAGTGGATGACAAAGGTGGGTTTTACCACACCATCAACACCTATGAGAAAGAGGGTGTGGTAACACTTGGCAAGAAGGGTGCTGGTGGGAACAAATACCCACTTAAGGGGCATCGCCTCACTAGTACGATCAAGACCAAGAAGGGCGAAGAAGCACTGGTTCACAAAGGTGGCGAGGAAGCGGCTGAGGTCGTGGCCCGCTATGAGAAAAAGGGCTACAAGAAGGAATCCTGACAACCATTATTTCCACCGTGGAAAGGTAACTTTCCACGGTGGAAATTGTGTCCGCAAACCCTTCTGGAGGAATCCCATGCCTAGACACAAACGCACCCGCAAAAGAGGCGGAGTAGACGAGGTACATCTCTCCGAAAGAGCCGCTGAGTACGGCATCAAGATCGAAACACCAACTTCAGGAGAACGATACCTCTCCCCAAACAACATAGGCAAGATCCTAGGAATAACCGGTGAGGCAGTCAAGCAGTGGATTTACCGCAGACGCCTACCCGCAGTGAAACTGAGCAACGGTTACTGGAAAATCAAGGTTGCCGACTTCGAGAACTTCCTCAAGCGCAGGACCGACTACAGAAGGAATATAATGGTCGTCTCAGACGACAAGAATCTCCTATCTGCGCCAACTGAAAAATACCAGCTCATCACCGTCCATAACATCGCAGATGCCCTACTCAAGATCGAAGACCTCCAGCCAGCGGCCCTCTTAATCGATACCGAGTGCAAACACACTGACGTGTGGAAACTCTTGGAGCAGGTTCGCGAGAGCAAGCAACATAAGGCAATTAAAGTCGTAGTTCTGTCTAATGCAAATCAGATTGATTGTGACAAGGCACTTGCCTTGAAGGTCCAGGCGATGCTCACACGTGGACCAGCCAACATCTCAATGAACCAAATCTGGGAAGAGATTGATAGGGTTCTTTCTAGGACAGTGTAATACGGCTAGACTATTTGCATCCAGGAGGCTTAGGACCAGTCCACCTCGGAGCCTTGCTACAGTCCAATGGCTCCGAAGACCTAGGATTCCTAATACAAATCAACTCACTAGCAAATTGCGAATCAGTCTGCTGGACCACACCCTTAATCTGTGGACAAACGTCATCAGGACGTACATCACCCAAACAAGGTTCGTATAATCCCTCAAAATACTTAACCCAGATATCTTGTATAAACTCTGGAACATCAGTTACCTCGGGTTCAGCCGCTAGATCATCTAGACCAAACATTACCTCTAACGTCCGAAAGACACTAGAATGTACAATCGGTTCAGAATACACACCAGAATACACATTACCACCAAGGAATAATGTGGGGATCTGGTTACCCTCAGTGCCATCATCAGTGTCCCAGGTGATGATTAATAAACCATTGTTGGCCATAGCCCAATCAGCAAAATTAGAAAAATTCTGCTGTAACCATAGATCAGCAGCTTGAATTGTACCAGTATGCATATCATGTTGGAGATCAGGCACCACGAAAGAAACATCTGGTAACATGAAATAATCAGTCGGAAAACTAGAAAACGGCATATTGACTGCTGCTGGGACATTCGTGAAATTAACCCATGGATTATGACGTCTAACATAATCTCCGGAAGTGCAACCTATGAATCCGACTGAAGGTAACGACTGACAGTACCCTCCAAATGTAAACTTTTTGGCTGCTAATTGGGTGTATAGATTTGGCGCAGAAAGTGACTGAGGACAAGCGTCATTAACCACACCCTGTGCACCACCAGAAAATAGGATAAGATAATTTGGTTGACTAGGATAAGTTACACCGAAGGAATCACTAAACAATGCCCCGCGAGGAATAAGAGAATTAAAGAATGGAGCCAAGACATTTCCTACTATTTCCGAATAAGAATGATTTTCCTCAATAACTACGACAACACGTTGTGGTTGTGGAATAGTGGTTGGTACTCCTGCATTGCAACCTGTTATCCTAAACCATTGATTGCAATAGTTGGACCCAACCTTGTGCTTATTACAGATGAGCGAGTTATATATTTTTTGAAAGTTCGGCTTTGGAATTGGAATATTCATTATTGGCCCTCATAGGACTATCTGCCTGTGCCAATTCCGAAGACTCCTGGACCAATGCCCAACTCACTATATTTCTTCAGAGCTGCGAACCCAGGATTGCGCGTACCACTGGCATGCCTTGATACTGAAGTTAGATGTTGCTTGGTTTTACGGGCAGCTGCAGTCATAGTTAGACCCTTGGAAGCCAGGGCCTTTCGAAACTGATCTCGACCTTTGATCTTTTCACGCTCAGTAATTACTTCTTCAACATCTAATTCGTATAATTCCGTTAATTTCATGTTGCATCTCCTTGGTCTTAAATCCTCTATCTTCTTCTCTTATATTTTCACTGGGCCATATCTATATAAATCTCCTGTTTATTTATTTTTCAATGTATATGGTTCGGCTTACTTCGAGTGAATAGTAACCGGCCCCGTCGAAAGTACATATCTTTAAAGGAGAGTTCCCCATGAGCCAAAAAGACATTAAAATAATTGATACTAATCCACCACGCAAAAAACAGCTGCCTTCCGGCCTAGAAAAGGTCAGACAGCGATGTTCAGTCACAACCAATCCAGCCATTCACACCTCACGCTCTACTATGTCACAAACCGGCCCACAGAGAGCAACACAGCTCCCAATTCCTCCAGGGACCATCCCACAGCCTGGACAGATATGGGAGGAGAAAGTGCGGGCGGAGCTGCGGGTTGGTGAGGAGGAGACGCATGAGAAGCTGACGATCATAAGTGCCAGCGGGATAATGCCCAATGACATCCTGGTTGTCTGCAGCACTGAGGAACTTCAGAAGGGCAGTCCCACGGAAGTCTGGGCAATCAACCTTGGTTCCTTCACACAGAATTATAAGGCAAGCTAACAATGGACGCAACCGAGCTACACAAGTTGGTCGTACAGGGCCTCAATAACTCTGGATTCATGGGGATAATCCCAATAGCCAGAGCGCGAGATATCATCCAGGGAGTAACCAGCAGTTATAAGAATACCAACTTCGACATCAACGTTGAGCTATCACCAATTCACAACGTGGGAAAAGGAATTTCGGTTGACTGTGCCAAGACCAAAATTATTATTAAACCAAAGCGGATAACTTCCAAAGTTCAGACTGGTCTACCCTCTTTGCCAAAATCGCCACGCTAAAGCTCGTACTCTGAATAACCAACAAAATCAGATAATATCGGTCCTGGTGTCTAATGACTTGCCCTTTTTGTGGTTGGAGAGCCAGATTGACGGATGTTGGATCATCATTTCCATTCTCAACGTGCAAGGCAGCTACGATTCCACGCAAGCCTTCAGGGTCTGAGAAGTCATGTATGTTCAGAATTTTATCGTGTTCGTCGTCAGAAACGTCTGAGAGGATCAAACCCCCATCCAGCTCCAACTTGAGAAGAGGTGTCCAGTCTCCGGCTTCTAACTTCTCTGTTTTTCCTAATATCAATTTGGTCTCTGTACGATATATGTTCATATGCTCACGCTCCTGTACGCCATCACCGCCCGTTACCGTCTTATCTGATGCTATCTGCTCGACAAACTGATATCGAAAGAGGCTCGACCTTCTATAAACAATTCAACTCGTCACAACGAAGTATGGTTTTAATGGCCATATGTGATATCCATTAGGTAGTGACCACTTTCTCCTAAGAATAAATTAGATACAAATCACATAGCGACTAGGAGGAAATAATGAAATTAAATCTGTCGAGACCTGTTGGTTATATCTACGCCTGTCCAGCGTGCAAGAAGACTTTCACGCTCTTTGCTAGTAAAATGGTTATAAAGGAAGTTGGGCTGATATACTGCCCAAAATGTAATGCTGTCTTTGATACAACTGGGATCCCACCCCAAACTAAAGAAGTTGTACCAAAGATTCTTGGGGCAACCAGAATAACAGAACTAACCAAGTTAGATATATATCTTGGGGTCCCAATAGGAACATTTATTCTGGCTTTTGACAAACATGATAAAGAGGCTATTAATCTTCTTAGTATAGCCACAACCAAATATGGCGTTACCAATCATATTTTCGCATCTAAGAATAGAGTGCAATGGATACAAATCCAGAGAGCTGCTGGTATGAATAAGATCGAAACAGGATTTGACGATTTTAATAAAAATTTAGTTGTTCTTGAGAACCTTGGAGAAACATTATGTGTTGATAGTTTTAAGCCAGAAGGACGAGAAATGCCATCCTAAACCTTGAACTTTGATAGACCAAGATCAAAAAGTTTAATCTGGCCATTAGAAATACTAATATTTGTAGCCCCAACATCACGATAATCAAGACCTTTATTATATAAACTATTAAGTATATTGAATAAATCAACTATATATTGACGAATTTTTTTATCATCAATCTCATTATATTTCATAATTTCATCCACAACATTAACATCATAAGGAGGCTGAGCCTGTTCGACATCTAGATACCCACCAACGAAATCTGCGGCGTCCTTCAACTCTTGTGGAACATTATCTAAATCCACATAATCGAGGATAATTAGATATATGGTCCTAGACTTACCAAATTTATCAACTATAGTCCCAATTTGGACAGAACCGTGATATGTAGTGAGATTTTCATGTTTAATTCTAGCCGCTCTTTGCACCAATAATGCTTCGTCTTTATCGGTGGTAATCTTCATCACCTTGTCGCCATATCTGAACGCGTGGCCGATACCACCCTCACCAAGATGTTTAATATCTTCAGGATTGTATTCTGGA
>Ga0209777_10000942_pt1 | contig 44679 bp, 44 predicted proteins | sample FrelakmetHBP12HB_FD_187147 | JGI IMG/M metagenome (GOLD analysis project Ga0209777, IMG submission 187147) | Freshwater lake sediment microbial communities from the University of Notre Dame, USA, for methane emissions studies -HBP12 HB (SPAdes)... | ecosystem: Environmental > Aquatic >...
GCTGGAGCGCAGGAAGCGCGAATACCCGGCCACCTGGATGATTACCAGGCAGGAGACCGGCAGCACCATGTGCCGGGCAAGGGCGGCAATATCCTTCGGATTCCAGATGTCCGCCCCGGTGGGCAGGTAAGGCAGGTGCCAGGCCTTGAACTGCACGGCAAAGATCTGCATCAATCCGAACGCAATGAAGAAGATCGGCATGGAATAGCCGATAAAGGAGAAGGAGGTGATGATGTTATCGAGGGCGGAGTACTGTTTAACCGCTGAGACGGTCCCCAGGATCAATGAGATGATAATAATGAAGATTTCGGATGTGGTCATCAGGATCAGGGTCAAAGGCAGACGCTGCTCGATGAGAGTCAACACCGGCTGGCGGGAGAAAAAAGAGTCGCCCAGGTTGCCGTGCAAAGCAAACCAGAGCCATTTGACATACTGGACCGGCAGGGGCTTATCCAAGCCCAGGCTGTGGAAGATGGCAGCCCGGTCGGCGGCGGTCATCCCCTGTTTGTTGGCATACTGTGACATCGGGTCGGCTGAAAAATGGGTCAGCAGAAAGCAAACCCCGGTGATGATCAGTAAAATGAACAGCGCCTGGATGAGACGGCGAGAAATATAAGTCCACATGGGTCCGTCAACTCCTGTCTGGCTGGAACGGAGAAAAAAGGGGATCAGGGGGCAAGCCCCTGATCCCCAGCAAGAACATCAAGACTATTACTTGACGTCCCAGTCGAAGGTATCTCCCATCATACCGCCGATGACGCTGGTGGGTGGAAGAATCAAGCGGTCCAGATAGGACATGACGTTCGCGCGGGCATACATCGGGATGACCAGCGCATTGTCGTACATGTATTGCTGGACCTGATCGACGGCCGCTTTACGCACCGCCGGATCAGCGCTGGCGTTGACCGCCTCGAGCAGTTTATCCATGGCGGGATCGCAGAAATGATAGTTATTATCCCCACCCTGGTTCTGGGCGGAGATCACCGTGCTGCACAGCAAGCCGTCGGTGTACGGGTCGGGATAGAAGCCCGTTGTGTAGCCGGCCATGTCGAACTTGCCGGTGGCCATATCGGCGCCCGCGGAATAGGTGCCGAAGAACGTGCCGGAGGGGATGAAGGTGGGCTTGAACTCGACACCAATTTGCAACAGCATACCCTGGACTGCCGTAGCCATGTCCTTGCGGAGCTGCTTGGTGGTGGTTTCGAAGTTGAATGACAGCTTGGTATCCACGCCGTTGCACATGCCATGGCGGATGCCGGTCTTCGCATCGACCGTGTAGCCGGCATTTTCCAGCAGGGTCTTGGCCTGGTTCGGATCGTACGGGTAGGGGGTCAGCTTGGTGTTGTACCAGTATGAGTTCGGCCACAGGGAAGCCGGGACGGTGGTCTTGCCGAACAGGAGGGTGTCGACGATGGTCTGGCGGTCGATGCCCAGAATGATGGCCTTGCGCACATCCACATTCTTGAACGGGCAGAAACCATCATAGTCGCTCTGGCCGACGCCGGTGCCTTTGACGCCCAGGTTGAATAGATAGTGCTCAAACTCCGGGCCCGGATCCACACGGGTGTGGATGGCGGGTTCGAGGGCGGGCAGGTCAGCCAGGTCAGATTCAGCGAAGTCCGGGACAAAGTCCACGTCGCCGGTCTTCAGGGCTGCCTTGGCCGTCTCAGGATCAGGGACGAACTTGATCTGGATCTGGTCCAGCTTGGGGTGACCCTTCCAATAGTTCGGGTTAGGCAGGAAGGTCATGTGGTCGCCAGCGACCCAATCTGTAATGACCCACGGACCGGAGGAAATGGTCGGCCAGTGGATTTCTTTCTCCTTCACCAAGTCGGTTGTAATGCTCTGCAGGAGGTGCATCGGCTGGATGTTGCCCTGGTTATTGGGGCCGGAGTCGAACAGCGTCTGCCAGCCCGGATAGAGGGTCTTGAAGTGCAGGATGGCCGTGGTGTCATCGGGGGTGTCGATGCTGGTGATCTGGTCATAGCCGGCGCGGGTATAAACTGAATTGACCGGGTTGGTCAGGAGCTGCCAGGTGAATTTCACATCCGCCGAGGTGAGCGGCTGGCCATCGGACCAGTACAGGCAGGGCTTGAGGTGCCAGGTGATGGTCAGGCCGTCCGCGGAAACGCCGCCGTTGGCAAGGGTAGGAATTTCGACGGCCAGTTCAGGCACCAGGTTGTTATTGGCATCCCATGTGCCCAGGCCAACCTGTACCATCTGGTCGACCCAGCCGGAATAGGACATGGAACTGAAGAGTGCGTCAGCCAGGTCCGGTTCCTGTGAAAAAGCAATGGTGACAGTCTTGCCGCCCGAAGGGAACGGAATGGCCGCAGTTCCAGCCGCCGCCGCACACCCAAATGTTGGTGGTGTATTAGTGGGATGAATCACTGCTGTGGCCGGGGCAACTGTGGTGGCTGCGGGGCCGCAGGCTGCCAGAATCAGGCTGGCCAATGCGACCAGCGATACGAGCAAAAACATTGAACGTTTCACAATCTCTCTCCTCTCAAAATATGGAAAAACTGAAGGTTGGGTTTTTGGGAAAAAAAGAAAAATTAGTATTGGTGCCGGGCACCTCCTCTCTCTCTCGTAATAAGGAACATTATACAATTTTTTGCGTAAATAGCAACCATCCTGATGTATGGATTCTTGTCCCAGTTTTCATCATCATCATTTATAGTTGATTATATTATAGTATTTGTAGTAGAGCCTGTGGATATGTGGAAAACCAAAATGTCCTGGCAGTGCTGGCTTGGTCCCGGGTGCAACCCGCATGGGTGGCAGTTCCAACCGCATGCGGTAATTTTAGTCCTGTGGAAAAGTACCGGAAAAGTTTCTCGTTTTTTAGAAGGCCAGCAAACAAATTTGAACAGGAACTATATCTTGGATAACCGGGAAGCAGCCTCCCACATATGGGGTATCATATTTCGAACAATTGAGCGACTTTTCCACAGGCCGCGCGAGTTATCCACAGATTATTGGCAGTTATCCACAGGGTTGGGCATTTGCCCTGTTGTAGAGAAACCCATATATGGGGTTACACCTCATGGCTGGCAGACCTATTTTTCAGTAATTCCTCGCCGGTATTTAAGAAACGGTCCGGCCCACCCAGGTGCTCGTTGAAGAGGGTGCCGATCAGCTCAGCTCAAATGTTTCACAGGGTTTGGGCATCAACGTTCCCTATCCGGCAATCAAGGATGGCTGGTATGGAGGCAGGCTGAGGGTGGCGCGGATGCGGTTCGCGATGATGCTGAGATGCTCCGGTGTGTGGACAAAATCCAGCGGGTTGGTGTCGATCGTCAGCACAGGCGTTCCGTCATAGGGTCGGGAGAAGAAGTCTTCGTAAGCCCGGTTGAGTTCTTCGATGTAGCCGCGCTCCATATTGCGTTCGTAAGTGCGGTCGCGCAGGGCGATGCGCTGCATCAACACATCGGTATCGGCGCGCAGGTAAACCAGCAGGTCGGGCATCGGGATTTTCTCGGCCAGCGCCTCATGGACGCGTTTATACATTTCCAGCTCATCGCCTTGTAGGTTGATGCGGGCGAAGAGCGAGTCTTTGGCAAAAGTATAATCGGAGATCAGGGCCTTGCCGGATTCGACGATGGCCGTGACGCCGCGCCGTTGCTGGTGATAGCGGCTCAGGAGAAAGAAGATCTGGGTCTGGAAGGCGTAACGGGCGCGGTCGGAATAGAAATCGGAGAGGAAGGGGTTTTCCTCAAAGACTTCGAGCAGAAGGTCCGCCTCGAACGACGGCGCAAGCATGCGTGCCAGGGTGGTCTTGCCGACCCCGATGACTCCTTCGATGGCGATGTACATGGTTTCTCCCACAGGTGAAATGTTGGATTAAGGATACCATAAAAGAAAGAGTCAAGAGTCAAATAGTCAAATGTCAGAAGGGAGAATGAAGGATAAAAATCCGCGCTTGACTCGTCCCGCCGGACTCTGTATAATCTGTTCAATAATGCCGTGAGGAGTAGGCAGCCCGGCATGCTGGTAGAGAAGGATGGCCCTGGCTGAAAGCCTCCACAGCAACCCACTGCCGAAGTCGCACGGCCTCCCTGCTGAAGAAATCTTCGTGAGAGTAGAACAGCACGGGTTCCGCCCGTTACAGTCGGAGCCGGATGATGGTCCGGATGGAGGGCACCCTAACGGGTGAATTGAGGTGGTACCGCGGAAGGCACGTCCTTTCGTCCTCATAATGGACGAAAGGCGTTTTGTTTTAAGAAAGGAGCAAGCATGGACACAAAAAAGGTTATCCAATCCCAGTATCTTGCTGCCCTGGGGATGTTGAAACAGGCGGTGGTAAAATGCCCGGACTCTTTGTGGAATGCAGCGGAGGACAGGAATAAATTCTGGCACGTGGCCTATCACGCCCTTTTCTATACCCACCTGTATTTGCAAGATGCGGAAAAAGATTTCAGGCCCTGGGAAAAAGCCCGCAACGAATACCAATTCATGGGACCCATGCCCTGGCCGCCGCATAATTTGCCGAAGATCGGCGAACCTTATACGAGGGAGGATGAGTTGGCTTATCTTGCTTTCGTTCGGGAGCAGGTTCAAGTGCGAGTTCCGGCACTCGACCTGGAAGCCTCGTCCGGGTTCGAGTGGCAACCGTTCGGAAAACTGGAACTCCAGTTTTATAACATCCGCCACCTCCAGCAACATGCCGCCGAACTGTATGAGCGCCTCGGCGCACGAGCTGGCATTGACCTGGATTGGATTGGCAGTGCGTCCTGATCTTTAGCGCTATTGAGGGAGCAAGAATGACCGAATACCAGTTACCCAAAACCTATGATTTCAAATCCACCGAGCCGCGCATTTACAAGATGTGGGAGCAGGGCGGCTACTTCCGGCCGTCCAACGATCCCAACAAGCCGGATTTCGACCCGACCAAAAAGCCGTTCGTCATCTCCATTCCCCCGCCGAACGTGACCGGAGAACTGCACATCGGCCACGTCATGTTCGTGGCGATGGAAGACCTGATGATCCGCTATCACCGTATGAAGGGTATCCCATCCTTATGGGTGCCCGGCACCGACCATGCCGGTATTGCCACCCAACTGCAGGTGGAAAAAGACCTGCTGAGGACCGAAGAAGTGAGGCGCGAAGAACTCGGACGCGAAAAATTCATCGAGCGTGTCTGGTCCTGGAAGGCTAAATATCACCGCATCATCACCAGCCAGATTCGCCAGATTGGTGCCTCCTGCGATTGGGAGCGCGAGCGCTTTACCCTCGATGATGGCCTTTCAAGAGCGGTGCGCGAAGCTTTTGTCCGCCTGTACGAGAAGGGACTCATCTACCGCGGCCCGCGTCTTATCAACTGGTCTCCGGGGCTGAAGACCGCCGTCAGCGACCTGGAAGTGGAATACTCCGAAGAACCCGGCAAACTATTCTATTTCAAATATATGCTGGCCGGGTCGGATGAATATATCCCGGTTGCCACCACCCGCCCGGAAACCATCCTGGCCGATACAGCCGTTGCCGTCCACCCCGATGACGAGCGTTATAAAAAATTCATCGGGCGCAAAGTCGTTGTGCCGATGCTGGGACGCGAGATCCCGGTCATCGCCGATGAGTATGTGACGCGCGAGTTTGGTACCGGGGCGCTGAAGATCACCCCGGGTCATGATCCCAACGACTACGACATCGGCCAGCGTCATGGACTGCCGGTCCTTTCGATGCTGGATCGGGAGGCGAAGGTGACTGAAACCGGCGGGCCGTATGCGGGTCTGGACCGGTTCGCCTGCCGCAAAAAACTGTGGGCCGACATGCGAGCCGCCGGTCTGGTCATAAAAGAAGAGCCGTACACGCTCAACATCCCGCGCTCCCAGCGCGGCGGCGAGATCGTCGAGCCGATGATCTCAGAGCAGTGGTTTGTCAAGATCGAGCCGTTGGCGAAGCCCGCCTTGGAAGCCGTCCGCGCGGGGCGCGTCAAGATCATCCCGGAGCGCTTCGAGAAAGTTTATTACAACTGGCTGGAAAACATCAAGGATTGGTGCATCTCCCGCCAGTTATGGTGGGGACACCGCATCCCGGTCTGGTACTGCGACGATTGTGGCAAGCAGACCTGCACCCGCATAGACCCAACCCAGTGCGCAGCCTGCGGCTCGCAGAACATCCGCCAGGACCCGGACGTGCTGGATACCTGGTTCAGCTCCGGCCTGTGGCCGTTTTCCACGCTGGGCTGGCCGGAAGAGACGCCCGATTACAAGTACTTCTACCCGACCACCATGATGGAGACAGCATACGATATCCTTTTCTTTTGGGTGGCGCGCATGATCATGGACGGGCTGGAGTTTACCGGCCAGGTGCCGTTCGAGACCGTTTACCTGCATGGGTTGGTCCGCAACGAAGAGGGACAGAAGATGTCCAAGAGCAAGGGCACGGGCATTGACCCGCTGCCGGTCATGGAAGAGTTCGGCACCGATGCGCTGCGCTTCACCCTGCTGGTCGGCTCCACCCCAGGCAACGATTCGAACATCAGCTTGAAAAAGGTGGAAGGCAACCGCAATTTTGCCAATAAAATCTGGAATGCGGGCAGGTTAGTGATTTCAGCACTCCAGGGAGTAGGTGATCAGGAATTAGGTAAGACTTTTCCCAAAAGCCCTAATTCCCAAACCCTGGATAGTTGGTCTTTGGCTGATTCCTGGATTTGGGCACGCTTACAGCAACTGGTACGGGACGTGGAGCGGTTATTCCAGGCTTATCAATATGGCGAAGCCGGACGCCAGATCTACGAGTTCTTCTGGAACGATTTTGCCGACTGGTACGTGGAAGTGGCGAAACTGCAAATGCAGAGGGCAGAGATAAGAGAGCAGACCGCAGTGACACTCGCCCGCGTGCTGGATATATGCCTGCGCCTGCTGCACCCGATCACACCCTTCGTGACCGAGGAATTGTGGGGCCACCTGCGAGGTGCACTACTGGCTTCGCCGCTGGCTGAGTTGGCGAAAGACTGGCCCGCAGTGCTGATCATTGCCTCCTGGCCGGAGCCGCGCCCCGAAGAAGGCTGGGAAGCCGCCAAAGTTGCGGATTTTGCACTGATTCAGGATACGATCCGCTCGATACGCAACCTGCGCGCCGAGAAAAAGGTCAGCCCGGCGAAACGCCTCCCGGCGACAATTGCTGGCGGAGTGAAAACTGCCCTGTTGAAAGAGCAGGCGGGAGTCATTGCGGCCCTGGCCGGACTCGATCAATCTCTCCTCTCGATTCTTGAATCTCTCCCGGCGAAGCCGGAGAACAACATCTCTCTGGTTGCCGGTCCGATGGAAATCTACATCCCGCTCTCCGGCATGGTGGACCTGGATGAGGAGCGCAACCGGCTCCAGAAAGAACTGGCCGAGTCCCAGGTCCAGATAGACCGGCTGGAGAAACTGCTCGGAAGTGACTTTGCCAACAAAGCCCCGGCTTCGGTCGTCCAGAAGGAACGCGAACGGCTGGCGGCATTCCAGGAAACGGCCGCCAAGTTGAAAACACAACTTGAGCCTTAATGTTTTAAGGCCTTTGGAGCCATTCCTTTTTGTGAAAGCCCTGATAAACAACAGAATGCCAGTTGTAGTAATGATGAGATTAGAGTACACTTTATTTGGTGTAAAGAATAATTGATAAACCCTGCCAAAAGGTTGAAACCATGTGGTTTCTAACAATTACCAACCCAAAAAGTGAACCAATGCAGATCAAATTGACACCGGGGAAGATGTCGATTGGGCGCAATGTTACCAGCGATATCGTAGTCAATGATGTTGCTGCCTCCCGGCGGCACGCTGAGATCTATTTTGATCCATTGACTGAAATAATAAAAATCAACGATCTGAAAAGTTCAAATGGGACTTATGTCAATCGACAGAAGATCAGCGGGTATTACCGTTTGCAGAATGGTGATGTTATTCGTATCGGTCAGACGGTAATGCACCTGACGAATATCACCAACCAGACGGTTGACCAGATGGGTATTTCAGGTACGCACCTCTTCACACGTGAACTGGTCCTGGAAGCCGTCGATGAGCACCCCATCCTCTTGTATGAAATCACAGAGAAGCTCAATACAGTGGTAAATATCAACTCTGCCATCACTCTGGTCACAGACCTGACTAAAAAAGCCATGGGAGTGGATATCTGTGAGATCATCCTGGCCTCGGATTTTAGCAGGATTATCATGGAGGGAAAAGATAATGTGAAAGTAAGGACGATCCGGAACTCTTCTGTTGAAGCAAGCCCTCTGGCTCTATGCGTTCCGGTGATCAGCAATGAGAAACCCCTTGCACTAATCTATCTGGAAAAGAATCGCCCGGGGGTCGTCCCATTCGATGAACGTGATATGCAATTAGCCGTTGCAATAAGCCATCAAACCGCCCTTACAATGGTGAGAATAGAATTGCTGGAAAAGATACGCAAAGAGGGGCAGGTCAAGAAACTTTTATTGCGGTTTGTCTCCCCAATTGAAGCCGAGGTCCTGTTGGAAGACTACCTCAAGACAGGGAATCTACCAAAGCTTGCTGAGAAAAAGGTCACCGTTCTATTTGTTGAAATTGCCGATGCGGCTGCATTTGCGGAACGCTTGGGTTTGGAAAAATATACATCCGTTCTTAATACTTTTAATCAATATGTCATGCAGGCGGTATTCAAGAAGGGTGGGATTCTTAAATTTCTCGGAAATGGGATATTGGCATTTTTCATGGAGACCAGGAAGGATGAGCCGGTTCCTGAAGAAAGGGCTGTCAGTGTTGCGCGGGAGATCATTGAATTCGTAAAAAAAGCGGCCCCGCCTGAGCCTGACCAGAAATTGTTAGTCGGTGTGGCTATCAATTCGGGGAAAGCAATGGCCGGCTACGTGGGCACCCAGGAACGGGCAGAGTTTACTGTTCTGGGGAATCTGATCAAAATGACCTGTCGAATGCAGGAACAGGCTCTTCCCAACCGCATCTTTGTCGGGGCATCGACCGAGGAGACGATTCATAATAAATACCTTGTCCAAAAAGCCGGTAGTATGACGATGATGGGCTGTGAACAGCCAATCCAGATCTACGAGGTTTCCCTGGCAAAAATTTCGCCGTTTGTCCAGATGGAGAACGACATGTCGGCGGCGTTCAAAGCGGTTGCCGAGAAGTTAAAGGCGCGGGGGAATAGAGAAGGCTTATAAAAAGACCAGATGATGTGCAATTTGCCTTAAGAGGCAACAATGACAATTAATATTATCCCTGTCCGGACCGAGGCTGACAAGCGGGCCTTCTATAAGTTCGCCTTTCGCGTCTACCGCGACGACCCGAACTGGGTGCCGCCGCTCTGGTCGCAACGCAAGGAATACCTGGACAAAAAAGCCGCCTTCTTCACCTACGGCGAAGGCGAATTCTGGCTGGCGAAGGAAGGGAAGAATATCGTCGCGACCATTGGCACGGCGGTAAACCAGTCCCGCAATGTCGGGAAAAATTGGAAAGCCGGCACCTTCGGCTTTTTCGAGGTTCTGCCGGAGCGTTACGACGCAGCAAAAACAATGTGGGACCACGCCTGCGATTGGTGCCGCAGCAAGGGCATGACCGAGCTGCACGGCCCTTACAGCTTTTCTGCCGACGCCGATCCTGGTTTTTTGGTGGAAGGCTTCCAGACTCTGCCGTCCATTATGATGGGGCATAACCCGGCCTATTACCCGGAGTTCGCGGCCCGCTATGGTTTCGAAAAACTCTTCGAAGGCCTGGCCTACCGTTTTGATCTTTCATTCATTGATTACAAACTTGAGAATGCCCCGGAAGTTCTCAAGCAGATAGCCGAGCGTGCCCTTCGTCGTCACGGCCAGTCAGTGATCCACTCGCCAAAGATGGAAGACTGGGATAACGAGGTGGTTAAACTCCATGCCATTTACAATAAGTCACTGGTGGTGCTGCCGGAGTTTGCCCCGATCGAGCTGGCCGAGTTCCAGGCCTCGGCCTCAGGTCTCCGGTCCGTGATGGACCCGGAACTGGTCTTCATCGCCGAAGTGGATGGGAAAACTGCCGGCTTTGCGCTTGGCATCCCGAATTTCACTGAGGCATTGAGATATGCCAACGGGCTGCAGTATCCCTGGGATTACGTCCGCCTGCTTCTGGCGCAGAAGAAAATCAAGAGTGTCAGTTTGAAAATTCTGGCGATCGACCCGGACTTCTGGGGCTACGGGCTGGAGGTGCTGATGTTCCTGGAGATGGGAAAAGCACTTATCCGCAAGGGTTATGACTGGGTGGATGCATCCCTCACCAACGAGTTCAACCCGCAAACGAACAAACTGGCCACCCGCCTCGGGGCATACGTATATCGGCGCTACCGGGAGTTTCGGCTGAAACTTTGATCGTTTTGTTTTCATGAGGTGAAGGGCGGCGCGCATATTTGCCGTGGTGAACGTCTGGGACGCGCTCACCTCCGACCGGCCCTACCGGAAAGCCTGGTCAGAAATGGAAGCCCTTGAGTATATTCGCCAGCAGGCTGGCCTGCACTTCGACCCGCTCGTGGTAAAAACCTTCCTGGAACTGCCAGCCAGCAAGCGGAACGGTACATGAATCTCCGGTTTGAGACCTGTGACAAAAGCAGTCAATTCCAAGACATTCGTCATTTGACACACAACCGCCGATAAAGTAACTTAAGCACGATTATTAACCGAATTCCATCAAGGAGTGTTAACCTATGGCACTGAAAATTACAGAAGAATGCATTGCCTGTGGAGCCTGTGTCCCGGAATGCCCGACCAATTCCATCTCTGAGGGCAATGGTGTCCTCTACGTGATTGATGCCGCCACCTGCGTGGAATGCGTCGGCCACTTCGACTCCCCGCAATGCCAGTCGGTCTGCCCGGTGGCCGATACGGCCATCCTCAAGGCATAACGCATAAAGTCACCAGCCAGGGGCGGAGTCATCCACCCCTGGGCATTTAACGGTTTGATATGCCCTTTTGGGCAGGATACGAGCGATTCCTAAAGATCCAAACAAGCTGATGCGTAATTTGCAGTATAATCATATCAACTGAATATTCGACCTTCGGGGCAGGGTGAGATTCCCGACCGGTGGTATAGCCCACGAGCGCGCAAGCGCATGATGCGGTGACACTTGTACAGCAGGTGAATTCCGCAGCCGACCGTAAAAGTCCGGATAAAAGAAGGTGACGACGAGACCTGCATGGGTCTGGTCTGTCTATCAGCCCCGGGACTTGTTTCCGGGGTTCCTTATTCTAAAACCGCGCCTGCCCCGTTCTTTTGGACGAGGCAGTTTTGTTTTTATGGACTGGAAACTTCTCCTCAAACCTCCCCGGGCATCGCGCCGTCCCCTGCAATGGACGGCCTTCGCCTCCCTGGCTGCGGCCCTGCTGGGCTGGTGGCTGGTCAGCCGTTTCGCCGGGCTTCCGGCTTTCATCCTTCCCACGCCAGAGCAGGTGGCCGTCCGCTTCTGGAAAGCGCTGATGGATGGGAGCCTGCTTGTCCACACCGCCACCACGCTGGCGGAAGTCCTGCTCGGGCTGCTGGCCGGGACAGTTGCGGCGGTAACGCTCGGCTATGCCATTGCCAAGAGCCGCCTGTTCGAGCAATTGGTATCCCCCTACCTGGTTGCAACGCAAGCCATTCCCATCGTTGCCATTGCCCCGCTGCTGGTCATCTGGTTTGGACCGGGCATCTTCTCCAAGGTGCTGATTTGTGCACTGATCGTCTTCTTCCCGGTGCTGGTCAACACGGTGGTGGGTGTGCGGGCGGTGCCGCCTCCCTTTCATGACCTGATGCACTCGCTGCGCGCCACGCGCGGGCAAATCCTGCGCATGCTCGAGCTCCCCGCCGCGCTGCCGGTTTTGCTGGGCGGTTTGCGGATCGGGGCCACGCTTTCGGTCATCGGAGCGGTGGTCGGGGAACTGGTCGGCTCGGACCACGGACTCGGTTTCCTGGTCAACGTGGGCCGCGGGCAGTACGATACGGCACTGGTCTTTGTGGCAGTATTCACCCTCATCGCCCTGGCGCTGGCGTTATATGGTCTGGTTTCATTATTGGAAAGAAAACTGCTTACCTGGCAGGAAAGATTCGAACGCTGATAGGGTTCTTCCCGTATGCTGTACACAGGAGTATTTTGTGAAAAAAAAGATCCGCATGATGATTATTACATTATTTCTGCTGGCGGCCTGTGGACCAAAACCCACCCCCAGCCTGACCCATATCCGCCTGTCGCTGGGCTACATCCCTAATATCCAGTTCGCCCCACTTTATGTGGCCGCACAGAAGGGCTATTTCGCCGATGCAGGCATTGAGATCGAGTTCGCCTATATGGACGAAAACCAGGCGGCGGCACTGGTCGGTGCGAACAACCTCCAGTTTGCCGTGGTTTCCGGCGAACAAGTGCTGCTTGCCCGCGCCCAGGGACTGCCGGTGGTCTACGTGGCAGCCTGGTACCAGCAATACCCGGTCTCGGTGATCGCCAAATCTGACCAGGGGATTACCACCCCGTCTGACCTGCGCGGCAAGACCATCGGCCTGCCGGGGCCTTACGGAGCCAATTACATCGGCCTGCGTGCCCTGCTCCACGCCGGCGGGTTGAGCGAATCTGATGTGACATTCGACTCCATCGGCTACACCCAGGTGGAGGCACTGGCGGCGGACCATGACCAGGCGGTCTCAGTCTACACGAACAATGAACCGGTGCAATTGCGCGCCCAGGGTTACACCCTGACCGAACTGCGCGTGGCCGATTACGTCCAACTGGCCTCCAACGGGTTGATTACCAACGAGACGACGGCTTCCGGGAACCCCGACCTGGTGCGGGGTATGGTTGCCGCTTTATTACACGGCCTCTCCGATACCATTGCAGACCCGGAGTCTGCTTACCAAATTTCCCTGGGCTACGTTGATACCCTGGCTCAGGCCGACACTGCCCTGCAAAAACAAGTGCTGGCGACCTCGATTGACTTGTGGAAGACCGACCGGTTGGGAGAATCCAATCCGGCTGCCTGGGAAAACATGCAGGCGGTGTTGCTGGATATGGGCTTGCTGACCCAACCGCTGGATTTGTCGAAGGCGTTTACGAACGAATTTTTACCGTGATTTCTGTGCAGGGGCGACTCGTGAGTCGCCCCTGCACAGAGTCGCCCCTGCGCAGAATTCTATGACTGCTCCCATCCTCACCGTCCATGAATTGAGCGTCACTTTCCCCGACCGCAATGGGAGTCTGGACGCGCTCGACACGGTCTCCTTCACCGTCCAGCCGCGCGAATTCGTCTGTGTGCTGGGGCCTTCGGGCAGCGGCAAATCCACCCTACTGCGCATTCTGGCCGGGTTGCTCGAACCCACTTCCGGTTCATTCACCTTCGCCGGTGGAACGCCGAAGATAGGCATGGTCTTCCAGGAATCCAATCTGATGCCCTGGCGGACGGCGCTCGAAAACATCACCCTCCCGCTTGAGCTGCAAAGTGTCCCGGCGGAGGAGGCTCATGCCCGTGCCCAGGAGTTGATCGACCTGGTTGGTTTGCAAGGGTTTGAATCCTCCTGGCCGCGCGACCTTTCCGGCGGGATGGCCCAGCGCGTGGCCATCGCCCGCTCCCTGGTCCACGACCCGGACATTCTCCTGCTCGACGAACCCTTCGGCTCGCTGGATGCCCTGACGCGCGAACGCATGTGGACCGAACTTTCGCGCATCTGGCAGAGGCGCCAGAAGACGGTGCTGATGGTGACCCACTCCATCGGCGAGTCGCTCTTTCTGGCTGACCGCGTCCTGGTGCTGACGCAGCGGCCCGGCCGGATCAAGCTGGATTTGGAGGTGGATTTGACCCGTCCGCGGGCGGATGAGATGCGCTATACCGCCCACTTTGGGAAGCTGGCGCGACTGTTGAAAGAGGCGATCGGATAAAAACAAATCTTCCGAAGGGTCTGACCCTTCGGAAGATTATTTTTCGTTGAAAATTATTTTGCCACCCAGATCCACCCCAAAACCGTCAACGGGATGAAAAACAGCAACACAGATAGAGTCCCGGCGAGAGCCCCATGACCCTCGCGTTCGTCAACCAGTCTTACGGATGGGTAGAATCCCTCCAGCTTCCAGCGCGGGCCGCCGAACCAGGCGAAGAGCAGGCCGCCCAGCAGGCCGCCAATGTGCCCCCAGTTATCCACGCCGGTGGTGGTGAAACCGATCAGCAGGTTGACACCTGCAATGTAAACCAGATTCATCAGCGACCGGTTGACGCGGTTCCCCAGCAGTGAGCGGTTTTGTATGATAAAAACGCCTTCGGCGGAGATCAGCCCGAAGATGGCCGTTGAAGCTCCCAATGATGGACTTACTGTCAGCAGAAAGGACATCACGTTTCCGGCGTAACCGGAAAGGAAATAGAGCAGCAGGAATCGTCCGTGGCCGTAACGCGCCTCAATGCCGCGTCCAAAAATGAACAGGGCATACATATTGAAGGCGATGTGCAGAATGGAGGCGTGCAAAAAGACCGGCGTGATCAGCCGCCAGAGTTGACCGGCGCGAATGAGGACATCATCCTTGACGCCTAAAGCAGTAACCACGTCTGCATTGAGCAGGTATTGTCCGGCGAGCTGCAGGAGGTAGACCAGGGTGGTTACCACCAGGAGGGTGTAAGTGGCGTACGGCTTCACGCTCGGCACGGCCACCTGGACCGGGCGCGGCGGCTGTGTTTGAGGAAATTGTTCTGGGGTCGGATTCTGGTTCATTTCTCTCCAAATAAAAATTCTTCTCTATGGCGACCTATAAACTCACAATGCGTGGATTCACCCGATGGTGTTCGGCCTGGATGATGGCGGCCACCGTGTCCACTGTCTCGTCCAGGCGGCCATCCGCGTTGACGATCACATAGTCAAACTCGGCGGCACGCTTGAGTTCCTGACGGGCAGTGGCGATGCGCAGGCTCAGATTCTCCGCAGTCTCGGTCTGGCGGGCCTTCAACCGTCTCACCAACGAATCCTCGCTCTCGGTCGTCAGGAAGATGAGCACTGCTCCCGGCGCCAGTTTGCGGACGGTGGTCGCTCCCTGCACGTCCAGGCGCATGATCACATCCTGGCCTAAAGCCAGCGCATCCCGCACCTGTTGCTTGGGGATGCCTTTGTAGTCGTTATAGACGATGGCGTACTCGATCAACTCTTCATGCTCGATCATGCGGGCGAACTCTTCCTTCGAGACGAAGAAGTAATCCACCCCATGCGTCTCCTCAGCGCGGCGCGGGCGGGTGGTGGCTGTCACGACGTAGTGCATCGGCAGGTTGCGTCCCTTAAGACCGTGCAGGACGCTGTCCTTGCCCACGCCCGACGGCCCGGAAATGACGATCAACAGAGGCTGGGGGTTGTGAAGATTGAATTCGGAATCAGGCATGGCTGTATTGTACCAGACGGCGGATGGAGTAAAATAAGGTCATGCCGCTTTATGATTACTTTTGTCTGGACTGCCTAAAACGCTTCGACATGTTCATGACTTACGCCGAATACGGTACTCGACCAGTGACCTGCTCCGCCTGTGGGAGCAGGAACGTCCGCCGGCGGATTCCGCGCGTGCGCGTGGCGAAATCAGAAGAAAGCCGGATGGACTCGCTGGCCGGTGATTTCTCCGACCCTTCCGCCCTGGCAGGTCTCGAAAACGATCCGCAGGCCATGGGCCGCATGATGCGCAAAATGGGAAAAGAAATGGGCGAGGAAGTTCCGCCCGAATTTGGCGAAGTGGTGGACCGGCTGGAAAAAGGCCAATCGCCGGAGGAGATCGAAAAGGAACTGCCGGACCTGGGGGCGGAACCTGGCGGAGGAGAGGCTGACTTTTAACACAACTGGGCGACCCAATCCGGGCCGCCCAGTGTTACAGGATCGATTGCACTATTGGGCAGGGACGATATCCAGAACCATTTCAGTCTGGCTGCGTTGAAGGGTGAACTGCATGGTCCCAATGGTGGTCTGCTGCTGACCTCCCACCGGCATTGCAGCATATTCCTGGGTCAACCAGGTGATGAAGGGGATCTGTGCGCCTGCCGGCATGACGGCGGCGAAGAGAATGGTGACCAGACCCATGCCCTGGTCAACAGAGGCCTGCTGGTCGGTGCGGGGGATGGTGACTGTTATTTTGCCAATATTACAGGGGTCGCCGATGAATACGGCAGAAAAGCCATTGGCAATATCCTGAAAGGAGGCTGCCGCGGTTGAAGTGAGCGTGACCGTTGAGGCAGTTTGACCATCCACGGTGCCGTCTGTAAAAGTGAACTGGTTGGTGATCTGAAGCACGGTTTTGACTGTATCCAAGGAAATCCCCAGCCCGCCAGCCGTGGGAGTGGCAGGGCAATTGCCGGAAGATTGTGCCGCCGCGACCGTTTCCATGGCTCCGAGAGCGGTGGGCGCGCTGGTTAATATGCCGGGGAGCTGGGTGGCTGCCTGTTGGATGCCATTGGTCAAGCCGCAGGCCAGGATAAACAACATCACGAATGGGATGGCGAGAAAACGAGTAAGACGCATATTATTATCTCCTATTATTATAAATTTTATCACATATACTGCATTCAACAAGATTACTCACCCGTTTTTATATCGAATAACAATTTATGGCCATGCCAATTTCTTGATGATGATTTCTCTTAATTCCTCTTGTACCCCCCTCCACTCTTTGCCTGCATCCACTACCACCCACCTCTTCGGTTCCTGTTTCACCATATCCAAGTACCCTGCCCGCACACGACGGTGGAACTCCAGCGTGTACGCGTCCAACCGATTCCATTCCTGGCTCTTTGTCTTTCTGCTAATCCCGACCTCCACATCTACGTCCAAAAGGATCGTCAAATCGGGAGCCAGCCCACCGGTGGCGTATTTGACCAGGACGCGCACCTGCTCCAGATCCTGCTGATGGCCGTAGCCCTGGTAGGCGATGGTCGAATCGGCGTAACGGTCGGAGAGCACGATCTCGCCCAGCGCCAGCCGCGGCCGGACAACCTGCTCGACGAATTGCGCCCGTGCCGCCTGGTAGAGCAGAGTCTCGGTGCGCGGGTGCATTTCTGTGTTCTTCAGACTGTGCAGAACTTCGCGAATTTGCTCGCCGATGGCCGTTCCGCCCGGTTCACGCGTGGGGAAAACGGCGTAGCCCTTCTCGCGCAGGTATTCCACGAGATAAGGGACGTGGGAGGTCTTGCCAGAGCCTTCGGGGCCTTCGAGAGTGATGAACATAGGTTATCCATAGAGGCACGATATTATCGTGCCTCTACCCTTTATTCGCGAAAAATCCTCACATGCCTTCTGGGTTCTTTCCCGTATGAATGCGAGACCAACTCCGCATCGCGTGCCAACTCGTGCTGGAGACGGCGCACGGTGGATGGGCCGGGCGGCAGGTCCACCCAGCGCTCGCCGTTCAGCACAGCCGCAATGGCGGCCTGCGCTTGTATTTTGACATCGTCCATCTCGCCTGCCGCGGGAGCCACTTCAGACAGGTTGAACAGATCGCTTAGGAACTGCTCCATCTGGCTGACCGTGTTGGCCCGCAGCACGAAAATTGGCACGCCGCGCTGCTCGGCCTGCATCACCGCCTGCTGGCGGTCACGGTAGTAGGAGCGCAGCGTCACCAGCACATCCGCCTCGCCGGCGTCCTTGACGAAAAGTGCCGGGACGCCCATGCGTTTGGCCAACTGGATCAACCGGTCGCGCGCCACACCAAACGGGTAGACACGTACGGCTTGGAGCGGGGTGTGGCGGGATTCGACCACGGGACCGGACACACTCACCGAGGCGGTGGAGGGGCTGTCGGAGTCGGACGGGTTCGGGCGGATTGAATTCCGGCGCGGGCCGGTGGTATTCCCGTTCTCGATGCGGAATTCCGAATCTGGTTTGGACTTCGGGTTGGGTTTGGTTTTCTCAATGTGGATCTTGCCCTCGGAATCCCGGCTGCGAATCTCCGGCGGGAGCGGATAGCCGCGCAGGAGCGAATCAACCGAGGCGGCGATGTCCACGTGGACGGCGAAACGGTCACGCTGCTGGATCTCGACCAGCACGTCAAAGGTGGGCGGGGAGCGTCGTTCGAGCACCGTTTTCTGGGTGCCGCGCCGGCGCGCTTCCTCATCGGAAAGGGTAACAGCTTCGATGCCCCCGATCAGGTCGGAAAGGGTCGGGTTGAGCAGCAGGTTGTCAATGGTCCGACCGTGCGCCGTGCCGATGAGTTGGACGCCGCGCTCGGCGATGGTACGGGCCGCGGCGGCTTCCAGTTCGCGCCCGATTTCGTCGATCACGATCACTTCCGGGTTGTGGTTTTCCACCGCCTCGATCATCACCTCGTGCTGGAGCATGGGCTCGCGCACCTGCATGCGACGAGCCTTGCCAACGGCCGGATGCGGCACGTCGCCGTCGCCGCCGATTTCGTTGGATGTGTCTACAACGATGACGCGTTTCGATTCCGCCAATATACGGGCGGCCTCACGCAGGAGCGTGGTCTTGCCCACGCCCGGGCGGCCCAGGATGAGCAGACTCTTGCCCGACTCGACGATATCCTGGATGATATCCACCGTCCCGTAGACGGCGCGCCCGACACGGCAGGTGAGACCGACGATATGGCCGCGCCGGTTGCGCAGGCAGGAAATGCGGTGTAGGGTGCGCTCAAGACCGGCGCGGTTGTCTGCGTCGAACTCGCCGACGCGTTCGACCACATGGTCGAGTTCGGCGCGGGTGATTTCCTTGTTGATCAAAACCGTCTCGCCTTGGACGTAGCGCGCCGTGGGGACGCGCCCAAGGTCGAGGATAATCTCAAGCAGGTTATCGTAATCGTTGGCTTTATGGACGGCTTCGACGATATTGCCGGGCAGGACACCGAGCAGGGCGTCGAGGTCGTCGGTGATTCTGAGTTGGGTCATAGGAAATCAGTTATCAATGAAATAATCTGTGGGAGGCCTTCATTTTTAGCCATCCGCCTTTGCCAGCAAGCCTCGAATTTTGCTCCGGGGATGCCCATCAGGATGTCCACGCGGACGGGAGGGATACCCATCTGAAAAAAACAGCCTTCTTTAGAAAAATCTTTGGCCGTCAAATTCTCCAGCGGCGCTCCGAACTCGCGCAGGGATTTATAAACCATCTCGGCATTAACAGTATCCGTGCTGACCCAAACATCAAGATCTTTGGTAAATCTTGGTTCGGCATATTGAACGACCGCATAGCCGCCAATCACCAGGTACTTAACGTGGTTGGCGTTGAAAATTCGCAACAGATCGCTGAAGTCGGAGTTGACGAACATCCTTCCCCTTCACCTTTGCGGCAAAAACGATTAGTTCCCAGACGGCGTCAAAGCGGGCTTGGGGTGGCTGCGCTTGCCAGAATTCCAAATCGAACGACCTGTCCATCTCCTGGATCTTGCCTTTGCGCACAAAGACTTCTCTTTTCATATCTGGTATTGTATCACGCCACCAGCAGCCAGCGTTCATTTTTCGCTTTCGATGCGGCTCACCGGTGCGGCAGGTTTCGCCTTTGCCAGCGCCTTTTCCATCACCGAGACTGCCTGCGGCTCTTTGATGATCTTCGCCAGCCGTCTGACCATTACGGCCTGTCGCGGACCGGCTTCGGCGCCCAGATCTTCGAGAACGGTTTCGAGCCAGGCTTGGTAGGAACGCACGCAGACGTAAACCGGCCGGCTGCCCCAGCGCGACAGCCCGGCCAGCCGTCCGGGTCCGCAAACTGAATCGGGCGGGACAAGCGGCTGGACCCAGACTCCTGCGGGTCCGCTGTTGACCGCAACATAAGCTTGTAGATTCCCCTCCGAGCGGCATACCAGGCCTGAGGCTTGTTTCGGCAATGCATCCACCGGTTGGATCAATGCCGGTACGATCTGCCCGTGCAGAGCTTGGACGGCTGGCCAGTCGGTCTCTTCGGCCTCGCGCCATGAACCACCTTCATCGGGCTTTTCCAGTTTGGGCAATTTCCAAACGCGCTGCCAGGCATACATGGCAAAACCCGCCTGTCGCAATGACCTAAAGGCCGCGGAATTTTCATCCACTTCGGCCAGCAGGTGGAATGCACCCCAGTCCCCGGCTTGCGTCGTCAGGTGATCCAGGAGGGACAGGGTTAAACCGTTTGTGTTCTCCTTCGGGGCAAGGAAGGTCAACCAGGCGGAGGTTTCATCTCCATTCAGAATGACCTGTCCCATCAGCGAGTCGCCGTTTTCGGAGGCGACGGCGGTGTAAATATATCGACGCGGATTCAAGTACGAGAGCAGAGCCATCGCGCCGAGCGGGTTGCCGCGCGTCAGGATGCGGGCGCTATGAAGCGGCAGAACGTCGCGGCGGTAGCGGGACAGGAGAGGCAGGTCGAGCAGGTCGAGCGGGCGGATAGTCATTTTACCAACGATAAAAAATACTGGTGGAAGCGAGTATCCTGTGTCAGTTCCGGGTGGAACGAGGTGGCTAACAATTTTCCTTGCCTGGCGGCTACGATCCTTCCATCCGGCAGGGTGGATATCACTCTGGCAAGCCCCTGCACCGACTCGATGATCGGGGCGCGGATGAAAATGGCGTGGTAGGGGCGGCCTTCACCCAGGTCGGGGATAACGAGGTCGGCTTCGAACGAGTCCACCTGTCGGCCAAAGGCGTTGCGCTCGACAGTGATGTTCATGATGCCAAGCAGGGGCTGGTTGCGGCGGGCATCCCTTGAGAGGAAGATGGCTCCGGCACAGGTGCCCCAGATGGCATGAGTTTTTCCAAACTCGCGCAATGGCTCCAGCAAGCCAAAATCCACTGAAAGTTTGCCGATGGTGGTGGATTCACCGCCGGGGACGATGAGGCCGTCCAGGCCGTCGAGATGAGGCGGCAGGCGCACTTCGGCGGTCTCAACACCGAGGCGCTTGAGCATGACGATGTGTTCAGCGAAATCGCCCTGGATGGCTAAAACACCTATCTTCATGGATGATTACTCGATCACCACCCTCTGCCAGCGATCTTTTCGCCTTCCGGCATCTGGGACACGCTGCGCCCCACCATCGGTTCGCCCAGGTTCTTGCTGACTTCTGCAAGGATGGATGCGTCGGTGTAGTGCGTCACGGCCTTGACGATGGCCGCCGCGCGCCTGGCTGGGTCACCGGACTTGAAGATGCCCGATCCGACGAACACGCCGTCCACGCCCAGTTGCATCATCAGAGCTGCATCGGCGGGTGTGGCGATGCCGCCTGCGGCGAAGTTGACCACCGGCATGCGGCCCAGTTCCTTGGTCTCTTTGACCAGTTCGTAGGGCGCGCCGATTGTCTTGGCGTAGGCCATCAATTCCTCGTCAGCCATGCTGGTCAGGCGGCGGATCTCGCCCAACACGGCGCGGGCGTGACGGACGGCCTCGACCACGTCGCCGGTCCCGGCTTCGCCCTTGGTGCGGATCATCGCCGCGCCCTCTCCCACCCGCCGCAGGGCCTCACCCAGGTTGCGGCAGCCGCACACGAACGGGACCTTGAAGTTGTGCTTCAGGATATGGTTCTCCTCGTCCGCCGGGGTCAATACTTCAGACTCGTCAATGTAGTCCACGCCGATGGCTTCGAGGATCTGCGCTTCTACGAAATGACCGATACGGCACTTGGCCATGACCGGGATGGTGACCGTGTCCATGATCTTGAGGATCAGGTCGGGGTCCGACATGCGCGCCACGCCGCCCTGGGCGCGGATATCCGCCGGGACACGTTCCAACGCCATGACGGCGCATGCGCCCGCCTCTTCCGCGATCCTGGCATGTTCGGGCGTGACTACATCCATGATAACGCCGCCCTTGAGCATTTGGGCTAAGCCCTTTTTCACGGCAAAAGTACCGGTTTGTTGTTCCATAAGATTACTCCTTTTTAAATGATAAGCGTTTCGATTTTACCACTGGTTCCGATTCAAAAACGATTCCCCAGAAACCAGGGCCGCTGTAGCTGTCCATGCTGAAAATACGCCCCCGGCCTTGCGGCGGGAGAGAGGGGATTTTTGCCACAACGCCTCCCGTTTGCCCTTCACCGCCGCGATTCCCAGAGCAGGGTGTTGCATAGTCTGGGCTTTCAACCCTACTTCGAACCCCGCCCCATTCTTTGGGCGGGGAGAATGTGAAAAAGCATAGGTTTTGCGAGCTTTGCTCGCAAAACCTATGCTTTTTCAATCTTTCCTCTTTTTTGGGGAAGGAGGTAATGGAGATGGGACTAAGAACAACGACTTTAAGAAAACCATGATTCCTAGAGAACCAGGCCTTGACAAAACCAAGAAACGGTATACAATTAGTACAATGATACAATTATACAATGAGACAATGATACAATATTACCAATGAACCTCGAAATTGATTTCCGTTCCGGTATCCCGATCTATCTCCAGGTGGTGGAGCGCATCAAAGAGAGCATTGCTGGTGGACAGTTGAAACCTGGCATCCAGTTGCCCACTGTCCGCTCCCTGGCCCTGGAGTTGCGCGTAAATTTCAACACGGTCGCCCGTGCCTATCGCATTCTGGACGAAGTTGGCATCATCTCCACTCAGCAAGGACGCGGCACCTATGTTATGAACATACCCCCGCCCGAAGTCTCCGAAAAGATCCGCCAAAAAGCACTGAAGGCGCTGACCCGGCGATATCTGGCGGATGCGGAACGACTTGGCGCCTCGCCGGATGAACTGGACCATATCCTGAAAGACCCATTAACTCATTGGCAGCAAACCGGTCACCTGCCGGACCCGGACCCTGAACCTGATAACGAATAAGAGGAGAATATTATGAGCCCCAACACTGTTGTAAAAGATCTGAGCCTGCGGCTGCAAAGCCGCCAGAAGCCCGACCTGCATATTCCCGGCGTGGCCGGAGCACTGTTTGCCATCTGCCTGATCATCTGTGTCCTCGGAATTAACCAGATGACGAAATACAGCTTTTTCACCGATACTTGGATTGGAATCTGGACCGTCGCCTGGATCCTTTTGGGCACATATTTCCTTTATTGGCTCAAAATTGCCTCGCAGTGGGAGAAAGCGGTCATCCTGCGCATGGGCAAGTTCCATAAACTGGCAGGACCGGGCCCCTTCTGGCTGCTGCCTTTTGTTGACACCCTCGCCAACTGGATCGACCACCGTGTCATGGTCACGCCTTTCTCTGCCGAGAAAACGCTGACCAAGGATACTGTCCCCGTGGATGTGGATGCGGTCCTGTTCTGGGTCGTCTGGGATGCCGAAAAAGCCGCCCTCGAAGTCGCTGATTACCGCGCTGCCATCGCCTGGGCTGCCCAGACCGCCCTGCGCGAGATCATCGGGCAGAGCGTTTTGGCCGATATCCTGGTCGGCCGGGCCAAGATGGACGCTGACCTGCAGAAGATCATTGACGAGCGCACCACGCCCTGGGGCATCACCGTCCAATCCGTGGAGATCCGCGACGTGATCATCCCTCCCGACCTGGAAAATGCCATGTCCCGCCAGGCGCAGGCCGAACGCGAGCGCCAGTCGCGCATTATCCTGGGCGAGTCCGAGAAGCAGATCGCTGAATCCTTCTCCGAGGCCTCCAAAGCCTACATCCATAACCCCACTGCCCTGCACCTGCGCGCCATGAACATGCTCTTCGAAGGTCTCAAGGAAAAGGGAGCGCTGGTCATCGTCCCCAGCAGTGCCATCGACACGATGAACCTGGGTGGCCTCAGCGGCATGGTCTCGCTGGCGCAGCAGAACCTGCCCAAGGAAGAGAAATAGAGTAACACTATTATAATGGGATGGCAGTCCATCGCCGTCCCAGAAAATGGCACGTGATCACACAAGGAACTCCAGCGATGAAAAGCAAAATTCCAACGGCGCTTTTAATCGTCACGATTGTCACGACCTTGTTCCTGACCAGTTGCCAGCCTCCCAAGCCGGCAGCCCTGTCCAATGACCAGGTTGTCCAGGTGGTTGACAATACCCTCAGGGCGATCGACGCGGGTGACTATCAGAGGTTCACGCAAGGTTTCAGCGATGATATGAAAACTGCCATCGACGAGGCGAAGTTTACAAGTCTTGCTGATATGCTTCATAAAGCCAGCGGGAATTATGTCTCCTGTGCGGGCTCCGAGCCGGCCCTCTCGAACAACAAGGGCTATGCCATCTATCGCCTGGCTTGCAAATACGACCTTGAAAACGTCATGGTGACCGTGACGTTCAAAGTGGATGGCGACCAGGTCGAAGGTTTGTTCTTTGACTCGACCAACCTTCGCAAAGTCAGCCAATAAAAGCCTCACCACTTCTGGGTTTCACGTGGAACGTCTCCCGGCTATGCATTGATCAATAGACCTCGAAGCCAGGATTAAGATCGAAAAGAGAAAATGACAGGTTACATCCTTCGTTTGGTACCACCCAATTCATCCTCTACCAGAATATCGTTGAAAGGATAAACGTTGTGGACCTCTCCAAACTTCAGCAATTCATCCCGTACTTGGTACCGGTGCTGATCATCCAGCTGGTTTTGATGATTACAGCTCTCGTTGACCTCATCCGCCGCGAGCATACCCGCGGCCCCAAATGGATCTGGGTGCTGGTCATCCTGCTGGTCAACTACATCGGTCCCATCATATATTTTGTTGCAGGCGGAAAGGATGAATGATCCAGAATGATCCAAACTGAAAATCTTCACAAGCATTATGGTGCCGTTCATGCGCTGGACGGGTTGAACATGACCGTTGAGACGGGGACCGTGTTTGGCTTTCTCGGCCCAAATGGATCTGGGAAGACGACTACCCTGCGCATCCTGACCGGGCTGGCGCGCCCCACTTCCGGTCGGGCAAGCGTTGCAGGCTTGGATCTTGCCTCTGATGGCCGGTCCCTTTCTCGCCGCATCGGTTTTCTACCCGAGGAGCCGGCCTTCTACCCCTGGATGACCCCGCGTGAGTTTCTCGACTACCTGGGTCGCCTGCACGGACTTTCCCCTTTAGAACGCTCAGCCCGCACGAAAGAACTGCTCGAATTGGTCAACCTGGTTGAGGCTGGGAAACGCCGCATCGGCGGGTTCTCGAAAGGGATGCGCCAGCGGCTCGGCATGGCTGCCGCCCTCGTCCACCGGCCCGAAGTCCTGTTGCTGGACGAACCGGTCAGCGCGCTGGATCCGGTCGGGCGCAAGGAAGTCCTCGAACTCATCGAAACCCTGGGTGGGCAGTGTACCGTCTTGATGTCCAGCCATATCCTGGCGGACGTGGAACGCGTCTGCAGCGTCGTCGGGATTATCGCCAAAGGCCGGATGATCGTCCAATCGCCGCGTGAAGCCTTGATGGAGCGTTACGCCCAGCCGGTCTTCGAGGCTGAAGCCGCAGACAAACCGTCCGCCCGCCGCTGGGCGGACACGCTTAGGGTCCAGCCGTGGGCTGCTGCTGTCAGCGTGACTGGGGACGTGCTTCGCGTCACCGTCAAAGACATCGCCCTTGCCCGCAGGGAACTGTTGGCTTCCGCTGTGGCGCAGCAGGTCGTGCTGCGTCGTTACGAGGAGACGCGGCCGTCGCTGGAAGATGTATTCATGCAGCTCGTGGACAAGGAGGCGGCGCAATGACCTTCCTCATCGTGCTTCGCAAGGAACTGACCGAACATTGGCGCACCAAACGGTTCTTGATTGTGGCGGCCGTAATGACAGTCTTTGGGCTGACTTCGCCGCTCCTGGCAAAGTTCACACCCGAACTGCTCAAGACCATCCCCAATGTACCTGCCGCTGTGGCCGCTTTGATCCCCACGCCTTCGGTGGCGGACGCCGTCGCGCAGTATGTTAAGAATATGGGCCAATTCGGGGTTTTGCTGGCGCTGCTGATGACCATGGGCGTGGTTGCGCAGGAAAAGGAGCGCGGCACGGCAGCCATGATGCTGACCCATCCGGTCTCGCGTCTGACCTTCCTGCTCGCCAAGTTCATGGCGCTGGGGATCATGTTTGCCGTCAGCCTGGCTATAGCCGCCGTCGGCTGCTGGTACTACACAACCCTGTTGTTCACCGCGCTGCCTTTGGGACCCTACCTGGCGCTGAACGGATTGATCCTGGTGGTCTTCCTCGTTTACATTTCCGTGACGCTGCTGTGCAGCACGCTCGCCCGCACCCAGGGCGCTGCGGCGGGACTGGCATTCGCCGCCTTGATCGTCATAGCAGGCATCGGGTCCCTGCCGCGTATCGGCGATTATTTCCCCGGCCGCCTGTTCAGTTGGGGGGCATCCCTGGCGCTGGGCGGAACTGAAACCGCCTGGCCCGCCTTTGGGATCAGCCTGGGGATCATCGCCGCGGCTTTGATCGTTGCCTTCCTTGTCTTCCGCCGCCAGGAAGTGTAATTTATAGTTTCACGTGAAACGTTCAAACGTTGTAGAACTGGAGGTTGAAATGACTGAACAGACCGTACAATGGGAATATCGTATCCTGACAGTTGGAAATGCTTTCAGCGGCGCCAAAGACGAACAGATCGAAGCGACATTAAACGAATGGGGCATGGAGGGGTGGGAAGCAGTCAATGTGTATGCTCCAACCAACAGCCCCAAAGTCACCCTCGTCGCCAAACGCCAGGTGACCGCCGCCTCACGGCGCTTGCGTTCCATGCCGTAAAAATGTTGAGGGTCCTATTAAACAGGGAGCCTTACATGCTCCCTGTTTTTGTTGTTCTAAACAGAACATACGTTCTGTTTAGAGAGCGGATTTATTCGTAACGAACCGCTTCCGCCGGTAACACCCGGGCCGCCTGGTGTGCCGGATACAACGCAGCCAGGGTTCCTACCAACCCCGGCACGCCCACTCCAGCCAGGATCGCCAATCCCAGCCCGGGCGCAGCAGACCGGTACATGAATACAAAGATCAATCCACCCAGTAATGCACCCAACGCACCCCCGCTAAAGCCTAATAGCATCCCCTCCAGAACAAAAAGTCGCGCCACTGCCCCGGTGCGCCAGCCGACCGCCTTGAGCAGAGCGATTTCCCGGTGGCGCTCGATGATGCTTCCCAGCAGTCCGTTCGTCGTGGAAAGGGCCGCCAGGCCAAATCCAATGATTACGATGGCATAGTGAAAACCTTCAATGTGCAACAGGATGAATTCGCCCAGGAGAGTGCCATTCAACAAACCCTGCTGGTCACGCAATACTGCCAGGAGCAGTACCAACAATGCCGCCGAGAGAACGGCGGTCAAGCCTGCCAGCAGGCTCCGTCCCGGACGTCGAAAGACACCGTTCCAGGCATATCCCCACACCCCTGGCATCAAGGCGTTTCCCCCACGCCGGTAGCGTACCCCCCCACGTTGAATTTCGATCAACGGCGGCGTCCGGCTGGCCGTCCAGGCCGGGACCAGGCAGCCCAAGGTCGTCACCACAAGCACACCAAGCGGCAGACTTAGAACCAGCCATTCTGGCGGCTGCTGCCAGTTCATCAGCCGCGTAAGGCCAAGCGCCCCCAGTGTTCCCATGAGGGTGGCGGCTGTCCCGATGAGCAGTACCTGGCCGAGGATTTGGGCGAACACGCTGGATGAGCGCCAGCCCAGCGCTTTCTCCAGCGCGATCACGCGCCGGCGCGCGACAACCTCCGTCCAGGTCAAATCCAGGGTGAACAATCCACCCGCCGCTAGCAGTGTTCCCAAGAGCAGCCAGCTTCCCGTCTGGATGCCTTGCTTGTAGACCAGGTTCACCCCCTTCTGGATCCACTGCTCTTCGACGTAGCCGACGCCGGGCACATGCACCAATATGCGCGTGGGTGAAGAGCCCACCATAATATCCACGTTTAATCCGGTGCGACGCTGGATCTCGATAGCGATGGTTTCGATCTTGCGCTCGGCGGCGGGAGTCACCGGACAGGTCTCGGGCTGCTGAGGCGGGCAACCATCCAGGGCTACGCGGATGCGGATGGCGCTGATGGCAGCCTCCCCGCGCATGGCACGAGCGGCTGCCAGAGTAGTGAGGATCATGGGCGGGGATTGGATATAGCCGGCTGGGTTAAGTGTGGAGTACAGCTCGCGGGGTGAATCCAAAGCATGACCCTGATCGTCATAGCGTAGGATTCCGATTGGCGGGAAATACGTTTCCAGCGGCACGCGGTTCACATCCGCGGGTTTGGGCAGGCGTGTGATATCGAATATTCCTGTTGGATCCATCCAGGATAACACGTTAAATTTCACATTCCCCGAAGCAGCACGGTACTGTGGCCAGGGTGATCCGGCAGGGTTTTCCGGCGGCACAAGCTCTAACACGATCCCATTATTGTTGTCCGGGCGAGTCTGCGCCTCACGGTATAAAATGGGGCCAGGCGGGCTTACTGCCTGTTCAAATCCCTGCCCCACCGAGGCAGGGCCGTTCCCTCCAACCAACTGTGGGGCAATTTCCTCGAACATCTTTTGATAGATTGTGCGACTATCTGTCGTAACTTCATCCAGTGTTTGGGTGGGGAGCTCCATCAGGTAGCTGATCCCTCCCCGGGCCACGATTTCGTCCATGGTAATCACATCGGGAGGCAGTAAAACCCGCTTCAGAACCGATGTGTGAGTAAGATTGATATAATTGTTCGCATTGATTAGAACGGGCAATCGGATGGAGGGTTTATCAGTTATAGGCTTTCCGGATGCGTCTACCAACTGAAATTGTGAAACTAAGGATTCGTTTTCTTGCAAGTATTCCCCTGCAACCAGCGTTCGATCCAAGCCTACCAGGGCTGCTTCCTGGTTTGGATCGATCGCGGCGATCAAGAAAGGGAAATTAATCCAGCCGCTGGTTGTTCGGTCGGACGAATCGACATTGATAATTCCCTCCTGTGAAGTAGAGAGAGCGTCAGGAGGCGGCTGTTGGGGATTGCGATCGAAGTAGTAATAGATGCGGTGCGGGAAATCGGGGGGAATATAGGAATGAACCCCGTCATTCACGCTGGCTGTGTCCTCCAGGAAGTACACCCCCGGTTCAGTGGGAAAGCTCATATCCCCTGTACTCAATCCCGGTTCGAGATAACCGATCATGGCGATGGGCGCCGCCACCTCCACACCAGGGATGGACTCGATGGCCTCATACTGGCTGAAGGTGATTCCGCCACCAATGCCGGAGAGTGAATTGGCCTCCACCAGGCCGTATTTCTCCTCGATCGGCGAGCGAACGCCAGCAGGCCGCACCAGGATGTCGTAGGTGGTGCGCCAGTAATGGTTGAGGCTCTGCTGAGCAACGATCAGGCGGGTCTGCGAGGCAGCCACGACCAGCAACACCCCCGCACTCACCACCAAGAGACCCACTAGGAGGAACGCGTGGCGCGTTCCTCCAAGGAGATGACGTCGCCGAATCATAGGCAGGTGTCCATCCAATCAAAGTTAAAAATTGATCCAAAATCCATCGGACATAAGCTCAATTCGCTCCTTCTTGAAGTTGGCCATCCCGCAGACGCACAATCCGATCAGCCTGCGAGGCGATTGCGCTGTCATGCGTCACGACGATCAAGGTCAGACCTTCCTTCCGGTTCAAGTCACGTAAGAGCTCTACGATCTCCTGCCCGGTTTTCATATCCAGGTTGCCGGTGGGTTCGTCGGCCAGGAGCAGGTGTGGTGAATTGATCAAGGATCGAGCGATCGCTACGCGCTGTTGTTCTCCACCCGCAAGTTGGCCGGGCAAATGATCGAGACGCTCTCCCAATCCCATGCTCGTCAATAACTCGCGCGCCCGCCTCTCCAGGTTGAATCTTAGGGCGTGACGGTAGGGCAGGAGCGGCAGGGTCACATTTTCCAGAGCGTTGAGTGTAGGCACCAGGTTGAACAACTGGAAGACAAAACCGATCATCTTACGGCGGAAGTCGGCCAGAGCGTCGCCGTGCAAAGTGCTCAGATCCACTCCGCGGATGACAATTTGGCCAGAGGTCGGCTGGTCGAGCGTGCCAATCAGGTTGAGCAGGGTGGACTTGCCGGAACCAGAAGGGCCCAGAATGGCAAGAAATTCACCTTCGGCAACCATGAGCGAGATATCCTCCAGGGCATGCACCTGGGCGCCGCCTTCATAGGTTTTGGTTAAAGCCTGGGTTTGGACAAGCCAGCGACTCTGGTCCCCCATGTTTGGCCGTTCAGGGAGCCGATCCGCGAGCGTCATAAACATCCCTCCTTACTAATCAGTCAGAATCTCCCCTCGTAAGGATCGCAGGGGAAAGCATTGAGTGTTAGTATAATATTGCCCATATGCCAAGAGGCCTAATGTTGGATATTTATGAGAAGCATTCAGATCAGGATTCTTGATGAACACCAACTTATTTATTCTAAAACTCATCCTAACACCTCTGATCGTTGCAACTGTGACACTGGTAGCACGCCGGTGGGGTGAATCTATCGGTGGGCTGTTAATCGGCCTGCCGTTGACATCGGGTCCGGTCTCGATCTTCCTGGTTCTGGAGCAGGGCCGACACTTCGCGGCGGGGGCGGCCAATGGTGCGATGCTCGGCCTAATCCCAGTAACTGCATTAAATGTCACATACGTGCTGAGCGCCAAGCGCTTCTCCTGGTATCTGTCCGCCCTGTCTGCCATTCTCCTGTACTCCATCGTTGTAGCAGGAATCTCCGTTCTGCCAATCGGACCAGCGCTGACCACCATTTTAGTACCCATGGTACTTTGCGCAGGTGTACTGATCCTGGGAAAAAGGGCAGGAGGTGGCATGGCAATTGCGCCTCGCTGGTGGGACCTTCCAGCCCGGATGGTCCTGGCGACTTCCCTTCTACTATTGATCACGGCCGGAGCGAACAGCCTCGGATCAAAGTGGAGTGGACTTCTATCTCCATTCCCGATATTTACATTTACAATGGCTATCTTTTCTCACCGACAGGGTGGTTCGTCTGCAGCGCAACGGTTGATCCAGGGCGTGAGCATGGGTCTTTTTTCATACGTAACATTCTTTCTGGTCATCCGCTCTCTTGTCGAGGAAAGCAACCTATTGGCTGTGTATATGCTAGCGACATTGGTCGCATTATTGGTCAATGGAACGATACTGGGGATACAGCTTTGGAGGAATCGGTCCGCCATTCTGGACAATCACCCAATCCGCTAAGGGGAACACAGCTCATAAGACTTCTAACTTAACACTTCAGTGGAATAATTCTCCATGCATTTACATTGTTAATGTATCGAATTTCCATAATCAATTACTCAGTCACTACGAAAATTCGCTGAGGAATTATGGGAATATTTCCTCCGACATACCGAAATGCACTCGTCTGAGCAGCAAATACAAGATTGTAATGAATACCACACTTGTTACTGCAATCCAAAATCCTGCCTTTATCGGTCCGGTGTTCCAATCAATGGTATTTATGACCGCTGGCTCATGGAGCGTAGGGGAAAAATCGTTAACCAGAGTCAAAGGAGGATTCACATTAGAATCAAAAGAGATGGAATAAGCAGGTGGTGAGCCATTCATAAAATTAGGATTGAGCGTATACGAGTCGATTGGGACGGCTCCTCCCGCGATGGACACCACAAAAATGCTCACGATTATTCCAATACCAATCAGCAGCACCCCCTCCACGAAACGGGACATGGCCTCAAGTCTGAGAGAGAACATGATCACACCTCCGACAACACAAAGACGGTTTCATTCTTCAAAACAGCTTGGACACGCTCGGTGACAGAAGGCGTCTCGAATACAAGGATATTACGGCGGGTGAATTCGATTAAAAGGGTTGTTCCCCTTTCAGTAAGCCGGTAATAGCGTCGCTGTGGGCCAATCTTCGACAACTGCAGTTCACTTTGGACGAGGCCCATGGATTGAAAACGATTGAGCGCCCGGTAGATGCTCTTCTCGTCCGCTGTGACTGTGCCCTGACTAACCTCGTTGACCGCTGCGCCCAGCTCATACGCGTAGGAGGGCCGCTCATACAGCAAGAGAAGAAGCCAGAAGGAGAGAAGTCCTTTCTTGTAAGCTTCTTCCCATTTCTTAAGAAGTTCTTCTACTTCTCCATGTGATTTGCGAGACATTGAGGTATCCTTCTGCTATTCTACCTAAAGTAGGATAGCATGTTCCGGATCGGCTGTCAAGAGGCGTAGGCCGATGTTCTTGTAACATGTTAGCATTCAACACATTTGGGAAGGGATGGTCAGGTGGTTTTGGGAGTAGACTAATGTCTGAACTTCAGGGCTAACTATGGAAAAGCCCCGGCAGAGTGTTGTATATGACTGCCTCGGAGTTGTATAATAGCAAATGGATGAATCTGCACAGATGTTTATCTTTTCCTGAACCTGCTGCTTCAATCTTCACTGCTGCCGCCCGTTCCAAATTGTTTCAGTCCTGAACTTGCTGTCAGTCAGAATTAAAAGCTGGAGGTAAAAAATGAAAGATATCTTTGTTGTAGAATCATTGAGGACTCCGTTCGGTTCTTTTGGAGGCGCATTATCGGATGTGGAGGCTCCGCAGTTGGGGGGAGCCGTAATGAAAGCACTTTTGGAACGGGCGGACCTTGAGCCGGAGGCGATCAACGAGGTGATTGTCGGGCAGGTTCTGACCGGAGGAGTCGGCCAGGCCCCGGCGCGGCAGGCCATGCGCAACGCCGGACTTCCGGATAGTGTCCATGCCATGACCATCAACAAGGTCTGCGGCAGCGGCCTGAAGGCGATCATGCTGGGAGCCGGGTCCATCGCCCTGGACGAGGCGGAGGTGGTGATCGCCGGCGGGATGGAGAACATGTCGCTGGCTCCCTTCATCTTGAAAAAAGCGCGCTATGGCTACCGCATGGGGCACGGCGAGCTTCTCGATCTTATGGTCTACGATGGCTTGCAGGATCCTTACACCGGCAGGCATATGGGCGAGATTGCGGATGCGGCCGCGGAGCGTTACGGCTTCAGCCGCCAGGCGCAGGATGAGTATGCCATCCGCTCCTATCAGTTGGCGCAGAAGGCGGTCAAAGAGGGGATATTCAAGGACGAGATTGTCCCGGTGGTCAAGAAAAGCAAAAAAGGGGAGGAAGTGATTGCGGATGATGAAGAGCCATTCAAGGTTGATTTCGAAAAGCTGAAGCAGCTCCGCCCGGCTTTCACCAAGGAAGGGACCGTCACGGCGGGCAACGCTTCGACCATCAATGATGGTGCGGCGTTGACCCTTCTGGCGGGAGAGGCAGCGCTGAAGAAGTATAGTCTGAAACCGCGCGCACGGCTGGTTGCATCCTCAACATGGAGCCTGTCACCGGACCTGTTTCCAGATGCGCCTGTGGGGGCGATCGAGTCAGTCTGCAGCAAGGCAGGCATGATGATTTCTGATATTGACCTGTTTGAGATTAACGAGGCGTTTGCCGTCGTGGCGATGATCGCCATAAAACAGCTGGGGCTTGACCTGGCGCGGGTGAATGTAAACGGTGGCGCGGTGGCCCTTGGCCATCCCATCGGCGCCAGCGGCGGCCGGTTGGTGGCAACGCTGGTCAGGGAGTTGAATAAGCGGCAGGTCTGCTATGGGCTGGCCGCCCTTTGCATCGGCGGCGGCGAGGCAGTGGCGGCCATCTTCGAAAGGGTGTAGCTCATTCCAATGCAAAATGTGGATTTCAGCGGGTGGAAATCCACATTTTGTTTGAATTTTCCTTTTAACAAAATAGGAGGAAGGCATGGTCAAAGTCGTCGGTGTTTTGGGCGCCGGGCAGATGGGGAACGGTATTGCCCACGTTTTTGCACAGCATGAATACCAGGTCCGGCTGTACGATGTTTTTCCTGCCCAGATCGAAAAGGCGTTAAAGACGATCGAGAAGAATTTGGGACGGCAGGCCGAAAAAGGAATTATCCCTGCCGAGAGCGTTCCGGTCATCCTGGGGCGGATCACGGTGGTCAAGGATTTGAGTGGATTTGCTGACTGCGGCCTGGTGGTAGAGGCAGCGAATGAAAACGAGGCGTTGAAACTTGATCTGTTCCATAAACTCGACGAAACGGTGAACAAGGATGCCATCCTGGCGACCAACACATCCTCCATTTCGATCACCAGGATTGCCGCCGTCACCCAACGACCTGACAAGGTGATTGGCATGCATTTCATGAACCCTGTGCCGGTCATGCAGTTGGTAGAGGTGATCAGAGGACTGGCGACAAGCGATGAAACCTTCCGGGAAATCGCCAGCCTGGTTGACACATTGGGCAAGGTGATGGCAGTTTCACAGGATTATCCGGGCTTTATCGTCAACCGGATTCTGATGCCCATGATTAATGAGGCCATTTTTACCCTTTATGAAGGAATCGCCACAGCCGAAGATATTGACAAGGGCATGAAACTCGGCACCAATCACCCGATGGGGCCGCTGGCGCTGGCGGACTTGATTGGCCTCGATACTGTGCTGGCGATCCTCACCGTCCTCTACGAGGGCTTCAAGGATCCCAAGTTCCGGCCCTGCCCTTTGTTGGTCAAGATGGTGAACGCCGGTTATCTTGGGAAGAAGTCTGGTCGCGGATTCTATAAATACTAATTCTGGAAAAAACCAGCTGAGAAGCATAAAACCCTGGTGTTCGATTTTTAATGCCGTTTACCAGTCAGTTCGAGAATTCGAGAGGAGCCAATTGTGGATAATAACTATGTTCTGATCGAAGTAACCGACAGTATCGGCTGGTTGAAAATCAACCGCCCGGAAAGCCTGAACGTCCTGAACTCCGACGTGGTCGAGTCACTGGAATATGCCCTCCATAATCTGGAACAGGACGCGACGGTGAAGGTGGTTGTGATCACCGGGGTTGGTGAAAAAGCCTTTGTGGCCGGGGGGGATATCAAGGAAATGGCGGACATGGCTCCCCAGGCAGCGCGGGCTTTTGCCCGCAAAGGCCAGCAGATGATCGAGTACATCGAAAAAATGCACAAACCGGTCATTGCCGCCGTCAATGGCTATGCCCTGGGCGGCGGGCTGGAACTGGCCCTGGCTTGTGACTTTATCTACGCCTCGGATAAAGCCAAACTCGGCTTGCCGGAGGTGACCCTGGGAGTGATGCCCGGTTTTGGAGGCACCCAGAACCTGGCGCGGCTGATCGGTCCCAATAAGGCCAGGGAAATGATTTTCAGCGGCAAGGCCCTGTCTGCCCAGCAGGCCAGGGAATGGGGGATTGTCAACGAGGTCTTTCCGGCAGAGGAACTACCGGCTAAAGTGATGGAAATTGCCCGCTTGATCGCGCGTAACGGGATGGTTGCAGTGGCAACCGCCAAGGATGCCATCGTCAATGGCCTGAATATGAGCAAAGAGGATGGTCTCCGTTATGAGAGTTCCCTGTTTGCCAATCTGTTCGCCACGGAAGACCAGAAAGAAGGCATGCAGGCGTTCATCGCGAAACGGAAAGCAGAGTTCAAAGGCAAATAACCCGCCTCGCAAGCTTCAAGACAAGCCATATAAGAAGACATCATCTAAAATCACAGGGTACTGCGTAAATATCTGAATCACCAGCTCATTATTTTCGAGCAATTTGATACCGGAAGGATCATGGACTTATTCAAGCAGCAGTACAAGGAGGATCTCCATGGATTTTGAATTGAGCTCGGATCACAAAGTATTGCAGGGCAGTGTGCGTGATTTCGTGGAAAAGGAAATCAAGCCGATTGCCATACAGATCGATGAAAATCACAAGATTCCGGATGAATTAGTCCAGAAAATGAGCGCGCTGGGCCTGCTGGGCAGTTACTTGCCGGAGGCGTACGGCGGCGCAGGGCTCGACATCCTTTCCTATGCCATCGTGGTGGAGGAGGTGTCCAAGGCCTGCGCATCGAGCGGCGTCCTGATCTCCGCCCACACCTCCCTTGTGTGTGATCCCATCGTTCAGTTTGGCACCGAAGAGCAGAAGAAAAAATATCTCCCCCCTCTGGTCACTGGCAGCAAGATTGGTTCGTGCCTGCTTACTGAACCGGAAGCAGGCAGCGATGTGGCGGGGATAGCCTCCACTTACCAGAAGGATGGCGATTATTTTGTCATTAATGGCAACAAGATCTTCGTCACCAATGGCGGCTATCGCGGCACCGGGATACTCTTCGCATCCATGGATAGGAATCTGAAACACAAGGGGATCTCTGCCTTCATCGTTGACCTGGGATCAGAAGGCGTGGAGCTTCTAAGAAATGAAACGAAACTGGGGATCCGGGGGAGTTACACGACCGCCTTCGCCTTCAACAACCTGCGGGTGCCCGCTGAAAACCTGCTGGGCGGTGAAGGTCAGGGGTTCAAGATCGCCATGGAGACCCTGAACGGAGGCCGCATCGGCATTGCGGCTCAGGCGCTGGGAATAGCAGAGGGGGCCTTTGAACGGGCGCTGGCTTATTCCAAGGAGCGGAAGCAGTTCGGTCATCCCATTAGCGAGTTGCAGGCCATCCAGTTCAAATTGGCGGATATGTATACTCGCATCGAGACCAGCAAACTGATTGTATACCGGTCCGCTTGGCTCAAGGAGAACAAGATGCCTTACGCTGTAGACTCGGCCATGTGCAAATTGCACGCCTCGGAAACCGCCACTTATGTCACGAAAGAAGCCATCCAGATCCACGGCGGTTACGGCTACGTCACCGAATATGAGGTGGAACGCATGTATCGCGATGCCAAGATCACCGAGATCTACGAAGGGACGAGTGAAGTCCAGCGCCTGATCATCTCAAGGGCGCTGTTGTCCTGATCCCTGGGCGCAATCAACCCCGGATTATCCGGCGATATATTATTGAACATGTTTAAGGAGTGATAGTAATGACTTTCACACGGGAGATATATTGGAATGTCGGTCATGGCGTCGTGCTGCCCATGTACCTGTTTGCCGCCCTCACTGTGGCAATTATGATCTATGGCTTTTCCAGGAGGATCCGGGTGTACCGGCAGGGGAAACCTCTGCCGCGCTTGGATCACCTTCCCGCCCGCATCGTGCGGGCTGTGAAAAGGGGGCTGGGCCAGCTCAGGGTAATGCTTGTCAAGCTGCCGGGGATTGCTCACGCGCTCATGTTCTGGGGAATACTCCTGCTTTTTACCGGAACCGTGCTTGTCTTGATCCAGGTTGATTTCACCAAGCCGTTGTTTAACCTCGACTTTCTCAAAGGGTCCTTTTACCTGGCTTTTTCGCTGATCCTCGACATTGCCGGCGCGGTCGTACTAGTCATGCTGTGTGGCTTTATTGTGCGCCGGTATTTCTATAAGCCCAAGGGTCTTGTCACCACCAGGGACGATTACATCATCGTTGGCCTTCTGATCGCCCTTCTGCTGACTGCCTATTTGATCGAAGGCGCACGGATGGCTGTCACCGAACTGAATCAAAATCCATACCTGGCTCTCTTTTCTCCCGTCGGCCTGCTGGTGGCCCGTCTTCTATCTGGTTTGAGTGAAAGTACCTTGCGGGAGATGCACAAAATCCTATGGTGGGTCCACTTCTTCCTGGCGATGAGCCTCATTGTGGCCATCCCATTCACCAAGCTGCGCCATCTCTTGACAACCCCTATTAACTATCTTTTCGCAGACTTGCGAGAGAAAGGCAGCCTCGCGACGATTAATCTGGAGGCTGCGGATGCCGATCATTTCGGCGTTTCAACACTCCCGGATCTGACTTGGAAGGATATCTACGACGCGGACGCCTGTACCAGTTGTAAGCGCTGTCAGGACCGCTGTCCGGCCTGGACTACCGACAAGCCTCTGTCGCCAATGAAAGTGGTGCAGCAGATCGGGGAAGTTGCCTTTAAAAATCCACAAGCCAACCTGATCGACACCATAACGAAGGATGCTCTCTGGGCTTGCACCACCTGCTATGCCTGCCAGGAGATCTGCCCGGCTGATATCGAGCAAGTCAACAAGATTCTGGAAATGAGAAGGTACCTGGTCCTGATGCAGGGGGAGTTCCCTGGCGGGGAAGTAATGACGGCTGTCAACAACACCGAGGTCAACGGCAATCCCTTCGGTTTGGCCTTTGCCAGCCGGGGCGACTGGGCCAATGGCCTGAATGTGCAGCGCATGGTCGATGGCGGTTCGGTGGATATTCTCTACTTTGCCGGTTGCTACGCCTCCTTCGACAAGCGAAATCAGGATGTGGCCCGGAACTTTATCAGGATCTGTAACGCCGCCGGGATAAAAGTTGGCATCCTTGGCAAAGAGGAAAAATGCTGCGGTGAACCTGAGCGAAAACTGGGGAACGAATATCTCTACCAGACCCTGGCAGCCGAGAATATCAAGAAGATCAAAGCCTACGGTGTGAGCCACATCGTTACCACCTGCCCGCACTGCTTCAACACCCTGGAGCGGGATTACCGGGAAATGGGATTGGATGTTAAAGTCGAACACTATTCGACATTCCTCAACCGGCTCATCAGCCAGGGCACCCTTCATCTCAAACCGCAATCCTTTGACTGCACCTACCACGACTCCTGCTATATCGGGAGATATCAGGGGATCATCCAGGAACCGCGCAGTGTCCTGTCTGCGGCTGGCGGGAGCATTAAGGAAATGGATAAGAAAGGACTCAATAGTTTTTGCTGCGGCGGCGGTGGCGGCCGGGTTCTGGCCGAGGAAAAATTGGGGCGGCGCATCAATGTGGAACGGGTGAAGATGGCCCAGGCCACCGGCGCTCCGCTCCTCGTCTCCAACTGCCCCTTCTGCCTCACCATGTTCGAGGACGGTATCAAGACCGGTGGCAGCGAAGGGAAACTCCAGGTCCGCGATCTGGCGGAAATTACCGTTGAAAGGATCTCACAGTGACGATACGGCTTTACAGCGTGCCCAGCAATGCTTACAAGTTGGACGGCGGTGCCATGTTTGGGAACGCGGCCAAGGCGGTCTGGGAGCGCTGGATGCCGGCCGATGAACAGAACCGCATCAACCTGGCCACGCGTGCGTTATTGGTCATCACCCAAAAAGAGACCATCCTTTTTGAGACCGGCATTGGGGCGTACATGGAACCCAAATACCGGGACCGGTATGGTGTGAATGAACCCGAGCATATGCTCCTAAAGTCTTTGGCTCAAAAAGGGATTTCCCCGGCGGATGTCACCCGCATCTTCATTTCGCATCTCCACTTTGACCACGCCGGTGGGCTGCTCAGCGCCTGGCAGGCCGGCAGGGAACCGGAACTGCTTTTCCCCAACGCCAGGTACTATGTTGGGGAAGAGGCATGGGAACGCGCCACCCATCCTCACCCGCGCGACCGGGCTTCTTTCATCCCCCACCTCCACCTACAGCTGGAGCAAAGTCGGCGCCTTGCATTGCTCAAAAAGGACGATGTTTTTACCTTCGACGAACTTGAAATACATTTTTTCCACAGCGATGGCCATACCCCGGGCCTTTTGTGCGCCGACCTTCGTTACGACCATGATCGCCTGGTCTACGCATCGGACCTTATCCCCGGTAGATTTTGGGTCCATCTGCCCATCAGCATGGGTTATGATCGCTTCCCCGAGTTACTCATTGATGAAAAAAATGCTCTCCTGACTTCCCTGGCTGAGGAAAATGCCTGGATCTTCTACGTACACGACCCGGATTTTGCTGTTTCCAAAGTGCAATACGACAGCGAGCATAAAACCTTCGTAACCATTAATGCCCGCAAGGATCTGGTGATCGGCCCGCGCTAAATTCTCATAATGGAGAAATGAATGTCTGATCAGAAACGCAAGGCGAACCTCGATGAGGCGCTGTCTCAATGGAAAAGATCCACCCTGGCAGACACCCTTAAGCGCGCTCCCGAACGGCAGGAAAAATTCATCACTGCCTCCTCCGACGAAGTGAATCGTCTCTACACCCCGCTCGATCTGCCGGATTTTGACTATCTTGACGAACTTGGCCTGCCGGGTGAATACCCGTATACACGTGCCATCCATGCCACCGGTCAGCGCGGCCGCTTGTGGACCATGCGCCAGTTCGCCGGTTTCGGCTCGGCGGAAGAGTCCAATGCTCGGTTCAAATACCTGCTCGAGCAGGGCGGCGGCGGACTCTCGATCGCCTTTGACCTCCCCACCCTGATGGGCTACGACACCGACGCCCCGGAGGCTGTCGGTGAGTTCGGTAAATGCGGTGTGGCTGTCAGCTCGCTCAAGGACATGGAAATCCTGCTGGCCGATATCCCGCTCGGGGAAGTCTCCACCTCGATGACCATTAACTCGCCTGCCGCCATCCTGTGGGCCATGTATATCGCCGTCGGCGAACAGCAGGGAGTGCCCCCTAGCCAATTGCGCGGCACGCTTCAGAATGACATCCTCAAGGAATACACCGCCCAGAAGGAATATATTTTCCCGCCAGAGCCTTCCATGCGGCTGGTGGTGGATACGATGGAATACGGTTCCCGGCAAGTCCCGCAGTGGAACACGATCTCCATCTCCGGCTATCACATCCGCGAGGCGGGCAGCACGGCCGCCCAGGAGCTTGCTTTCACCCTTGCCGACGGCATGGAGTACGTGCGCTGGGGCATCGCCCGCAGGATGGACGTGGATGAATTTGCGCCGCGCCTCTCGTTCTTCTTTAACGCCCACAATGACTTTTTTGAAGAGATTGCCAAATACCGCGCCGCCCGCCGCATCTGGGCCAGGGAGATGTGCGAGACATTCAAGGCAAAGGACCCGCTCTCCTGGCTGATGCGTTTCCACACGCAGACCGCCGGGATGACCCTTACCGCCCAGCAGCCTGAGAACAACACTATACGCGTGGCCATTCAGGCGCTGGCTGCCGTCCTCGGCGGCACACAATCCCTGCATACGAATTCGATGGATGAGGCGATGGCCCTCCCTTCAGAAAAAGCCGTGACCATTGCCTTGCGCACCCAGCAGATCATTGCGGCCGAATCCGGCGTGGCGAACACAATCGACCCGCTCGGCGGCTCGTACTTCGTCGAGGCGCTCACCAACCGCCTCGAGCTCCAGGCGCGTGATTATTTCCGGCGTATTGAGGATTTGGGCGGCGTGCTGCCCGCAATTGCCAAAGGCTTCTTCCAAAAAGAGATCGCCGATGCGGCTTATACCTACCAGCTTGAAATTGACGATCATACGCGCACCATTGTCGGTGTGAATGATTTCGTTGACAACAAGCCCATCCCCATCCCACTTCTGGAAATGGATCCCATCGGTTATACCCGCCAGGTGGAGCGCCTGCAAAAGCTCCACCGGGAACGCGACAATGGGCGCGTGGGCCAGGCCCTCGACCACCTGCGCCTGGCCTGCCAGGGAACGGAGAACACCATGCCGCATTTACTGGACTGTGTGCGGGCTTATGCCACTTTGGGCGAGATCGTGGATGTGATGAAGGCTGTGTTTGGGACCTATGCCGAGCCAACCTGGATATAGGACCTATCTGAAAATATTGGAGCGCGGACTTTAGTCCGCCAGAATCATGCAGACTGAAGTTTGCACTCCAATTTTAGGGTAGATACATAACTCTCAGGAGAAGCATCATGAAGATGTTGGTTTGCATAAAACAAGTGCCTGACATGGAATCCAGATTCCGGGTGAACAGCGAGGGGGTCTGGTACGATGAACAGGACCTCGCTTTCAGGATGAACGAGTACGACGAATACGCTGTCGAGCAGGCCATACGCATCAAAGAGCAGATGGGGGGCGCGGCCGACATCACGATCCTGTCCATCGGCCCCGACCGGGTTGTGGAAGCCATCAAAAAGGGACTGGCCATGGGCGGCGACCGGGGGGTTCACATCAAGGATGAGCACCTTTATCAGAAAGACCCCTGGCAGGTGGCGTCCGTTATTGCAACATTCGCCCGGGATAAGAACTTTGACCTGGTCCTTACCGGGTTGCAGTCCCAGGATCGAGGCTCGGCGCAGGTCGGGGTCACCGTGGCAGAATTGCTCGGCTATGCCTGTGCCACCACGCTGGTTGGCTTTGATTTAAGTGGCAATGTCGTGACGGCCAGGCGGGAACTGGAGGGAGGCATGAGAGGCATCGTCAAATTCAACCTCCCGGCCGTGGTGACTTGTCAGCTCGGTCTGAATACTCCGCGCTATCCGACCCTCCCCAATATCATGAAAGCCAGGCAAAAGGAGTTGCTTTCCTTTCCGGTCACGGATTTCCTGAGCGTAGAGAGTGCCACAACCACTGAAAGAATGTATCCGCCTGAGAAAAAGGGGCGCGGTCTCGTGCTTGAGGGAGATATAAATGAAACTGCTGATAAATTGGTGGCAATTCTGAAAGAGAAGACGACGGTGCTGAGGTAAAGCGAATGGGAGACCATACTCTTATGAAAGCATTGCTCGTTTGTGAATACCGGCAAGGGAAACTGCTCGAATCCACCTATGAACTGCTGGCTTTTGCCGAACGGCTCGCTGCCGAGAAGGTCATGCTGCTGATCGGCTCCGAGTCCGAGGCGCCGAATTTTAGCGGCAAGGTCTACCTGGCCGATGCCGGCAAGTATGGCGAATACAACCCGGACCTGCACAAGCGCCTGGTGCTCGATATTGTGCAGAAGGAACATCCCGACTACATTGTCCTCCTCCACTCCTCTTTCGGCTGGGACCTTGCGCCGCGCGTGGCGGCCGCGCTGAAGGCCTCCCAGGTCTCGGAAATTGTGGGCGTGGTGGATGGCAGGTTCGAGGTGCCCTCCTGCAATGCCAAGATGCGCAGGCTCCTGGCGCCGAAGACGGCGCAGGCGGTCCTCACCATCCAATCCGGAGCCTTCAGCTACCAGGGCGAGGCCCGCGGGACCCCGCAGCTGGAGCGCGTTGACCTGGCCGGGATTACTCCGCTGGTTGAATTCATCGGTTACGAAGCCGCGGAAAAGAAGGCTGTGGATTTGGCAAAGGCCGAGGTGGTTGTCAGCGCAGGGCGCGGCATCGGGAAAAAGGAAAACGTGGAGACGATCACGGCCCTGGCCAGGGCATTGGGAGGAGAACTGGGCGCAACCCGTCCGGTGGTGGATTCCGGGTGGGTGGAACACACACGCCAGGTTGGCAGCAGCGGTCAGATCGTGGCCCCCAGGCTGTACGTGGCGTGTGGCATCTCCGGTGCCATCCAGCATATCGCCGGAATGAAGAAGTCAGACTTCATCGTGGCCATTAACAAGGACAAGGATGCGCCCATTGGTGAAGTGGCGAATGTCTTGGTTGTCGCCGATGTGATGCAGTTTGTACCGGCGCTCACGGCTCGGTTGAAAAAATGAGGTGCTATGAATCTGGAATTGAATGAGGAACAGAAACTGATCCAGGATACTGCCCGGGCATTCGCCCAGGCAGAACTTGAACCGGTTGCCGCCCGGCTTGACCAGGCGGACGACCAGGAAACTTTTCTCGGCAATCTGAAGAAGCTCGCCGAACTGGGTTTTATGGGCCTTAACATTAAGGATAAATACGGCGGTGCCCAGGCTGGCATGGTGGCTTTTAGCGTGGCGATCACCGAAATTGCCAGGGCGTGCGCCTCCACCGCCGTCACGGTATCGGTCAACAATCTGGTCTGCGATGTCATCCAGGCGGTCGGTTCCGAAGCCCAGAAGAAAGCCTATATCCCAAAGATCTGCTCCGGCGAATTTGCCGCCGGAAGTTTTGCCCTCACTGAACCGGGTGCAGGTTCCGATCCGGCCTCGATGACGGCTTCTGCAGTACTGGATGGCAGCGAATGGGTCCTGAACGGTACGAAGAGATTCATTAGCAGCGCACCCTATGCAGGAGTATTTGTAGTTTGGGCGGTGACCGATAAGGCGGCGCCGAAAGGAAAAGGAATAAGCTGTTTCCTGGTGGAGGCAGGCACGTCGGGTCTGATCGTTGGAAGGGCGGAGCAGAAGATGGGGCAGCATGCCTCTGCCACGAATGAGGTTGTTTTCGAGCAGTGTCGCATCCCAAAAGAGGCCCTGCTCGGAAATCTCAATGGTGGCTTCCGCGTGGCAGTGGGGGAGCTCACTGGCGGACGGGTCGGCATCGGCTCTCTGGCACTGGGGATCGGGCTGGCCGCCATGGATTACGCCACCCGCTACGCCCAGGACCGGGTCCAGTTTGACCAGAAGATCACCAAATTCCAGGCCATCCAGTGGATGATCGCGGATGCCTATACGGAGCTTGAAGCTGCCCGGCTGCTCCTGATGCAAGCCGCCTACAGGGCGGATCAGGGTCAATCCTTTGTCAAGGAGGCAGCCATGGCCAAGCTGTACGCCACCGAGGCTGCCAACCGCGCCTGTTATACTGCCCTCCAGATGGCGGGTGGCTATGGGTATTCGAAGGATTTCCCGCTGGAGCGTTATGCCCGCGATGTCCGGGTTACCTCGATCTATGAGGGAACCAGCGAGATCCAGCGGACAATTATTGCACGCGAGATTTTACGGAATATTGCGTAGGAGTGAAGATTTATCTGCTGCTGCAATCTGTCCGGCTTGACAACCCCTGCCAGCCGCGACTTTGCTTTACCGCTGTGCCATCTGGCATGGCGATCAAACCTTAGCCGAAGGAAAAAGGAGACACAACTATGCGACCAGTTTATGTTGTTTCGGGAGGAGTGTCAAAATTCGTCAAGGCCCGCCCCGACAAAACCTTTCAGGGCCTGGTTAAGGAGGCCTACGATTATGCCCTTGCCGACCTGGGGATTGAGCATCCCCGGTTCTTTGAATTGGTGGACGGCAGCGTGGCCTCGTACTTCTCCGATCATTTCACCCGCCAGTTAATGGCCGGCATCATGGTTCATGATTACCTGGGGCTATGCCCCAAGCCGTCCCACCGGGTGGAGGGAGGCGGAGCCACCGGCGGCATCTGTTTCCAGGAAGGCTGGAAAGCCGTTGCCTCTGGTTACATGGACATCTGCCTGGCATTTGGCTTTGAACAGATGAGCCACGTTGAAACCTGGAAAGGCAATGAATTTATCGCCCTGGCCTCGGATATTTCTTTCGATTACCCTGTGGGCGGTTTTTACTCCGGTTACTATGCCATGATGGTCACCCGCCATATGGCGGAATTTG